>Ga0315297_10000463_pt1 | contig 23743 bp, 32 predicted proteins | sample YL17G15_0_MG_FD_203628 | JGI IMG/M metagenome (GOLD analysis project Ga0315297, IMG submission 203628) | Sediment microbial communities from Yellowstone Lake, YNP, Wyoming, USA - YL17G15_0 | ecosystem: Environmental > Aquatic > Freshwater > Lake > Sediment | place: USA: Wyoming | collected... | reverse complement strand
CCCGCCGGGACAGCGAGACCCGGAGCACCGAGAAGGCCGACCTTCGGAAGAAGCTCCGCTGGCTCTTCAAGCTGATCGCGACCCTCAACCAGAAGATCGAGAAGCTCGAGAAGGAGAGGGAAGAGCAGATCAAGCTCGAGGAGGCGAGGGAAAAGGCCAAGGCCGCCGAACTCGCGGCCGCCGCGGCCGCCCCGCCCATCGAGGTTCCCCCCGAGGATCTGGCCACTTCGGCGGAAGAGGAGAATCCCTACTGGAAGGAGATTGCCGACCTCGAGGAGAAGAAGCGGCGGTTCCTGGCGGCCCTGCCCTGGGCATTCGGGGCGGGTTGCACCTACCTGGGAGCCCGCTACCTGGTCTCCGAAGACCTGAAATGGCTCAAGGTCGTGGGCTACGTCGGCACGGGCGTCCTGGCCACGATTGCGGTCTTCAAGCTGTCCGACTTCGATCTCGGCTACTGGATCCTGGGGAACCGGGCCGAAGGGATGGAGCCGGTCCAGGGCCCCAAGTAGGCGATCACGCGGCTCTCGACTCCTGGCCAAAAACGGCTATAATTGTGTAGGGTTTATAGGAGGCTTTTTCATGGACGCGAACTTGGAAGTTTTCGCCCTCATCACCGCGGGGACGCTCTTCGTCGTGGCCGTCCTCAAGAAACTCATTCCGAAGTTCATGGATGGGAAGGAGGAAATCTTCTCCATGCTCCTGCCGGTCGTCTTCGTGGTGGTGGCTGAGCTGCTCCATGCCTTTAAGCCGGACCCGGGATGGGTCAAGCTGCTCCTGTGGGCCCTCGGTGGCGGCATCAGCGCCGGCGCGAGCTGGGATTACGCCGTGAAGCCGCTCCTGGGAAAGCTGCTCCCCGGCTTCTTCGGCAAGAAGGAAGAAAAGCCGGCCGAGCCGCCCAAGCCTGCCGATCCTAATCCGAAACCCAATCCGTAGGAGGAAATATGAAAAAGCTGGCCCTGGCACTGGCCCTGCTGGCGGCTGTCGGCTGCCAGTGTCCCGTCACCAAGAAGTCCGTCGAGCAGGTGGAGAACTCGATCCAGATCTCGATGAAGAACCACCTCACGTACGTCGAGGCGGATTCGAAGCTCAACGCCAAGGACAAGGAGGACTGGAAGAAGTTCTACCAGTCCCAGCTCGACAATGTCGGGTCGATCAAGAAGGCCCACGAGTAGGAGGTGACCTGTGCCCAGCAATACGATTGACGACCTCAAGAGGGTCATCATCGACTCGGTCGAGGCCAGGGCCAAGGACTTCCTCGAGTCCCATGCCGACGCCAAGGCCTTCTTGTACGACCGCGCCAAGCGGCTGGCCGAGCTTGCCTTCGACTACACCCTCGTCGATACTGACGAAGAGAAGCAGCGCATCAAGGAGAAGATGGAGCTCGTCCAGCAGACGATCGAGAACGAGCTCTCCTCGATTGCGGTGGATGCCGCCGTCGAGGCCAAGTCCAGCTTCGTGGCCATCCTGCAGACGGCTCTGGATGTCTTCATCAAGATGCTTCCGGCGATCATGGCGGCTCTGTAGGTCAAGGGGGCAAGGTGAGCGATGATATTGCAGCTTGCGCGGATCCTCGACCCCCAGCTCATCGGACCCATCATCAACGCCGGAGCCATTGGGGTGTGCCTGGTCGTCCTGGCGTACTATTACGCCAAGAAGGACAAGAAGTATGATGCCCGCATTGACGATCAGATCAAGGCGGCCGACGCCTTCCGGCAGGAGCAGTGCAAGGTCTACGAGAAGTACCAGGGTGAACTCAAGGAAGTCCTCGAGAAGTACCGTACCGCCCTGGAAAGGTTCGGGACGACGCTGGACTCCGTGATCGGAGTCCTGAGAAGTAAAGGAGGCCACCCGTGACTGGCTTGATCCTGGCCGCCTTTGCCGCGGTGGTCATTATGCTCATCCTGGCCATCTCCAGGTCCGGCAAACCCAAGGTCATTCTGGAGAATGAGCACTCCTGCGGGATCGAACCCTCGATGCCGATTCTTGACCCTCAGGTCAAGGTCGAGGTGGAAGGCGTCGAGCGTGAGGTCTTCGCCAAGGCCGATCTCATCCAGAATATGATCCAGGGGATGTCTCCCCTGAACGGCTCCGTGAAAGCGACCAAGCCCATAGAACCCGTCGATCCTGAGAATCACCCCCCTGATGAAACGGGCTTCATGAAGGCCATTACGGACAAGGTCGAGCAGATCAAAAGGCTCACGGCGAAGAAGTAATGTTCCCAGAGGGGAGTTCCATCCTGGTCGGGGTTCCCACGAGAGGTCTGGTCCCGATGCAATGGGCACTGGCCCTCCGAACCCTCAAACTGCCTCCACGGAACCTCGTCCTTCCCATTGCAGGTCTCCCCATCGACCATGCGCGGAACTATCTTGTCCAGAAGATGATCGACTTCAAGTTCGAATCGATCTTCTTCCTGGACGACGACGTGCTTCCCCCGGCGGATGCGGTCGAGAAGCTTTTCTCCCACAACCAGCCCGTCGTCTCGGGCCTTTACCAGCGGAGATCGGAACCCATCATCCCGGTGGCCCTATACGACACGAAGCCCTACCCGAGCCCCTTGGGGAACTACGAACCGGGGACTTCGATCGAGATCGACCTCGTGGGGGCGGGATGCCTCCTCGTTCAAAGGATGGTTTTCGACTTCATTCCCAAGCCCTGGTTCGAATGGCGCCGGGATCGTGAGGATCTCCCCGAAAACGAGCGGGTCAGCGAGGACTTCGCGTTCTGCCGGAAGCTCCGGACGGCGGGGGTGAAGACGATCCTGGACACCTCCGTGCAGTGCGCCCACCTGGGCTATGGCCAGAGCCTGGTGGGGGACGGCTTTACCCCCCTCGGAGGGATGTCACCCTACGGAAATCAATCCTTGGATTTTAAGCCGCCTACGCTGTAGAATAGGAATAATATGCCGGTGACGACCCTTGTCGTCCACGAGGACGTGCCGCTGGACTCCGTAGGGTTGGCTTTCGAGGGAAGAACCATGAACCGCATCCGGATCTCGGAAGGCATGGGGCTCGACGACTTCGGCCTTCAACTCGACGCCGTGGACGGCGATCTCGGAAAATTCAAGATCAAGAAGGTCGTCCAGAAGGTCAAAGGGGGAATGCTCTTCCCCAAGCCCCTGAGAAGGAAGCATCTCGGGTGGAAGAAGGCCCGTCCGGCGTGGCAGGTCCCCGCCGTTCAGCGCGCCATGCCGGACTGGATGCCTGGTGGATTCCCGATAACGGCCGCTCAGGCGGTGGTCGCGCGGGCCGCGGCAGTCGTCCCGGCCCCGTCGGTGGTCCAGGGCTTCGGCGGCTTCGAGGATGACGGTTCGACGCCCCTCGTCACGATCGACGAGGACGCCTCTCTCGAGGATCTGGATACCTACGAGCATCTCAGCTACCTGGACTCCATGGGCCAACTGGACGACCTCGGGAAGTTCAAGCTCAAGAAGATCACGCAGAAGATCAAGAAGGTCGTCCAGAAGGTCGTTCCGAAGGCCATCAGGAAGGTTGTCAAGAAGGCGGGTCAGGCCGTTAAGAAAGTCGTGAAGACCGTCGCCAGGGCGACTCCGGGCTATATGCTGCTCAAGGCGGCCAAAGGAGTGGTCGCCCGGAAGATGGCTCCGAAGGGCGGTGGAGGCGAGGAAGTGGTCTACGAGCAGGGCCCGCCTGAGCCGCCGCCTCCCGGCATGACGGCGGCGACCTGGAACGTCATGACGGTGGAGCAGCAGCAGGCTTACTATGACAAGCTGACGGCCCAGGAGCAGGCTGCCTACGATGCTCAGCAGGCCACCTATGATCAGCAGGCCGCCTATGATCAGCAGTCTGCCCAGCAACCGGTCTCTGTTCCGGCTGGGTTGACACCCGCACAGCAGCAGGCCTATGTCCAGCAGGTCATGGCGGCCAGGGCGGCTACTGCGGCTGGTGGCGGGGGCGGAGCTCCTATTACCGAGGAATATCAGGAGTATCCTGAAGAAGGCGGCGGGGAAGCCGCTCCCGAGGAAGGCGGCGGGGAAGCCGCTCCCGAGGAAGGCGGCGGTGGAGACGGCGGAGAAGAAGGCGGCGCTGCTGTTCCGGGCCTGCCTGGAGTGAAGATGCTGACCGAAGGGGGCCAGGCTGCTGCTCCCGCTGGTGGAAAGCCCGCGGGAGAGGGCACCTCCCCCTGGGTCCACGTGGTGGTCGTTGGCGGCGTGTTGGCCCTTGGTGCGGTCATCTACTTCGCGTTCATCAAAAAGTAGGGGGTCTCATGCGGCATATCCAGATCCCGGCGGGCATGGGTCTTGAGGAGTTCGCCCTTTCATATATTGAAGGGGAGCGGCCCGGGCACAGGAAAAGCAACAAGCCCATGCCGGCTGCGGGAGAGACGATGCCCGACTACGATTCTCATCGGGCCATACGGAAGCATCGAAAGGTGGAATACAGGGAAGCCGAGCCGGAAATCACGGCGGCGCCGATCCTGAAGCCTTCCCTGTTCTTCAAGGAAGAGGCGACCGAGAGGTCCTTCACGCCCATGATGCCCCCTTCGGCCATCCCTCATCAGGCGCTGCCTCCCCTCATGCCATCCCCTTCCGATGAGGTCTTCGCTGAGCCCGAGATGCCGACCGAGCCCATCCCCGAGGATGAGATCGATTACGAAGCGGCCGAGGAGAACGTCGAGGAGATGGAACCCAGCGCGGTGATGGGCGCGGAAGAAGAAGGCACGATCATGGGGGTGGAGGACGAGGACGAAGAGGGCTCGGAAACCGGGAGCGTTTCTCCGGCGGTCGAGGGCTTCAAATGGCTCGGGGCGCTTTCCCAGGGTCAGCCTCCCGCGTCTTCGGAACCTCTGCCGTCGCTTCCGGACCTTCTCTCCGAGAGGCAGCCGAGCGTCCTGCCGGTCCTCCTTCTGGCGGCCGGCTTCATCGCCGTGGGAGCGATCATCTACGCGATAAAGAATCCCCAGGTGGTTTCAGGAGAGGCCGAGTAGCCTCTCTTTTGTTCTTTTTGAAGCTGAAGGCGGAAGCCACGACCGACGCTGAATTGCGGTGCCGGGCGGCCTGTTTTTGGCCCCCGTCAAAGGCCGCTTCCGGCGTTCTGCGGCGGATCTGAGGCGGGTACGACTTCCTCTGGAGGAAGTTGCCCGGCGCCTTTTTAGACTATAAAGAGTGTTCATGGGGCGACCAGGCCCATAAGAGGGGTTCGGACATGAGAGCGGCTCAAATCGGCAGCGACGGATTCCTGAGGGATGCGGACGGATCTCTTTACGGCGGAACCCCGAGGGGTCCGGTTCGTCCGACTCATCCGGTTCATCCGGTTCATCCCGTCCGGCGCGCGCACCCGGCTGTAGCCTTGAAGTCGCGTCCCCGTCTTTCGGGCGGGCTCGGCCAGACCGGTTCCGAGCTTCGGGCCATTCTCGAGGGGGCGAGTCTGGGCCTCCCCAGGCCGACCCCCGTGAGCCAGCTCAAGCTCAGGGTCGGGAACGGTGGCCGCAGTCTCATGGGGAACTGGCAGACGGAAGTCTACGTCGGCCGGTTCGTCTTCCCGAGCGCCAACATCGACCCGGCCACCTGCTACATCGTTTCCGCCCGTCCCGCCCCCCGCGGGATGATTCGTCTCATGAAGATCGACGGGGAGAATGGAACCTGGGTGGATTTCCCGGTTGACCCTGTCGATGGCAACCCAGGTGCCGTGTGCTTCCGTCGGGACTTCCTGGTGGCCTCCCTCCCGGCCGAGATGATGGCGATCAGCCTCTTCACGACATTCGGACCGGTCTTCGAGAACGACCCGGAAAAGAAGCCCGATCCCATGAGGGCCTCGACGGCCTACTGCCGGGCGATGCTGGTCTCCGCCGTCGACATCATCACGTCCACGAAGGATCCGGGAGACCCTAATGCTCCCGAGCCCTTCTCGGAGCGCGACGTCTACAACATGGCCGAGCGCAAGGCGAAAGCGCTCGAGCTCGCTCCCCGCATCCTCACGGCCTTCGGGCTCGTCGACGAGGCGATCAATTCGACCGGTGCGGGATACGACACCCGCTACATCGGGATGAATGCCTTGGCGCTTCTCACGGTGAAGACCGGCGTGCCGATGATCAACGAGCTGGTCCGGATGTGGGGGCACCTGGCCGACGCCGTCAACACCGACCAGACCGAGCACTACGAGAAGCTTGCCCAGAGTCTCAACCGGTATGTCGTCTCCAGCCTGCTCTGGGGGCAGTACCTCATGCGCGCTCTCATCTTTACGAACCTCACAGCGACGAGCGGGCCAAAGTTCGACGAAATCAATCGGGAGCTTCTGGTCGCCTGCTACGACCTTCTTGAAGGCGTCCGCGGGCGTGAGGGGGAGATCGCCCAGTTGTCCGGCCTGACGGTCGACCAGGTCGAGAAGTTCAAGGCTCCGTTCCAGAAGTACTACGACACGTACTTCACTGGCCAGGAAGGGGCCGATAAGACCCGCGACGAGATGCTCTCCAAGGCCGGAATGGACAACGACGAGTATGAGCTCGGGTACTACTACAACGTCGAGGCTCTCCAGGCCAGCACGAGGGTGATCCGCCAGCTCGTGGCCCCTCGTTCTGTGGATTCTTCCCTCGACCCGGAAGTTTTCAAGGGGCTTGCTGGTCTCGAGGCGCTTGGCGCCGGTGGCGGAGGAGTGATTCCTCTCAGGCTCCAGCGGGCGTATCGGATCAACAAAGTCCAGATCATGGAAAGGAAAGAAAACGTTAAGAGGACTTTCAGCGACCAGGAACAGGAGACGCAGCGGGAACGCTTCTACAAGGAAGTTTATACTCCCTTGAAGGCGATGGCCGAGGCCGAGCTCAAGCCGGCCGAGGACACGATCAAGGAAAGCCAATTGCTTCAGGGAGACCGCTGGAAGGATCCCAGGGTCATTCGGGAGATCATCGAGGCCGGACGCGATCCGAAGGCTGCAGCCGAAGTCCAGCAGGTTTCCAAGAGCCTTCAGCAGATCGGCGTCGAGGGCATTCCGACCCTGGTGGAGCAGGCCAGGGGTCTGAGGGGAGTGATTGAGGCCATCGATGTACAGGCGGCGGCGGATCCGTATGCGGCTTCGGTGCAGATGCTGTCTCTCGGTTACCGCGAGATTTACAGCCCCAAGTACAGCAATGTCCTGGCCTATTCAAGAACATCTAAGGTCAAGATCCACGAGATGGCCGACACTTTCGCCCTGGCCTTCAGGAGAATTGTCCCCGGGGGCAAGTTGGATCCCGTCCAGAGCCGTCTTGCGGCGATCACGTTCCGGGCCAAGCTGGAAGAGACGTACGGAATGGAGGTCGGGTCGGCGACGAAACTCGCCATTGATTATCTCGAGAAGCAGGCCGTAGTCATCGAGAAGAAGATCGCAGAAGGGGAGCCGAGCGTTCTTGACCCCAGCGTGAAAGTTCCCATTAAGAACGAGGTGGTCCTTCGCGATGAAGCGGCCACTTTAAGGCGCCTTGGCCGGAACTTGAGGGCTTTTCTTACTGAGAAGGGCATCAAGAAGTACGGAAATATAGAGGCGGCGGCGTACCAGGAAGCGGAGATCAAGGACTTCCAGGAGAAACGGAAAGCGAATTCCGACTGGGTTCCGGACGAAGCCAACTGGAAGCAGGTTAATGCGGAAATGTCCCAGGCAGATCTGGATCGCAACGATTACTTCGCAAAGGAGGGGATATATTCCGACACGGTCTTGAAAATTGTCAAATATGAGAAGTTTCAGGGAGAGAATCCCGTTGAAGCAAAAATGGTCGAGGAGTTGAAAAGCGCTCTGGCAGATCTCAGGAACAAGCATGCGGCTCTGGATACGTACAGAGGCAACAAGAGCAAGATAGAGTATGTTGACTATGTCCGGAACCCCGATCAGGGAAAACAATTCCTGGCGGACTATTACAGGGCCAAGGAAAGGCTGGAGGTGATCCGCGATCGTCTGACGACCCGGATGAACTTCTACGAAAAAAGGAATAGGCTCCTGAGGTGGGGAAAGAACTTCTGGGACTATTCCGTCTTCCTGGCGTACACCGGCCCGAAATACATTCGGGAAAAGCTTCTCCCGCAGACGAAGTGGGTTCAGACTCCCTTTGCGGTGGCCATGCTCCCCATCGGGCTTGGTGCGACCTATCTCTTCGCCTACGTCATCGTCAAGATCCTGTCCTTCGTTCCCTGGGCGAAGGCCATCTTCGCTCCTGTTGCGGAGCTCGCCGAAACGGGATTCGCAACCGTCTTCGGCGGCACGGATCCGCACGGATCGGACTACTGGACTGCGCCCGTGGAAAACGTTGGGAAGAAAGAGCCCCTGGGCATCTGGGGAATGGCCGGGCTCGGAGTGGCCCTGGCGGCGATCCTTTCCCCCAGGACCGTCATTCCCTTTGTCGTGAAAGCCGTTTCGGGCGTGGTCCGGGGGATCGGCGGCGTCGTTGGCGGCAAGCCCGGACGCGGCCGTCCACCTGGTGCGAAGAAGCCCGGAGTGGGCCCCGGAGCTCCGCCGAACGTCCAGAAGGCCATCTCGGCCATCCGGCGTGGCCGCGAGGAGGGGAATCCCTTCCTCGTCAAGAAAGGCGTGGAAGCCCTCAAGAAGGCCAAGGCCATGGGCCTTCCGGTTCCGAAGGGGATCATCGACTAGTCTTTGGAGGCAATATGCCGAGTCTGCTTGAGATTTCGGGGCTCCTGGGCGATGACGTATCGGCGTTCTGGCCCAGCTCCCAGTTCATGCCCTCCTTGAACGTCAAGGGAGGTTCGCCAGAGATCGAGGCCAGGCGGTGGGCGGCCTACAGCCGTGCCATGGAAGAGCGCCCGGACATCCTGGCGCGGGCTTCTGCCCGCATCGCGCGGGCCCGGGAGGCGGGAGTGCCCCTGTCTCTCAATGTGAAAGATCCCTTTGTGGCGGGGATGCTGGGAGAAGGCTGCTCTGATCCGATGTGGGGCCTTCTCGCAGCGGCGGCCAAGCGCCAGGGCCCCGTCTTTTCGGCTGAGAAGTGCCTTGAGATCGCCGAGCGGCTCGTGGCCAAGGGCAACAAGCGCATGGCCTACCTCTGGGCGCTCCGGGCCGCGAAGACCGCCCAGAAGGAGAAGAAGCCCGAGCTCCAGAAGCGCGCGCAGGAGCTTGCCGCCCGCCTCAAGGCGGAGCTTGCCGCCCAGGCGGTGGCCGGGTTCGGCGAGGATTATTCCGCTTGGGATGTTCCATTCGGGACCGGTTCCCTCTCCCAGGGTGAGTACTGGTGGAGGGCCGCGACTCCGGCCCTTCGGCCCCTTCCCGACATCAATGCTCTTCCGCCGGGGGAATACGAGAGACTTAAAAGAGAGATGAGGTGGGACCCGGAGAGCCACACCTGGGGTCCGCGCCTTCCCGACATCAATGCCCTTTCGTCTCTCGGCCAGGACGTGATCCAGCACACCCTGACGCTCCACCCCGTCCTCCAGAAGATGCTCGACTCGGATGACTTCCCGACGAGGATGCTGGGGCAGGGGATCATGTTTACGATGGTCGCTCACAAAGTGGCCAACGAGCGGAAGCAGAAGGCCATTGCCAGGGTCGCGGCCAGATTGATCAAAGCGGCCCGGATGGCCAAGCTCATCAAGGAGCTCGGGATCTAAGGAGGTTCGATGGACGTCGTCGCTGAAGTGATGACCCTCAAGAAGGAGGTCTCCGACATCCTCTCCCGGTACAACGTCCCTATGGACGACCGGAGCTTCATCCTCGAAAAGCTCGACCAGGCGATGTCCTTGGTGATCACGGCGCAGAAGAACGCCTTCGAGAACCAGCTCGTCGATATCCGCAAGGAGATCGAGATCGACCGCAACCAGGTCCGCAAGGAAGTGGAAGGGATCCGCGGTTCCGCTCTTTCCAAGCTTTCGGGAATCCACTCCGAGATTGACAAGGCCTACGAGGAAGGCATCTCGGACGGGATGTCCCAGGCCCCCTCTTCCGTGGGGCCGAGTACCTTCACGATCATTCTCGGGATTTTCTTCGCGGCCTTGGCGATCACGGTTGTCGCTGGCGGCCTCTTCTCTTCCCACCCCTCGGAGAAAAAGTAACCATGTCCAAGGTCAAGACGGTTCAGGAGGTCATGAAGAGCATGAGGCTCTTCATCGGCATCGTCTTCTTCGGCGGCCCGCTCCTCGGCGTCTTCTCCGCCGCCGCGTATGTCTGGGTCGTCAGGACCTACGGGGTCTGGGACGTCTCGAGGGATAGCTTCCATTTCGCGATCATCCTCTACGGCCTGGGGATCACCTTCCCGGTCCTGCTCATCAGTTGCCGCCTCATGGTCAAGATGTTCTTCCAGAACTGCGAACAGATCGAGAACATGAACTTCATCATCGACAAGTTCCGCAACGTCGAGGAGAAGGCCGGGCCGGTCATCGACAAGATCGAGAAGATCATCAACGAGAAAGCCGACCCCATGGTCAACAAGATCGAGCAGGTGATCGACAAGGCCGTCCCGATCGCGGAGAACGTGGAATTGATCGTGAGGCGCGCTCAGGGGATGGCGGAGGACATCGAGCTCATCGCCCACAAGGTCCGCACGGTGACCGAAGCCCTGAACGGTCACCTGGACTTCAAGAACATCGAAGGGAAGCTCGACAAGGTCGCCGACAGCCTCAACACCATCGCCGACGTCTTCGAGCCCGTGAAGCGGAGGGAAGGCGGAAGCAAGAAGGCTGAGGCGCCCGAGGTAGTGCTCCCGGCTTTCGACCCGTTTAAGGCCGGGGGGAGGCGTTGACCTTGGCCGGATACACGTCGACCGAGACTTCCTCGCCGAGGTATTCTTCGAACCCGGCCATGATGACGTCCTTCAGGTATCCGGCGAGCTGCGCGGAAGAGACTTCGGCCGGAAGTTCGTCCCCTTCAAGATTGAGGGCGAGATCCCGGAGGTCGCTCACGGGAACGTCGACGACGAACCTAAGCTTTTCGGCCATGGCTTTCCTCCGCGCTGAAGATCTTCTTGACCTCTTCGGCCCGATCGATGACCTTCTGGACAATGCCCTCGACGGCGGGAACCGAAAACTGGACGATCGAGAGGATCTTCTGGGCGTCCTCGGAAATCCCGTTGATGAGGGCCTTGGCCTCCTCGATACGGTTGGTTAACTGCACGAAGGAATTATAGACCATGTTGGGTCGGACTTCAAGGTTTCCTAGGACAATTGTGGGAGCCGGGCCGGAAAGAGCCTTCGCCCGGACGATGATGCTGAACGACTTCCTTGGCTTCCTGGGGGAAGAAGAAATTCCATACGAAATCCTGGAGCTCATGGCGCGGGAAAAGCGCTCGATGTCCCCCTTCCCGGAAGAGCTTCATCAGACCGGAGGACCGGCCTTTTTTCCGCATCCTGACCGTCTCCAGCTCTTCTTCAGCCTCATCCAGGCGGGCGTTCCCCGGGAGGACATCCGGATGGTTCCCGGGGGGCTCCTCGTTTCGGCCCGTTCGATGCAGAAGGCGGGCAACGCCTTCCTGAGGCTTCAGACCGGATTGGAAGGGGAGACGTGAGCGTAAGCATCTCCGAGCTTCTCGGGAAGAAGCATCCGATCGGAGCCGCCGAAAGGACTTTCGGCCTGGTGAAGGCCGCGGTGGAGGAGGGGAACCTCCGCCTGGCGGTCTCCCGGGGGATCACGGTCGTCATCATGGCCACCGCGGCCGCGATGAGAGCCCCTGCGGCCATCGTCCGCCGGGCCGAAGAGCTCATCCAGGCGACCCGGGACATCGTCCACGGGGCCGTCCTCAAGAGGGTGGCTATGAGCGGACTGGGAGCAAAGTTCAAGGTGCGGATCCCCCACGCTAGGCCTCCGAAGGTTTGGGATCCCGTGAGGTCTATAATCAGAGAGCAGGCCAAGAAAACGGCGGAAGCGGAGGCGACAGAAGCGGCAGCGGAGGTTGAACCCGTAATCAAGATCGGTCCCTCGAAGGCGGGAGAGAGACTCAGCACCAAGAAGCCCCAGGATTTTCCGTTCACGACCGTAGACTTCCCGGCGGCAAAAGCTTCGAAATTCCACGGGCATTTCCCGGCCGGGATTTTCATCCCGACGCCGGGGGATCCCTGGGGCCATAAGCTTACCAGTCTTCTCATCCCCCTTATCGATCCGAGGTTCGAGAACAACATCATTGCCGATCCTGATGGGATCAATGTTTACGGGAATGAAGCAACCGAAGACGTCTTTGACGTGATGACGTTCCTTTACAAGAGCATGCCCTGGAAAACGGGCATTTTCATTCCCACGCCGGGAGATCCGGGCGGGGTGAAATTCATGAGCCTTCTGAGTGCTAAAATCGACCCCATCGTCCAGAGGGAGATTGAATCGCTTCCGGGAGGCCTTAAAGTCCGGGGACCCGAAGCGGTCAAGGCGGTCAGCGCAGCCGTGACCGAGATCCAGAGGGGGGCCCCCTGGACGAAGCATACGTTTCTTGGCGTTTACCCCCTTCCCTGGGGAGCCTAGGATTGAATTTGTTGGAAATAAGGGTATGATGGAAGAAAGCATTCTGGGAAGGAGCCTCTGATGCGTGTCCGCGATTCTCTCGGGCAGCTCCGGGTCGCCGGGAGAGACGTCGACTTCTACTCGGACGTCTCCCAGCGGCCTTTCCCCTACAAGAGTGAAGATGAGCTCATCGACCAGGGGATCGAGACGGACTTGGTCCCGCCTTGGGGGGACATGCCCGACAAAGACTCCCAGCCGGCCTACCTGTGGCCCGACTACGTGAAGCCGCCCGACATCCCTTCCCTCGAAGAGGAGGTCTACAAGTACCGCCAGGGGGATGCCCGGAGGCTCTGGCCCTATGCCGGGACCTGGAATTGGAACATCCTCTCGACCAAGAGGCTCAACAAGACAAAATATCCCCCGTCGCCTGCGATGTCTGGACTTGGAAGGAACCAATTGTATAGGAGGAGTCCCATGCTGATCGCCGACAGTGATCTCGGGCAGACCACGATCGCCCGCCGTGGAGCTGGAAACATGTTCGGACCCGGGCACTTCTCGGTCACCTCTTTCCCGAGAGCTGCGGGAGGGGACGAGATGTTCGGAAATCTCGGGGAAGAGTCCCTTTTCGGGGACGAATCCGTGTTCGGTTTTGGCCAGGATGCGGCCGCGGACAAGGTAATTCTGAAGCTCGATGCGGCGAAGAAGATCCGCAGCCTCGGAAATTTCGCGGCGGGTGCGGGCGGGGCGGCTCTCGCCTTCGTCTCGATGTCGGGACGCCCCCAGGCGGCCCAGGTCGCCCTTGGCGTCCTCGGTGCCGGACTCGGGGCCATGGCTCTTCTCTCGCTCGGGATGACGCTCGGCCTGGTCGATCTCGGGGGGTAAGATCATGAGGGCTCCGATTCTCGGGGAGAGCTTCCTCTCCCAACAAACCCCGCCTTACGTCGCGGCCGCCAGAGTCTGGCGGGCGGAAGGGACTCCCTATGCCGGGATGCCCGTGGGAATGAAGTTCCTTACCGGAGATCCAACCAAGACCCCGGTATTGACCGTGAAAACCGGTGACGATGGGATCGCTGTCTTCCCTCTGGTGGCGATGACCCGAGTTCGCCTCGAACCGTTGCCCCCGGAGGGGGAGATCTCCACTCCTCCGTATGTCGATGTGAGTGCGGTCGCGACGGAGAAGTTCTCCAAAGACAATCTGAATCCTCAGACGCAGTACCTCGTCGTCGCGAAGGGATCCAGGGAGATGCCCACCTGGCAGAAGGTCCTTATTGGTTCCGGGGCTGTTCTTCTGGGTCTGTGGGTCATATCGAGAGGCCAGAGATAGGGGCGTTTATGGCCCAGGTGATGAGGGTTTCCGACGCCGACTCACTCGGGTCCTATCTCCGGCACAAGGTGATCCAGGTGAACGGGATCCTCGGGCGTGCCGAGAAGATGCTGGGCCTGGCGGGAGACTACGAGCGCCAGGGGGCGCAGGGGCCGGCCCGGATCTTCAAGAAGAAGGCGCGGGACAAGGCGAAGATCGCGATGAAGCTCATGGGAGTCCTGGTCTGGCATCACGGGATGGATCTCTCTCCCCAGATTGCCAAGGCTCGGGCGATCTCCCACGGCCAGGCGGCCGGGGAGGCCCAGAATGCCTGAGCTTCTCGAGATCTCCGGGCTCGACGACGACCTGGGCCAGGAAGCGCCGAAAATTCCAGGCAATGGCAAGCCACCGATCGCGCCCGATTTTTCGGGCTCTATTTTTTTCGGCCTGGCGACGATGGCCGTCGCATACGCGATCGGCGCCGTCGTCAATCGTCTTTCCGGAAAGACCCTGGCGGCGGGCGGGACGGTTGTTCATCTTGGCGATCTCGGGGTCATCCGCCCTTGCCGCCTTTGTGACTTGACCTCCAAGAAGCCCAAGAGCCAGCAGAAGTGGTGTCTGTGGACCCAGGCCGAGACCCGGATTCTGGGCCGCCATGCGACAAAGGAGAAGGCGCTTCGTCAGGAGCGTCTGATCCAGATGAAGAAGCATCGGGGATAATGGAATGAGAGTCGGAAACGCCCAGGACTTCGGCCTTCACGGGACGGTGGTTCCCGAGTGGGTCGACAAGTATCTCGGTGACGGTTCCGAGGAAGAAGTCGTCCAGGAGATGGGCGGCATTCTGAACAACGCCGAGGCGACGAAGTACGTTGCTGCAATCGGGCAGAAGCTCATCACGAACACCAAGCGGAGCAAGGACATCACCGCCGGAGACCTCGCCTACAAGTTCGGCATCGTCCGGTCGACGACTCCGAACGCCTTTGCGCTCCCAAACGGTTCGGTCTACGTCACGTTCGGGCTTCTCCAGATCATGAAGAACGAGACCGAGCTGGCCAACGTCATGGGCCACGAGGTCGGCCACGTCGAGAACCGCCATTCGGCCAAGCAGCTCCAGACGGATCTGGCGGCCCAGGGCGTGATCTACCTGCTCCTGGCCATGGGGAAGGGATCCCTGTCAAAGGAGCAGCGTCAGCAGCTCAAGGAATTTTCCCTGGGATTCATCTCGAACGGCTATTCCCGTGAATGCGAGGACGAAGCCGACGAGGACGGCCAGGGGCTGGCCACCAGCGTCGGGTGGAATCCCAGCGGCATGGTCGAACTCATGCAGCTCTTCCTGAGCATGAGCTCGAAGAGGCCCGAGGGGATCGAGGCCTACATGCAGTCGCACCCCTATGCGGGCGACCGGGTGGCTCTGGCCCAGAAGAGAGTCCCTTCCCTGAAGTCCAGCTTCCCCAAGGCGACCGAGGTGGGCGAGGAGAAGTACAAGAGCTTCCTCGAGAACGTCCTCAAGATGACGCCCGAGCAGATCGCGGCGGCGAAGACCGGGGTGGTTTCGAAGCTGGTTGCGGGCGGAGGGACGGCGGCCCCTACTGATGGAGGGCCGGACATCCTGATGATCCTGGGACTCTCGGCCATGGGCGTGAGCGCCCTTGCCCTCATCTATATGCTTTTGAAGAAGGACTGATGTTCCTCGGACAGGCGCTTCCCCGGCTCCGCACTAGCCTTGAGCCCATCAAGGTGGGGAAGAGCCTCTTTGCCGGCGTGAAGTCCAAATTCAAGAAGCTGAAGAAACTCGGCCAGGGGGCCTTCGGGGCCGCCTACTCGGCGATCTACGAGGGCAAGCCCGTCATCGTCAAGGTGTCGCTCGGGACGCCGGGGCTGGTGACGGTGGCGGAGTCCATCGAGACCATGAAGCGGGAAGTCCGGATCCTCGGAATGATCCAGAAGTTCCCGTTCGTCCCCCGCCTCGTCGAGGTGGGCGTCGACTACTTCGTCCAGGAAGACGTCGAAGGGGTTTCGCTCCTTACGCTTCTCGACAAGAAGGGACTCGAGCCCCGGGAAGTTCTCTCCACCGTGGTCTCGGCGGGGATCATCGCCTCCTCCCTCCATCGCGAGGGGATCGGGCACAACGATCTCGAGGCACGGAATGTCCTTTTGACGCCCCACGGGACGGTGCTCATCGACTTCGGGCTTTCGATGTCGGAAGATTCCGACGGGCCGAAGGCCTTCCGGGAAGCCCGCGAGCGGGACAACGTGACGCTCTTGGAAACCCTGGTCCTGGTCCTCTCGGTTCGGGAGATTCCCGAAGGCGTTCGGATGATGATCGCTTCGACGGTCGAGAAGTTCAGGAAGATCATCATGGCGGGGGAAGTCGACAGCGACACCGCCAAGGAGCTCTCGCAAGAGCTTCTTTTCGCCCTTTCCCAGCTCGGTGGGCGGGCGGCCCGGGGGAAGTCCATCAAGCAGGGAACCGTCCGCGTGGTCGCGGTCTAGGGAGGCGGAGAACGATGAGAGTTTACGCGCGGGGACTGGGCCAGGCGGCGACCGTCCCCAAAGTTGTGGAGTTCGCGCGAGCCAATGCGGCGCCTTTCCCGGCAGGCGAGGACTTCTCGACGATGGCGAAGAGGATCGCCGTCTCGAAGACGGAGTCCGTCCTCCTCCGCGTGGGGACGGCGGCTTCGAACAAGCTGCCCTACTTCGCCCCGTTTCCGGATGGCCAGATCTACGTCTGGGTCTTCGAGTTTGTCGGCCCCCGCGCCGGGGTGGCCTACTCCATTCCCCTCAACGACCTGGTCTCGAAGTACGGCCTGGTCAATGACAATGTCCGGGAGGCGATCTACCAGGTCTCTCCCCTGCCGAGCATGACGAGCTTCCCTTTCGGCTGGGATACGATCCTGGACGACGTGGAGGAGGGGATTAACCGTTCCAACGAGGCCATGGAAGCCGCGACGACAGTCACGAGCATCTACCCGGAAGGGAACCTCCAGGCGGCCGAGACGCTTCTTGGTGAGACGAACCTGGGGGCGCAGGCGCGCCTGGAGAGGGCCGCCATGTCTGCCCAGACGCTCTGGGCGCTCGACCAGATGAAGGACGAGGACTACCAGTACTTCCTCGATTCGACGCTCAATGGGTTCCGGGGATCCGTCGCCAAGGCCCGGAAGCTCGTCGACGACGGGAAGATCAAGGGGTCGAAGAACATCATCGAAGGCGTCAAGATCGCCTACGGTGAAGCTCTTGGACTCGAGAAGCCGGTGGGAGAATTCTTTGGGAACGTGACCGAACTCTCGATCGACCAGCTCACGGCCGTTCACTTGGCGCTCACGGTCAGCAACCAGGACATCGAAGACTTCATCGCCAAGTACAAGCCGGAGCTCGGCGGCACTCCCGAAGGCCAGACGATTTTTGCCGATCTCGAGACGAACCTTGCCCAGGGCAAGGAACTCGAGGCGAAGATCCAGAAGATCGAGGATGATACGCTGGGGACTCCGGCCGGTGGAATGGGCCAAGCCTGGGGAGCGGTCAGGAAGTTCCTCTTCAGAACTTTGACGAAGACCTGGAAATTTTTTAATGCCAGGCGCTTGAGGCTTGTGGGCAAGGTCTCTGGACTGGAACGGGTTCCAAAAGCCGAGATCGAAGCGGCTTTTCAGGCCTTCAAGACCGGGGTTCGGAAGGAAGGGGGATCGATTCCCAAGGCCCTGGCGGGAGATGTCCTGCGGGTTGTGGGCAAGTCGATCTCCGACTTCCTCTTCGCCCACTGGGGTTCGGCGCTCAAGACCGGGATCGCCTTCGCGGGAGGGAGCGTCATCCTGGAGCGGATCATCAATGCGAACAAGGCCGGGATGATGATCCAGGAGGAACAGGTCAAGAAGCCCGATCCGGCTAAGAAGCCGCTCGATATCAGCCGCTCGAACGACATCGCCAAGGCGGCGAAAGATCTGGCAGACACGTATGGAGGCATGTCCGGACCTTTCTCGGATCAGCTCCTCGAGTCCAAGGGCCAGGCCGTCAAGGCGATGGAGAAGCAGTACGCCGATGGACACCTGGCCGCGTTCGGCGAGTCCCTCAAGACGGGCGAGACGAACATCTGGCCCCTTGTGATCGGGGGCACGGCACTGGCGGGTCTCGGGCTTTACTTCTATCTGTCTCCCAAAAAGTAAGAAGGGATTTAATATGCCGCAGCTTCTTATGATCTCGGACGTGCCCGTGACCAGAGCCCGGAAGACGGGGATGCTGGCACCCAAGACCCCGGCCCCGAGAACGGTGCCGCTCAGGTCTCTTCGGACCGACGTCAAGATCGCCGAGGCCCGCAAGAGCCAGGTCAAGACGTTCCTTAAGATGATCCGCGCGGCCAAGATGCAGAAGGCCCTTTCGGGAATCCGCCTCGCGCTCATGGCGCTGGCCAACGGGCGCTTCGAGGAGGCCGGCCGGATCGCAATCAATGCGGCTATCCAGGCCGTAGCCGCCCACAAGGGGAATACCGAGATGGCGACCCGGATCGTCGCCACCGCTCGTGGTGTTATCGAGAAGGCGATCCGCGGCGTCATGGCCCGGACGGTCTAGGAAAATAAGGAGAACGCCGATGTTGGTTAATGAAAACTCGCTCTTCGGGGAAGACCTGTTCGGGCTGGGCCAGGTGGCGGCCTCGGGTTACCCCGTCGTCGTCCAGGCCAGGTCGCCTGAGGATGGATCTGGAGTCCGGGGCGCTACGATCCAGATCCTCGCTTCCACTGGGAAGATCGTTGATGAACAGGTGACTCAGGGGACCGGATATGCGGCGCTCCTGGCGCCCACGACCAAGGATGTCAAGGTTCCTTACCAGGTGTATCTTGCCAAGGTTCCGCCGGGCTTTGTTCTCCCGGAGAAACGGATTATCGCGACGGGGGAGAGTCCCATTCGGGTCGGGTGGAACCAAGCCGATTATCGCACGACGGACGACCGCCAGTACCTCATCGACTCTACGATCGGCAAAAGCCTGAGAGGGCCCGTGACCAACCTTCAGGTTCATATCTCCAGGGTCAATGTTGAAGATACCGAGAGGAGAGCGGCCGAGGCTGAAGCCAGGGAGGCGGCGGCCAAGGCGGCGGAAGAAGAGGCTCTCCGGAAGGCCCAGTTCGAGTATTCGACACAGCAGAGGATTCTCGATGAGCTCGAGGCCGCGGCGCAGGCCAAGATGGACCAGATTCGCTATCTCCAGGAGGAGCAGGCCTCGGCTGAGATGCTGAAAAAGGCCGAGGATGAAGCTCGCCAGGCGGAGCTCGCCGCCCAGGCGCAGGCCCAGAAGCTCGCCCTCGCCAAGGCGGCGGCTGCGGCTGCGGCTGCCGCAGCGGGGGAGACCAACCTTCTCCCCTACATCATCGGCGGGGTGGCGCTGGCCGGTCTTGGTGTCGGCCTCTATTTCTTCTTCTCCAAGAGGAGCCCGTGAGGCGTGATCGTTCGGGAAAATGTGGGCCTGGCGGAAGTTGACCGGGCCTCCTGTATTCTGGAGCTCATCCGGGGCGCCCGGCGCTACCAGACGGCCGCCAAGCAGGACCGGAACCCGTTTATCGCCCTTCGTCATAATGGGTACGCTACAGCCTTGATCGATGCGGCCATGAGCGTCTCGACCGAGGAAGAAGTAAAGAAGCTCACCGGGGAGTCCATGAAGGAACTGCGGAAGGACATCATTGATCTCCAGGATCGCCATGAGGCCAAGGTTCTCGAGATCGCCCGGGAGATCAAGAAGAAGGGGATCAAGCTCCCTTTCGAGATCCCCTAAAAAGGAGGCAGCGTGACGCCCTTGCGGATTCCTCTCCACATGCGCCTTTCGGACATCGGTCAGGCTTATCCGCCGGGATACTCCTTGCCTTCGGATCCGAAGTATACGCTTTCGGCCGTCTTCCGGATCCTCGGCCCCCAGACGAAGAAGCCGGTCCAGGGGCAGAAGATCCATGTCCGGATTGAGCCCTACGCGGACTCCCCCAATGTGGGCGGTGAGACGTCGAACCTCACGACGGACTATTACGGGAAGATCCAGCCGACGATCGGTTCGAATGAAATCTCCACGACATTTTATGTGAGCCTCACCCCTTCGGGCATGGACAAGGCCATCATCTGGCGCCATCCGATCGTCTTCAGCCAGACTCCGGGCACCGTTACTGACATCCTTCTCCAGGAAGGAGGGGGGCTGGACATCATCAAGCCTCCGGTCTGGCAGGGTCCGAAACTGCCTGAAGAAGCCAAGAAGGAGTCCGAGGGCCCGGACTGGGCGCTTATTGCCGGGATCGGGGTTCTTGTCCTTGGAGCCGGGTTCCTGGCTTACCAGCTCTACTCGAGATCCAGGAAAGGCGGATCCAGGTCATTGGCCCCTATTCCCGTGCCCGAGGAAGCTTAGGATGGTTCGAGTTCCCGAGGGTCTTTCACAGACGGCCCCCAGATACTGTGGAGGCCAACTGAGGTTCCTTCGCGGCCATGTGGGTCCTTCCGAGATCTTCGGCCTTGGGGCCATCATTCCCATCATGAATGCGACGGTCTGGTACAAGGGTCGGTCGGCCACTGTCCGGGCCGGACTTGATACCGGGGCTTCGGGAACTTACATCATTGTCGAGACGGCCATCGCCGACAAACTGGGATTGCCCAGACTGGCCGAAGTCGAGCACACCGTGGTGGGCGGAGCCAAGGTGAAGGGTTCCCTTTCCGAGCTTGACCGGATCGAAATCGAAGGGCTTCCGGGATGTACGCTCAGGCGCCCTCCTGCGGTGGTCATGGGCGTCGGCATGCAGGAACACGACATCCTCATCGGGGAGAACTATTTAAGGGCGGTCGGGGCGACGATCTCCTACAAAGGGGGCCAGGCCTATGTCTCCTGCGGAGGGGATTCTTTCCAACGCACCCAGATGGTTTTTTCCGCCCCCGGTACGGTTTTCCTGGCTCTTGGGGGTTTGATCTTTCTGGGTTTTTTGTTATCCTTAATGGTGAAGGAATAAAGGAGGCGACAATGGTTGTGAGAAGCTTCGGAGATCTCGGTGACATCGTGGTCATGGGCCCGTCCGGGGTGGTGGCCCGTCTCCGCGGAAGGAACGTCATCAAGCTCGCTCCCGGGTACTCGGTCAAGCGGGTTCCCCGCGCGGCGGCCGTTTCCGGCCTCGGCGAGGATCTCTTCGGCGTCGGCCGCGGCTCGATGATGCCGGGTGCCGAGGCTGCCACGTCTGAATCGGAATCCGCCGACATCTTCGGCGTCGGCCGCGGCTCGATGATGCCGGGTGCCGAGGCGGCGGCGTCTGAATCGGAATCGGCCGACATGTTCGGAGTCGGGGAGGAGTCCGACCTCTTCTAGCAAGAGACTCGGGCTTTCCAGATGGCCGTTCCAGGAAACATCGTTGCCATCTCCCATACAAGGGATCTCCAGGCCGGAGATTTCGTGCAGGTGGCCTTCGCCCCGGGACACATGGGATACCTCAAGTACGGCCCGGAGGCGCTCTTCAAGGTGTCCAGGAAGGCCTCGGACGGGAGCGTCTTCTTCTCCGATTCCACCTCCAGCATCATGGGGCCGCTTCGGGGAACGAGGAAGCAGCTCATCGAGGAACTCCGGAAACTCACGGATTTCCTCGATCTCAAGGTCATCCGTCCGCGGATTAAGAAGCTTCCTCCCGCCGAGGAAGCTCTGGACGGCGTCGAAGAACCCGAACCTGCCCCTGTCGCCTCGGTCGTCCCGTCGCTTCCGAAGATCCTTCCCCCGCCGGCCCTTCTCGTCGGCGGGGCTCTCCTGACGGGGCTCCTCATCTGGGTCTCGCAGTCCAAGAAGGAAGGAGAGGAATAGCCATGCCGGAACGGGGGCCGGATCTCACCAAGCTCTTCAAGGTGCACGTCCCTACTCTGGAGAACCCCGTGCCCAAGATGGGAGCGGGTCTTCTGGGCAGCAGCCCCGCCGAGATCTACGGGGAGGTGGCTAACCGTATCCCCGAGTTCATTCTCCCCCTCAAGATCGGATTCGTGGGGGCGGCCGCGACGTTCGGGGAGCTGGTCGGGCGCCAGTTCACGGACATGGCGGGCAAGGCGGATTCCGGCAAGGTCGGCGATCCCAGGACGCCCGCGGGCTATTACGGGGGGGAGTTCCTCTGGTCCATCCCGGCCCTTGCCCTGGGAAACGTCATTACCGATTACGTGCTTCCCAAAGAAAGCCCGGACATCCTCAAGGCCGCCCTCCTGGGGACGATTGCCAACGGGGCCATGTCCCTGGCCCTCTCTCTCGGCCACGCGAAGCTCGAAGTCGTTCCTTTCCTTTTGCGGGAGGCGCTCCTCGTGCCTCTGTCCCTCCTTATCGTGAAAGGGCCGCCCGCTCAGGAGAAGCTGTGAGCCCTGCCGAAGAAGCCAAGGTTCATCTCCGCAAGGCCAAGCTTGTCTTCGACCTCGGAAAGAACACCCTGGCCTTGGCCAGGCTGCCCAAGGATTATGAAGTTTCCCGGAGCATCTTTGAGACCGCCAAGAATCATCTCGAGGATGCCGCCCGGGGGATCGCCGAGGCCCTTCGCGGAGACCAGTCGGTCGACGAACTTCTTCCCCTGTTCCGCTCGTTGTCGAGAGAGATCCCCGAGAAGGTGGCGGAACTTCGTCAGTTTTCTTCCGGCCTCGGGAACGCGGCCGAGGAGGCAAGCTCGATCCTGAAAAGCCCCGAGCTTACCCAGGCAATCACTTCCCTGGATCGCTGGTTTGCCACCGAGGAGTCCAGGAGGGCGGGCGAGGAGAAGATTCACGGATACATCCAGTCCATCAAGGATCGCCTTTCCAAGATCATCACGACCGTGTCGTCCCCGGACTTCCGCCCGGAAGATGTCGCCGCTTCCATCCAGGAACTCTCCAGGGCGAAGATGACCGTCCTCTCGCTTCCGGAGGAAATCCGCGGCCCCTTCACCCGGATCATCAAGAGCGTGGATCGGGTCGTCTGGGAGTCGATCCCCTCCCTTGCGGCCCGCACTCTTGAGGAGGCGAAAAGGAAGGAAGAGGCGCGGAGGGGAGGAGCGTCTGCGAGCCTGAAGAAGAAGGCGGTGGAAGAACTCCGGCGGAAGACCCTGGAACGCGGGGCGCCGATCACTCTTTTCGAAATGTCCAGGACGTCGATGCTGGAGACTCTCCGGCAGCGTTCCAGGGAGCCCATCCTTAAATTCCGGAGCAAGGGGCCCATTCATTCCGCGGAGGCGGATTTCCTCCTGACCCGCGCCGAGCAGTTGATCTCTCAGTCGGAGGACACCCTCAGGGCGGCCTCCAGCCTGGTCCCCACGAGCCTGGATGCCCTGGAACAGGATTTCGAAGCGTCCAAGATGATCATGTCGGCGAGGGAGCTCATCGCCACCGTATCCGCGAATATTCCGGAGTGGCGGTGGCGCCCTCCTGTGAAAGGAGTCGAGGAAAGGCTCTTTAAAGAAATGGTGGAGAAGATCAGGAGGGAAGTGGAAAAAAGATCCGGAACCATTTCCGAAGAGGCCCTGAAGAAAGCCGCAAAAGAGAGGCTCGAAAGCGAGTTTGTCACGAAGTCCCTGAGGCTCAGGGAGGCCGAGGAGGAACTGAGCCGGAAGGTCACGAAGCGGAAGTTCATGGATCGCCTCAAGGCGGCCAAGATCCGGTCGATGCAGCTTGTCGGCCAGTCCAGTCTTCTCCGGGAACTGGAGCTCGGAATCCCCGGAGGTTTCAATGCTTGAGGGGATCCGCACAGCGGCCCGGAAGAAGCTGGAGAAACCTCCCCGGCTCATCATCGAGACCCTGGTCGTCCGGGGTATCGCCGGCCGGATCAAGAAGGCCTTTCCGCAGATCGTGCGGCTCCATCTCGTGGGAAGCCGCCTCCGGCATCGCTATGCCCGGGACATCGAATTCGTCGCGGTCGTCGAGGATCTTTCCGAGATGCCCGGACGGACTCTCGTCAACGTCTTCGACCGTCCCTCTGACAAGGACGTCGCCAAGATGCCCTCGGCCCGGATTCGATCGCTCCTGCCCAAGGTCGACCTCTTCTTCGCCCTTCCCGAGGAAACTCAAATGGCGCTGCTTGAATATGGCCTCGGGCTTGACAACATCCGCTGGAAGAAGCGCGCCCGCGCCAAGGGAATGAAGCTGACCC
>Ga0315297_10000462_pt1 | contig 23794 bp, 32 predicted proteins | sample YL17G15_0_MG_FD_203628 | JGI IMG/M metagenome (GOLD analysis project Ga0315297, IMG submission 203628) | Sediment microbial communities from Yellowstone Lake, YNP, Wyoming, USA - YL17G15_0 | ecosystem: Environmental > Aquatic > Freshwater > Lake > Sediment | place: USA: Wyoming | collected... | reverse complement strand
AAACCCGAAGATTCGGAAAAATTTCATGAACTGATCCTTAAAATGGAGGAGGAAATTTATCAGGAACTGGGTCTTTCCTACCGCGTTGTCGAAATGTGCACGGGGGATTTGGGAGCAATGGCCGCAAGAAAATTTGATATCGAAGTCTGGATGCCGGGCAGGGGTGATTACGGCGAAGTTACTTCAACTTCAAATTGTACCGATTATCAGGCAAGAAATTTGAATATCAAATTCAGAAGAAAGACTGGAGAAACAGAATATGTACACATGCTTAACGGAACCGCGATAGTTATGACCAGGGTTCCCTTGGCAATACTTGAAAACTTCCAGCAAAAAGACGGTTCTATCAAAATCCCCGATGTACTTCAAAAGTGGATGGGGAAGGACATAATTAAATAATCTTCAAGTTATCTTTTGACGGAAGGCAGGTAAAGCTTTAGAATTAGTTGATATGGAAAATATTGAAGAAGTACTGACAAGAGGTGTTCAACAGGTTTTGCCTGATAAAAAAGGTTTGGCTGATCTAATGGCCAAAAGGAAAATTAAACTTTATCAGGGTTTTGACCCTTCTATGCCCTCACTTCATCTGGGAAATCTCGTAGGACTTATGAAACTTCGCCAGTTTCAAAAACTGGGTCATGAAGTAATTTTTTTGGTGGGAGATTTTACAGGAATGATTGGAGACCCTACCGATAAACTGGCTGTTAGAAAACAACTATCAAGAGAACAGGTATTGGAAAATGCAAAAGCATGGCGGGATCAGATTTCGAAAGTTCTTGATTTTGAAGGAGATAACCCCGCAAAAATACTTTTCAATTCCGAATGGTCCGATAAAATTAGCTATAAGGACTTAATCCAGATAACTTCTCATCTTTCATACGCGCAAGTAATCGAAAGGGACATGTTCCAGGAAAGAATCAAAAACGGCACGGATATTCGTTTCCACGAACTTCTTTATCCCATTGCTCAAGGGTACGACTCTGTAGCAATGGATGTCGATCTGGAAGTCGGCGGAAACGATCAAATGTTTAACATGATGGTCGGAAGAACCTTAATGAGAGCTATCAAAAACAAAGAAAAATATGTGCTTACAACAAAACTTTTGGTTGATAGAGACGGTAATAAGGTCGGTAAAACCACAGGGAACGCGCTTTTCTTGGATTCAACTCCGGAAAACTTTTACGCAGGAATAATGTCATTTCCCGATGAAGTACTTCCTTTGAGTTTTGAACTTCTTACCGAAATTTCACTCGAAGGACTGGCTGAAAAAATTAAGAAGGACCCGATGGGAGAGAAAAAGCATCTGTCTCATGAAATTGTTAAATTCCTCTGGGGAGAAAGTGCCGCAAATTCGGCTCAAAATGCTTTTGAAAAAACATTTCAGGAAAAGACGCCGACATTTGATATAAAGGTTTCGCTTGAAGATACACTGGCAAAAACAATTATTCCCTTTACACCCCGCCAAAGCGCAAGTAGCGCCAAGGAACTTATCAAACAAAACGCGGTTGACGTTAACGGAAAAGCAGTTTCCGACCCGAATTTTAAACTTAAAGTAGGAGATGAAATAAAAGTCGGCGGACGTACATTTTTAAAAGTTTCCAAATGATATCTAAAAAGACAAAGAAAATATTTTCAATAGTTGTCATTATCGCAACAGTTGCTCTTCTTGCCGGGGCCGTACTTCCATATCTTATCTACCTAAGGTAATATTGTGGACAAATGGATCTGACTTCAAAAATAACCGAGCTGCAAAAGGTGGGTCCGATTTTTGCCCGCAAATTCGAAAAGCTCGGAGTTAACACAATTGAGGATTTCTTTTATCATGTTCCAAGTCACTATCTTGATTACTCGCTGATTACAACAATAAACAAACTTCGTCCGGAGGAAACCGCCACGATACATGCCAAAATCATATCTATAAAAAATATATTTTCTAAAAGGGGACTTAGAATGCAAATCGGAAGCGTTGAAGATTCCACCGGTAAAATTACCGTCGTTTGGTTTAACCAGCCTTTTTTGATTAGAACTCTTTACCCGGGAAGAACGGTTTCACTTTCGGGAAAAGTCGGATGGTTTAATAGAAAACTCTGCTTTTCTTCCCCCGATTTTGAAATATTGGGGGATGTCGGTAAGCCAACCGTTCACACCGGACGACTTGTACCTGTTTATCCCGAAACATCGGGCCTTTCTTCCAAGTGGATCAGAACATTAATGCTTGGTGCGTATCAATCAATCGGAGATATCGCAGATTTTTTGCCGGTGGATGTCGTCAAGGAGTCGGACCTTTTGACAATGAACGATGCGGTAAAATTTGTACATTTCCCTAAAGATCTGAAAGAAGCAGAAAAGGGCAGGGAGCGATTGGCGTTTAATGAACTTCTTAACCTGGAACTTACAAGTTTACACCGCAAAATTAATTGGAAGAAGAATAAAGTCGCGAATAAAATAAAAATTGATCATGTATCAATGAATCAATTCGTTGATACGCTCCCGTTTAAACTTACCGATTCGCAAGTGGTAGCCGTCAAGGAAATTTTGGCGGATTTAACAAAAGATTATCCCATGAACAGACTTCTGGAAGGGGACGTAGGAAGCGGAAAAACCGTAGTTGCTGCCGCTGCCTCTTTTGCAGCTTTTCTGAATGGTTGTCAGACGGTAATCATGGCGCCGACTCAGATATTGGCCAATCAGCATTATGAAACTTTTAAGAAATTACTTACAGCATATGGAGTCAGAATTTCTCTGATTACTTCAGATCTCAAAAAATCGGAGCTTGGCAGAAATGATGTTTTTATCGGTACCCATGCTTTAATACACAGCAAAATTAATTTCGACAAAGTCGGACTTGTTGTAATTGATGAGCAACACAGATTCGGTGTAGAACAACGGAAACATTTAGTTAAAAAGTCCGGCACTCCACACACCCTGACCATGACTGCAACTCCCATTCCAAGAACCGTTGCACTAACTTCATATGGCGACCTTGATTTATCGGTATTGACGGAAATGCCGAAAGGAAGGCAAAAAGTGACAACATGGTTTGTGCCGGAGACCAAACGCGAAAAAGCTTATAAATGGATCGATTCACAAATCAGCGTTCACAATTCACAGGCTTTTATCGTTTGCCCTTTGATTGAAGATTCGATGGTAGAAACAATGGCTGATATCAAATCTGTAACTTCTGAATTTTTAAAACTAAGGTCTATTTTCAAAAATCAAAAACTCGGACTTCTGCATGGAAGGCTTAAGCCGGCAGAAAAAACTAAAGTTCTGGACAGCTTTAAAGACCGTAAGCTTGATATTTTAGTTACAACCCCCGTCGTGGAAGTCGGGCTTGATATCCCAAACGCTTCAGTAATGGTGGTTGAAGCAGCAGAAAGATTCGGTTTGGCACAATTACACCAATTGCGCGGCAGGGTCGGGCGCGGTAAGGAAAAGTCGTACTGTTTACTTTTTAGCAACATCAAATATTCAAAAAGGTTAAGTGCTATGGAAAAAATGCATTCAGGTTTTGAACTTGCCGAACTGGACTTAAAAATCCGCGGACCCGGTGAAATATTCGGGACGGCCCAAAGCGGTTTTCCTGAGTTAAAGGTTGCCTCATGGAACAATTATTCTCTGATTAAAAAAGCGAAAGATACGGCGAACGATGTCATAAATAACCCGTCTAAATATCCGAATATCGGTAAATTGACAAATCTTGAAGCAAATTTAGGCTAACGAAGTGATATTATTAATATGTGAAGGTATATTTTGTCAGACACGGAGAGTCGGTCGGAAATGCAGGCGGTCTTCACCAAACAACAGACATGCCTCTTTCGGAAGTCGGATTTGCCCAAGCCGTAAGAATCGCCGAACGTCTGAGAAAATTCAAAATTGACATAATTTTTGCCAGTCCTGTAATTAGGGCCAGAGAAACCGCTGAAGTAATATCAAAAAATCTTAATGTTCCGATCGAACAGTGGGATGAACTAACTGAAGTAAAAGGTCCTTCCGAAATCGGAGGAAAACCGGTAAAAGATCCTGAAGCATTTAAAATTAAAAAATTAATCAGAGAGAATTACTCAAAAGTAAACTGGAAATATTCGGATGAAGAAAATTATGAAGAAATAAACGAACGCGCCAAAAAATTTCTTGGCCATATAATTAAATACCATTCCAACCTTGACATTTTATGTGTTTCTCATTCAACCTACATAAAATTCCTTGTAGCTAAAATGCTTTTTGGAAAAGATTTAACTCCCGAAATTGCCCGCATTTTTTATCACCATACTCTGATGCAAAACACGGGGTTGACCGTTTGCGAATACGACAAAGAAAGCGGATGGCTGGTAAGACACCTTAATGACGCCAGCCACCTTTAAAGCGTTTATTGAAATTTTGGCTTCAAAACAATATAATTCCTGCTTATGCCTTACAAACATAAAGATATTGTGGTTTTACTGGATAATAAATCACGAAAAGAATGGCAAGACGAAATTATGAAAAAGTTGGATCTTAGGCCTTTGGGTATTGACGACCTTGCAGGCCAGTTTGGCTTTGAAAAACATTCCCGTGAATACAAAGATCTGATTGTATTGGTTTCAAATCTACAGGAAAGACGTGGTGAGCTTCCCAAAATTAAAGCAGCATTTAATAGTGAGAGACGGGTATATGCTCTTTACCGAACGGATCAAGAAAAGGAATTGATCGAAAAAGGTGTTCTTTCGGAAGAAGAATCTGAATTTAGACCCACCCGTATCGCACGCGATTACGGAATGGGCCGTGAGAAATTCATTAAGTTTTTGGAGAGTATTGAAAGGTGATTGCACACTTCACCCCATATAGTGTAAAATTCACGATTGTATGACGCCTTTACCTAAACGTAAACACACCAGAAGCAGAAGCGATATCAGACGCGGCGGACAGCCTAAGCTTAAACTTGGAAATTTAACTAAGTGTGGGAACTGCGGAAAACTGAAAGAGTCTCACAGGGCTTGTCCCCACTGCGGTACGTATAAATAATTAATGCAAACCCCTACTGACCCAAGGCATCTGAGACGCCGCGAGGCGGTTAAAACTCTTTTTGCCGAAACTTTTGCCGTCCAATCCAACCCCTCCGAACTTATTAATAAAATTCATAAACAGCAAAATAAAATCGATAAACTTATCAGGGATGCCGCTCCCCAGTGGCCGATAGATAAACTCAACAAAATGGATCTGGCGATTCTCAGACTTGCCGTATATGAACTGGAAAACGAGGACACTCCTCCGAAAGTTGTAATTGACGAGGCGGTAGAACTTGCAAAAGAATACGGAAGCGAATCTTCCTCTTCTTTTATAAACGGTGTACTTGGTACAATATACAAAGATGAAGATGGACGCTGAATTTAACAAAACCAAGGAAACCGTAAGGCGTGAACTTTCAAATTTTTTGGGAGTCGATACAGAAGACATAGAGGATGACAGTAGCCTTACGGAAGATCTTCATATGAAAGCCACTGATTTGACCGATTTCATGGAAATATTAACCAGAATGAACATGGATACGGAAAGGGTTGATTTAACCGAAACGGAAACGTTTTCGGATCTTTTGGAGGCCTTAACCGAGCACCAATGAATAAAGCACATACATTAAGGGAAGATTTTAAGGATAAGGACCTTTTTGATCAGGCTCTTACCCACCGTTCATGGGTAAACGAACACAAAGGCGAAAGAACCTCGAACGAACGTTTGGAATTTTTGGGAGACGCAATTTTGGAATTCGTTGTATCGGAAGAACTTTTTAATCAATTTCCAGGCAAAGAAGAAGGCTACCTCACTGCTCTTAGGGCAAATCTGGTAAATACTGTTGCTTTGGCCCGAATTTCCGGAAAACTGGATATAGGATCTTCACTTTTTCTTTCAAAAGGAGAGATTGACGGAGGGGGAAGGACAAATACTTCACTCCTTGCCGATACACTGGAAGCTATTATCGGGGCAATTTTTGTTGATAGAGGAATAACCGAAGCAGCAAGGTTTATTAAAGAAAATTTACTTAACGAGGTCGGGAAAAAAGCCTCAGAACCCTTAAAAGACGCCAAAAGTATGCTTCAGGAGCTGGTCCAGTCAAAGGGACTAACCACTCCAAAATATCAGGTTACTGAAGAATCGGGTCCGGATCATGATAAAAAATTTGTGATAGAGGTTATCGTAAACGGTGAAGTTTGGGGAACGGGGGAAGGAAAAAGCAAGGGTGAAGCCGAACAGGAAGCTGCTAGACAGGTTCTGGCAAAAAAGGTACAATAGGCTCCATGGTTATAATCAGACTATCAAGATACGGCAGGAAAAATGCTCCCTATTACAGGGTTATTGCCGTCGATGCTTCAAAAAAAGCCACCGGAAAATATTTAGAGGTGGTTGGAACATGGAATCCGGCTAAAAAGGAATTAAAACTTGAAAAAGAAAAAATACAAAGCTGGATCAAAAAGGGAGCTACACTAAGCGCAACCGTCAAGAAGTTTATGGAAAAATGAAAGAACTTTTAGAATACTTAATCAAAGGGCTTTTGGGAGAGGAAAAGTTTGAAATATTGGAACAAAGTGACGCCGGCAGATTTGTATATACAATTAAAACCGCCCCTGAAAATATCGGTCTTATCATAGGAAAGGGGGGTCACATGATCAAGTCCATTAGAAACGTCCTCAAAGTCAGAGCTACACTGGAAAAAGTTGTAGTTTCTGTAAATGTTGAGTAGTTACTGTCCGAAGGGATTAGGATTCACTTCTCCTTGTGCCGCAGTTACTTCAGTAAAGTTGGGTTGAATTAAGCCGAGAATTTTTGTCAAAGTCTCTTTTTCCGCCGGAGTTAAATCAGATATTGGCGTTGTTACCGGGGGAATGGTTTTGGGAAAATCCGCCCAAAACGTCTTGATACCGATATCTGCCTGCAAGACCCCTCCTCCTTCGGTCATTCGAATTTTATCAACGAGACTGATCGGAGCAATTTTATCGATGCTTGATAAAAATTTAAAAATCTGCTCCCTTGTACCGTTCACCGTGAAGGAAATAATGGCCTGATTAAGTCCTGCGACACTTGCCGCTCCCATTGTGGATTTTATTGCGGAGATAATTACTCCGTTTCCCGTTGCCAAATTTCTAAGCTGTGAGACAACGATTAGGGAAGGATTTGTCGCTGGAACCGCCAAACTTGCAGCACGTGCTCCCGATTCGGCCGTAGAAGAAATAGTTTGGAGAATATTCAGTTTTTGAGTCAATATCGTTTCGGAATTTTGAGCAGTTTTGATTTGGCTTCTTAAATCAGTAACTTTTGAAATTCCGTATTTTCCGACAAATATGAAAAAGATTATTACCAAAAAAAGAGGGAAGGCGGCGACAATTGTCTGGCGGGTACTTTCGGGTAGGTTTTTTAATAATTTGTTCATAATTTTATTTTTTAAGAGCGGTAATCTCAACAGAATAGCCGGTAGCAGGACTTAAATTAAACGAGGTGAGATTTACGGATTTAAAAACATCCGATCCCTGACAAGATTTTATAAAAGTCGAAAGATCGGTATTTGTTTTAAGATTTACCGATAAGGTCAACGATTCCGGCCCTACCGACATCTGGTTAATGTAAGAGCTTCCCGAAAGACCGAGTAAAAATGGTTCAATTGCCTGTAAATTTACCAAGGAACCCGGCATGCTCTGAACCGAAGCGGTTTTGGCAATCCTGTCTTTAAGAAGAATTATCAGCTGTTCACTTTTTTGCTGGGAAGATACCTGAGCCTTCAATCGTGTAATGCTTGCGTTTATACCGTTTAAACTAACTGTACTGAAAATAATAAAAACTCCGATTCCTATTCCAAATGCCAAAAAAGCAGCTACTCCGATTACGCCCATTGCCCTGAGAGCTTTAAGAAGTTGGCTAAGGTTCTTGCTTACGGCAAGTTCGGGTGGTAAAAGATTAAGTTTAACCGGCATATATTATTCCCTTAAAGCCAGCCCCACGGCCACACTATAAAGAGGCGCATAAGGAGCCAGCTTATTGGCTGTTTCAGGATCAACTTTAAGTTTTGCGAAGGGATTTCCTACAAGTACCTCCATTCCGATAAGTTTTGAAAGAGTTGAAACAATCTCCGGGATTGCACTGGTTCCGCCGGTTACGATTAGGGCAGCGGGAGTTTCTCCTTTTTCGTCTGTCAGATAGTAGCTGATCGCTTTTTTAATTTCATCAACAACAAGCGCCAGTACGGGATCAAGTATTCCCTTAATTTTGCCTTCAAGTTGAGTTGGGGTAAGTCCGTATGTTTTTTTATATTCTTCCGCTTGCTGAGGAGTTACTCCCAAGCCTTGAGAAACGGCTCTTGTAAAAGCATCTCCCGCAATGGGAATCGACCTTGAAAATGACAAAAATCCCAGTTTGGAAATGGCGATATTAGTTGAGGTTGCCCCCAAGTCCACCAGTAAAACCGTTTTGTCGGGAGGGGCAAGGGAACGGGTGAGCGCAATCAGTTCCGTTTCAACGGCAATGGGGTTTAAGCCGGCCATCTGAACCACTTTTGTGTATTTTCCGACAATTGTACGCGGAGCAGCAACCAAAAGAACCAAAACCTCCGGGGGGGTTGCCTTTTCATTTCTTGTTAAAATCGTGTGTTGAACAATGGCTTCATTTAGTGGGATTGGAATATACTGTTCCGCTTCCCATTTGACGGCGGAAGCTATCTCATTATCCGTAAGAAGGGGAAATTTTATCGTACGGGTGAAAACCAATGGTTCGGGTATTGAAAGCACTACGTCTTCTGAAGATACTCCTGCTTCGCTGTGAAGTTTTTTAATAATTTGACCCAGTGAGGCCATTTCTTTTTCGTCGACCATCTTGTCAACGGTGGTACCGGAAAATCCCACAATTCCCGAGGCGTTAAGGGCAAACCCTCCTCCTTGTTTTTCAATTTCAACTATCTTGATTGTCTTACTACCGATATTTATTCCGACCATGGCAGGATATACATTCATTTAACAACAAATAGAGTATTGGGTCAACTGCTAAGGCATACAATATATTTTAGATCTTGTAAGGAATAACCCTAAAAAAGTGAAGATTTTTTTCTTTACGTAAGTCAGATTCAATTTATGCCCGGTTTCACACCCTAATAAATATTTGGGGTTTTCATTGACTCTTCTCTTAAGAAAGGTTTAGAATTAAATAATGTTTTCTTTCAAGTTCCGTACAGGTGTTTTTGCCACTTTCTTAGTATTTCTATTTCTGACGTTAGGGTTAGGTTCTTACTATTATTTTTTTAATTCGCAACAAAAGTCAATTATCCAGTCAGGACCTTGTAGTGGCTCGGCCATAAAGACAGGGCCGGCAGATGGAGATTATGAACACCATGTCGAATATCTGGATATATTTATTGTCAAACTATGTTTCCTGGGCTTTGAAGATGTTCAGGATAATATATTTCCCGAAAATTCGTTAAGGTTGAAGATTGGTTTTTATGATAACCAAGGAAAACTTCATTCTTACCCTGCCAGAATTGGGGGAATAGATAATAATGGCAGGGTTATAACTCCCGAATTATGTGTTCCGGCGATTGACAATAACTCCGCAGAATGTAAAGGGGTTACTTTATCTGAACTGCGAACAGCATTAACAAATAATACCATTTTAGAAGCTCAAATAATTTACGGGGATGATGCCCCCTGGCCCGCTTCTTCTCAAACAAAAGCGAATGTCGGTGCAATAGTTAAATTAAAAGAAGCCATAAAAACCGGGGTTGATTTTCCAAAATTGCCCAAAGAAAATAACTTTATTTTGCAAATATGGAGTTTAAGTAAATTAGAATGAAGAACCATACCAAGTTATTCTTAATAACCTTCGTAGTTATATTGTTGGGTTTATTCGCAGGAAAAACAGAAGTTAAAGCAGCCTATTGCGGTGTTGACAAAGGTATGGAAGGTTCTGTAGGCGTTAACGCAAAAATATGTTTTAAACAATGGAATGGTTTTTATACTTGCATCAACAACGGGCCGTGGGGCTGTAATGGTACTTGGTCATGTGATACCGGTGGCACATTAGGTCCGCCCTGTGCAGTAGTTGGGATTTCTGGCATTAGCCCTAACACTTGTTATGTGACTGTCCGGGCAACTCAAGTTTGGCCCAATTATTATAACGGCTGCAATATTCCAGCAGATCTGATGACTTGTACTGAGACTCGTCCAACTGAAACTGCAGGTTGTTGGGTATATGATACACCCACCCCCCCGCCAACATCGACACCAACTCCCACTCCGCCTTCGGGCCCGTCGTGCACCCTTTCACTTACATCAATTCCCACCACTATTTCTGTGGGCGGAATATCCGCTCTTACCGCAATCGTTACACCGACAAACGGCACAATTTCCAAGGTTGACTTTTATTCAAATAACGGTAATACAAGCGTCAGTCCCGCTACTGACACAATTTCACCTTATACATCTACCGCGACAGGTGTTTCTAACGGAAGTTCTATCGTAACCGCCACGGCAACCATGAATGACGGCACAACTACCTGTACCAGTAATTCAACAATAAATATAAATAGCAATGAGGCCTGGTGGCAGGTAAAAGACGGGGACGTTTCAACGAATGGAGATTTATACTATACAAAATAATAAATATATGTTTAAAAAAATATTTACTGCAATAGGTTTTGGGGTTTTAATCTATTTCTTTATTGCGGCATTTTTACCAAAGCAAATTTTAGCCCAATATTGTTCAAATCCCATACAATGTACAAGCTGCCATACTGCAGGAAGGTCCTGCGTTAAAGACTGCAGGGAGGAGTGGGGAAGAACTATATGTTGGATATATTGTTCAGGAGCCGATGCCGGCTGCTACAATCAAAACTGTCCGTCAAATTGCGGTTACACCGGGGGCTCGGTAAATGATGGCGGTCTTAGCGTAGGCTGTAGTTGTTCAACAAAATCCTGCCCTGCGACCGCGCCCTGTTCAACTCCTACACCCACTCCAACCCCTACCCCTACGCCTACTCCTACTCCCACGCCGCCTCCGGCCGGCGCAGTTGGACCGTTTAATCTTGTCGGAGATGGGGGATATCCGGGAATACCTGCATACGGCGGAACAACCGATCTCACACAGGCAAATGTTTCGGAAACGGGATGGCTTGCGGCTTCTTCTTCTATTTCCACAAAAATTTTTAATTCTGGCTACTTTTTAAATGCAATACCGGAAGATACGGTTATAAACTCTTTATCAAGTTCCATTGACGGATCTGCAATTGCAAGCGGAGGAACCGCCACAAACGGAATCTACTGGTATGAATATGATCCCGCGGCCAACGGAGGGGCAGATCTGACAGTTAATACTTCCGCCAATTTGGGAAGCAGAAAAGTCGTATTAATCGTTAAGGGAGCGGATATTTATCTGAACGGAGAAATTAATTTAACCAAAGGCAGCGGATTTTTCCTACTGGTTGCAGGAGCCACAGTAGGAGGAGCAAAGGGGAATATTATAGTCGACCCGGGTGTCGGGGGAGGGGCAACTGCCAATCTTGAAGGAATATATGTTTCCGATGGGCAGTTTCAATCGGGAGTTGCCTCATCCCAGCTTTGGGTAAGGGGAACCGTTGCGGCTTATGGGGGAGTGAGCCTTCAGAGAGATCTTGGGGCTGCAAATTCAACTACACCCGCTGAGCTTTTTGAGTTTGCTCCGGACTTGGCACTTCTATTTCCGCAAAAGCTTGGCGTCCGCCCCATGAGCTGGCTAGAAGTGGCTCCATAAGTTTGAATCTGGAATCTAGAATCAGGAATCTGGGAAAGTTGTGTTATACTAAAATTGTATGACAAAGGATTTGACTCCAGTTTACAAAAAGTATAAAGGAAAATGGGTAGCAATGGACGACGACTTTGCCAAAGTGGTGGTGTCCGGCAAAACTTCTTCATTTGTTTACAAAAAGGCTAAAAAGATGGGGTATAAAATCCCCAACGTATTTCTAGTTCCCTCAAATTTAACGGCTTTTATTGGATGAGGAAACTGAAGTTTGATTATATTAAAATCGGTTCACATAAAAGGCCGATCATTCCGATCAGGCTTTCTTACAAAAATTCTGCTATTAACGTCCCTGCACTTATCGATTCCGGCGCTGATTTTAATGTTTTTCCACTATCAATCGCCAAGGATCTTGGATTAATTTTGAACATGGACAAGCCAATAATATTCGGTGGCGTTGGCGAGAAAAGTCATAAGTTAACCGGTTATATGGCCATTTTAGATTTAATGATTTTTAACAAGGGTGAAAATATTAGCTTCTCAACGCCAATTGTATTTACTAATGATATTCCATCAAACGGTTTTTCCCTTTTGGGAGAATCGGGATTTTTTGATCACTTAGAACAAATATCGTTTTATTACAAAAGAGGTAAGATTGTTTTAGAAGTTTGACTATTTTGTAATTCCTGAGGGGACAAGAATGGCATTTGAAGCAAAAGGAAACTCCGGCCAGCCCTGATATAACACTTCTCTACGATTGCTGCTTCCGGCTACACCGGTTGAATCAATTTTCATTCCCTGAGAGGGCAATGTTGAATTTCCCGGAAAATTGACGGATACTCCCGCAAAATGGGGGTAATCGGCGTTATAAAGCATCCGTATTTGAGCAAGCTGCAGACCATTTTCAACTCCGTAAGAACCTGCCGGAATTCCGAGAGAAGCAAAAGTTATGACTTTTTGAAATTGATATCTTTGACCTGAAATTTCGCATGTTCCTCCGTCGTCCGATGAAAAAGAATTAGACGAACGTCTTCCTGAATTCGGATCGGCTGTCACCCTGCCAATTTTTATCGTTGCCAAATTCCCGGGGGTCGATTCGTAATAAACACTTACTTCAATCGCGGGAGCGGTTGTGGAATCTGATGATATTCCGGGGTTTCCCCAACAGACTTTCATCGTATCCCCGGTAAAACAAGGTAAACCACTGCAGGTTAAATTTCCGTTTGAGTCATGAGAGACAAACCATGTGGTTACTGTATCTCCGGAAGAAATTGGTGAGGGGAAATTTATTTCAGTTTCTCCTAAAGCAAACTCCGTTACCGAAGTTGTATAACTGGCATTTCCGATATCGGTAGACCCAAATCCCGATCCGACTACAAGAGCACGCTCAATTCCGGCCTCAGCCGCCGAAAAAGCGCGAACGGATTCTTCCTGCCTTGAAGAAACCGCAATATCCGTAACCGAGCGGGCCAAAATGAAAAGAACCAAAGTCAAAACTACAGATAGAGAAAGAAGTACCAATACCAAAGCCTGTCCGGTTTCAGCTTTTCTCAACATACATCCAGTTTAGCAACCGAGTGGTATAATTGCAATTTAATATGGAGAGGGAAGGTCTAATAATCGGGAATCTGGAAGAACTGGTCGAAAGTTCAGCGTTTCTTACTAAAGCCAGAAATTATGCAAAGAAAGTACATGAAGGAGATATCCGTGCACAAGGTGTCCCTGTTTTTACCCATTGTGAGGCTAATGCAAGAATTATTTATGAGGAATTCGGAATAAGCGATCGTGAAAAAGTTGCCGTTGGGTTTCTTCATGATACCGTTGAAGACACAACTACTACATTGGAAGAAATATCCAGAGAGTTTGGTCCCAAAGTTGCCTTTTATGTTGACGGGGTATCTCAACTTAGATCCGAGAAAGAAGATGGGGGTATTAAGTCCAAAGCCCAAAAAGACAGAGAAACCGTAAGAAAGGTGTTCAACCAAAACCAAATTGACCCCTTTGTTGGAGTAGCAAAACTTGCCGACCGTCTGCATAACATGAGAACTCTCGGATTCATGCCCGTTAAAAATCAAATTGCTAAAGCCAATGAAACAAAAGATTATGCAAAACTGGCCGAGTCCCTCGGAATGTGGCAGGTTATGAGAGAACTCGAAAACCTTTCTATGAAATATTCAAGTCCCGAGGATTTTGAAAAATACTCACGTATACTTTCTGAGGATCCCAGAACAGGTGAAAAGTTTGTGGGTTGGTTGAAATCCACTTTGGAAGCAATTGCGTTAGACGCTTCAATTGCTGCAAAAATCGAAACCCGATCGATAAGTTTGGTCAAATTGGGAAACAAAATGGGAAAAAATTTTCCCAATAAAATAAATGATTTAATAAGCTTTAGAGTAATTGTTGCAGGCATAGGAAGTACAGAAGCAAGAAATAATGTTTATCGGATGTTGGGAGCAATCAGACAAAATTTTGCAGACATAGAGGATACTAAACGTTTTGACGATTTTTACTTCAAGCCACGAGACAATGATTATAGTGCAATACAGCTAACTCTTGATTTTCCACAAGGATCAACCGAGATTGCAATCACAAGTGTTGCAAAGGAAGAATTTAATAATTGGGGGGTGGTTAATCTAATCAAAAGGGGTGATCCCGATCTCTCAAAACACACTCTTAAATTGATATTTACCGAAACTGATGAAGTAAAATTCTTTCCTTCGATGGCCACCGGACTCGACTTTGCATATTCAATAAGTCCTGAGATGGGGGCAAGGGCCATTTATGTTCTGATAAACGGCGTAAAGTTCCCTGTATCCACGGTTTTACCAAACGGAGCTCAAATAAAAATTGAGATGGGTGAGCCAAGAATCGCACCGGAACAAGAGTCAAGAAATTATTGTCTGCCGGCAGCAAGAAGAATTATTGATGAACAGTTATCCGAAAAAGCAAAGTGGGAGCTTGAAATGAAAGGGAAAGAGGTAATTAGTAACATTATTTCCCTTCGGGGACTGATTGACTTAGACGATTTATTAAAAATTGACAAGTACAAGGCAAGTCTTGAACACTTGCTCTTCATTTTGGGATGTAAGAATTCAATTCAGGATTTATATTATAAAGTCGGCTCAGGTGTAATGAATCCGATTGTCCTGGAAAAACATTTTAACGATGCCGAAATTACAAAAAATCATCTCGGTTTAACATCCATCCTTATCGAAGGAATTGACGGACCCGGAATAACATCGCTGGTTTCGTCTAAAGTAAGTGAACTCGGGGGGAATATCGGACCATTGACAAACCGACCTCATGATGGGGGAAAGGAAACAACTTTTACTTCACGTATGGTTGTTGAAAATCTTTCACCAGTAAATGAAGCAAAACTTAATAAATTTATCCAAAAAGACCCCAGAATTAAAAAGGTAGTTATTGTCTAATAATTCCGAAGGTAAATCTGGGTTGAAGCCGATACGTTCGCGCCCCTTTTACCAGAGGAGGAAGCATCTTTTACGGTTAACTCCACCTTGACCAAAGAGGGATTGTTTTCGACTCCGAGAGTACAGGTAAAAGAACAGTCCACAATTTTGACTGAATCACTGGTTAAACGGGAAGAGCCCGATGCTATAAACGAACCGTCCAACCCCGTATTCTCACAAGAAAATGAACTTGGCCTGCCCCCTTGATCCAAATAGTCGATGGTGCTTGTATCCGGGTTGGGACAGGTAGTAATGGTATTGGCGTTTCTGATTTGCCGTTCGATTATATTTAAAGAGTAGTTTAAATTTTCCCTAACGCGTACGATTGATTCGCTCTTTTGAGATCCCTGAAGCGTCAATACGACCGATTGGGTAACCAATACGCCAAGTACTGCAAAAATTGTAATCACAACCAGTACTTCCAAAAGGCTCATGCCTCTTTCCATAAAATTTGAGATTTTTCTGATCACCTTTGCCTCCAATCCGAAAAACTTGTGGCACTTGTGATCTGGTGTAAACCGGCAGAATCTGACCACGAAATTTTTATATCTGCATACATTACGGTTTCTGCGTCGCCCCCGATTGTAAATATCACATCACGCTGGAACGGGGTTCCTGTAATGGTTGATCCCGATGGGCAAGAAGCTATCGTAATCCAGCTTAAATCATTAAGACATCTCGCCGAATCGGTTTTGGCTAATACATTAGTGATAAAAGCATCAATGCCGCTATCCCTTTGACCCCTTAACCATTCCGTAGCCTGCTGAGCATATGTAGCGGCAAGAGCTTTGTTTTTGGAATAACTTGAATTCCGGATTGAATTGGTCGTCAAAGAAACTATGGCAACAATTATCAGAGCACAAATTGCAATTGCCACCACAAGTTCAAACATGGACTGCCCCTTTTGCAAATTCATTTTATTTCTCCTCCCGATGTTACCGTCACGGTTGCCGTATTTCCGGTACCGGTTTGGGTAAGAATAAGCGTCCAATCGGCTGCACCCAGATTTGTTCCCTGACCTAATATTTTAAACAGTAAAGGGTCTGGGATAGGGGAGATGGAAACACCTTCCGGTAAGTTTATGTCCTTGACAGAAACAACTGTAGCTCCACAGTTTGCCTCTATGGTGTAGCTTGATGATGTGACAACGCGAAAACCGAAAGTATCAAGTGTTGTATTACAACCGATTGGTTTTTGACCTGTTATTGCATTACCTTGAGCCAGTCTCAGGTCTCCCTGAATACTTTTTGCCACTCCGCTTATTGTCCGCCTTCTTGAAAAATCTCTAAAACTCACATATCCGAAACTAAAAAGAAGCCCGATTATTGTCAGGGCGACAAGAATTTCGATTAGGGTATATCCGTTTTTTTTCCATTTCATGGTTATGGATTTATAACTTTGTAATTACAGGCGGCGGTACCACAACTACCTACACAGCCGGTTGCTGCCGGACTGGGTGGATTTTCCAATGAAGCGCATAATATGTATGTTGTGCCATCCGACGAATATGCATAGGAGTGTGTTCCCGGAATCGGATCGGTGGGAACAGATGAGATATAAGTATTGGCTGCGAGACAGGAAGAACTGTATGCCGGAATCCCTATAAGCGGAGACGGAATCGAGACCCCTATGTAGTATTTGTCGCAATCGGCTTTAAATATTTCAAGGCCGCTCCGGATTGATTCCAAATCCGACTTTCTTTTGGCGTCACGCGAGGATTCTCTGGCACCCTGAAGACCAAAAACTGATAGGGCCAATAGTATTCCGATTATGGAAATAACAACAAGGAGTTCAATTAAGGTGAATGCATTATTTGAGATTTTAAGTTTCATTAAATTGGACAAACACCGGTTGTCGGGATGAGTGTAACTTTTCCGCTTTTTCCGTTCGAACAGACTACCCAATATGTAGTTGGCGAAATGCTTTCAAGTTTTGCCCACAACACGTACTGTGTTGCCGTAGATGCCCCCGCACCTGACCCGTCGGATATATAACTGTAATAATAAGTATCGTCAACGCTGTTTTTGGGATCTTCAGGACAGGTCGACCCAAGTCCCAATGGGGCACAGAGAGTCGGGTATGGACTTATTCTCGAAGGGTACGAAGGATATAAACCGTTATTCTTGTTTGCATAAGTTTCCAAAGAACTGCGGTATTGTGTAAGATCCGATTTCCTATTGGTATCCCTGGCTTGCTTTTGAGCTGAAGTGTAAGATATGGTAGCCATAGCAGCCAAAATTCCGATTATAGAAATAACAACTAATAATTCGATTAGTGTAAATCCCTTTTTCATTGTATTACTTGAAACATAAGACTACCCGGGCAGGTAATTCCTGATTTAGCTATCCCTTGCTTATCACTACTATTTTCCAAACAGGCCCTTAATGTAAAACCATCTCCTCCGGGTACTACCGTGTATTGATATGTTTGATCCGGAGAAAGAGAATCTTCAGGAACCATCTCCATATAAGTTGTCGATCCGCTCGTGAATGGCACTCCGAACGTAAAAGTGAGAGGATAAGTTGCTTTGTCGTTGTAATAAAGCCTGAGAGCAGTCGAAATATTCCCCAGATCGGACTTTCTGGCTGCATCCCTGGCCCTGCTTCTGGCCGAGTTTAGGTTTGCGGAAATAAGAACAGCCAAAATACCAATAATGGAAATAACCACAAGAAGTTCAATTAGGGTGAAGCCAAGTTTTATCGATCGAGCAGACATATTCTTATATAAATGATACTACAAACCGCGTATCAAGACCACTACGGCGATGTCGCTGTTACATTTGGACTCGTAATCGCAAAATTGCAACTGTTCGCCGTGCCCCCGCACGAATAGGCAGGGGTAATTAACGACTGGTCCTTAGTATTTTCAAGGCGCGCAAAAAGCTGAAAGCCCTGATTTGCCGAGCCAACAGTCACAGTTCTATAGTAATAATTGTAGCCGTCGGAGGGATCAGCCGGAACAATCCTCATATAAGTAGTCTTTCCGTCAGTAAATTCCGTTGTGGTTGATCCCCATACACAAGCTGTTCCGGCACCGGAGGAAGGACAACCTAAAATCTTCCCTGACGAATCGGTAGGATACACTCCATAATCGGAGTAGTAGAGCTCAAGAGCTGTTGAAATTTGCTTAAGATCGCTTTTACGCTTTGTGTCGCGGCCTCTTGCCTGAGATGAAATAAAAGATGTAAGCCCGATTGTAACCAATACTCCCAATATGACTATCACAACCAAAAGTTCAATCAGTGTAAATCCTCTAAATATTTTTCTTTTATTTTTTAGCATTAGTGTCTAATAATAATTTATCATATTCTTCGATAGAAATATCGATAGGAACATTATAGGCGCGACCTATGTTGCAAATCCTATTACCGCATATCAGACCTCTGGCAATTATTTTGGGGTCGATTTCGGCCTCATCCATCCCTTCCATTGCTGCATAAATTTGATACCTATTGCCATCACTAAAATATAAATACTTGGCTCCTTTTTGGTAGTCAGGATCCTGGGATAAAATTGAGCGATAAACTCTTCCTGTGATCAAATCGGTAAAAGCATCTACCCCCCATTCGCAGGGGATGGGGTTAACTACCCACATTCCTACTTTATTTTTTACAGGTTTTTCCCCGGGTCTCAGGCAATTAACTATCCTGCCATCGGAAGAGGATTTGGGAAATGTTTCATAATCGGATAAATAATCGCCGAGAGCATAAACCATGACCCCCATATCGTCCCTTCTTACCTGGTCACGGGCTCTTCTTAAACTAATTATAAAATTTGGGATCGAAACTACTATCAGGACGGTAAAAATGATTATTAGAGATATAACTTCAGATTTTGTAAAAGGTTTCATTGTATACACTCATTCAGTGGATTCGATGGGGTACCGCATTGACCGTTACAATTTGGATTATCATATCCTGGTTGACAGACAGGACCCGAACAGTCTGGCTTCCAATTGATAGAAATACAAACACCGCTATTGCACCCCCAATAATCATAACCGCAGGATTGGGGAAGGGGAGAGCCACCTTGTCCCGATGTCAGAACCGGGGCGTTCGGGCTTGACACATAATAGTTATAGACTCCACCCGGACCAATTGATTGTATTATTGACTTATCGGCAATATTTTCCAATTTTACATAAGCCCGAAACCACCCCGCACAAACCCCTGAGGGGTCGGGTTCATAAGCATATGACACATGTGTTCTTGGATCGCAGGGAATTACGTTTAAATAAGGTTTAAGACCTACGCCGCCATTTGTACAAACAACTAGGTCGATAGGGGGGTAACAATTGTGATCTTTTTCATACTCTTCCGCAGCCACTTTAATTCTATCGAGGTCTGCCTTGCGCTTTGCATCGTTACCCTTACGGATTTGACCGACAAAAATATTAATGGCAAGTAAGGCCAAAAGGGCAATAATGGAAATTACAACCAAAAGTTCAATTAATGTGAAGCCAGAAAAGTATTTTTTCGCCATATCGCAAGACCAAAGGAATAGCCAAGACCAAAAAGGGTCCAAAAGCAATTTGGCTTTTTAACCCCGCCTTCTTGCCTAAAATCAGTATGATACCGGTGACCGCCCCTGTCAAGAAAGCCAAAAATAGCCAAATTAAAAAAAGTTTATGGCCCACCAATAGTCCTCCCAAAACGGCAAATTTAACATCCCCCAGACCCATACCACGACCGCGTGTGAATAGATGAACTAGAAGAAGCAGGACGGCGGCAAAAAAACCGGCTAAAAGACTAGGAAAAAGTAGTGTGTAGTTGGTAGTTAGAAAGAATAAAACTATTAACAAAATTCCAATAAATACAAGTGAGTCGGGAATAATTTTATTCTCTAAATCGATAATGAAAATTGCCTCAAGAATAAGAAAAATGACAATACTATATATAACTTGCAAGGACAGTGCTTGAGAGTTCATTGTAAAATATCCAATCGCGACAAAACCTAAAGAGGTGACTAGTTCGATTGCAGGATAACGAAAAGAAATATGTTTTTTACATTTTCTGCACTTTCCTCCCAAGAAAATAAACGAGAGGAGGGGAATGTTATCAAACCATGCGATTTGACCCTTACACTTCGGGCAAATACTTCTGCCTTTGTTAATTGATATTCCCTTAGGATACCGCCAAGTTAGTGCGGAAATGAAAGATCCAAAAACAAGTCCGAAAAGAAAAAGAAGGGTAAAAACCATCAGGGAAGACAAGACAAACAAGTCTTGGGATTAGCTACTGCACAACCTGCGGGGCAGGCTCCTGGCGGAAAATCAGCGGGAAGAGAAGTTCCACATCTGTTTCCAGCTTCCGTCTGAAACGAGCTAGACTTCGGCAAAAAACAGACATAAGTACTATCACCAGAATTCCCTCTATTCCATTTCCACAATGTATTGTAACTGACATCTGTAATTCTGGTGGTAAAAGACGCCTTTAACTCACCTGTGCCAGCAGCACTTAATTTAGCCAACACAGCTGTTACTGTATCTGTCCAAATAGTATTATCGACTATGGCCCAGGCCGTGGCATCTGAAGCAGGGTTACTTACACCTATCTTCCACGGGTAAAATCCCGCAGTGGCATAAAACCTGTCTATCGCACCCAAAAGCTGTTCTGCGTCGGAACGACTTCCTGTATCCCTGCTTCTATTGATCTGTTCTATGGGGTTAATAGCCGAAAGAACGGCAACCGCCAAAATTCCGAGAACCGCAATAACAATCAGAAGTTCGATCAGTGTAAAACCTTGGGCAAGAATTCGTTTCATTACACATTCAGTATTAACTATCCAAAAATGCTTGTCAAGTACCATATTTGAAGCTAAGTGCAATCTTTAAACACCTAAAATTGACTTGTTAAGTTATATATCGGAAGTATAACTGCAATAACCAAAAACCCAACCCCAACACCGAGAACTACCATAACAATCGGTTCGATTGCCGCAGTTAAGCCTTTTACCTTTTCATCGCTCTCCACTTCAAAAATACGACTGATTTTTGTCAAAACTTCGTCCATTTTCCCGGTTTCTTCTCCAACCGCCACCATCTGGCTTAGTAAAAAGGGGAATGCCTCGGGATGACGCGAAAAAGAAAATGCAATCGGAAAGCCTCTTTCAACCTGCTTTGCCGCATCTTTCAGAGCATCCGAAATTATGGTATTACCCACAACTTCGGATGTAATATTCAAGGCCTCAAGAATGGAAACTCCAGAACCAACCATCAAAGAAAGGGTGCGTGTAAGCTCAGTTAAAATTACCTGTTTCTGCAACTCCCCAAACACGGGGATTTTAAAAATCAGGGCATCAATTTTTCTCCGTCCTTCCGAGGTTGCTCTATATAATTTAAGTACGTAAAACCCGATACCTAAAAGTATAAAAATGATATACCAAAAACGGACAAAGAAACTTGAAACTCCCATGAGTATTCGTGTCGGCATGGGTAGTGTTGCACCGAAATCTACATACAATGAAGTTAATCGGGGAATAACAAAAATCATCATGACAAAGCTCACGACTACCATTCCCACAACAACTATCACAGGATAAATTAATGCTCCTCTAACTTTACTGCCAAATTCCTGCTGTTTTTCCAGGTTGTCGGCGAGTCTTAGAAGTACAGCATCCATCACTCCTCCAACTTCACCGGATTTTATCAATGCCATATAGGTGCGTGAGAAAATTTTAGGGTGCCGGGCAAGAGCGTTTGAAAATGATTCTCCTGCTTCAACGTCTGCCAGAAGTTGGGCGACAATTTTTTGCATCGATCCTTTCGACTGGGATCTTAAAATCAAAAGGGCTTCGGTTATGGGAAGCCCTGCGTTAATCATCGTCGAAAGCTGGCGTGTAAAAGTGGCTACATCCTTGGGAGTAATTCTGTCTTTTAAAGATCGGATGAGTGCAAACGGGGAATCAATTTTTAAGGTAATGGAGATTATATAAAAGCCTCTGCCTTTTACCAACTTTGCAGCTTCGTGCAGATTGGGGGCTTCGACTTCTCCTTTGACCAACTGCCCCGACTTATCTTTCGCTTTGTAGTTAAACTTTTTCATAACAGTTTCAAGATTAAACTTGATACATCATGAGCCGCGTACCAATCTTGTCAGTTCTTCAGGGCGAAGGGACCAACTTTGTGCAATTTCAAGTGTTATCTCGCCGTTTCTGACCAAAGAGGCGAGGGATTTTTCCAAAGTACTCATACCTGCTTCCTGAGAGGTTTCCAGAATACTTTCTATCTGATGCGTCTTACCTTCGCGGATGGAGGTTTTAATAGCAGTGGTTCCAAGCATGACTTCATAGGCAACAACCCTGCCTTTGGTTACACCAGGAATAAGTCTCTGGGAAAATACCGCTTCTACGACATTACTCAGCTGCAAACGGATCTGTTGTTGCTGTTCCTCGGGAAAAACGTCAACAATTCTGTCTATCGACTGTGCGGCGCTATTGGTATGCAGTGTCGCAAACACCAAATGTCCGGTTTCCGCAACGGTCAGGGCCGCCGCAATCGTTTCATAATCCCGCATTTCGCCTATAAAAACCACGTCCGGGTCTTCACGCAGAGCCGATCTTAAAGCAATTTCCCATGAATGAGTATCGCTTCTCATCTCCCTTTGGGAAATAATCGATTTTGCGGGCTTAAAAACAAACTCAACCGGGTCTTCAATAGTTACTATATGACAATCCCGACTCTGATTAATCTCCTCAATCATGGAGGCTAGAGTGGTAGATTTCCCGTGCCCGGTCGGTCCGGTTACAAGAACAAGACCCTGACGTAAACCTGTAAATGAATGAAGGATCGGAGGAAGCCCCAAAGCTTCAATTTTAGGAATTGTTAAGGGAATCAGTCTGAAAGCTGCCGCCAGTGAATTCTTTTGGGTATAGGCATTAATTCTAAACCTCCCCTTATCGGAAAACGCCAGTGAAAAATCAAGTTCTTTATTTACCGTCAATCTTTCAATTTGTTCACTGGTTAATACCTGCTTAAGAATTTCGGAGATGACATCCGGTGTAAGAATTCCCAAAGCGGAAACGGGTATAAGTTTACCGTCCACCCTAAGCATGGGGGGAGTACCGGCAATAATATGTAAATCGCTGGCCTTGGCATCAACCACCGTCTGTAACAGTTGTTTTATTTCCATCTTTAATTATTCTTGAGCAACTCTTAGTACTTCTTCCACTGTAGTAATTCCTTCGGTAACTTTCAAGTACCCATCTTGTTTTAGTGTTATCATTCCCTCCTCTTTTGCCAATTGTTCTATATTTGAAGCGGACGACCTTTCCAATATTAATTTTCCGATTTTTTCTGTAATGGGAATTACTTCAAAAATTCCCATTCTGCCGTAATAACCGGAATCCCCGCAATCGGGGTCTCCTTTGCCTTTATAAAACTTAATTTCACCCGATGGCTGCCAAAGACTGCCCAATTCATGTTTAAATTCTTCCGCAACTTTCGTATCGGGTACATACGACTCTTTGCAGGCCTCATGAATCTTGCGTACGACACGCTGTGCCACTATGCAGGTCATTGATGACGCCAGAAGGTAAGGTTCCGCTCCCATATCAAGTAAACGGGGGAGCGCACCCGAGGCATTATTGGTATGCAGTGTT
>Ga0315297_10000461_pt1 | contig 23864 bp, 16 predicted proteins | sample YL17G15_0_MG_FD_203628 | JGI IMG/M metagenome (GOLD analysis project Ga0315297, IMG submission 203628) | Sediment microbial communities from Yellowstone Lake, YNP, Wyoming, USA - YL17G15_0 | ecosystem: Environmental > Aquatic > Freshwater > Lake > Sediment | place: USA: Wyoming | collected... | reverse complement strand
ACCACTAGAGGCACCCCACGAGAAGAATCCCAGCCATAGAACCGAAAAAGCGATACGTTTGAACATCATCCCTCCCTAAGGTACGATTTGTCTTTGCCCGGCTTGCAGGACTTTTGGTCTTCCTACAGAAATGATAGTAAAACTGCATCTGCCTGTAAAGCCTGTCTAAGAATTGGGTGACAGACATCTTGTTTCCCGAATTCGTCCCAAGACGAATTTGGGGCATTGAGATGTCTGTCACCGATCTCCTACCGATCTCGTTGGGTTTGTCAATTTCCGGCCGGCATCCTTACACCGGTGCCAAGTCTCTTTACAGCCCAATTACTGTATGTTGATGATAATCGGCCAGATCGCCCTCGCCGAAGCGCTTCCCACACGGTGATTTCGCGGGACCTCGGGGCCGCTCCCCGGGGAGAAATTTTCCGCTGGTTATGGCATAGATTATGCTAGATGATACCGAGAGAATATGACTATGCCGGAATTTGACCTCGGCCCGCCGCGCATTATCCCCGCGGGGACATATGAGATTCCGCCGGAATTATCCTGAATGTCTGAGGAGGTTCTCGTGAAGAACGTTGTGATGTTTGCCGTCGCGTTGCTCGGCTTGTCGCTGATTTCGGTCTCTCTTGGCTCGGCAGGCGCGCCCCCGGCCGATGAGAAGGCCGTCATCGAAAAGGTCATTCACGATAACATCAACTGGGCCCTGACCAAGGACCGGCCGCTCGCGGAGAGCACGATGATTCACGACGAGCGCCTGTTCATCTTCAATCCCAATTCCGAGTCCACGATCGGCTGGAGCCAGCTCGTGAAAAACTTCGACTTCTGGATGGACCCGCGTTTCAAGGCCACGAAATGCGACATCCGGGAGATGCGCATCGACGTGTCGCGGTCGGGCGACGTCGCCTGGTGGTCGTGCATCCTCGACGATCTCGGCGAGTGGGAGGGAAAGCCCACCGGCTGGAAGGACACGCGCTGGACGGGGGTGATGGAGAAACGGGATGGAAAGTGGCTCATCGTCCAGATGCATTTTTCCTTCGCCTCGGACAAGGTTGCGGCCCAGGTCAAGGCCAAATTGGAAGCGGACAAGGCGTCCGCCACCCGAAAGTAGCTGAGCACCGAGCCGTCACCGCCACGGAAGTGAAGACGCGACCCCTTTGCCTTCATTGTTCACATCATTATCTTCAGCCTCCCTGCCGGAGAAAACAGGGGCTAGGCCGTCGATAGCGGAGATTCAAGCACGACATCGTCGCGGACATAGACGACGCCCGGTTGTCTCAGCAGGCGCTGGAAATCCCCGGGAGGCAAGTCGTCCCGGACCGAGGCGGTCAGCGGTTCGCCGAAGTAAAGTTTCCGATTGGCCTCATCGATCAGGCTGTTGACGTGAAGGTAAATAGCCGCCTGGGCCTTATCCACGACAACGGTGATGTGGTCCTGCTTGACGAAAATGGCCTTGACGCTGGGGAACTTGGACACTTTGGCCACAAATCGTTTCAGCATCCGGCCTTTCCTGTTCCGGATGTTGCGATAGATGCCCAGCCCGATGAAGCCAAGCACGATGAGCATCGACCAGTTGACTCCCCTGAAAACGACAGCCAGGGCCGCGATGAGCAGGCCGCCCGCCACAACGAGGCCGATCATGCCGAACGGCAGGACGTTCTTCAACCGGTCAAGGACTCCCGGCAGCTTCACCCGCTGAAGGACGGGAGTCTTGATGCCCGATTCGATCTCGTTCTTCAGTCGCTTGAGGTCTTCGGCCAGGATCATGGCTTCCGGATACCTGGCCTTGGGGTTCTTGCGGAGGCAGCGGCTCAGGATCCGCTGAAGCTCGGGCGGCATGTTCTTGCGGATGACCGTGACCGGCCGGGCTTCGTCAAAGGCGATGGCCTGGATCGTCTCGAGCGGCGTGTCACCCTTGAAGGGCAGCTCTCCGGTCACCATTTCAAAGATGACGACGCCCAGGGAGAAGATGTCGGACGCCGGGCTGACCTCTTGCCCCCGGGCCTGCTCCGGGCTCATGTAGGAGGGAGTGCCCATGACATGGCCGTCGATTGTCTGCGTCGAGGTCTGATCGATGGTCGATTCCGTCCCGAGCTGGACCAGGTCGAGCGGCTGGTCCAGGAGCTTGGCCAGCCCAAAATCCAGGATCTTGGCGTGGCCGTCGGCCGTGACCATGATGTTGTCCGATTTGATATCCCGATGCACGATATGGGCTTTGTGCGCCCGGCCGAGACCTTCGGCCACCTGGAGGGCCACCTCGACCGCGCCGAGCAGGTCGAGTTCTCGGCCGACGATGAGCTGACGGACGGTCTTGCCCTCGACGAATTCCATGACGATGTACGTGGAGCCCTCGGCTTCGCCGACGTCATAGACTTGGGCGATGGCCGGATGGTTGACTGCGGCCGCGGCGCGGGCTTCTTGGAAGAACCGGGCCACGCGGTCCGGGTTCTTGGTCAGGTCCGGCTTGATGAACTTGACGGCAACGGGCCTGTTCAGCCGGGTATCGAGGCCTAGGTAGACGATGCCCATGCCTCCCGCGCCCAGGAGTTTTTCGATCCTGTAATGTGAGAAAGTCTTACCGATCATTGTGTAGCCTGCGGTATTTTTCTATCGTATATCATTCCACGGCGTGGAATCAATCGGAGTTCCCATGAATTCGGCCAGAACGGCCCCGTCCCCCTATGGTTGGCCGATCGCATAATTGGGGTCGAGTCTACACTTTCCACTTTTTCATTTTAGCCAAAGAGCGTTCCTGGCGTTTTTTCTAGTTGAAGAAAATTCGGAGTATTTTTTTAGGGCGGCCAATCCGCTATCGGAAAAATCTATCTACAAATAAGAAAGAACCGCGCTTGCAATAGAAGTTTAGGAAAAACCGTCAGCCAAAAAGAATTGGCTTGAAAGATAGAAGTGGAAAGTGTAGACGCGACCCCTTTGTCCTACGGGACGCGCCCCACCGCCAGGTCGTCTTCACCATCCCCAAGATGCTGCGGGTCTTTTTCAAGTACAAGCGTCCGCTGCTGGGCTCACTCTGCCGCTGCGCCCTTCGGGCCTTGACCCGATATTTCGAGGCGGCGGCCTTGCCCGTACTCATGGAAACAATGACTCCATGAGTGTAGTGATCGGGAGCGGGCTTACGCCCGGAGTCATCGCCGCCATCCAGACCTTCGGGGACCGGATGAACTTCCACCCGCACCTGCATTTTCTCGTGACCGAGGGCGGGGTGGACAGTGCAGGCGTCTTCCATCTCGTCCCCCGGATCGACGACTCGCGGCTCGAGGAGCTATTCGCCCGGGAGGTGCTGTCCGATCTTGTGCGCAAGGAGCTTCTGAGCCCGGAGTGGGCCGAGCGCCTTCTCTCCTGGCGGCATTCGGGGTTTTCCGTCCACAGCCTGGTCCGGGCCAAGACGAAGCCCGAGGCCGAGCGGGTCAAGGGACTGGCCTGGGGCCAGCCACTCGCCCTGGAGCGGTTGACCCTTCTGGAACCCGAGGGAAAAGTTGGTTACCGGTATGGCGAGAAGGGTGCCGAGCAGGAGACGATGGACTACCTGGAGTTCATCGCCCGGGTGACCTCGCATATCCCCGACAAGGGCCAAGTCATGGTCCGTTATTACGGCCTATCCGCCAACGCCCACCGGGGGAAGGTCCGGAAGGCGAGCCTTTTGACTCTTCCTCTTCGGCTTGTCGAGGAGGAGCTCCGCTGCATCCCGTCCAAGGGCTGGGCTGAGATGATCCGTAAGGTTTACGAGGTCGACCCCATGGTCTGCCCAAAATGCGGCGGCACGATGAAGGTCGTCGCCTTCCTCATGGAAGCATGTCGTCGTCGACCGGATCATCGACCACCTGAAGCTGACCGTTGTCGCCGAGAGGCCCCCGCCGCCTTCCAGGAGCTCTTGATGGCCGCCGACCCCCCGGCCGAATATCTTCCGTGATTGTTCCGAACAGAGGGGGGAAGTCTGGTCGATTCCCGGCTCATCGGGCACCGCGGACGGCTTCCGGGTCGCCCTTCCCACGGCTCAAGTTGTCCTTGACAGGTTCTGAGGTCTAAGATTTTAAGATTAAGATTCGATTTATGCTTCCTCACGATTGTAAGATGGGTCAATGGGAACAAAGATGCTCCACAGATGCCCCCTCGGCCAGCGCAGCCGAAAAAAAATCTTATCCCTAACGGCCGAAAAGAACTCTACGGCGATTTTATCGAAGAAAGAAAATTATATCTTGAGATATGCTTACTGACAGCTTTAATGTTTTGCGCGTTTTTGGGGAAGGGCAAGGCCATTGACTTCGCCGCATCGCAAAAGATAGGATTGAGTTCACCCAGAGGGATTCTGAGAGCAGAACGGGCGTAGGAGAGCGACATGAAACGGAAGGGATTTTGGGTCCTGATCCAGCTCAAAAACGAAAGCCTCATGAAACCCGCCGGAATCATGCTGCTTTGTCTCTTGCTGGGAGCCGCTCAGGGATGCAGCACCGCTGCCTCGACGGGGAAAATGACGTTCAATCTTTTCGAATACAACCGCGGCTTCTCCTTTCCTAACCGGTCGGATATGGTGATCACCACGGGGGCCGGCGAAACGCGCTTCTACGATCTGCGCCTCGAAGGCAGCTCTTTTTACCCCGATGGTTCCATCATCCCTAACGCTTTCATAAAGCCTCTGCTGAACCTCCATTTTGGGGATGTTATAAAAGCTTTTACCGAACCCTATTACGGCATCCGATTTTATCATTTCTTCAAGAGTCATCCTCATTGGGGCATCGGCATCGATTTTATTCACCTCAAGGTCTTCATGGCGGATCCCGAGCAGAAGGTCCGAGTGACGGGCCCTTGGCCTGATGTTCCGCCCGATGGGCAAATCCTTTTAAAAGACCATTTCGCGACGCTGAACGTCTCCCATGGTGTGAATCACGTGATGTTCAGCGGGATTTACCGTTGGATGCTACTTCCTTCGGCGAAAATTCCCGATGGCCGGCTGCAGCCTTTTATCCAGCTGGGAGCTGGGCCCGCGGTTCCGCATCTCCAATTGACGCTCAATCGAGACGGTCAATCGCAACGCAAGGCCTATTCGTATAATTGGAGGTTCGGGAACTGGGGGATGGGGGCAGGAGCCGGTTTGCGCTGGAAAATCTCCCCGAAGTTCGGTCTATACGGCGAATACAAATGGACTTATTCGATCCTGGACGAGATGACGTACGACAACGGTGAAGAGGGGCGCGTGAGGATGAGGTTCGCGACCCATCATTTGGTGTGGGGCGTGTCCCTGGTTTTTTAAAAGGCCGAAATAACGAAAGAGGACGAGGTGACATCGTGCCAAATGGAAATCTGGGGAACATCAGAAGCCGGCGGCAATTCGCCGCCCTCTTCGCGTTGGCACTGTTGGTCGTCTCTGGAACCGCGGTCGCACTGTCCGCGCAGGCCCAGGCCCCGTTGCCGGGCGCCTCGTCGAGCGGGCCGCGTGAGGGGAATTATCTCTATCGCTTCGTCATCATCCAGGCGGCTCCCGGCCGGCTGGTCGAATTGATCGACCTCTACAAGAAACGTGCGCCGGTCATCGTGGCCGGCGGCGATGAGTTGCCGTACATCGTGCGTCATTCCCAGGGGGATCATTGGGATCTCGTCGTGATTTATCCTTCCGGGAGTTTCACGGATTATTACAGCCGCGAGCGGATCGTTAAGCGCGAGGCTGCGGCCGCGGCCTCCGGTGTGTCGTCTGCGGAGTTCGCCCGGCAGTTCTATTCGATGGTCGCCTGGCACGAGGACCTTTTTGCCGAGGGCCCCCCGGTCGAGGTCTTTCGGGCCCACGTCAAGGAGGCCGGTTTGCTGCACTTCGAGATGATGCAGGCTCTGCCCGGCAAGCGCAAGGCGCTTATCGAGGAGCGCCGGATGGAAAACACCTTCAACCGGGAGCGCGGGCGCGGCGAGACGCTGATCTTTACCCACGAGCAGGGAGCCGCTTGGGACGTCATAACGTTGGCGGCTTACCGGAACTGGCGACATTACGCCGAGTCCGAGACGATTCCGACGGAAGTCTCGGAGGCCGCCGCCCGCAAGGCCGGGTTCGAGAGTGCCGCCGGTGTGGGGCCCTACATGCGGACGCTCATCTCAACGCACCGGGATACATTGGGACCGCCGGTCCCGTTGGCGGCGCGGTAGGGGCACCGGCCTCGCGGCGAGCTTTAATCGGTTCCATGAAACCTCGCTATCGCCGAATGCTCCGGGGGATGAAAACCGGGGAGGAACGACCGGCGCCGAACTCGTCCGTTGAATCTGTCTGGTTCCTCTATATCCTGCAATGCCGCGATGGGTCCTTCTACACCGGAGTGACCAACGATATTGACCGCCGCATCAAGGCGCACCAGGAAGGCACGGCTTCCCGCTATACTCGAATCCGCCGCCCCGTTGTTCTGGTTTACCGGGAGGAGTGCGGCAGCCGGTCCGCCTCCCTGGCACGGGAGTGCGCCGTCAGGAATTGGGTGACAGACATCTTGTTTCCCGAATTCGTCCCAAGACGAATTCGGGGCATTGAGATGTCTGTCACCGATCTCCTGTGGTGATGACCACAGGCGTGAAAGGGACAATTTCGGGCTTGGGGGGAGGGGGGACTCCGGTCGCAGTCAGCTTTTCGATTGTTAGAGTCAAGGGAGAGAAGGGCATCAGCTCGGTGTTAGGTGTTGGTTCGATTCCGGTCGCCATCAACTTTTGCGTGTTGATGATGATGGGGGGAGCCGTTTGCGGGGCGGGCCTTGATGTCAAGCCCCTGGGTGGGCTCGCATCGAACATGTATTCTGCAGTCAGGGCGATGACGGTGATCAGGACGAAGATGACGGCTGCCGCGAGAACGGGTGCTTTGAAGAATTGGCGGCGTACCTTCATTTGGTTTCCCTTTATTCTCCCAGCCCTGGAAATAGAATAAGCAGGGAACAGCGGGATGTCAAGCCGAGTTCCTTCTTGTGTCATTTAAATGAAAAGAACGGGGTCGCGTCTACACTTTCCACTTTTTCGCCTTAGCCTGAGAGAAGGTTGTGCTCCTGGCGTCATTTCTTAGAATTGGGTGACAGAAGAATTGGGTGACAGACATCTTGTTTCCCGAATTCGTCCCAAGACGAATTCCGGGCATTGAGATGTCTGTCACCAATTTCTTCTCTTCTCGGCACAGAGAGAGTGAGAATCGATTGAACAGTACTATATACAATGCTAAAATCTTTTCATGCAGAAGGTCATTGTTCTCGATTTTGGGTCGCAGTATACGCAGCTTATCGCTCGGAAAATACGTGAGGTGGGGGTTTACTCCGAAATCCGGCCGTTCAATACATCTCTGGCGCGGATCAAAGCCGAGAAACCGGCGGCCATCGTGCTTTCCGGCGGGCCGCAGAGCGTTTATGAGAAAAACGCGCCGCTTCCCTCGCCTGAGATTTTCGAGCTGGGAGTCCCGATCCTCGGCATCTGCTACGGCCTTCAGCTCATGGGCTATCTCCTCGGCGGGAAGGTCGTCCCGTCGAAGCATCGCGAATACGGGTTCGCCAACCTTAAGGTCCTGAAGCGAACCGGCTTGCTCGCCGGCATCAAGGACCGCGGCCAGGTGTGGATGAGCCACGGCGATAAGCTGGAGCGCGTTCCGCCGGGGTTCGTCATCACCGGCTGTACGTCAAATACAAAAGTCGCGGCCACGGAAAACCGCGCCCGCCGATTCTACGGGGTCCAGTTCCATCCGGAAGTCATTCATACCCACGACGGGAAAAAGATTCTGGCTAATTTCCTGTTCAAGCTGGCCGGCCTGAAATCCGACTGGAGCATGACCTCGTTCATCAAGAGAAAGACTGAAGATATCCGCGCCCGAGTCGGCGATAAAAAAGTCATCTGCGGCCTCTCCGGAGGCGTAGATTCGCTCGTCACGGCGCTTATCGTCCACAAGGCCGTCGGCAAGAACCTGACCTGTGTGTTCGTCGATAACGGGCTCCTCCGCAAAGAGGAATTCAAACGACTGATGGAGCGGTTCAAGAATAAGCTGTCCTTGAACGTCGTCGGCGTCGATGCCTCGGAGCGCTTCCTCCGCGCCCTGAAGGGCATCACCTCGCCCGAGCGCAAGCGCAAGATCATCGGCCGCGAGTTCATCGGGATCTTCGACGAGGCCGCCCGCAAGATCGGCCGCGTGGATTTCCTGGCCCAGGGCACGATCTACCCGGATGTCATCGAGAGCAACCCGGTCAAGGGACCGTCCTCGACCATAAAGTCGCATCACAACGTCGGCGGCCTGCCCAAAGGATTGCGGTTCAAGCTCATTGAGCCCCTCCGCGAACTGTTTAAGGACGAGGTGCGCCGCCTGGCCCTCGAGCTCGGGGCCGACAGGGAATTCGTCCTCCAGCATCCCTTCCCCGGGCCCGGCCTGGCCGTTCGCACGCTCGGCGAAGTCACTCGCGAAAGCCTCAACATCCTCCGCGAGGCCGACGATATCGTAATCCAGGAAGTCAAGCGCGCCGGCATCTACACCAAGCTGTGGCAGGCCTTCGGCGTGTTGCTCCCGGTGCGCTCCGTGGGCGTCATGGGCGACCAGCGCACGTACCAGCAGGTCATCGTCGTCCGCCTCGTCCAATCAACGGACGGCATGACGGCCAATTGGTATCCGGCCACGCCGGCGCTCCTGGCGAAAATTTCCACCCGCATCGTCAACGAAGTCGACGGAGTCAACCGGGTGGTATATGATATTACGACCAAGCCGCCGGGGACGATTGAGTGGGAGTAGGGAATGAGATCGCCACGGCGCGATGCGCCTCGCGATGACATGTTACTAGATAAGCTTTTCTAAACCCTTTTCTGCTCTTGAACAATCGAATATGATCTGTTCTGCAAGAAGTCAGTCAGGTCTGCGAGGAGTCCGTCATGAAGACCGTGAAAAAAAGCCTGGGCTGTCTGGGCATTGTCCTGGTTCTCGCCGTATTGGCCAACGCCTTGCAGGCGGCTCCGCTCCTTTTCGACCGGACGGAATACGCCGCCAGGCGCGCCCGGCTCATGGACAAAATCCCCGACGGGGTCGCGATCATCCTCGGGGCGGCGGCGTCCGCCGACGACAGGGAGTTCCGTCAGGGCCACGATTTCGCCTATCTCACGGGCGTCGAGATCCCCGACGCCTATCTCGTCATCGACGGGATCCGGAGAGAAAGCGTTTTATTCTTCACGATCACGGAGAATGAAGCTGAGGGCGAGGGCCTCCCCCTGGACCTCGTTCGAAAGCCCAAGGAGATCACGGGGGTAGAAAGGATCCTTCCGGCCGAACAGTTCGGGATGTTCCTCGCGGGCCTGAGCCAGAGGTCCCGAATTTTCTATGCGATGTTCAAGCCCGAGGAGCTCGGCCCCGAGAACAGCAACGAGAAGTTCAACGCCCTCCAGAGGACGATGACCCTCAATCCCTGGGACGGCCGCCTCACCCGGGAACTCCAGTTCGTCAGGAATTTGCGCGACAGATTCCCCCAGGTCGACGTCCGGGACTGTTCCGCCCTGGTCTGGGACCTGCGCAAGTTCAAGACGCCCGCCGAAATCGAAGTCCTCCGGCGCGCCGCCCGGATCGGCGTCGATGCCCACGCCGCCCTGATCCGGTCCGCCCGCCCGGGCGTCACCGAAAAGGCCCTGGAATCCGTCTTCGAATTCGTCTGCCGGCTGGAGGGCGCCGTGGAAATGGCCTATTCGCCCATCCTGATGTCCGGGAAGAACCATGCCTTCGGGCATTATCATAAATACGACCGGACCCTGAAGGACGGCGATTTCGTCATCCTGGACGCCGGGCCCGATTATGCCGACTACCACGTGGACATCTCTACGACGTTCCCCGCATCCGGGACGTTCACGCCACGCCAGAGAGAGCTCTACGAGGCCGCCCTGGCCGTCCGGGACGTCTGCCTGGCGAACTACCGCCCCGGCCGCACGTTCCGCCAGGTGGGCGCTGCGGTCGAGGCCATGCTCAAGGAGAAGGGCTTGGACCGGTTCGACCAGGATTTCCGGGGGATCGTCCGCTACGGCGGATACAACCACATGATCGGCCTGGCCACCCACGACGTCACGGGGACGTTCGCCGGTCCCGACGAAGTCCTCGCCCCCGGGTTCGTCTTCGCCTGCGACATCCAGCTGTTCCGCCTCGAGGAGCAAATCGGCATCCGGATCGAGGACACGGTTGCCATCACGGAGACGGGCTGCGAGAACCTCTCGGCCGGCGCCCCCCGGACCGTCGTCGAGATCGAGGCCCTGAAAAAGAAGGACGGCCTTCTCCAGCTTTTCGACGAAACGCGTTCGAAGCGCGGGAAAGGGTGACGTCATGAAAAAAGCGGCGCTCGTCGTCCTGGGGCTCGTCGTTTTCGCCGCGGCCGTCGCGGGCCAAACCGTGGACTGGTCGAAAAAGGCCCTCCAATCCGAGCGCAGCCGATCCTATGACGCGCTCCACTACCTGATCAAGATCAGCATCGATCTCGACCGGAAATCCTTCGAAGGCGCGACGACGGTCAAGGCGGCCTCTTTCCGGGAAGGCCTCAAGACCTGCGTCCTCGACGCCGAGGAATTCATGGTGACATCCGTCCTCGGCGAGGACGGCCAATCCCTGAAATTCGATCAGACGTCCAAGGAGCTCGCGATCCACCTGCCGCGGCCCTACAAGTTCGGCGAAGAGCTGTTGTTCACCTGCTTTTATCACGGACGGGACCCCAAAATCGGGCTGCGGTTCATGGCCGAAACCGCGGACAACCCCCAGCTTGTCTTCTCGGATTCCTTCCCCGAAAACGTCCATCACTGGTTTCCCTGCTTCGATTACCCCAACGACAAGGTCACCAACGAGATCGTCGCTACGGTCAAGAAGGGCCTCAAGGTGGCCGCTAACGGCCGGCTCGTCAGCGCGATCGAGGACGCGGCGGCCGGCACGGTGACCTATCACTGGTCCCAGGACCTCCCCCACTCGACCTATCTCATCTTTCTGGCGGCCGCGCCGTACGTCATCGTCCGGGACTCCTACAAGACCCTGCCCGTGAATTATTGGGTCTATCCCCGGGACGCGGCCAAAGTCGGGCCGACCTACGGGAAGACGCCCAAGATGATCGAGTTCTTCAACAGGATCTACGGTTACGACTACCCCTGGCAAAAGTACGACCAGGTCTCGGTCCCGTCCGGCGGGGGGGCCGAAAGCACCTCGGCCACGGCCATGACCCACTGGATCATGGTCGATGAGAAGGGCGAGCCCGATTTTCCGGCCATCGACATCGTGTCCCACGAGCTGGCCCACCAATGGTGGGGCGACCTCGTCACCCTCCGCAGCTGGGCCCACACGTGGCTCAACGAAAGCTTCGGGACGTATTCGGACTACCTCTACCATCGTTTCGAGAAAGGCGACGATGAGGGCGCGGTCAACCTCCAGGGCAAGCTGAATGCCTACCTGAGGGAGGCCAAAACGCGCTACATCCGGCCGATCGTCTCCGACCGCTATGACGAGCCCGGCGACATGTTCGACTCCCACACCTACCCCAAGGGCGCCCGCGTCCTGCACATGCTCCGGTCCCTCGTCGGCGACGAGCCGTTCTTCAAGACGCTCAGCCACTTCCTCCACCGCTACGCTTTCGACGTGGTCGACACGGCCGACTTCATCCGCTCGGTCAAGACCGTCACCGGGCAGAACCTCGACTGGTTTTTCGACCAGTGGCTGTACAAGCCCGGACATCCCGTCTTCGAGGTCAAGAGCGAATGGGACGCGGCCGGCAAGATCGTCCGGCTCAAGGTCGCCCAGGTGCAGGATTTTTCCAGGGGGGTGCCCGTGTTCCGGGTCCCTGTGTCCATCAAGATCGTCACGCCCGGGAAGACGGACATTCGGAAGGTCTGGATCGATGAGCGCCAGGAGACGTTCGATTTTCCGCTCGAGGCGAAGCCCCTGCTCGTTCGCTTCGACGAGGACAACGTCCTCATCAAGGAAATCAAATTTCCCAAAGAGCGCGACGAACTCCTCTATCAGCTCAGACACGACGACGTGATCGGCCGGATGGACGCGGCCGCCGGGCTTCTGGCCTACAAAGAGGACCCGCGAGCCGCGGCGGCGCTCGCCTCCAGCCTCCAGGCTGATCCGTTCTGGGCCGTGCGCAAGAGAGCTCTCGAGGCCCTGGCCCAGTTCCAGGCCGGGAACGACCCGGCCGTCTTCAAAAAGGCGTGTCGGGATCCGGATTCCCAGGTCCGGGCCGCGGCGCTCGTCGCTCTGGGCAACCTCAAAGACCGGTCTGACCTCGATTTCTACAAGGGCCTGTTCCGAAAGGACACGAGCTACCGAGTCCAGGCCGAAGCTCTAACGGCCATCGGCAAGACGGGCGACCTTTCGGCTGTTCCGTTTCTCAAAAAAGCCTCGGCCGTCCCGTCCTACCGGGACATAGTCCGTAAGGCTGCCGAGACCGCGCTGGAGCAAATCGAGAAAAAATAGGTCCTCGGACCTCGGACACTTTCTTCTCTAAGTGCCGCAGAACCGTTTTCTGAATGGGACAGCTTGAGTGGCATCGCAGCTGCTCTTTGTCCCGCCGGAGCGCCTCTTAGAAGAGAATCGGCCGCGAGGGTGTTCATGTTCTTTGGTTCCTCATAAGCGGCCAGAAGTTGCTGGTCAAGGTACGGGTGGTGTATCATATAACGGCAAGCCGCCTGGGACGATCGAGTGGGAATAGGTTGATGAGATCGCCACGCCTGTGATGATAATGGGACAAGGGCGGTGAGATCGCCACGCTTCGCTCGCGATGACAACGTGGAAGGCCTCGGGATGACATGGAAGAAGTAACTAGTTACTAGTAACTAGCTACTGGCAATTTGAGATTGCCGCGCCCCGCAGGGCGGGGCTCGCAATGACAAAGAAGAGGGCCTCGCGATGAGCCTGGGTGGCTTGCGACTATAATAAAGAGGAATAGGCGGCGGACGAAGGGGCGGTGAGATCGCCACGCTTCGCCCGCGATGACAAAAAAGCGCCTCAGGATGACACAAAGACGAATGACCCTTCGGGTCACTTAAGATAGAATATGGAACACGCGTTTATACATCTTCATAACCATTCGGAATACAGTATCCTGGACGGCGCGCTCAAGGTCGGCGACCTCGTCTCGGCCGCGGTTGAGCTCAACATGCCGGCCGTGGCCTTGACCGACCACGGCAACGTCTTCGGCGCGGTCCAGTTCTTCAAGCAGGCCAAGGCCAAGGGCGTCAAGCCCATCCTGGGCTGCGAGATCTATGTCGCCGCCGGCTCCCGCTTCGAGAAAAAGCCCGGCGACCGCGACAACCACCATTTCCACCTGGTCCTGCTCGTCAAGAACGAGGCCGGATACCGGAACCTCTGCCGCCTTATCACCGCGGCTTATCTCGAGGGCTTCTACTATAAGCCGCGGATCGACAAGGATCTCCTCTCCAAGCACAGCGAGGGCCTGATCGGCCTGTCGAGCTGTCTGCAGGGCGAGGTGAGTGTCATGCTCCGGCGCAACATGGAGGACGCAGCCCGCGAGGCGGCCCTCCAATATGCCTCGTTTTTCGCGCCGGGGGATTTCTACCTCGAACTCCAGGACCACGGCCTGCCCGAGCAAAAAGAAGTCAACCCCAAGCTCATCAACCTGGCGCGCACGACCAGCCTGCCCCTCGTGGCCACCAACGATGTCCACTATCTCCGCCGCGACCATGCCGAGAGCCACGACGTCCTGCTCTGCATCCAGACGAATAAAAAGCTGAGCGATCCCGACCGGATCCGCTTCAGCACCCAGGAATTCTATTTCAAGTCCGGGCAGGAAATGGCCGCCCTCTTCCCCGAGGCGCCGGAGGCCATCGCCAACACCTTCCACATCGCCTCGCGTTGCGACTTCCAATTCCCCACCTCGCAGTATTTCCTGCCCCAGTTCAAAGTGCCCGAGGGGGCGACGCTCGAAGAGTATTTCGAGAAGACGGCCAAGGACGGGTTCGCCAAGCGCCTCGAATCCCTCACCCGCAAAAAAGACAAGGGCGAGCTCATGCACCCGATAGAGGAATATGAAAAGCGGCTGAACAGGGAGATCGAGCTCATCAAAGAGATGGGGTTCGAAGGCTATTTCCTCATCGTCTGGGACCTTATACACACCGCCCGGGCCAAGGACATCCCCGTCGGTCCCGGACGGGGGTCGGCCGCGGGCAGCCTCCTGGCGTATTGCCTTGAAATCACCGAGATAGACCCCTTGGAGTACGACCTCCTGTTCGAGCGGTTCCTCAACCCCCAGCGCATCTCCCTGCCGGACATCGACATCGATTTCTGCGGCCGGCGCCGGGCCGAGGTCATCGAGTACGTGACCAAAAAATACGGCCAGGAGAACGTCTGCCAGATCATCACCTTCGGGACCATGGCCGCCCGGGCCGCCATTCGCGACGTGGGCCGCGCGCTCGAAGTGCCCCTGCCCGAGGTGGACAAGGTGGCCAAGATGATCCCCATCGGCCCGGACTCGACGATCGAAGGAGCCCTGAAATCCGTGGCGCAGCTTCGCGAGCTCAACGACAAGAACGCCAAGATCGCCCATCTCCTGTCCGTGGCCCAAAAGCTCGAGGGCCAGGTCCGCCACCCGTCCATACACGCCGCCGGCATCGTCATCACCCCGCGGCCGCTGGTCGAGTTCATCCCCCTGTACCAGTCGGTCAAGGGAGAAATCACCACCCAATTTCCTATGGCCGACATCGAAGCCCTCGGCCTGCTCAAGATGGACCTGCTCGGGCTGCGCAACCTGACCGTGATCGAGGACGCCCTGCACCTCATCCACAAAGGCCTGGGCGAGACCGTGGACATCAAGAATGTCCCCCTGGACGACCCGCGGACGTTCGCCCTGTTCCAAGAGGGCGCGACCGACGGCGTGTTCCAGTTTGAAAGCCGGGGCATGAAGGACCTCCTGCGGCGGTTCAAGCCCGAGGTCTTCCGCGACCTCATCGCTTTGAACGCCCTCTACCGCCCCGGGCCCCTGGGCGGCGGCGTGACCGACGATTTCATCAAGCGCAAAAACCATCCCGAGCTCGCCACCTATGATTTTCCCGAGCTCGAGCCCGTCCTGCGCGAGACGCGGGGCATCATCGTTTACCAGGAACAGGTCATGCGCATCGCCGCCGAGCTGGCCGGTTTTTCCATGGCCGAAGCCGACATCCTGCGCAAGGCCATGGGCAAAAAAGACACGGCCATGATGAAGGACCAGAAGCAGCGCTTCCTCCAGGGCGCCAAAAAAAAGGGCCTCGTCCAGGCCAAGGCCAATAAGATGTTCGAGCAGATCCACCATTTCGCCGGGTACGGATTCAACAAATCCCACAGCGCGGCCTACGCTTACCTGGCGTTTCAGACGGCCTACCTGAAAGCCCACTATCCGCTCCACTTCATGGCCGCCCTGCTGACCTCGGAAGCCGAGCGGGGCGTTACGGACCAGGTGGTCAAATACATCAACGAGTGCAAGGAGATGGGCATCAAGGTTCTGCCCCCGGACATCAACGACAGCGAGCTCAATTTTTCCGTCCACGACGGCGCCATCCGCTTCGGCCTGGCGGCCATCAAGAACGTGGGCGCGACCGCGGCCGAGGGCCTAATCAAGGAGCGCGAGCGCAAGGGGACATTCCGCACTCCCTTCGACCTTGTGGCCGGAGCCGATTCCCGGGTGATCAACCGCAAAGTCCTGGAGAACCTGATCAAGGCGGGCGCCTTCGATTCCCTGGGCTGGCCGCGCTCCCGGTGTTTCCACCTGATCGACAGCATGATCGGCTACGCCCACGAGGATCAGAAGGCGCGCTCCTCGTCGCAGACGCTCCTGTTCGGCGGCGGGGAGCTCCGGCCGCCGGACGTGCCCGAGGAGATCATGGCCATGAGCGAATGGAACGAAGCCCTGTTCCTGTCCTACGAGAAGGACGCCCTGGGTTTCTACATCACCGGCCATCCCCTGACCCAGTTCGGCTCGGAGCTCGACCGATTGGTATCCCACAAGCTGGCCGAGCTCGACGAGGAGAAGGATTTCAACATGGACGTCCGCCTGGCCGGGATCGTGTCCAACGTCAAGCTGACCAAAACCCGCAAGGAAGAGCGGATGGCCACCTTCAACCTCGAGGACATGACCGGCGGGATCGAAGTGGTGGCCTTCCCGGACGCGTACACCAAGAATTATGAATCCATCCGGCAGGATGCGCCGGTCTGGGTCCGGGGCCGCTTCATGGGCGAGGGCGACAACCGCCGCATCATGCTGGTGCAGATGATGCCCCTGGCCGAGGCCCTCCGGAACCAAGTGAAGCGGATCGTGATCCGGGTTTCCCTGCCCGGCCTGGAGAACGCGACCATCGAAGAGCTCAAGGCCGTCCTCGACAGGCACCCCGGCGAATGTCCCGTTTATTTTGAGCTGTTCACGCCGCAATCCTACAAGGTCGAAGCGCAGTCGGCGGAGGTCCAGGGAGTCGAGTATTCCGACACCCTCACCGGGGAAATCCAGGGCCTCCTGGGCGATGATTCCGTTCGCGTCGAGTATTGAGCGGGGAGGCGGGACGAGACCCTCAATTTGACTGAATCCGGTCGAACATGCTATTTACTAGTTGTTTTTAATCGGCTTTGAGGCACGGATGGCATACAAACTGATTGTAGCGGAGGCCAGCCCTTCTATCCAGAAGGCGATCCAGCTCGCTTTTGCCGCGGCGGACTGGGATATCGTGCCCTTTGACAACGGGCTGGAGCTGACCAAGATGATCTTCGAGGTCCGCCCCGACGGCCTCCTGGTCAGCCTTTCCCTGCCCGGCCTGGACGGTTACTCGGTCGGCCGGTTCGTCCGCAAGCAGGAGGAGTTCCGCCACGCGGCCCTGGTCTTTATGAAAGGGGTTTTCGAGGTCTTCGACCCCCAAAGGGCCGAGGGTGTTTCGTATGACGAGCTCGTGTCCAAGCCTTTCGACTCGGTCAAGCTGGCCATGCGGATGAAGAACCTGATCGACGCCAAAGGCGAGCATTCCGGGTTTCCCGAGTCGCCCATCCCTACTGAAGGAGCCGGGAAGCAGCCGTCGGCGACTCCGGCCGCCTCGTTGTTTCCCCCTGGCCCTCCCGCCGCCGTCCCCGATGACCTCGAGCATAGGCTCCAGGAATGGCTGAGGCGCGAGCTGGTGGGAGTTGAGCGCGAAGTGGAGAAGCGGGTCCGCCTTCAGATTTCGACAGAGCTCAAGAGGTGGTTCGCCGAACACTATATCGGAATGCCCTCCAAGGAAAAGTAGCCATGCCCGCCAAGCCCGTTCTGGACAAGAGCTATGACCCCAAGCCGGTCGAGGATAAATGGGGGAAATTTTGGCTTGACGAAAAGCTCTTCGTCGCCGAAGCCCCCTCCGGCCGTAAAAAGTTTTCGATGGCCCTGCCCCCGCCGAACGTCACCGGGTCGCTTCATATGGGACACGCCCTGTGCTTCACCCTCCCGGACATCATCGTCCGCTGGAAACGGATGCAGGGCTTCAACACCCTCTGGCTGCCCGGCACGGACCACGCCAGCATCGCCGTCCACAACGTGATCGAGAAAATGCTGGACGAGAAAGGCCTCACCCGGGAGAAGGTCGGGCGCGAGGAGTTCCTCAAGATCGCCTGGGACTGGAAGGCCAAGTACGGCGGAATCATCACCTCCCAGCTCAAGAAGCTGGGCTGTTCGCTCGACTGGTCGCGCGAGCGGTTCACCATGGATAAGGGCCTGAGCGGGGCCGTCCGCAAGGTCTTCGTCGACCTCCACAAGGAAGGCCTGATTTACCGCGGCTACTACCTGGTCAACCACTGCCCGCACTGCATGACCGTTCTGTCCGACATCGAGGTCGAGCACAAGGACCACCAGGCCAAGCTGTATTACATCAAGTATCCGATCGCGGACTCCAAGGACAGCATCACCGTGGCCACGACCAGGCCCGAGACTATGCTGGGCGACACCGCGATAGCCGTCCACCCCGACGACCCGCGCTTTAAAAAACTCCACGGCGCGCGCGTCCTCCTGCCGCTGACCGAAAGGGTCATCCCCGTCATCACCGACGAAACGGTCGAGCTGGATTTCGGCACGGGCGCGGTCAAGGTCACGCCGGCCCACGACCCCACGGATTTCGCCCTGGGCAAGAAGCACGGCCTGCCGCAGGTCATCGTCATCGACGGCTCGGGCAAGATGACCGACGCGGCCGGCGCGGTGTTCAAGGGCCTCGACCGTTTCGACGCCCGCGAACGCGTTCTCGACCGCCTCCGGGAGCAGGGATACCTCGTCAAGGAAGAAGACTACGAGCACGCCGTCGGCCATTGCTACCGCTGCAAGACGGTCATCGAGCCGCACCTGTCCTGGCAATGGTTCGTCAAGATCGGGCCCCTGGCCAAGGAAGCCATCCGGGTCGTCGAAACGGGAGAGATCCGGTTCATCCCGGCCAACTGGACCAAGACCTATTACGAATGGATGTACAACATCCACGACTGGTGCATCTCGCGCCAGCTGTGGTGGGGCCACCGCATCCCGGCCTGGTACTGCCCGGACTGCGGCGAAGTCATCGTCGCCATGGACGACCCCGCGTCCTGTCCGCGCTGCGGCGGGACGAAGCTCAAGCAGGACGACGATGTGCTCGACACCTGGTTCAGCTCCGGGCTGTGGCCCTTCACCACCCTGGGCTGGCCCGAGAAGACCGTGGACCTCGAGACCTTCTACCCGACCGACCTCATGTCCACTGGGTTCGACATCATCTTCTTCTGGGTGGCGCGGATGATCATGCTCGGCCTCAAGTTCACGGGCAAAATCCCCTTCCGCTACGTGTTCATCAACGGCCTGGTCCGCGACATGAAGCGCCGCAAGATGAGCAAGTCTGAGGGCAACTCCATCGACCCGCTGGAGATGATCGAGAAATACGGAACGGACGCCCTGCGTTTCACCCTGGCCGCCCTGGCCATCCCGGGCATGGACCTGTCGCTTTCCGAGGAGCGCATGGCCGGCTGCCGCGCTTTCGCCAACAAGATCTGGAACGCCTCGCGGTTCGTCTTGATGAACATCGACGAGGGCGGCGCGGCGACGGGCGGCGGCGCACCTGCCCCCCGGTCAGGTACTGCGGCGGACAAAGCGACGGACGAGACCGCCGCGGCACCTGCCCCCCGGTCAGGTACTGCGGCGGACAAAGCGACGGACGAGACCGCCGCGGAGCCGACCCTGGCCGACCGCTGGATCCGCAGCCGCCTGGCCAAGGTCATCGCCGAGCTCAACGAATCCCTGGAAGGCTACCGCTTCTTTGAGGCCGCGGATAAAATCTACCATTTCCTCTGGGACGAGTTCTGCGATTGGTACATCGAGCTGGCCAAGCCCGCGCTCAAGGCCGGAAACACAGCCACCCGGGCGACCCTGACCGAAGCCCTGGACCAGACCCTGCGCCTGCTCCATCCGTTCATGCCCTTCATCACCGAGGAGATCTGGCACCAGCTTCCCGGCGCCGGAAAATCTCTCGTCACGGCCGCTTTCCCCGAGCCCCGTCCGGGCTGGGAGGACGCCGGAGCCGAGGCGCAGATGAAGGAGATCCAAGACATCGTCATCACGGTCCGGACTCTCAGGACCGAGAACAAGATCCCGCCTCAGTCCAAGGTCTCGCTCTGGCTCAAGCCGCACGACGGCGCGGACACCCGCCTCATCGAGGACAACGCGGCTTCGGCCGTTTCCCTGGCCAACCTCTCCGGCCTATCGGTCATGAAGGAATTTCCGGCCGGCAAGAAATTGCTCAAGGGGATGGCCGGCGCCTGGGAAATCGGAATCCTGCTGGAGGCCGCCATCGACACCGGCCAGGAACGGCAGCGCCTGGAGAAAGAGCTGGCCAAGCTCGAGGCCGAGGTCGAAAAAGCGGCCGGCCGCCTGGGCAACGCGGATTTCGTGGGCCGGGCGCCTCGGGAGGTTGTGGAGGAGACCAGGGCCAAGCTCGAGGAACTGGAGAAGAAGCGGGACAAGACGAAGGAGCATCTGTCCAACATCCTGGCTTTATGATAAGCAGCCGGCCGCGGGATTCCCGCCCGAAGAACCATGACCATCGGAAAAATAGTCCATAAGCTCGCGACGTGCACGTCCACCAACGACGTGGCGCGGGTGTTCGCCGAGGACGGGTTCGAGGAGGGAATGGTCGTCCTGGCGGATTCGCAGCAGGCCGGTCGCGGCACGAAGGGCCGGAACTGGTTCTCCCCGCCGGGCAAAGGGCTCTACCTGTCCGTGATTCTGAGGCCCGAGGGCCGGGCCGTCGCCCTCATCCCTTTGGTCGCCGGGCTGGCGCTCCGAGAGGCCATCGGCCATGCGACCGGTTTGCAGGCCGACCTCAAGTGGCCCAACGACCTCACCTGGCAAGGCCGGAAACTGGGGGGCATTCTGTGCGAGAGCAGCTGGTCGGGTCCGCATTTCAATTACGTCATCCTGGGGATGGGGTTGAACGTCGACCACCGGAGCAAGGATTTTCCCGCAGACCTGAAGAAGACGGCCGTGTCCCTGCGCCTGGCCTTGGGCCGGACACCCGACAACGATGCTCTGCTTGCGGTTCTTTATCCGGCGCTGAACCGCTGGTATGATGTATTAAGGGACGGCCGAAGCGAAAAGATTGTCCGGGCCGCCGAAGAAGCGCTGCGTCTCCGGCCCGGTGATGACGTCACCCTCGAAACCGCCGCCGGCCCGGTGGCCGGGGCTTTCAAGGGGCTTCGGCCGGACGGCTGTCTGAGGCTGGAGAGCGGCGGCCGGGAAGTGCTGTTTCCGCCGTCCGACGTTCTGGCCATTAATGCCGGCTAAGGAGAAGATCATGCTTTTAGCCCTGGATATCGGGAACACGACGGTCGGCATCGGGTTTTTCAAGGAAAAAACCCTGGTCAAGGATTGGAAGGTTCGGTCCGACCTGGATAAAACGAGCGACGAATACAGCATCATTCTTCTCAACCTGCTCGGTCAGGCCGGCCTGACCCCGGCCGATATCAGCCAAGTCATCATCTCCAGCGTCGTCCCGCCCCTGACTCCCATCTTTCAGCATTTGAGCCAGAGCCTGTTCGGGATTAAGGCCGTAGTGGTCGGGCCCGGTCTCAAGACCGGCATGCCCATCTTGTACGAAAACCCGCTCGAGGTGGGCGCGGACCGGATCGTGGCGGCTGTGGCGGCCTTCGAGAAATTCGGCGGCCCGTGCATCATCGTTGATTTCGGCACGGCCACGACCTTCGACGCGGTCTCGGCCAAGGGCGAGTACCTGGGCGGGGCCATCGCCCCCGGCGTCCTGATTTCGGCCGAGGCCCTGGCTTCGCGCACGGCTAAGCTGCCGCGCATCGAGATCGTCCCGCCCCGCAAGGCCATCGGCCGGACCACGGTGGCCAGCATGCAGTCCGGAATCTATTTCGGCTATGTCGGCCTGGTGAACAACATCATATCCGAGATCAAGAAGGAGCTGTCTCCGGAGGCCAAGGTCGTGGCCACGGGCGGTTTTGCCGGCGAGATCGCTCCCGCGATCCCGGCCATCGACCACGTTGAGCCCCAGCTCGTGCTCCAGGGTCTGCGGATCCTGTTCCACAGGAGCCAGGGCTCTTGATTCCCGGCGTCCGCCGACGGAGCGAAACCATGCCCTTGGAAGAAAAAGAAAGAAGCCGCTACTACCAGGAGATCGCCGCGGTTTCTTTCAAGCAGAGGGGCGGGCCGTTTCTGCTGTCTCCCAAGGACCTGGCGACCATCGCCGGCTGGGAAGCGATGGGCGTCCCCCTGGAAGCCGCCCGCGAGGGCATCGTTCAGGCGTTCGAGCATTCCCGCACCGGGCCGTCCGTGCGGCGGACAATCCGGACCCTGGCGGCCTGCCAATCGCAGGTGCTGAAGGCCTTCGACAGGTTCCGGGATAGAGGCGTGGGCCGGCCGGTCAAGGCCAAGTCCCGCGACGAAAAGCGGGCCGCCATGATCGCCGAGGCGCGCCGGTTTCTCCGCTTCCTGCCCGAGCCGGTTTCTTTTCTCAAGGATTTTTATGAGGAGGCCTTGGACCTTCTCGGGAAGGGCAAGCCGGACGAGGACGCCCTGGAGCGCCTGGAAGCCAAGGTCGAGCGCCTCCTGGCCGAGCGCGGCCCGGCCCAGGACAAGGCCGACGTCCGCCGGGCTTTGGCCGAGGAATTTCCCTGGCTCGGAGCGAAGGAGGCGGATCGCGTTTTTGACCTGAAGCTGATCAAGAGCCTGAGAGTCAAGTATCAAATCCCGTATATCACCTTTCCCTTTTACTAAGCCCATGAGCCCAGCGATTGAAGAGCGCATCACCCGCCTCCTGAGGGGCAAGGCCCAGGGGCTGAGCTTTCAAAAAATCTTCCAGGAGCTGCGCCTCCCGGCCAAGGAACGCAAAAACCTGCAGAACGCCCTGCACGAGATGGAGCGCCGCGCTGTCGTGGTGCGGACCCGGAGCAAATTCACCCTGACCGCCACGACCCGGGTCGTCCGCGGCAAATTCGACGCGGCGCTCCGGGGCTACGGTTTCGTCATTCCCGATGGAAAAACGGGCGAGGACATTTTTATCCCGGCCCGCTACACGGCCGGGGCGATGGACGGGGATACGGTCGAGGTCCTGCTCAGCGACAAGGGACGCAAGGACAGGCCCGAAGGCCGGGTGACGCGCATCGTCAAAAAGGGCAGGGACATCATCCTGGGATTGTACGTGGAGCGGGGCGGGTTGCCCTATCTCATGCCCGTCGATACGCCGGCGGGAGAGGAAATCAGTTTGTCGGGGACGGCGCCCCCATCACTGCAGCCGGGCCAAATCGTGGCCGTGGAACGGGACACCTGGCGTGTGGTCGAGGTCCTGGGCCGGCCCGAAGACCCCGGCGTGGACACCAAGGTCGTAATCCAAAGATACGGCCTGCTTCCGGCGTTTTCTCCCGAGGCGGCCGCTGAAGCGGCGGCGCTCTCGGCGGAGACGATCGAACGGGAATCGGGGCGAAGGACGGATTACCGGGATTGGACGTCCGTGACCATCGACGGCGAGAAAGCCCAGGATTTTGACGACGCGGTCGGAGTCCGCAGGCTCGACTCGGGCCATTTTCTGCTCGCGGTTCACATCGCCGACGTGTCGCATTATGTCCGGCCCGACACGGCCCTCGACCGCGACGCTTATCTGCGCGCCACGAGCGCCTATTTTCCGGACTTGACCCTGCCCATGCTTCCCGAGAAGCTGTCCAACGACCTCTGCAGCCTGCGGCCCCGCCAGGACCGGCTGACCGTATCCGTCGTCCTGGAGTTCGACGGCCGGGGCGAGGTCGTCGCCGTCGAATTCCATCCGTCCATCATCCGGACCGCGGACAGGCTGACTTACACTTCGGTTTTCAACGTATTCAGCGGCGATGAGGCCGAGCGGCGGCGGCTGGCCTCTCTGGTGCCGGACCTGATGGTCATGCGCGACCTGGCCCGTATCTTGAGAGCCAAGCGGCTGGCCAGAGGCAGTTTGGATTTCGACTTGATCGAGCCCGAGCTTGTTTACAGCGAGGGCCGGCTCCAATCGGTCCAGGCCTTTGAGCCTAACGAGGCCCACAAGCTCGTCGAGGATTTCATGATCGCGGCCAACGCGGCGGTGGCCTCCTTCCTCCAGCGGAAAAAAGCGCCGGCCTTGTATCGGGTCCATCCGGCGCCCTCCCAGAGCGACCTGGATGAACTGCGCGAGACCCTGGCCCATTTCGGGATTTTTCTCCCCAAGCCGGGAAAGTTGACCTCCCACGACCTGCAGCGGGTCCTGGACGAGGCCGCCGGCCGGGCCGAGGAAAAGTTCATCAACGTCGCCGTGCTGCGGGCCCTCCGCCTGGCGGCCTACTCGGATGAAAACCTGGGCCACTACGGCTTGGCCGAAAAGGATTACCTTCATTTCACCTCGCCCATCCGCCGCTACCCGGACCTCGTCGTGCACCGGGCGCT
>Ga0315297_10000460_pt1 | contig 23879 bp, 13 predicted proteins | sample YL17G15_0_MG_FD_203628 | JGI IMG/M metagenome (GOLD analysis project Ga0315297, IMG submission 203628) | Sediment microbial communities from Yellowstone Lake, YNP, Wyoming, USA - YL17G15_0 | ecosystem: Environmental > Aquatic > Freshwater > Lake > Sediment | place: USA: Wyoming | collected... | reverse complement strand
CGGTTCGACGATCGCCACGGCCGTCCCCATCGTGATCGCCTTCATCCAGTATGGAAGCGTCTGGAGGTGCCTCTGGATCCTGGCTATCGTCGTCGTCCTCGACAACGTCGTCGGCAACGTCCTCGAGCCGCGGTTCATGGGGAAGGGGCTCGGGTTGAGCCCGCTCGTCGTCATCTTTTCCCTCATCGCCTGGGGCTGGCTGTGGGGCATTCCCGGCATGGTGTTGGCCGTCCCCATAGCGGCCGTCATCAAGATCGTCTGCGCCAACGTCCCCTCGCTCCGCTTCGTCGAAGTCCTGATGAGCAAGTAGACCTCAAAGAGGCTGTTCTGCCCCTTTCATCAGGCCGTGAACCGGATTATCGCCCATCTCAAGCTGACCTTTGGAGCCGCGAAGCCTCCGCCCTCCTATTATCTTCGAGCAGGTCGCGCTCACGGCGGCCCGCTTTTCTCGGTTGTTGACATCGCCGCGCGGCGGCGGTATATTTTCAGCGTGGTCAGATAAGGCAAAAATCCATGAAAAAATTTTCACTAAAAATAGTCATGGGGACGATCGGGATCGGTCTCTGCGTCTGGGGATTGGCCTTCGCCATCGAGACCGGCGAGATCAAGGGCAAGGTCGCCGACGAGAGCGGCGCGGGGCTTCCCGGGGTCGAGATCACGGTCGCCGGCCCCTCGCTCCAGGGCGCCCGCACGATCCTGTCCTCGAAAAACGGCGATTTTCATATCCCGCTTCTGCCGGTCGGAAGATACACGCTGACCTTCAAGCTCCATGGCTTCAACACCGTGAAACAGGAGAATGTCGTCGTCCGCCTGGGCATGACGACCAGCCTGACCATCGCCCTGCCCCTGGCCTCCATTCAAAGGGAGATCGTGGTCACGGCTGAGACCCCGCTCATCGACAAGACCTCGACGGACACGTCCTATAATCTCAGCGCCTCCGACCTGCAGAAGGTCCCGGCCATGAACCGGACCGTCGTCGACGCCGTCAAGTTCGCGCCGGGCGCGACCGGCGTCCGGATGAACACCCGGCGCGGCACAGCGACCGAGGGCCAGCCGAGCTTCCGAGGCGAAGGCGAGGAAGGCAATACCTGGATCGTGGACGGCCTGGCCATCAGCGGCGTGCGCCTCAAGAACTCCGGCATTAAGCTCAACTACGATTCGCTCGACGAGATCCAGGTGATCTCCGACCCGTTCAGTCCGGAATTCGGCTCGGCCACCGGCGGCATCATCAACATGGTCACCAAGAGCGGATCGAACGAGTTCAAGGGCGAGGCGAGCCTCGTCTTCATGAACAAGAGCCTTCAGGCGGGTCGGGAACCCCAGCTGTCGGTCATGAGCGAGCCGGAATATTTTTCCAACGGCAACTGGTATCTCAACTTGGGCGGCCCGATCCTCAAGGACAAGCTCTGGTTCTTCCTGTCCGAGAACTACTTCACCAGCACCGAGCAGACCCGGGACGGCTACCTGGATTACCTCTTCATTCCCGGCGGCGAAAAGACGATTGGCAGCAACAACATCTTTGCCAAGCTCGCCTACGCGATCACCAGCAACCACAACGTGTCGCTGATGGCGATCTACGACAAATCGTTCCGGCAGAAGGGCGGCACGGGCCTCCCGGAGCTGAACGAGGGGAAAAAATACGAGGACTTCATTGTCCGGACGAACTACAAGGGCATCCTGAACGCCACGACGTTCATCGAGGCCGGCCTGGGCCTCGTCAAACGGGAGTCGCTCCGGTATCCCGTTTCCGGTCTTTTGGGCCCGGCCCAGTACTTCATCGCCGACTTGGCCCAGAACATCCACAGTTCCTACGGCAACGTCGCGGACAACGAACAGCGGTTGGACTTCAGCTTCAAGTTCACCAAATATCTCGAGAGTGAATCGTTCGGCCGTCACGAGATCGGCCTCGGGCTCGAATATTACGACATGTCCTCCGACTTCCGTTCGGAGTTCAGCGGACGGGACGAGGATCTCTTTCCCGGGGACGGCTTCGACAACGGGACCAAATATTTCTTCGACACCTGGAAGGGCGGCGCGGGGACGCCGATCACGCTGCGCGAGTACGGTTTTTTCGCCTTCAACAACTCGTCGAGAGGCATAGGGATCTATCTCAAGGACAAGGTGAGCTGGGACCGGTTCACACTGATGACCGGCATCCGCAGCCAGACCCAGCTCTGCCTGGACGGGGAGGGCCAAAAGATCTGGGCCTGGGACCTCTCCGACTTCTTTTCCCTGCGGCTGTCCTTGATCGCCGACCTGACCAAGGACGGCGCGAACATCCTCAAGCTCGCCTGGGGCCGCTTTTCGGACCCTATTACGACCATGCCCCTGGGATTCTTCAATCCGGGGGGCAGCTTGACCTACCGCGATTTCGTCTGGGCCGGGCCCGCCCACCCTCCGGACGCGGAGATCCATAATCCCTCGAACTGGGTCAAGAGCTGGGAACTCCCGATGCAGCGCTTCGCCGTCGGCGACGACCTCGCGCCCAATTTCCAGACCCGAGTCCTCATCGAGTTCGACCGCCGGATCGGCCGGGGCTGGGCCGTAAAGGCCCGCTACGTCCATTCCAGCGCCGAGAAGCTCCTGGAAGCGCTGATGCTCTTCGATTCCTTGTCCTCCCAGGGATATAAGTTCTCCTATGAAAATTTCGAGTTTAAAAGACGATCCTATGACGGTCTCGAGATCGAGCTCAACGGAAAGATCGGCCGGGGCCTTTTCCTGAACGCGTCCTATTCCTACGCTATGGCCAAAGGAACGAATCCCGGCCAGACCGAAACCGGCGCCTGGTCCCAGGAAGAAGGCAGCACGAACTATGTCGGGCTTTTCGGCAAACACATGTACATTCCGGCGTTCCCGGAGCTAGTGGCTTTGAAGGCGGAGGTTGACCGGATGTTCGGCGGTTTGGGCGGCCGGGGCATCGGCGATGAAGGTTGGTATGGAAAGCTGCCCTATACGGTCGATCACGACCTCAAGGTGAACGCAATCTTCAACGGGCCGTTCGGCCTCATGGGCTCGGCGGCGTTCGAATATATTTCCGGCTATTATTGGGAGAAGCTGGGCTTCGTCCCCGGCTTCGGCGGCTATTATTCCTTCCCTGAGGGCCGCGGAACGCGAAAGACGCCGGCGCACAGCTACCTGGATCTGTCGCTCGAGAAATCATTCGCGGCGCCGGTCAAAGGATTTCTCAAGGACGCCGCGCTGGCGGTCCGGCTGGACGTCTTCAATCTCCTCAACAGCCAGAGCCCGATCTCCTATGTCAAAGAGGACGTCCCGATCTTCAGCACGGTTTGGGGACGTCAGCAGTCCCGCCAGGCCCGGATCTCCGCCAGGTTAAAGTTTTAGGGGAAACAGGGATCCGCCGGCCCGCATCCAGGGGCGCCGTGCACCAGCCCGGTTCCTGAGCCAGCCAATAATTCCAATAACTCGGTGATACACTAGCCATTAACGAATTACCCTTTTTTGCGATTCCTCATCGGCCTCCGAATGTCGTTGAATTTTTCTGAAAGTCCGAATTTCGGTAATTGGTTGTGTGTCACCTGATATTTTATTCGACGGTCACGCTGCAGCTGTGAATCTGCGGGTTAGTTCTCCAAGGACAACATAGAAGGAATTTCCTTTTTCTATGGCGTCGGGAAAAGCCGCTCCGGGTCCTGAATCCCTCCTCTTGACCGCGCTGGTAATATACTTCCGGCCGTGCGGCATCGTCAATCACGGCGACACTTATTTAAGCCTCCACCGTCCCATGTCTTCGAGCAGGTTGCGTTCGCGGCGGCCGAGGAGAGCGGGGAATATTTCTAAGCTTTCGAAATCACGGGGAGCGGGAGCCTATCGTCTTTTTAGCCCGTGGGGCTGGGTTTCTTATCCCGATTGGATCTTCGGGCAATCTTTTCGCGACTTTTCGCGGGGGGAAATAATAGTTGACGTCGATCACCTGATACCGGGTTTTCTGGCAAACATGCGCAAGGATATAATAGAAATAGGGAAAATGCTGATGACATATGACTACGAGAGCATGGAGAGACTCGGACATTCAATGAAAGGAGCAGGGGGGCCATGGGTTTGAGGAAATCACCAATATAGGAATGCGCATCGAGCAGGAATCAAAAGAGCTGAACCCCGCAGAAATTCGCAGGCAGCTTGGAGCTCTTTCTCGTTATCTTGATTGCATCGAGGTGGTATATGACTGAAATGAAACCCTTGATTCTTTGCGTTGGCGATAACAAAGATAACCTGAAGTTGCTTGAACGAAAGATAAGCATTTCGTTTTCTGGTGTGCCGGCTGAATGAGCGTTCATGCACCGATTTTACCTCATCCCATCGTTGGGGATGATAAATCGCAGCGTGATCGGATGTCAAATTGAGCTCAAAATAGTGTCATTTAAAGATTGAAAGTGGACTGGGGGGTTCGGCTGTGGTTTAACGTTCTGATAAACAAGGAGGTTATCCCATGGCCAAACAACGGCACAAGTCGTTCAGCGACCAACAGGTTCGAGCTCTGCTCAAGAGATACGATGACCGGGAGGTCGAGCTGCGGCACATCTCGGGGGGTCTTGGGGATCGGGAGGAGCGGAGGGCGAGGTTGACTTTGGACGGCCGGCGTGATAGCGTGTCTCTCGGAAATGGTTCTGTTCCGCAGGAGAGGGCAAGGTCCATGAAAAACAACCGTCGTTTTTTCGTCGCCGCCGCGTTGACCGTCGGCCTGGTCCTCGGTCCCGGCCTCTTGGCGGTCGTCCAGGGCACCGTCAAGGGGGTGATCAAGGACAAGAAGGGGAACCTCCTCGAAGGCGCCAAGGTCACCGTCGTTTCCGTCCAGTATTCGGCCGTGAGGTACACCCTCAAGACCAACGCCAAGGGGGAGTACATCCAGATCGGCCTCCAGCCCGATTATTACCAGATCAAAGCCGAGAAGGACGGTTTCCTCCCCGCGTTCACCGAGAAGCACGTCGGCATCATGGAGGTCGTCGAGGTCGTCCTGGAGCTCGAGGAAGGGAAATACTTCATCGGGGAGTCCCCGGGCGACAAGACTTTCAAGCTGGGCAACGACCTGTTCAAGGCGGGGAAGTTCGAGGAGGCCGCGGAGGCCTACAAGGCCGCCATCGGCAAGGAACCGGGGGAGCCCGTATATCACGGCAACCTCGGGTCGAGCTACCTGAAACTGGGGAACAGCGAGGAGGCCCTGGCCGCGTTCAGGAAGATGCTGGAGATCCAGCCGGAGAGCTACAGCGCCAACAAGAACATCGGCGAGATCCTCGGCGCCATGAAGAAGTACGAGGAGGCGCTCCCGTATTTCCGGAAGGCCTCGGAGCTGAGCGCGGCCGACCCGGACGCTTTTTACAACCTCGGCGCGTGCCTGATCAACCTCCAGGACTTAGAGAACGCCGCCGCCGCCTTCGCCAAAGCAAAGGACCTGAAACCGGATCACGCCCTGGCCTATTATCAGCTGGGCATGATCTACGTCAACCAGAACAAGAAACCCGAAGCGATACAGAACCTGGAAAAATTCGTCGAGCTCGCGCCGGAAGACCCGAACGCCTCCGTGGCCAGGCAGGTCCTGGCGTTCCTGAAATCCCAGTAGGTCCGGGATGGACCGGAGGAGGAGTGATGACCTGGCAAGGACGAAGATGGGCCGTGGCGTTTCTCGTCGGAGCGGCGTTCCTGTCCGCCGGGGCGGTCCCGGGGCCGGGGGCGGAGGACCCGCCCGCGGCCGGGCTCCAGAAGCCGCAGAAAGAGGGCAAGGCCCCGGCGCTCGCCGAGAGATTCCGGAAGTGGCTCAACGAAGAGGTCGTCTACATCGTTTCCGAGAATGAACGGGACGTCTTTCGCAGCCTGAGGACGGACGCCGAGCGTGACAATTTCATCAAGATGTTCTGGAAGAGGCGCGACCCGACGCCCGAGACCCCGGTCAACGAGTTCCGGGAGGAGCACTACCGGAGGATCGCCTTCGCCAACGACACCTATTTCGAGGGGAAGGTGGGATGGCGCTCGGACCGGGGAAGAGTCTACATCATGTTCGGGCCCCCGGATTTCTTTGAGACGAACCCGGGCGGGGGAAGGGGGTTCCTCTTCGGCGCCCAGGCGCCCACCGCCGAGTTCCCGTCCGAGGTCTGGACCTACAGGAACATCCCCGGCCTCAAGACCCAGGAAAGCCGCGTCGATTTCACCTTCGTCAATTACTACGGTGCCGGCTCCTACCAGCTTACGGACAACCCGGCCCTGGCCAACGCACTCCGGAACGTTTCGCTCCCCGCCCGCTACGCCGGCTACAACGATTACCCGTCCGACGGGGCCTTTAAGTCCCCGACCGAGGTCGCCCAGATGTCCCAGAAGGCCTATCAACGGCCGCTCCAGCAGCTCCAGATGATGGCCGAGCTCACCAAGTCCAGGGGCGAGGTCCTGGAGGAGCTCGAACGGAGCTCCCGACAGAGGAAGCTCAAGGGTATCGTCGAATCCAAGGCTTCGTTGAGCGGGCTGGCCCTATCTTCGAAGGAGAGCTACCTCCGCGGCGCGGACGGGCTGACGTACGTCCCCATGGTCCTCGAGGTGGCGGCCAAGGACCTGGAATTCCGGCCCGCCAAGGACAGGTTTCAGGGCCTGGTGAACTTCTACATCGAAGTGAAGGACGCGAACGGGCCCATCTTCCAGAAGAGCGACAGGCTCGAGATGAACCTCAAGGAGGACAGTTACCGGCGCCGCCTGACGGAAAATTATCAGTACCTCCAGGGGGCGAGCCTGAAGCCCGGCAGGTATTTCCTGCACCTGGTCGTCTGGGATGAGCTGAGCGGGAACGTCGGCTACGCGGACAGGTGGATCGACGTCCCGAGCCTCGCCTCCGGCGATTTCGGCGCCAGCGAGATCATCCTGGCCCGGGACATCCGCAGGGTCGAGACGAAACCCGCGGAGATCCTGATCGAAACCAAGGACCTCCCAGCCATGCAGACGCTCCGGGGCACGGACCTCAAGGTCCCCGACAAGCTGAACATGGCCCGGCCCCGGGGCGGGCCCTACACCTTCGGGGACTTGGACGTCAATCCCGCCACGACGTCCGTGTATTCCAGGAGCGACGAGCTGGCCTATTTCTATCAGATCTATAGCGCGACCTTCGACGAGGACCTCGGCGTGGCAAGGCTCCGGGTCGAGGAGAAGATCCTCAAGGGAAACGAAACGGTGGCCGAGATTGGAGAGCCCGGGGACGTCCAGGTTCCCATCGCCCCGCGGTCCGAGGGTCCCATCAACCGGGGCAACCGGTTCCGCCTGGCGGACCTGGCCCCCGGGAGGTACGAACTGCTCGTCCGCGTGAGGGACGTGTTTTCCGGAAAAACCTCGGAGAAGAGGACGCATTTCGAGCTGAAATAAATCCGGAAAATTGGAAATGATTCAATAAATTGGATAGTCCCGCCGGTCCGGGAAACTCCCGGGAATCCTAAATCATTCATTATTCAACGGGTTGTGCACCGGCTTGGACCGTCTCGGATGGCACATAACTTGCATATAATTCTATAAAATAAAATAAGGTAACTTGAGAGGGGAGGAGAATACAGCGGATAATCACACAGGGACAATCTGAAGGGCGGAGCGTCCGTGCGGGGGCACGGCGTTCCGGAGGGATTCCCGCGAAGCGGTAAGGCGTTTCGTGGGAGGGGGAAAACGAGAGATCCCATGTCTATGGGATTCGGAGGAGTTGAATGACCTTAAGGAAGCTATTACTGATTTGTGTCGCTTTGCTCTTGTCCGCTTCTCTGGGGATGGCCCAGTCCAAGGACACCGGCACCTTCATCGGGACCGTCTTCGACATCGAGGGAGCCCCGCTCCCGGGCGTCACGGTGACGGCGAAGAACATCCAGATGGGACTGGTCCAGTCGACCGTGACCAACGACCAGGGACGGTATAGGATGGAGAAGCTGCCCCGCGGCATGTACACGCTGACCGCCGCCATCGAGGGATTCAAGACGACGACCCGGGAAGGGCTTGAGCTCATGATCGGGTCGGAAATCAAGGTTAACTTCAACCTGGAGCTCGGGAAGCTCGAGGAGAGCATTACGGTCGTCGGCGTCTCGCCTCTGGTCGAGACGACGCGCGCCCAGGTGTCCACCGTCATCACCGAGAAGGAGTTCCTGAGCTATCCGCAGGGCAACCGCGACTACACATCCCTGATCGGATACGCTCCGGGGACCCTGCCCAATACCGACCTGGCCGGCAACAGCTCCAGGTCCGGCTACGCCATCAACGGGATGCGCGGGTCCTCGAACAATTTCCAGATTGACGGCATCGACAACAACGACAACGGCACGGCGTCGAACGCCGTGACGAGCATGCCGCCCGAGGCCATCCAGGAGTTCCGCCTGGTTTCCAACAATTTTTCGGCCGAGTACGGCCGGAACTCCGGTGGCGTCATCAATGCCGTCATGAAGTCCGGAACCAACGAGCTCCACGGCAACGCCTGGGTCTTCTATCGGGGGGGCAGCTCGCTGTTCCAGACCGAGGACTGGCTGACCCACGACCTGCCTCCGTACAAGAGATATCAGTACGGCGGGACGGTCGGCGGCCCCATCAAGAAGGACAAAACGTTCTTCTTCGCTTCGTTCGAAGGCGTCATCCAGGACGACGAAGCCCGGGATCCGTTCCTCTTCTTCACTCCCGAAGCCATCGGCCGCGCCACGGGATCGTCCAAGTACTTCTTCGACAAGTACGGCGCCGCCTACCCCAAGCCGACGTACGATTTCGAGGACCTCGACGGCGACGGTCTCATAGACGTCGGCAAGTATGTCTGGGACGGGACGGCCAAGACCAGAGGCTACAACTTCGGCCTCAAGATCGATCACATCTTCTCCGAAAAGGATCGTCTGGCGTTCCGTTGGCTTTTTAACACCTACACTTACGAGTGGGATTTCGCCAATCTTCCGGGCAACATCAAGAAGAATCCCTATTCCTATCACACCGGCGGATTGACCTGGCTCCACCTCTTCAGCCCGACCATGTACAACGAGGTTCGGGTCGGGTATCACCGGGACTTCGCGGACTGGCCGCGCCTCGCCCCGGAAGTTCCCTCGTTAGGCGGCTACACCTACTTCAACGACGGCGTCCATTCCATCGGCGACTGGTCCAACATGCCCCAGAAGTTCGCCAACAATACCTATCAGTTGGTGGACGTCCTGAACTTCCAGATCGGCAATCACAGCATCAAGCTCGGCGGCGAGGCCAGGCTGTGGAACTCGGACTCGACGTTCGACGCCAACGTCGCGGGGGGCTACTACTTCTTGGATTCGACATGGTTCCTCTACGACCTCGGCGCTTACTATCTGGTCATCGGGGCCGATCCGCCCGATCCGCCCGAGGGCAATCCCTACGTCACGGGCAGCGCTTTCGATCCGTGGAAACAGGGTGACTCCCACAGGAAATGGAAAGGCTTCGAAGGCGGCCTGTTCGTCCAGGACGACTGGCGCGTGACGGACAAGCTGACCGTTTCCCTAGGTCTGAGATGGGAATACTACGGAGTCCCCAAAGAAACATCCGGAAAGGGCATCAACATGCCCGCCTTCGGGACCAAGGAAGGCTTTGACTCGAAGACGCTCATCGAGGGGACGTACGGCGAAGAAGGGATCAAGTACCTCATTTTCGACGGCCGCGAGAAGCTCGGCAAGGGGCTCTGGAACCCCTATTACAAAGCCTTCGCGCCCAAGGCCAGCTTCGCCTACGACCTGACAGGGGACGGCAAGACCTCGTTCCGGGCCGGGGCGGGCATCTCCTACGACCGCACGTTCAACAACACGTACGAGAACGACAGGTTCAACTATCCCGACTTCACGTTCCTCTCGCTCGCGGGCTGGGATGCCTATTACGGCTATGACGTGGGCAGCCCTGCCATCAAGGTCACCTATCCTGGAACGGTTCCCCAGGCGAACATCTCCGGGTACAGAGCCGCCCTGCGGTGGATGTTGCCCGACCTCATCCCCCAGAAGGCCTATAACTGGCTGGTCGGGATTCAGAGAGAGCTCTCGCCGAACGTCTCCATCGAGCTCAATTACACGGGGTCCAAGGGTGCGAACCTGGGCTCCATCCAGCGGCCGAACCGTTTCACCGGGGACAGGCTGGACGGCATCCCGAACGGGATCAACGCCTACACCGCCATCCGCGACCTCAACCTGCGGACCCAGAACCTGAAATCCGATTACCACGCCTTCACCGCTACACTCAACAAGAGGTTTGCGGACGGCTGGTCCTGGTACACGGCCTACACCTTCGGCGTCGCCAAGGACCAGAACTCCGACTACTTCGGCGACAGCACGTCGATGGAAGCGGTCTCCAACGAACGGATCATCGACGAGTACGGCTACGCTCAGTTCGACCGGCGGCACAGGGTCGTCGGCGGCATGATCTACGATCTGCCCTTCTTCAAGAACTCCAAGAACTGGTTCCTGAAGAACGTCGTCGCGGGTTGGCAGATCTCCAGCAACTTCCACTTCACGTCCGGCGCCCCGTTCACGATCCGGTCCACCTCCTCAAGCTATGATTGGAACAAAGACTACGACTACAACGACAGGCCGCTGTGGAACGGAGGGGCCTATTCGGACCTCATCTCGTGGACGAACGGAAAGCCCGGCTGGGACAAGAGCCACTTCGGGATCCCGGTGGCGCCCGCGGCCGCAAATGACCTCACCTACTACGACCAGGACTTCGTGCCGAGGAACGGATTCCGGTCGTTCCCGACCCACAACATCAACGTCTCCCTGCAGAAATATTGGACCGTCCCCATGGCCGGGAGGGAATTCACGGTCCAGGCCATCTTCGAGGTCTTCAACGTCCTCAAGTCCTACTTCTGGGACATCCCGTCCACGAGTTGGACGTCTGTGACTTTCGGCCAATCGCTGAGGATGAGCGGCCGGAGGACGTCTCAGGTATCGCTCCGGATCATGTTCTAAGGTTCAAGCACGCGCACACGCTCAAAGCCCTGCCCCGGTTCGCCGGGGCAGGGCTTTTCTTTTAGGGCGGTTGAAGCCGTGAGGGGATTCTGATATATTTTTTGTATGGCGCCCATGGTCAAGATCATCGGATTCGGCCTTCTCCTGCTCCTCCCGAGCCTGGACCTTTACCTTTTCCCGGGCCCCGGGGCCAAGGTCGCGAGGGACGGGAAGCTCAACGTCCTCCTCATCACCCTGGACACGACGAGGGCCGACCGCATCGGGGCCTACGGATGGGGAAAGGCGAAGACCCCGAACATCGACGCCCTGGCGGCCGGCGGCGTGAGGTTTGCCAATGCCTATTGCTCGACGCCCCTGACGCTCCCCTCCCATTGCTCCATCCTGACCGGAACATATCCCCTCTACCATAAGGTCCGAAACAACGGGTCCTACTACCTTGCCCCGGAAGCCGTGACCCTCGCCGAGAGGCTCCGGGACCGGGGATTCCGCACGTCGGCCTTCGTCGCTTCGTTCAACGTCGATTCGCGGTTCGGGGTCGACCAGGGATTCCCCCTGTACGACGACCGGGCCGACGACGAGCAGATGCTGAAGACGTTCCGGTCCGAGCGCCGGGGCGACAAGGTCGCGGACGCGTTCATCGGCTGGCTGGAGGGGAACGCCGGGAGCCGGTTCTTCTCCTGGGTGCACTTTTTCGACCCCCACATGCCCCACGACCCGCCGTCTCCGTACAAAGAGGAATTCTCCAAGGACCTCTACGACGGCGAGGTCGCGTTCATGGACCACGAGCTGGGGCGGGTCATCGACGCCCTGCGTGCGAAGAACGTCCTGGACAGGACGCTCATCGTCGTCGCCGGGGACCACGGAGAGGCGTTGGGCGAGAAAGAAGAGCTCGATCACGGCATCTTCATCTACGACGGGACGATGAAGGTCCCGCTGATATTCTACGCGGACAAGCGCCTGCCCGGAGGCCTGATTGTCGACTCGCGGGTGAGGCTCATCGACGTCATGCCGTCGATCCTGGACATGCTTGGGGTCCCGGTGAACCGGGAGGTCCAGGGGACGAGCCTCCTGCCCTATATCGAAGGAAAGAAGGACGGGGACCTGACCTGCTATCTTGAGAGCTACTATCCGCCGGAGACCTTCGGCTGGTCGGAGCTCGTGGGGATCATCGACGGGGACTGGAAGTTCATCCGGGCCCCCCGTTCGGAGCTCTACAATCTGAAGACGGACCCGAAGGAGGAGAAGGACCTCGTGTCGCGGGAAGCCCGGACGGCCGCGCTCCTCAACAGGAAGCTCGAGGAGATCATCAAGGCCGGAACCTCGAAAACGAAGCCGGGCCGGAGGACGCTCTCGAGGGAAGAGGAGGACCGTCTGCGGTCGCTGGGCTACATCGGGGCCGACGCGTCGGTCAAGGTAGGGAAGGGCCCGCTTCCGGACCCCAAGGACAAGATGGGGGAGTTCAAGATCCTCTTCAAGGCGAAGCTCCTGGAATACCAAGGGAACTTCGAGGAGTCGGAGAAATATTATCGGGAGATCCTCCGGCTGGAGCCGGACGTCTCCTGGCACTACATCGGGCTGGCCATCCTCCTCGCGAAGGAGCGGAAGGTCGGCGAAGGCATTGAGGTCCTGAAAAGCGGGCTCGTGAGGCTCCCGGATTCGGTCGTCCTCATGTCGCGGCTGGCCAGCTTTTACATGAGGGTCGGGAACTTCAAGGAGGCCTTCGCGATGAGCCGGGCCGCCCTGGACCGCGACCCGAGGCAGTTCGACGCCCTGGTCATCGCCGGATGGTCGGAGGACATGCGGGGGAACTGGAAGGAATCGTCGGGATACTTCGGGAAGGCCCTGGAGATCGAGCCGGAGAACAAGTACATCCGCCTGAAATATGCCTATGCCCTGGGAGCCCTGGGCCGGGGGGCCGAGGCGGCCCGAATTGACGAGGCCCTCAAGAAGGAGTTTCCGGGGGACCGTCGAATCTATGCCGACCTCGGGACGATTTACACTTCGATGAATAAGCTGGACCTGGCCGAGGAGAACCTCCGGAAGGCCGTCGAGCTCGACCCGGGGCCGGAATCCTATCTGGTCTACTCGGCGATCCTCGAGCGGATGGGGAGGCTCGAGGACGCTATCTCCAACCTGAAGCTCTTCCTTGAAACCACGAAAGAGGGCGAAACGCCAAGGACCCGTAAGGCCCGCGCGGCGCTCGCGGAATGGGAGCGGAGGATCAGGGAACGATGAGGGTCGCGGCCGTCGTCCTGGCGTTCCTTGTCTCTGTGGGGGGTATCCCTGTCCATTCCGGGGCCGGGGACCCCGTGACAAGGGATGACCGGTTGAACGTTCTCCTTGTGACCCTCGACACGACGCGTGCGGACCACATCGGGGCCTACGGGTACGCCAAGGCCGAAACGCCGGTCCTCGATTCCCTGGCCCGGAATGGCGTCCGCTTCGCCAACGCGTATTGTTCGACGCCGCTGACCCTGCCTTCGCACTGCTCGATCCTCACGGGGACCACGCCCCTCCGCCACAAGGTCCGCAACAACGGCGCCTATTACCTGGCCGACGATGCGGTGACGCTGGCCGAGAGGCTCAAGGGGAACGGATACGCGACATCGGCGTTCGTCGCGTCGTTCAACACCGATTCGAGGTTCGGGCTCGGCCAGGGATTCGACGTCTACGACGACCGGTTCCTCGAAGATGAGCTGTTGAAGGCTTTCAAGTCCGAAAGGACGGCCGACAAGGTCGCGGACGCGTTCCTCTCCTGGCTGGGCGCGAAACCCCGGCTTCGGTTCTTTTCCTGGGTCCATTTGTTCGACCCGCACGCGCCCTACGAGCCGCCGCCGCCGTACAAGGAAAGGTTCACGGGCGATCCCTATGACGGCGAGATCGCGTTCATGGACCACGAGCTGGGCAGGATCATCGAAGCCTTGAGGGCCAAGAACCTCTTGGACCACACCCTCATCGTCCTGGCGGGGGACCACGGCGAATCCCTGGGCGAACACGGGGAGACCGACCACGGTATCTTCATCTATGACGCCACGATGAAGGTCCCCCTGATCCTCTCCGCTCCGGGGAACCTCCCGCGGGGGCTGGTCGTGGGCGCGCGGGTCAGTCTCATCGACATCATGCCCACCGTCCTCGACGCGCTGGAGATGCCCGTGAACCCGGAGGTCCAGGGAACGAGCCTCCTGCCGTTCATCGCGGGGAAGAGGACGGAAGGTCCGGCCTGTTATCTCGAGAGCTTCTATCCCAGGGAAACCTTCGGTTGGTCGGAGCTTGTGGGGATCGTCGACGGGGACCGGAAGTTCATTCGGGCGCCCCGTTCTGAGCTTTACGACCTGAAGAAGGATTCCAGAGAGGAGAACGACCTGGCATCGCGGGAGGCCCGGACGGCCGTGCTTCTCAACAGGAAGCTCGACGAGGTCATCCGTGTCCATGTCTCGAACGCGGAACCCGGCCGACGGACCCTGACAAAGGACGAAGAGGACCAGCTCCGTTCCCTGGGCTACGTCGGGGCGGGCGCGCCGCCAAGTGTCGGGAAGGGCCCCCTCCCGGACCCCAAGGACAGGATCGGAGAGAACGCGATCCTCTCGCGGGCGAAGCTCCTCGAATCCGAGGAAAAATACGGGGACGCGGAGAAATGCTACCGCGAGCTCCTCGGTCTGCGGCCCGACGTGCCCTGGCATTATATCGGCCTGGGCGCCCTCCTCGTCAAAGCGGAGAGGATTGGCGAGGGCATCGAGGTCCTGAAGAACGGGCTGAAGAAGATGCCGGATTCGGTCGTCCTCCTCTCGCGGCTGGCGAGCTTCTACATGAAGGCCGGACGCTTCCCCGATGCCTCCGAGGCGAGCCGGGCCGCCCTGAAGCTCGATCCGAGGAACTTCGACGCGATGGTCATCGCGGGCTGGTCCGAGGACATGCGCGCCAACTGGGCGGAAGCGGCCGGTTTCTACCGGAAAGCCCTGGAGGTCGAGCCGGAGAACAAGACGGTCCGGATGAAATACGCCTACGTCCTCGGGGCCATGGGACGCGGCGAGGAGGCCGCCCGGATGGACGAGGCCCTCAAGAAGGAATATCCGGGAGACCCCAAGATCTGCACCGACCTCTCGGTCATCTACACGGCCCTTGGGAGGCTGGACCTGGCAGAGGAGAACCTCAGGAAGGCCGTCGCGCTGAGCCCCTCGCCCGAGAACCATCACCGGCTGGCTTCGCTCCTCGGGCGGATGGGGAGGTTCGAAGACGCCGTCGCCCACATGAAGCTCTTCCTCAAGGACACTAAAGAGGGGGAAACGCCCCGGAAGGTCCGGGCTTGCGAGGCCGTCGCGGAATGGGAAAGGCGGATCAAGGAACAATGAGACTCCCGGCCCTCCTCCTCGTCGCCGTCATGGCCTTGCCGGGCGTGCCCGTCCTTGCCGCGGCCGCCGTCGACGTGAAAAGGGACGGCGCGCTCAACGTCCTCCTCGTGACGTTGGACACGACCCGGCCGGACCATCTCGGCGCCTACGGGTACGAAAAGGCCCGAACGCCATTCCTCGACTCCCTGGCCGCGGGAGGCGTTCGTTTCGCGAACGCCTACTGCCCGGTCCCGATGACCCTCCCGTCCCACTGTTCGATCCTCACCGGGACCACGCCGCTCTATCACAAGGTCCACAACAACGGGACCTATTATCTCAACAAGGACATCGTCACGTTGGCCGAGCGGCTCAAGGAGAAGGGGTACCGGACCGCGGCGTTCGTCAGCTCGTTCAACGTGGACTCCCGCTTCGGCGTCGGGAAGGGGTTCGACGTCTTCGACGACCGGTTCGCCGAGGACGAGATGATCAAGACCTTCCGGTCGGAGCGGGGGGCGGGGGAGACCACGGCGGCCTTCCTCCGCTGGATGGACGGGCCGGGGGAAGGACCGTTCTTCTCGTGGATCCATTACTACGACCCCCACATGCCTTACCAGCCGCCATCGCCGTTCAAGGAGGATTTCGCCTCCGAACCGTACGACGGCGAGATTGCCTACATGGACGCGTGCTTCGGAAAGGTCCTGGCGCGGCTTCGGGATAAAGGCCTCCTCAAGCGGACGCTCATCGTGGTCGCCGGCGACCACGGCGAGGCCCTGGGGGAGAAGGGGGAAGTGGACCACGGCGTCTTCATCTACGATGTGACGATGAAGGTCCCGCTCTTCTTCCACGCCCCGCGTAACCTCCCGGGGGGCCGGGTCGTGGAATCGCGGGTCCGGCTCATCGATATCATGCCGACCGTCCTCGACGCGTTGAAGATGCCGGTGGACAAATCGGTCCAGGGGACGAGCCTCCTGCTATACATGGAAGGCAGAAAGAAGGACGACTTGCCGTGTTACCTGGAAAGCTACTATCCCCTCGAGACGTACGGGTGGTCCGAGCTTGTCGGCCTCATCGACGGGGGTTGGAAGTTCATCCGGGCCCCGCGCCCCGAACTCTTCGACATCAAGGCCGACCCCGGAGAGACGAGGGACCTCGTCGAGAAGCAGGCGGGTACGGCCTCGGCGATGATGAGGAAGCTCAAGGACGCGATCGCCGCGAATTCTTCCGGCCTCGCCCTGAGCCGGAGGAAGCTCAGCCGGGAAGAAGAGGAGCGGCTGAGGTCGCTCGGCTACGTGGGGAGCGATGCTTCGGTCCGCGTCGGCAAAGGCCCGCTTCCCGACCCCAAAGACATGATGGCCGAGTTCCAGATCCTCTACCGGGCGAAAACGAGCGAATGGGACGGGAAATGGGACGACGCGGAGAAGAACTACCGGGAGATCCTGGGGCTCCAGCCCGACGTGGCATGGCGCTACGTGGACCTGGCGATCTTCCTGTCGCGGCGCGACAGGCTCTCCGATGCCATCGCGGTCCTCAGGCGGGGGCTGACGCGGATGCCGGATTCCTTCGTCCTCCTCACCCGGCTCGCCCATTTCGAGATGAGGGCGGGCCGGTTCGACGAAGCCTCCGAGATGAGCCGCGCGGCCCTCCGGATCGACCCCGGGCATTTCGACGCCCTGGTCATTGCCGGCTGGGTCGAGGACGTACGGGGAAACTGGGAGGGATCGGAGAGCTTCTACCGGCAGGCCCTCGAGGTCGAACCTGAGAACAAGATGGTCCGGATGAAGTATGCCTATGCGCTGGGCGCCCTCGGGCGGGGAGAGGAAGCGGCGAAGATCGACGAGGCCTTGAAGAAAGAATCGCCGACCGATCCCCGGATCTCCCAGGACCTGGGCGTGATCTACGCCGGCCTCGGCCGATGGGACCTGGCCGAAGAGAACGTGAGGAAGGCCGTCGAGATCCAGCCGTCCCCCGAGACCTGGTTCAACCTCGCGTCCGTCCTCGAGCAGTCGGGAAAGCTTACCGAGGCCGTCCGCTATCTCAGGCTCTATCTTGATAAGACCACCGAAGGCGAAACGCCGCGCAAGGCGAACGCCCGCAAGGCCCTTGCCGATTGGGAGCGGCGCTCGAAGGTGCCGTCAAGGTCATGAACGGAAAACAAACATCATGGAGGCACAGATGAAGAAATCCATTATGTGGACGATCCTCGTCCTCGCCGGTCTCGCGTTCCTAGCCCCGGCCCCGGCCGCGGCGAAGAAAGGGCCGGACAAGTACGAGAAATGGCTCAAGGAGGAGGTCGCGCTCCTCGTTCTCCCCGAGGAGAAGGCCGAGTTCGAAAAGCTAAAAACGGACGAGGAAAAGGACCGGTTCATCGAGTTGTTCTGGGCCAAGAGGGACCCGTCGCCCGGCTCGAAGACGAACGAGTTCCGTGACGAGTGGCTGGCGCGGCTCGCGCACGTTACCAAGGCCTACGCGGCCGGCGTGGGGCCCAAGGGCTGGCGCTCCGATATGGGGAAGGTCTATCTGTTTTTCGGGCCCCCGGCCAAGGTCCAGGGAGGGGCGGCCGGGGTAAGGCGCGCGTCGACGGAAGGGTCCCAGATGGATGCCCCGTCCGAGACCTGGGTCTATCCGCCGATGCCCGACCTCAGCCTGACCGACCAGTTCCAGATCATCTTCCGGAACCAGCAGTTCGGCTATGAGATCGACGCGGCGACCCCCCAGAAGATCCGCCGGGCCATGGAGGTCTTCCCTAAGGTCGTCGTCTTCAACCCCGACCTCAAGGAACTGCCGATGTACAAGTACATCCTGGATGAGAATTCCCCCGAGGGGAAGATGATCCTGGACTTCATCACGACCGGGAACGAGGTCAAGGGCCTGTCGCTCGCGTGGATGCCCATATATACCCGGGCGATGGGCGGCAGCACCTACGTATCTCTGCTCGTCCAGATCGATCCGGGGACGATCGACAGAAAGAAACTGAAGGAAACGACCTTCTTCGGCCGGCTCAAGGGCGAAGGCGAGGAGGTCCAGGACTTCCTCTCGACGGTCCGGGTCGAAAAGGAGAAGGCCGACAAGCTGGTCATGGTCTTCGGCTTTCCCGCCAAGCCCGGCAAGTCGGTCCTGTACCTGGGGGCGGAGGACAAGGACAAGGAAAATCCGACGCTCATCAAAGCCGATCTGGACGTCAAGGATTTCTGGAAGGGCGAGCTCGACACGAGCTCCCTCATCCTCAGCTCGGAGGTGGTGACCAGGCCCAAGGGAGAGGCGACGCAGGAATTCAGCCCTTATGTCACGAGCGAATACAGGGCCACGCCGCGCTGGGGAAGCGTCTTCAAAGCGAGCGAGGACCTGAGCGTCCTCTTCCATATTTATAACGCCGTGCCGGAGAACGGTGAGATCAGCCTGATCGTCGATTACTTCATCATTTCCGCCGAGGTGGGCTACAAGCTCAATCCCCAGACGATCCGGGCGAAGGTGGAGGAGAACCAGGCCGTCGCCGGGGGGACACAGGTCCCGCTTTCTCCGCTCAAGCCCGGGAAATACACGTTCAAGATCAAGGTCACGGACAAGATCGCCAACAAGACGATCGAGAGGACCGCGGAATTCGCGGTCGAATAGGGGAGGGAACCATGAAAGCGACGCTTCCGGGATGTCTCCTGCTTTCCGGGGCGGTCCTCGCGTCGGCCTGCGCGACCGCCGGCACGGAAGGGAAGGGGGCCGGCGGAGCCTCGCGGACGGCCGCGTTCACCTACGCCTTTGAGAATTCCGACCTGGCGGTCATCGTGGACATCGAGCTGGCCAAGAGGAGGACCGAGGAACCCTATTTCCCCCTGGGCATCAAGATCGCCAACAAACGCCTGAACCGGATCATCGTCGACCGGGAGACGCTCTTCCTGGTCGATGAGGCGGACGCCGTCTACCCGATGCCCTCGGTTGAGGAGCTTTCGCTCCAATACGACAAGCTGGCCCCCGACAATAAGTTCAAGAGCCAGACGGGGGTCCTCGGGGACGAGATCCTGACGAGCTTCTCCTTTTTCCGCAAGGCCGTGGGGCGCCTCTTCCCCCAGACCCAGGGTGGAGGGCGGACCGTCGATGCCATCTATGTACAGACGAAGGGCTACATGGAGGACCTTGTCTATTTCCCGATGCCCCCGGGAGGCATCGCGGGAAAGACGCTCAGGCTGAGGCTGGACGTCTATGAGCTCGGGAAGCCGGTCGACGTCGCCTTCCGGGTCGACTAGGCCGCTCGCGGCCCTCGCCCGGTTCCTCGCCGCCGCCGGCGCAGCCGTCCTGGCCTTCGGCGCCGTCCCCGCGCCGCCGGCCGGGCAGGACCCGGCGACGGACCCGGCGGCGTGGAGCCGGGAGGAGAAGGAGGATTTCCTGCGGACTGCGGACATCGTCCGCAGCGAGGTCATCACCGAAGGCACGACGCGCTCGGCCCGCGCCACCCTGCGGGACGGGCGGGGGACCCATGACGCGCACATCCAGTCGATCGACGTCGCCGCGGCCAAGTTCGAGGGGGCCGGGGGACAGTGGGAGCTCAATTTCCGGGACACCTACAAGTTCAACCTGGCCGCCTACATCCTTGATCGCCTCTTGGGCATGAACATGATCCCGGCGACGGTCGAGCGGAAGGTCGACAAGCGGCCCGCCGCGGTGACCTGGTGGATCGACGACGTGCTGATGGACGAAAAGGAGCGCCTCCGGCGGCAGGAGAAGCCCCCGGTCTCGGAACGGGACCGGTGGAACCGGCAGATCCATATCGTGCGGGTCTTCGACCAGCTCATCGCCAACAAGGACCGGAACCTCGGGAACATCGTGATCACCCGGAGCTGGGACATCTGGATCATCGACCATACGCGCGCCTTCCGCCCCTACAGGGAGCTCCTCGATCCGGACGACCTCGTCCGGTGCGATCGCGCCCTGCTCGAGGGGATGCGCCGGCTGGACAAGAGGACGCTCGTTGAGCGGCTCGGGACGTACCTCACGAACATGGAGATCGAGGGGCTCCTTGCCCGCCGCGACCGCATCGTCAAGTTCTTCGACGACAAGGCCGCCCGCGAGGGAGCGGACGCGGTCCTGTACGACTATCTTGTCGGGCGCCGGGCGGGGCCGGCGGGAACGGACTGAGTCTTCGCCCCCCTTCTCCTTTTCCCTTCTTTTTATATAGGCTGGAGCCCTCCGACCGTCAACTGCCGGTTTGCATGCGGGCGCGGAAAGCCGCCTCACCCCCCGGGAGGTATTTTAGCACTCAGGGTGGTTCATATTTTTGGGGTCAGTCCGCATATCCCCGACAAGGGCTAGGTCACGGTCTGTCCCAAGAGCGGCGGCCCGATGAAGATCATCGCTTTCATCACGGAGTATGCCGTTGTGAACCGGATTAACGCCCATCTCAAGCTGACCTTTGGAGCCGCGAAGCCTCCGCCGTCCTATATCTTCGAGCAGGTCGCGCTCACGGCGGCCCGCTTTTCGCGATTGTTGACATCGCCGCTCGGCCTCCGATATAATTCCGGCATAAGCAGGAGGGGAGATTCATCGGCAAGAGCGAATTTTTTACTTCGCTCGCCTAAAAAGGAAATTCAAATGGACTCAAGAAAAATCCGATTTCTGCTGTGGTCCGGGTGCCTGGGTGGCGTCGTCCTCTTTGCCGGGGACATGTTCTATTACGGCGGCTGGGGCCCTGCTCAGCTTTCGGTTATCCCAAAGATTATGGCTCATGTTGCCTCGTGGCGATTGCACCTCGGGTCTCTGACTGGGCCGGTCGGCGGAGGCCTCGAGCTGCTCGGCATGCTGGGGCTTTGGTTCTGCTGCCGGCAAGCTGCGCCTCGCCTTGCCGCCGTGATGCTGGCCGGCTTTTATGTGCGGACCCTTTTTATTGTCCTGCAGCATGGGCTCTTTGGCCCGCTGGGGTTCGCCCTCCAGAGTTGCGGAGAAAACAGCGGCGCGTTGGCCCAGATGTTTAGGCTGAACACTATTTTGGCAAAGCCCATGAATGTGGGTTTTTTCGTTGGCGCTCTGATTTGGATCTTCCTGGTGCTGAAAAAGAGGGCCGGCGTGCCCCGCTGGACCATTTTCTTATGCCCGTTCTTCACCTCATGGCTTGATCATGCGATTGTATATATGCGGGCACCGCTTGGCTACCCCCTTCTGGGCGGATGGAACAACGTAGCATGGACAGCGTTTTTTACCGTCCTTGCTCTCACTTACAAGAAGAGGGCACTCGACAGCCGACTTGGAGAAGCGGCCAAATCAAAAGCGATCGAATCTCCCGACTCGTCGAGGAGGGTATCATGAAACATTCAAGAGACGCTTTTCCTTATCCTCTCCTTCGCGCTGGGATTGTGCTCCTTTTTGCCCTGGCTATCGCACAACCCGCTGTCGCCCAGGATAACACCAAGACTCAGATGCCGGGCCCGGAGCACCAGAAACTTGGCTTCTTGGTAGGGACGTGGAAAATCGAAAGGACTTATAAAAAAAACCCCTATCAACCGGTAGAAGAGAAGCGAGCCTGCACCCTAACAGGCGAGTGGTTAGAGGGCAATTTCTGGGTGGTGGGCCGCTACAAAGAGCCTCTACCGACAGATCCTTACAGCGAACTGTTGGTTTACGGCTATGATTCAGAAACTAAGACCTATTCCTGCCATGTTTTTACAAGCACAGGTAACCTGGCCACCTTAACTGGGCCAGCAACGGGAAATACCTGGACTTTCCTGGGCGATTCAAAAGAGGGTGGCAAATCGCACAAAGCTCGCTGGACCATTGTCGAGGAATCGCCCACCACCGGCAGGGATAAAATCGAAGTGTCAGAAGACGGCGGACCATGGGTATTGATCAGCGAGAGCAAGTGGACCAAGATGTAACCTGCCCGGCAATCAATGTACGAGGTTCATTCGCCGCTTGCACTTTTGAACTGAAAGGAGAACACAATATGAAAAAATCGACCACAATAACTTGTTTGGCGCTTTTCATCATGCTCGTCCTTGGATTTTCCTTCACGGTCATAGGACAAGAGCAGCAAGCTCCAGCAGATTTGATTCTGCTTAACGGCAAAGTCTTCACTGCCGATTCAGCAAGACCTTCGGCTGAAGCTGTTGCCATTCGTGGCGAGCGCATCGTCGCAGTGGGAACGTCGGTAGAGATCGAAAAACTTGCCGGAGCAAAGACGCGGAGGATTGATTTGCAAAGGGGCGTCGTCACCCCCGGGTTCAACGACGCGCATTGTCATTATTGGCCCTTCCCGAAGTGCGTTGATCTGCAATTCAAAACAATGGAGCCGAGTTGGGAAGAGACGCGCACAGCGATTGAACAGACGGTCAAAGAAACGCCCCCGGGAATATGGATTTTCGGGACCGTCGGAGGCCATGCCGTTTTGAACGAGCAAGTGACTCGCTTCGAGCTTGACCATCTCGCGCCGAATCATCCCGTGTGGCTCAGTCCTTGGAGCGGTCACGCCGATATTTTGAACTCGAAAGCGATGCGGCTATTGCAGATTGCGGAGGAAGAACCCGACCCCATGGGCGTTTCTTACGAGCGTCTCCAAGGCTCTCATCAGGTCAACGGCAGGCTGTGGGAGTACGCTGAGTGGAAACTGGGTCGCATTCTGGCTAATCAGGTGCCGGATGAAGACGCCATCAAAGATCTCCGCAAAATGGCCGACGAAGGCGTGCGCTTCGGCATAACCTCAATGCAGGTTATGCCTTCGACGTCCATTGACCGGTTTGCCCGGCACCTTGTCAAAGCCGACCTACCGATTCGTGTGCGCGCCATTCCTTTTTCGATGACCGATCCAAGCGGGCGCGATTTGTCCGAGATTCGACAGCTTGGAAATCTGCGGGTTTCGCAGTCAAAGATAACCATTAGCGGAATGAAGTGGGTTTTGGATGGAACACCGGTCGAGCGTGACGCGGCGCTGCGGAGGGATTACAGCGACCGCGTCGGCTGGCGCGGCAAACTTAACTTTCCCCTGAGTGAGATTGCCGCAATGGTTCAAGAATCGCTCGATTTCAAACAACAACTTCTCGTTCATTGCGTCGGCGACAGAACCATCGAAGCGGTGTTTGATGCGATGGAGAAATACGGTGCGAAGGTTGACTGGAACACGAGGCGTGTGCGGATTGAACATGGCGACGGCATGATTGACGATTTGATTCCACGCGCCCGAAAGCTAGGCGTGGTTGTCGTGCAAAATCCGACGCATTTCTCTGAATCTGAGTTGTTTCATCAGCGTTGGGGAGCGGAGATGCAGCCGCTTCGGTCGTTGATGGAAGCCGGAATTCCGGTTGCGCTCGGCTCAGACGGTCCGATGAATCCGTTCTTGAACATCATGCTTGCGACGATTCACCCGTACAACCCGAAGGAAGCCATCACACGCGAACAAGCTGTTTGCGCTTACACGTATGAGGCGGCCTTCGCAGAATTTGCCGAAAATGAAAAAGGCACAATTGCCAAAGACAAGCTGGCCGATTTAGCCGTGCTTTCACAAGACATTTTCGCTGCGCCTGTGGCAGAATTGCCGAAAACAAACAGCGTTTTAACCATCGTCGGCGGCAAGATTGTTTATGATGCAAAAGTTTTGAAATAGCCCAATGCAGATATGGCCCTGGTGAGGAACCTCGTATGAATGCATGCATGGGCTCAAGAA
>Ga0315297_10000458_pt1 | contig 23918 bp, 16 predicted proteins | sample YL17G15_0_MG_FD_203628 | JGI IMG/M metagenome (GOLD analysis project Ga0315297, IMG submission 203628) | Sediment microbial communities from Yellowstone Lake, YNP, Wyoming, USA - YL17G15_0 | ecosystem: Environmental > Aquatic > Freshwater > Lake > Sediment | place: USA: Wyoming | collected... | reverse complement strand
CAAATCCCGTCGACGCCTCAGAAACTGACGAGTCCGGAAGGACTCGTTCTCGTTTTAACCGCAAGGAATCCTCAACACGACATCACGGGTTCCCCGGCAGGCGGGACCTTGCAAATCCCGTCGACGCCTCAGAAACTGACGAGTCCGGAAGGACTTGTTCTCGTTTTAACCGCAAGGAATCCTCAACATGACATCGCGGGTTCCCCGGCAGGCGGGACTACGCAAATCCTGTCGACGCTTCAGGTGAAAACCAATCCCAAGCAATCACTTTACAAAAGAGTAAAGAAAGCGAGAGGAAATTCTGTATCCTTAAAGTGACAATATCACCTATAATACTCGGTTATGATTAAGAAAATTGGGCCCGATCCCCGGTCCGTTAAAAAATCTGACCGCAAAAATCCCCGGACGGAATCACCGCGGGAGAAAAGTGGGGGGAAGTTTCTTCAAGAACCTGGTGATATTCCTAGCGCGTTAATTGAAAATTTGCATCAGGTTGTTTTTTCCTTGGATTTAAAAGGCCGTCTCACCTATGTAAATCCATATATCGAACAACTAACGGGACATAAAGCCGACCAAGTCATTGGCGGCTCATTTGGACTATTTATATACCCGGACGACTTCCCTGGACTGAAATCCATTTTAAAAGACACCCTGACTGGTCGAAAAGAACCCTTTAAATTTCGGATATCTGGGTACGATAGCAAGACCAGGCATGTGCAGGCGGCACTGGGCGTGATCAACGAAGGGGGAAAACCCGTTGGATTTTCCGGTGTCATGTATGAAATCACAGATCTAAAGGAAAAAGAGCAGGAGCTTGAGAATGCGCTGCGTCAGAATAAAGACGAGCTGGCTGCGTTCCAGGAGACCGTCCTTGACCTGGCTGTCCAGCAGGATTTTCTCTCTCTCCTGCAAATGATTGTTGAACGTTCAATTGCGCTGCTTAAGGTGCCCAGCGGTTTCATTTACCTATATGACGAACTCACGGATGAACTTATCCTGACGGTGGAAAAAGGGTTCGCTGTAGCCCCCGGGACGCGCTTAAAGATGGGAGAAGGCATGGCGGGGAAGGTGGCACAAACCCGGCAGAAAATGATCATTGATGATTACAGCTCATGGGATGGACGCTCGCCCGTGTTTAAACAGGTGCCTTATCATGCTGTAGTCGAGGTACCCATGATTTACAGCGGTCAGTTGATCGGGGTATTGGGTGTCAACGATTCAGACGATATGCAGTGTAAATTCACCGAGGCAGATGCGCACCTGCTATCCCTGTTTGCGGGCCAGGCGGCTAGCGTGGTTCATGATGCAAAGCTTGTGCATGGACTGCAGTCGGAATTAAATGAGCGCGAGCGGGTCGAAAAGTCCCTCCGGGAGGCCGAGGCGCGTTACCGCACCCTGGTGGAACAAATTCCCGCCATTGTATATACGGACTCGGCCGAGGAAATTGGTCGTACTCAATATATCAGTCCGCAAATTAAAACGATGTTTGGTTTTGACCCGGATGAATGGTCGGCAAGCACCGAATTATGGGCCAAATCCCTGCATCCGGCTGACCGGGAACGCGTCCTGGCGGAATATGAACGGACATTTAAAACCGGCGAGCCGTTCATCGTGGAATATCAGGTGATCACTGCCACCGGGAACCCCATTTGGGTTCGCGAAGAGGCGGTCCTGATCCATGACCCATCGGGTCATCCCTTATTCTGGCAGGGAGTGATATTTAATATCACAGAGCGCAAGAAAATTGAGGAGGCCCTGGAGGAAAGCGAAGAACGTTACCGCAGGTTGTTCGATCTATCGCCAGATGCGATCGCGGTGCACAGCGGCGGTAAAGTCCTCCTTGCAAATACCACCGCAATGAAACTCATCGGCGCTGCAGCACCGGGAGACATCATCGGCAGACAGATGTTGGATTTTGTCCACCCCGATTACAAAAAACAAGTTCTTGAGCGCACGCGCCAGCAGATTGCAGGAGGGAAAGTTGTCCCGGTTATGGAAGAAAAGTTCATCCGGGTAGACGGGACAGAAATTGATGTCGAGGTGACCGCAGCACCGGTTCATTTTCAGGACACCCAGGCGTCGCTGGTTATTTTCCGGGATATATCCGAGCGAAAGCGGGCTCAAAATCTGCAGGAAGCCGTTTACCGGATTGCCATCGCGACCGAAACGACCAAGTCCTTGCACGACCTGTTTGCCCAAATCCATGCGATTATTTCATCGGTGATGCCTGCAGAGAATTTCTACATCACGCTTTATGATGAAACCCACAATGTCCTGCGATTCCCCTATTTCAGGGATGCCGTGGATGAACCCTACCTGGGAGAAATTGAACCCGGAAAAGGATTAACCGCCTATGTTTTAAGGACGGGGAAGTCTTTGCTTTGTACGCAGGCAGTGCATGACGAATTGGAGCGCCAGGGCGCGGTGAAACTGCTGGGAGTACCATCCGCCATCTGGTTGGGTGTGCCGCTGATCATCGAAGGGAAAACCATCGGTGCGATGGTCGTCCAGCACTATTCTGATCCCAGTGCATACGGCGAACGAGACCAGCATATGCTTGAGTTTGTCTCCACCCAGGTGGCAATTGCAGTCAGCCGCAAGCAGGCAGAAGATGCCTTGCAGCGCCAGGTGAAGGAACTGAGCGTTCTGCATAAAGTGTCAACGGCTGCCGCCAAGGCCTCCAACGTGGATCTATTAATAGAACAGGTGACCCAGATCATCGGGGGTGCAGTTTATGTGGATGATTTCGGCGTGGCTTTATTTGACCAGGCGCGCAACGTGTTAATGCCGCATCCTTCATACCATGGGGAATCCTTTGAAGCGAAGGCGGTTATTCCCCTATCAGAAGGGATAATGGGCCATGTTGCCTCCACTGGAGAACCCCATACTACTAGAGATGTGCGCATCGACCCGCATTATTTAAATACTGTTCCCGAAACACTTTCAGAATGCTGTGTCCCAATCAAGGTGGATGGAAAGCTGATCGGTGTGATCAATGCAGAAAGCAGGCTGTTAAACTATTTTACTGACGATGATGAGCGCCTGTTAAATACAATTGCCGGTACGCTTGCCACCGTGATCGAAAAGATCCGGCTGTTTGATGCAGAACACATCCGCCGACAGGAAGCCGAAACTCTGCGGCAGGCAGCCCAGGTGGTAACGGCAAGCCTGGATGTAAATGAGGTGCTCCAGCTTATGCTGGATCAGCTCAAGCACCTTTTTGCATTCGATACCGCCTCGGTGCTCCTGCTTGGAGATTCAGGCCAGCCGGACTTCATCGCCGGTATGAATTACGCCAACGAAGAATTAACCAGGCAGGCAGCCAACAAGTTATTAAAAGACAGCCAAATCTTTAAGCAGATGGCAGAAGATCTTAAACCGATCACCATCCCGGATGTGCGCGAGTACAAGGACTGGATTTGGATTCCCGGTGCCGAACACGTGCGCTCCTTCCTGGCTGTGCCATTGATCGCCCGGGAACGCTTGATGGGCGTGCTGATGGCTGACAGTAAAACCCCGGCCTTTTTCTCCGAGGACGGGGTTCGCGTGGCGCAGCTGCTGGCGCAGCAGATGGCGATCGCCCTTGAAAATGCCCGGTTATACCAGGAGGCAATCCTTGCATCCGACCGGCGCGCCATCCTTCACCGGACCAGCCAGGAGATAGCCCATGCCAGCCAGGATCCAGAACAGGTTTATAAAGCGGTACATCGGGCAGCAGTGGAGCTGATGCCGGCAGAGGCATTCGTCATCACTTTGTTGGACGAGCAAAATCACGAAACAGTGGGCGCCTACCTGGTGGATATAGGCGGCCGCTGGCAGCCAGACCGCACCCCGTCCGATGTCGGGTTGTCCGGCCTGGTGACTTCAACCGGCAAACCGGTGATCACAAATGACTTGATCACGGATCCCATCCCCGGGACCATTCACTTCGGGGAAGAAGAGGAAGTGAGGTCGATCCTGGCAGTTCCATTACGCCTGGGTGAAAAGGTGATCGGCATGCTGTCCGTCCAGAGCTATAAACCATATGCCTACACGGAAGACGATAAAACCTTATTGGAGATGCTGGCAGCCTCCGCAGCTGTAGCCATTGAAAATGCGCGGCTATATGCTGAAACCTTCCTGCGCTTGAAAGAATTGGAAGCGGTCAACCATATATCCACAGCCCTGAGAGCTGCAAAAACCGTGGAAGAAATGCTGCCCAGCCTCCTGGACGAAACCCTGCAAATTGTTGGCAGTGACTCCGGAAAGATTTGGCTGTACGACCCTGCCGGGGGGGTCCTGAGAGAAAAAGTGAAACGCGGCTGGTTTAAAGATCTGCAGGAAATACCGGTCAAACCAGGGGATGGGATTACCGGGACGGTGTTCAAGACCGGGGAGGTGCGGGTCTCAAAGGAATTCGCCACTGATCCTCAAACGCGGGAGAGCATGCGCAGCAAAATCCCTGTCGGTTGGGGTGGGGTGTGTTTCCCGATCAGGACCGTTGGTGAAATAATCGGTGTCATGATCGTTTCGGTGAAGTTGCCGCGCCAGCTTCAGGCAGACACGATCCACCTGCTGATCACATTGAGTGAAATGGCGGGGAATGCGATCCGGCGTGCCACCCTGAATGAACAAACCGAGCGCCAGGTGCAGCGCCTGGCCTCCCTGCGTGCGGTTGACCTGGCGATCAATACGATCCTTGACCTGCGGGTGACCCTTGGAATCCTGATTGACCATATCGTCTCCCAGTTAAAGGTTGATGCGGTCAATATATTATTGATTAATCCGAAGAGTCAATCCCTTTACCAGGCCGCCAGTTCCGGTTTCCATTCTGAAGGATACAAGAACGTCCGGTTACACATGGTTGACAGCCTCGCCGGCCAGGCGATCCGCACCCGAACGACCATCCATATTCCCAACCTGGATGAAGTTAAAGTTCTGCAGCGAGGCCAATTGGTTTCGGAGGAAGGTTTTATTACCTACTTTGGGGTGCCCCTGATTGCCAAGGGGCAAATAAAAGGTGTCCTGGAAGCATTCCACCGCAGTCACTTGGAACCGGATGCTGAATGGCGCGATTTCCTGGAGACGCTGGCAGGACAGGCAGCGATCGCCATCGACAACTCGGTTTTGTTCGAAGAACTTCAACAGACCAACCTGAATCTCTCCCTGGCTTATGATGCAACCATTGAGGGTTGGTCCAAGGCGCTGGATCTGCGCGACCAGGGAACCGAAGGTCATGCCCTGCGGGTTACCGAATTGACCGTTCAACTGGCGGAGCTGATGGGGATCGGTTCGGGCGACCTCGTTCAAATCCGGCGGGGTGCACTGTTGCACGATATTGGCAAAATGGGGATTCCAGACCGTATCCTGTACAAACCCGGTGCATTGACCGAGGAGGAATGGACGGTCATGCGCCGCCATCCAGAATATGCCTTCAAAATGCTTTCATCCATCACTTACCTGCGGGATGCACTTGAAGTTCCCTATGCCCACCATGAACGCTGGGACGGTTCCGGGTACCCGCGCCAGTTATCCGGAGAACAAATCCCCCTGGCGGCGCGTGTATTTGCAGTTGTTGACGTGTGGGATGCGATGATCTCGGATCGACCTTATCGAAAAGCCTTCACCAAGGAGGCGGCAACTGAATTTATCCGTGAAAACAGTGGGAAACTCTTTGACCCCCGGGTGGTGGAAACATTCTTACGGATGCTGGGAAATAATCCGACCCGCTAGATTTTTCGGGTGACCGTGTAGCAGGCCAGGTCTTCCAAGGCCTGGCGCTCGACCCGGTCGGGCATTCCTGCCAGCGACTGGAGTGCCTTCTTTACATAAACCTGGGCATCGTCGAGTGATTTCTTCACCCCGGGACTTTTCCGCACCGCCTGCACCAGCCTTTCCATACGTTCGTGTTCGCTGTAACTTCCGCTGAGCATGCCGATGACATCCGGGTCGTCGGGATGGGCTTCAGCATAATAAATTGCGGGAAGGGTCACCAAACCCTGCAACAAGTCCGAGCCCACCGGCTTGCCCACTTCCGCCTGCTCCCCTGTAAAGTCCAACACGTCGTCCACGATCTGGAACGCCATGCCCAGGTTGTAGCCATACACCCGCATGGATTCGACGACAGATTCGTCCACCGGGCTGATCATGGCGGAGGTGCTCGTGGTCATCTCGATGAGCGAGGCAGTCTTGGCATAAATGCGTTTGAAATAGTTATCGCGGCTGGTCGATCCACGGGCGACGAACAACTGGGTCAGTTCACCATTAACGATGACAGCGAGCGTTTCAGCAAAGAGCTTCATCAAAGGCAGGTGGTCGGTCTCGGCAGCAAGCTTGGCAGCCCGGGCGAACATGAAATCACCGGTCAACACGGTGGCGGGGGGGGACCAGCGCGCATTCAGGGTGGGAATCCCCCGCCGCAACAGGGAGCCGTCTATCAGGTCATCGTGAACAAGGGTGGCATTGTGTAATAATTCGACAGCCGCGGCGAGGGTGATGATCTTGTCATGAGGCGCCCCCAACATCTGCCCGGTAAGCAGGGCTAGTGCCGGGCGGATGCGTTTTCCCCCGGATGAAAGCAAGTGCTGCATCGCTGCACCCAGGTCAGGGTGAGCGCCTCGGGATTGGGAGAACAGCAGGGCTTCGACCTCCTGCAGTCCTTTTTGAACGGGGGTGAAAAATGTGGCAGTTATCAAAAGATCAATCCCAGGATAAAAGTTGTGCTGCATTCCGGCTGGTCATCTCGGCTGCCAGCCCGGGTGTGCAAATATGCACAGAAGCAATTTTATCAGCAATCAGGCGCACATAGGCTGGTTCATTGCGTTTTCCTCGATGAGGTTGGGGGGTTTGGAAAGGCGCGTCGGTTTCAATCAATAAGCGCTCCAGGGGGATGGCTGCGACGAGTTCCTGCCGCCGGGTGTTGTTTTTATATGTGATGGGCCCACCCACACCCAGGTAAAACCCGAGGCTGATTGCCTTCAATGCGGCTTCAAGGTTCCCAGAGAAAGAATGCAAGACCCCGGGTCTTTCGGCTAATAGATTCTGATCCTGTTTCAAACCTGTCACCCATTGATCCAATATTTCCAATAAATCTGCGACGCAGTCCCCCGTGGGGGCGTCGCCTTTTTCCCTGAAATGGAGGATGACCGGGAGACGGAGTTCGGCTGCCAGGGCTAATTGTTCTTTCAGAACCTCCTGCTGTTTTCGATGCGGGGCAGAGCCGTGGTGGTAATCCAGGCCCACCTCACCGATGGCTTTAACCTTGGGATGCCGCGACCATTTTCGAAAATCATTCAACATTGAACCAACATAGCCAGCCGCCTCGGTGGGATGGATGCCAATGGCCGCGAAAAGGATCGGATGGCTCCCGGCGAGCCTGACTGCGGAGGTGCTGGAGTCCAGGTTTATCCCCGGGATTAAAATTCTCCCGACTCCCGCCTGAACGGCACGTTCCACCACGGCCTCCCGGTCTGGGTCGAATGAATTAAAGTCCAGGTGGCAGTGGGTGTCTGTCAGGGTCATGGGTGTTGATATTTCAATCGCTTTACCTGCTCAAATCATTGTCCCACTGCAGTTGATTATTTTAACCCGGCCACTTTCAGCCCATCTTGTAAAATGGCCTGGACCTTGTCCTTGTGGGTCGTCTCGCAGTAAACCCGCATGATGGGCTCGGTGCCGGAGAACCGGATGAGCATCCATCCCCCGTCTTCCAATTTAAACTGGAATCCATCCACGGTGACCAAGTCCGTCACTTTCAGCCCGCCAATCGTTTTTGGATTTGCCTGGAGGATCATGGACTGGCGATCCTTGCGATCGCCCGTGAAGGGCATGTCAACCCGGTCGTAGAAGTGTTCCCCGACGACAGCAAACAACATTTCGAGCAATTTGGTGGGTTTGCGACCCGTGCGAACCATGAAGTCGAGCATGTAAAGCCCGGCGAGGATGCCGTCCCGTTCGGGGACATTGCCCCGGAATGCATATCCGCCGCTCTCTTCACCCCCGATGAGGGCGTTCGTCTCGGTCATCTTGGGAGCCACATACTTGAACCCCACCCCGGTCTCGATCACCGGGACATTGTAAATGGCGCCCAATTTATTCAACATGGTGGTGGTGGAAAGTGTTTTTACGATGGTACCCCGCTCGCCGCGGACTTCGAGCAGGTAGTACGCCAGGAGGGCAAAGACCCGCAGCTGGTTAATGAACTCCCCGTTCTCATCCCCAATGCCGCACCGATCGGCGTCCCCATCCGTGATGAGAAGTATGTCCGCGTGGTTATCCACCGTCGCCTTCAGTCCCACGTCAATGTTCGGCGGAATGGGCTCGGGGCGCTTCATTTCAGGGAAGCTGGGATTCCGCTGGTTGTGGATTTCGATGACCCTGGTCTTGCTTCCGTCAAGCAGGCGGGGAAAGTATCCGGCTCCATTGCCCCACATGGTATCCACCATGATTGTAAGCCCGGCGTCCTTGATGGGCTGGAGGTCAATCAGCTTGTGTATATGGTCGATGTAGGGTGTATGCGCATCAAACTTGACTATCTCACCGCGTTTCGCTGCATCTTCCAGGGTCACACGGTGAACCTCGGAAATATCGTCGGGGATGAGTGCCTCTATCTTGAGCAGACCGTCAGGGTCAATGGCTCCACCGGTGGCATCGCGGACCTTGAAACCATTGTCGGTAGGAGGATTGTGGGAGGCGGTAATATTTACCGCACCGCATGCTTTGTTGTCAACCACCGCGTAAGCGATGACCGGGGTGGGGGTGGCGCTGTCAGTCAAGTAAACCTTGAACCCGTTCCCCGCCAAGACCTCGGAAGCCGCGGCAGCAAAAAACTCGCTGCCGAAACGTTTGTCGTGCCCGACAACGACCCGATGACCTTTTTTGCCTTTTTCAAGCAGGTAATTGGCAAAACCTTGGGCGCATCGGCGGACGTTATCGAAGGTGTATTCCTCAGCGATGACACCGCGCCAGCCATCCGTACCGAAAGTGATCTTGAATGACATGAGAGGGCTCCTGAAAGAAAGATAACGCAGGGATTATAACAGGTGGAAAATGGGAACAATGGAAACAAGGTCAGCCCGGGGTGGGGGCCGCGTTGAGTTTTATTGCTCGTCTTAAACGACGATTCCCTGAAAGCGTGCCCTAATAATGCAAGGTATTTTGGTCACGCATTGCAGGCTGATATTTTAACCAACAGTGCCCCTCCCCAACCTGACGCGAATCCCGCCGTTGACAAATGCCAGCGTTGTATCCAACTTAATATGCATCTGACCAAGGAGGGCCAGGTGGCTGCAGAGCACGGATATGCTCCAGCCCGGGCACTTCTGGAGTAAAACATTGCCAAGCTGTGCATATAGGTTGCGCAAGTCATTATTTTCTGTGAGACGCAGTCCATACGGTGGGTTGGTAACCACCCATCCATGTGCAGCAGGCGGCTGGATGGACGAGACAGCCTGGCATTTAAATTCGATCACCTCTGCAACCCCTGCGCGCTCTGCATTGGCCCGCGCGCTTTTTATAACCCCGGCATCCCTATCGGAGGCCATTATCGGCGGCAAATTCCTGGCACCCTTGGGAAATGAACCCAGGATGGACTGCCAGAGAGTCTCATCGTACCCTGGCCAATCCATGAATGCAAACCTGCGCTTCACCCCGGGGGGAATCTCCAGCGCCATCAAGGCAGCCTCGATGGGGATGGTACCGGAACCACAAAATGGATCCAGCAAAGGAAAAGCCTTGTCCCAGGCTGAAGCCATCAGAATGGCTGCGGCCAGGGTTTCACGCAGGGGGGCTTTTCCCACTGCCTGACGGTAGCCGCGTTTATGCAGGAGCGCTCCGGAAGAATCCACGCTCACAGTGCACTTGTCATCCGCAAGGCGGATGACGACCAGCTGTGAGGTCTCATGACTTTCCACTTCGTTTTTAAGGATCGGAGAGGGTGACCCAAGCCTCTCTGCGAGGGCGGCGACAACGGTGCGGGCGACAGCATCCGTGTGATAGAGTTTTGATTTGTGGCAGCTGATGCGCAGGGAAACCGGTTGTCGGGGGACCAGGAAGCGTTCCCAAGGCAGGAGGGCCAGGCGCTGCCTGAGTTGAGTGAAAGTGGTGGCATAAAAGAAATTACCCAACCGGGCAAGGATCCGGCTGGATGTACGCAGATGTAAATTCACCCGGTACAGTGCAGCCCGCTCCCCCTTGAAAAGAACGCCTCCGGGTTCTGGAACGGCAGATTCAAAGCCGAGCTGGCGTAATTCCTGGGTCGTGTAAGGTTCCAGACCGGGGGCAGAAACTGCGAAAAAAGAGTCCAAGCAATAATCCTTTTAATAATTGGATGAACCAGGTATTTCTGACCGGTTCCCCTCTCATGAATGCATATCTGGGGGGATTTAAGAAAATTCCGTGGCAGGTTTGCGCGTGATGATATCCTTCTGATGCTCTTTGCGGCGTGGATCTTTTTCCACGAAGACAGGCTTGCGTGTAAAGGGATCCAATTCGGTGTAGTACATCAGGCTGGCGTAGGTGGAAGGAGTGGGGGTGAAGATCTGCACCTGTTCGGGATTGACATGCAGTTTCTCACTAGTGAAATGTTTCAGCCGCAGCATATCCTGTGCGGTGCAGCCCGGGTGGGCGGCGATGATGTAGTATGTGAGGAATTGAGGTTTGCCGGCGAGACGGCTCAGGCGGTCGAACCTGTCCTTGAATTTCATCAACGCATCCGGTCCCGGTTTACCCATCAGGTTGAGGACGGTGGGTTCAGTATGTTCGGGAGCCACTTTTAACTGCCCGGAGACGTGGTGGGTGACAATCTCCTGAAGATATGCCTCCCCGCAAACCGAGTCAGCCAAGATCATGTCATAGCGCAGACCAGAAGCGACAAACACTTTCTTGACACCCTTCAATTTTCGCACCGCGCGGAGGAGTTCCAGCTGCGGTCGGTGATCCACCTCGAGCAGGGGGCAGATCCCCGGGAAAAGACAGCTTTTTGCCGGGCACGCCCCACTCTTAAGTTTCTTGTCGCACTCAAAACCGTACATGTTGGCGGTCGGTCCGCCAACGTCCTGGATGAAGCCTTTGAAATCAGGGTGGGCAATGAGGCGCTCGGCCTCCTCCAGTATGGACTGCTGACTGCGCCAGCGCACGGTACGACCTTCATGAACAGCAATGGCGCAGAAACTACATTCGCCGTAACAACCGCGATGGGTGGAAATTGAGAAACGGATGGTTTCCAGCGCCTTAACCTTGCCCTGCTTTTCATAGTATGGGTGCTGGAGGCGTTCGAAGTCAAGCGCGTAAACAGCATCCAGCTCAGATTGAGTCTGGTAGGGAGCGGGCCGGTTCTGAACCAGGAACCGGTCGCCGTGCTGCTGGCAGAGCCCGCGCCCGCTTAGCGGGTCGTTGTTTTTATAAAAAGTGTGGAACATTTCGATGAAAACCAGCTTGTTCGCAGCCACGGATTCGAAGGACGGTAGTTCAATATAACCGGCAGGCTTTTCCTTGGCGATGTAACACAGTCCGCGCAACCCACGCGGATCCTGCCCACCCCGCAGGGCAGCGGCGAATTCCAGGATTGCCTTTTCAGCCATGCCGTAGACGAGGAAATCAGCTTTGGCATCGAACAGGACGGAGCGGCGGAGGGCATTATCCCAGAAATCATAATGCGCCACGCGTCGAAGACTGGCTTCGATCCCACCCAGGACGATGGGACGGGCGGGTTGACCGGGATGGAGCCGCTTGGTAAAGCGCCTGATGATGTTGGCATATACGATCGTCGCCCGATCGGGACGCCGGGTGTTTTCACCCCCGGGAGTGTAATCATCGGAACGGCGGGGTTTTTTCAAGGCGGTGTAATTGGCGACAAGCGAATCAATGGAACCGGCGGTGACTCCCCAGAACAAGCGCGGCAGACCGAGCCGGGAAATATCTTCATCCGTTTTCGGATCCGGCTGGGCGATCACGCCCACGTGATAACCAGCATTCAACAATACTTTCCCGATGACGGCGGTACCAATAAATGGACTGTCAATGTAAGAATCCCCGGTCACGAGGATGACATCCAGTTCATCCCAGCCGAGGGCTTTTACTTCTTCAGGAGTTGTTGGCAGGAACATGGGGTGATTATAGTGCAATAAAATGTCCGGGCAGGCATCCCGGCGGCACCCGGAGACACTTCCTTACCGCTGCTTCCTTTCGGACCTGACGGGGTTCGAAAGGCTCCGCCGCGCCGGACCCACCCGGACGGGGGAAAGCATACCCCAACCGACGGGTCATGTCAACGGCGACCGGGTTGAAAGGAAATCAATGCTTGGAAAACCTTCCCCCTGTGCTGGTCGGGTAAAACCGGGCACAGTCCCGCGGTCTTGACGAGACAGTCCAATCGCTGCATCATCCACGCGTGCAATTTAAATATGAATTTACCGTGGTCAGCGCAACGAATTTTCCAAACCGATTATCAACTGCTGTTTCTCTGCAGGAGTCAACCGGGCAGACGGGTGCATGGGCAGATAGGTCAATGGGGGCATTTCACCTTCCTGGATAATGCTCACGATCTCCCCAGATGACTGCGGAGGCGTATTCCACTCCGAGAAGTTCACCCTGTTCCGACCCTGCATCGTATCGCTGTAAACCAACCACGAGACCGGAGCGATATAGCTGTACCAAACCCAGGTGGTTTCATTGCTGTGGCAATCAAAGCAGGCGCGTTTTGCCAGGGCGCGTGTTTGAGCACTATCCCAGGGCGGTTCGGATATAACAGGAGGATTATTCCCCCGACCGGGCAGCGGGATCAATTGTATCAGCAGCGCCAGTAAAACCAGGCCACCGAGGACCCAAAGGATTGTTTTTTTCATGATCTTGTCCTTGTTTGCAAGAATGGTTCTATTTTAACAGCAAACATTATTGCAAGGTGGGGAATTCGAGGCGACCAAGGTCCCTATGCTATACTTGTTCCGGAGAAAGAACAATGTCCAATATTTATAAAAGTCCCACCCGGGCCCTGATGGATGCCCGCATGCTGCGGCTGAAAGAGTTCATTATCAACGCGGTGACCACCGAGATGCAGAGTCACGCCACAGCACACCCACAAAACCGGGATACGATTCGACGGTTGCTGCTTGAGGCATTTGTGCGCACCAAGATGGAACTCAAGCCCGAGGAGCGCGACCGGGTCGTGGATTCCGCCCTGGCAGACCTGATCGGATACGGCCCGCTTGAACTGCTGCTTTCTGATCCTGATATAAACGAAATCATGGTAAATGGAATAAAACATGTTTTTGTCGAGCGCGACGGGGAGCTGCTTGAAACAGATGTGAAATTTGACAATGAAGACCACCTGCTGCGCATCATCGACCGCATTGTCAGCCCGCTTGGGCGCCGGGTGGATGCAGATAACCCCACTGCGGATGCCCGCCTGCCGGATGGCTCGCGGGTCAATGTCATCATTCCCCCCGTGGCCGTGGATGGGCCGCACATTACCATCCGTAAATTCCTGCAAACGAAAATAACCATGAATGACCTGGTTTCAATGGGGGCATTGACAGCCAACATGGCGAAATTCCTGGAAGCCTGCGTGGTCGCCCGGCTGAACATCCTTGTCACCGGCAACACCAGTTCGGGAAAGACCACGGTTCTCAATGCACTTTCCGGATTCATCCCGGATAAAGAACGCATTGTCACCATCGAAGATGCGGTCGAATTGAAACTCAAACAACGGCACGTTGTCAGGCTGGAGACAAAAATCCCCAACGTGGATGGAGTTGGCGCAGTCAACGTACGCGACCTGGTGCGCAATGCCCTGCGCATGCGCCCCGACCGGATCGTGGTTGGAGAAGTGCGCGGCGGCGAGGCGATGGATATGCTGCAAGCGATGAACACCGGGCATACCGGTTCCCTGACCACCCTGCATGCCAACATCCCCCGGGATGCAATCTCCCGCCTGGAGACAATGGCCATGATGGCTGGATTGGACATGCCCCTCCTGGCCATCCGCAAACAAATAGTCGCGGCGGTAAATCTCATTGTTCACCTGGCGCGCCTTTCTGATGGATCGCGCAAGATGACTTACATCACCGAACTTTCCGGGATGGAAAGTGATGTTGTGACGTTGACCGACATATTCAAGTTTGAGCAGACCGGCATGGCAATGGATGGGAAAATAATCGGTCAACTACGTCCCACAGGCATGCGCCCGATGTTTTCCCCGCGGCTGGAAACTTCCGGTTATAAACTGGGCGGAGAAATCTTCGGCGCGGGATTATAAACCCAACCGTTTCCACTTTTACATCCCACAGAACCCCATTTTGGTTTATATCAACGGGGAAAGCCCATTCATAATTTAGCCCCTGGTCTGCGACAGCGTGAGACCCGGGGCTTGGGCGAATCGAGGCCCAGTTTTCTCATGATATAATTTCTTCACCACGAACTGTGGTAAAACGGAGGTCAGATGGAAATTAAACTCCAGAAATTCAAACGGTGTGATCTGCTCACCGTGATAGGCAAGGTGGATAGTTTCACCGCACCCGACCTGATCAAAGCGATAGAAAACCTGAACAATGCGAACCGGTATAAGATCATCCTTGACCTAGGCAAACTGGAATACATGTCCAGCGCTGGGTTCCGCGCCATCCTCCTTGGTCAGCGCAATTGCAAACGCTACAACCGTGGTGAAATAGTCCTGGCCTCGGTACCCAAAAAGGTGATGGATGCCCTGGAATTGACCGGATTTACCCCGCTTTTCAAGATATTTGATGAAATTACTCCAGCGGTCGGTAATTTCTAGGCATAATCCCTAGTTGAAACAGATCGGGCCGCCTCCAGCCTGCCAACCGGGAGGCGGCCTCCTCATACCCTATGCGCACGGCAATCTTCCCTGCAAACCCGGACCAATTGGATGACATCCGCAAGTTCGCCTCCCAGGCAGCCCGGGATGCGGGCATGGATGAATCTGCGGTCTATGCTGTTGAATTGTGCATGGATGAAGCCTGCTCAAATGTCATTGAACATGCGTATGAGGGAATAAATGAGGGTGAAATTGAATGCACCTGTGATTTGAATGAAAAAGACCTTACCATAATCATCCATGATCACGGTAAGTCATTTAACCCCGCTGCTGTTCCCCCGCCCGACCTGACAGCAGACCTGGATTCCCGGCCCATTGGCGGGCTTGGCATTTTTTTGATGAATAAACTCATGGATGAAGTCCGGTTCGAATCCTTCGGTGAGTCGGGCAACGTTCTGACCATGATCAAGCACCGGAAAATTGAATCAGAAAAAACCTAATTTCACACTGCCACAATCTGCCTTGAAGCAGATAATCACGCTGGGCGAGGAAGTCATGCGGGCGACCTCACTCGCAGCGCAGCGTGATTTGATAATTACAAACACAGCACAGATACTGGGCTGCCAGGCAGACCTTTGGCTGGATGAAAGACTGTTCAGGCTCCCCGGGTTGAACCTGACTCCCGTGTTTCCCTTGCAGCCAGCCTCGAGCGAGATGACCAGGGCTTTTTCCACCGGATTAACCGCGATCACCGTAAAGTCGAAATCCCTCCTGGCTGTACCCCTTAAGAACAAGGACCTGTTAATAGGCGCCCTCCAGGTGGGGAGACCGGGTTCGAAATTCAAAATAAAAGAGATCGATCTGCTTGAGGGTTTAGCCGGCCACATCTCACTGGCCCTGGTTACCTCCCACCGCGTGGTAATTGAACAATGGCGTATTGAGCAGTTGACCCTGGTTCGCAGGGTGAGCGCACAGATTGCGGGTGTGTTCGATGTGGATAAACTGACGCGGCGGGCGACAAAACTCATCCAGAACACCTTCCATTATTATTATGTTTCGATATTTACCATCGAGCCTGGGCAGGAATCCTTAAAATTCCGCTCGAGCGCTGGACCAGAGCGGGGGGCGGGCAAGAAAGTGAAAGCCAGGTTGGGTGAAGGGTTGATCGGGAGTGCCGCAATGAACGGGGTTGAGGCGGTCACCAATGATGTCAACTCCGACGCGCGCTACAAACTGATCGTTTCGCTACCTGAAACACAATCGGAAGCAGTACTGCCGCTAAAAATCGAAGACCATGTCCTGGGGGTACTTGATGTGCAGTCGGATCACCTGGAGGCCTTCCATCCGAATGATTTGCTGGTTTTACGATCGCTTGCCGATACGATCGCCATTGCCATCAACGGGGCGCGCCTGTTCAGTGAATTGCAGATGCGTGCCAATCACCTTTCAATGGTGGCGGAGGTCAGCGACGATATTACCTCCACGCTGGACATGGACGAATTGCTTAACAAGGTGGCGGGTCTCATTCAGAAACAGTTAAAATTTCCATATGTGCACTTGTACACGGTGCATTCCAACCGGCGGCAGATTATTTTTGAGGCCGGAAGCGGGGAACGCAGCAAGCAGCTTAAAGGATTCGTGCTGGGCCTGGATAATGATGAGGGAATTATCTCCTGGGTGGCGCGCAATGGAAAGACCATGCTGGTCAACGATGTGTCCCAGGAACCGCGCTATCATCCATCGCCCATCCCCCCCGAAAATACGCGTTCCGAGATGACCATCCCCCTGGTTTTTAATACCCAGGTGATCGGAATCCTTGACCTGCAAAGCAACCGGCTGAATGCTTTTAATGATGACGACCGTTTCCTGTGCGAGGCAATGGCAGATAACGTCGCCGTTGCCATTCATAATGCTGACCTTTACAAAACAGAACGCTGGCGACGGCAGGTGGCAGACAGTTTGCGCGAAGTGGCTGGACTCATTTCAGCCGATGTTGGCCTGGACGACGTGCTGGACAGCGTTTTGCGGGAACTGGAGCGCAACCTTCCCTGTGATGTGGCTGCTATTTGGTTGCTAGACGGAGATAACCTGTATCTGGCACAGGCGCATGGAGCCGACATCGTGGAATTGGACAGCGCGGCCCATCGTTGGCCGGAGGCATATGGTTTCCTGACGGCTGCACTGGCAGCCGAACAGCCAATCCTTCGAAAGCCGGATGACCCGATCGGTCCGACCGGGATAGCCCTGGGTTTTTCGGCGGATTATTCCTCGGTTGCCGTGGGTCTGCGGGCCGGTAAGCGTCCATTGGGAGTGTTGAACCTGTCCCATCACTCTGCCGGACGATACGGTCACGAGGCCCAGGCAATCAGCGCCACGTTTGCCAACTACGCTGCCGTTGCGATTGAGAACGCACGATTGTACGATTCCGCCCAGGAGCAGGCATACGCATCCGCAGCGTTATTGCAGGTGGCGCAGGCAGTTGCCGGTTCCAACAGCCTGGACGAGACCATCGGCAGTATTGTCCGCATCACCCCCATCCTGGTGGGGGTGAAGGCATGTGCCATTTATTTACTTGATGCGGATCGATTTCACCCGGCACAATCGTATGGCTTCACGGAGGCTGCCCAGGCCGCGCTTTGGAACCGGGATTTCGCCCCGGGTGAGTTTCCACTTTTGGATGCGGTTCAAAAGAACATACAGATGGTGGTGGGCTTGCTGCCTGCCGAGATTTTGGAGGATTGGCTGGACCCGGAATTGGCCCGGACGGAGCAGGAATCAATCTACGTCTTGCAGACTGGAGACCACCTGCTGCTCGGCTTTCCTCTGTTGATCAAGAATGACTTTTTCGGTGTGATGTTGGTGGAGGAAGATTCTGATGCCAGGCGGTTCCGTCAAAAAAGGGTGGAAATTGTCACCAGTATCTCCCAGCAGGTGGCACTCAGCGTGCAAAATGAACGCCTTCAACGAGAAATGGTGAACCGTGAACGTCTTGAGCACGAGATCCAGCTCGCCAGGCAGATCCAGAAAACCTTCCTACCCGAGAAACTGCCCGAGATCCCGGGCTGGAATCTGGCAGCCACCTGGATAACTGCACGACAGGTGGGGGGCGATTTTTATGATGTATTTGAACTATCCGGTGGTCGGCTGGGGCTTTTTATTGCCGATGTTTCCGACAAGGGCATCCCAGCAGCCCTCTTTATGGCGCTCACAAGGACCCTGGTACGGGCGGTGGTATTTGATACTCCTTCCCCGGCAGAGGCCTTACGAAAGGTCAATGGCTTGATCATTCCCGATAACCAGCAGGGAATGTTTGTGACCGCGGTGTATGGGGTCCTGACTTTAAAGAGCGGGGAATTTACCTATGCTAATGCAGGACACAATCCGCCACTCTGGTTATCCCGTGAAACGAAGACGATGGAATCACTGCTGCGAACGGGAGCCGCCCTGGGCATTATCGAGGATGTGCCGATGGTTGACAGGACGATAACCCTCAACCCGGATGATTTTCTTCTGTTCTATACGGATGGCGTCACGGAAGCCTTCTCGCCCCAGGATGAGACCTATGGCGAGGAACGCTTGCAGATGGTGCTGGGGGCGGCAGAGGCAGAGACTGCCCGGGGGGTGTTGGATGGGCTGGAGGCGTCAGTGCGGGAGTTCATGGGGTTGGTGCCGCCGGCGGACGATCTGACCATGCTGGGGGTTAAGCGGACTATTTAGCCAATTTCGCCTTTTTTCGTGATAAAAAGCACAGCAAGACCTTTAAAAAGGGGGGAAGAATTGGCGTTTTAACCCTCATGGTATAATAAATTGGCAGGATAATTCGTTAGGAGCATCCCACTTTGGCTTTTAATCCCCTAAATTGGCTTCTGGGTCTGTTTTCGTTGGATATTGGAATAGACCTGGGAACGGTTAACACGCTTGTCCATGTTCGTGGCAAAGGGATTGTCATTAATGAGCCTTCGTGGGTGGCGATCGACAAACGTACGCGCCAACCGCTGGCGATTGGTTTGCAGGCGAGAGAAATGGTTGGGCGGACCTCGGGGAATATCATGGTGGTGCGTCCGCTGCGGGATGGGGTGATCTCCGAATTCGATATTACCGAGGCCATGCTGGAATATTTTATTGGCAAGGTTCACGAGCAAAGCGTGGTTCCCCTTCCGCGTCCGCGGGTGGTGATCGGCATTCCGTCAGGTGTAACCGAGGTTGAAAAGCGTGCAGTGTATGATGCCTCCATGTCCGCGGGAGCGCGCGAGACCTACCTTATCGAGGAGCCAACTTCGGCTGCACTGGGGGCGGGACTGCCCATCGGGGAACCGCGCGGCACGATGATCGTCGATATCGGCGGAGGAACCACCGAAGTTGCTGTCCTGGCGATGGGCGGGGTGGTGGTTTCCAGGTCCCTGCGGGTGGCAGGCGATGAATTGGACCAAAGCATCGTCCAGTATGTGCGCAATAAATATAATGTCATGGTGGGGGAACAGGTAGCCGAACAGATCAAATGGAACATCGGCTCAGCCTTTCCCCTGCCGGTCGAAAAAACCGTTGAGATGCGCGGCCGGAACCTGATCACCGGCCTGCCGGAATCGATTGAAATTTCGTCAGTGGAAGTGCGCGAAGCACTCTCACAATCGGTGCAGGTCATTGTCGAGACGATAAAGGATGCCCTCGATGAAGTCCCCCCTGAAATCATCGCTGACTTGATGGATATCGGCATTTGTCTGGCTGGCGGAGGAGCCCTGCTCCAGGGGTTGGCCGAACGCCTGACAGATGAACTCAATTTACGCGTATGGGTTGCGGAAGATCCCCTGACCTGCGTGGTGCGCGGCACAGGAATTGTACTGGAAGATTTTTCCGCTTCCAGCCGTTACCTCGTCGGGCTGGAGCGCGGCAGCACGCGTCACTAAACAGCGTGCGGCTGCCCCGGTTCCGGCGCAGTTTTCCCTAACCTGATGAAACCAAATTTTTCCCGTTCCCTGCAAACTGTTATCATTGCACTGGTGGTGATCGGACTGCTGGTGTTGGCCCTGGGTGGATATTTCAACCCGGTCACTTCAAGGCTGTCGCGCCTGGTGGTAACTGTGCAAACCTGGATATCCGACCGCTATCTTGCGGTGGCGGACTTCCTGACCGTCCCGCGTGATGTGGCTTCCATGCGCCAGCGCAATGCCGACCTGGAAGCACAGGTGGCCATACTGCAGACTCAAATAATCCAGCTCCAGCAAAAGGTGACTGAAACCAGCATCCTGGCTGCATTGGTGGATTTTGCCCGCGCAAATCCCGCATACGCCTACCAGGCCGCCGCGGTGATCGGCAGGGACCCTAGTCCGTTCCTTCGATATGTCATCCTGAATATCGGCTCAAACCAAGGTGTTTTACCCGGCATGCCAGTGGTCACCAGCAAGGGCCTGGTGGGCCGGGTGGACGCGGTTATCGCTGAAGCCGCAAGGGTCCAGTTGGTGACTGATTCTGCCTCGGCTGTCAATGTAAGGTTGCAGTCCTCGAATACCGAAGCGATGCTGGTCGGCTCGGTGACCGGTCAGTTGTCACTGGATATGATCTCACAGGATGCCAACCTGACGGTTGGTGAAGTGGTCCTGACCTCCGGGTTGGGCGGCAGTTACCCTCCCAACCTGCTTGTGGGGCAGGTGGTAAGCATCCGAAAACTGGCCTCAGATTTATTTCAACAGGCTGCCATCCAGCCCAGCGTGGATTTTTCCCAACTGGGTTTCGTGTTGGTCATCACCAACTTCGCCGCGGTTGATATCACCCCCCTGATCTCGACTCCGGGTCCGTAGCCATGCGCCGAAATATCCTGGTGGCAATCCCGGTTCTCGGACTGGCGGTCATGCTGCAGACTTCGGTTATCAGCCGCATCAATCTTCTCGATGGAGCGGCTGACCTGGTGCTGCTCATCCTTGCAGCGTGGGGTTTGCAGGAACGTGTCCGGGGTGCCTGGATCTGGGGCATGTCTGCCGGCTTGCTGGTCGGTGCCATTTCCGGTGTCTCCTGGGAAGTATACCTGACCGGATATCTCTTGATCATCGGGCTGGCACGCCTTCTGGCTCACCGTGTGTGGCAGGCACCCATGCTGGCAATGTTTATTGTCACCCTGGGAGGAACGGTTATTTTACTCATGCTCACCCTTTTCGAAAGATCCATTTTAATGGTATCCCTGCCAATTGAATTGTCTTTTACCCAGATCATATTGCCTAGTATCCTACTAAATCTTCTCCTGGCGATCCCTGTTTATACGCTCATCCGCGATCTTGCCAACCGGCTCCACCCCGCGGAGGTGGTTGCATGACCTCGAAAACAAACCAGGCAGGGGTCCAGAATTGGCGAAACCTGATCGTATACGGTCTACTGGCGGGCATTGCAGGGATTTTTATTGTGCGATTGTTCAGTCTGCAGGTAATAAATGGGAAGACATATGCCCTTCAAGCGGAATCGAATCGCACCAAAACGATCAGTATTGCTGCTCCACGGGGGATCATTTATGACCGCAACGGCACCCTGCTGGCGCGTAATACAGCCACTTACAGCATTGACATCACTCCGTCCAACCTGCCGGATGATGATGGTGACATCCAGCGCATCTATCGTGAACTTTCTGCGCTGACCGGCGTACCCGTCAATCATGGGACTGTTGATGAAGCGAAATTGCTCCAGGTCTGCACGCCGGGTCCCGGGATCGCCCAACTCGTGGACCTAGGTATATCCAACGCCCCGTATGAACCTGTCAAAATCCAGTGTTACGTGGGGGAAAAGGTGGCCATGGTTGTCCGGGAGCATGAAGTGGAATGGCCGGGAGTGGGGGTGGAAATAGAGCCGATGCGGGATTATCCGACCGGTTCTTTAACTGCCACCCTCATCGGGTTCTTGGGACCGATCCCGGCTTCACTGGAGCAGGAATACCGCGCCCAGGGATTTTTACCCAACCGGGATAAAGTTGGGTACGCAGGCGTGGAATATTCGATGAACGATTCGCTGATCGGAAAACCCGGTGAGCGAACCGTGGAGGTGGATGTAGCCGGGCAGGTTTTGAGCAACCTTACAGCACCGGTGGCACCTGTACCGGGGAATAATATCGTCCTGACGATCGACACCCGTCTGCAGCAGGCTGCTGCGACAATCTTGAAGCGGGATATTAATTATTGGAACAACGTATATAACGGGTATTACCGGATCTCAAGCGGTATAATCATTGCCATGAATCCCAGGACGGGGGAAATTCTGGCGATGGTTCAAACCCCGACATTTGAGAATAACCGCATGGCGCGCATAATCCCGGCCTACTACTACAACCAGTTGGAAAAAGATCCCGCCCACCCCCTGCTTAACCTAGCTATTTCATCTGAATATCCGCCGGGATCGACATTTAAAATTGCCACGGCCACGGGTGCATTGAACGAGGAGGTTGTCACTCCTTCAACGGTAATCGACGCCCCAGCGATGATCGGGTTGAAGAATACATTTTCGCCCACTGACCCCGGCAGCATCCAGTACTATTATGACTGGACCTACACTTTCTACGGTCAAACCAGCGGGCTGGGGAAAATCTCTTTCCTGCAGTGCATCGCGCGATCAAGCGATGTGTGTTTTTACAAAGTCGGCGGCGGATTTGGCACCGAGATCGAGCAGGGCTTGGGCATTGACCGCCTTAAGCAGTATGCCCAGGCCCTGGGATACAATGAGCAGAGCGGCATCGAGCTGCCGGGCGAACTGCCAGGTCTGATCCCGGATAAGACCTGGAAACGCATTTACCAGGGTGAGAACTGGTCCACGGGTGACACTTATCTTGCCAGCGTGGGGCAGGGGTATGTTTTGGCCACCCCTCTCCAGGTGCTGTTGTCTGCAGCGACCATCGCCAACCAGGGACGCTTGATGCAGCCGACAATTATTCGTGAGATCGTGGACGGTGAAGGAAACATCATCCAGCCCTTTACGCCGCGGGTAAGATGGGATGTGACCAACGACCCGGTCATTAAAAATTACGATTGCGTGAAAGGTGAATGTACCGGGACGACCCAAATGAAAACCATCAGCAGCACCGCCATCCAGGAGGTGGCAGCTGGGATGCGCCTGGCAGCCTCCGACCCGTCTGGAACGCTCAACCACGACTTCTCATTTTTAAATTATCCGATCGCCATAGCCGGGAAGACAGGGACCGCTGAATATTGTGATGATGTGGCAAACGCAAAGGGCGTGTGTGTTCCGGGTCAATGGCCGGCACACGGTTGGACAGTGGCCTACGCCCCCTACGATAACCCGGAAATAGCGATCCTGGCATTCTTTTATAATGCCGGTGAGGGAGGCCGCGTGGCAGCCCCGACGGTGAGAGATGTGATGACCGCGTATTTTGAACTTAAATCGATCGATGCCGCGCAGGGGGCTGTGGGAAATCCATAATGAGAAGGCAGGGGTTGAGTTAGAAAATGGGCGGAGTCTTCCTGCATCCTGCAGATGGGAGGCCATCCTTTCCACATGTGTGTTTTCATGAATAAGCGCAAGTTATCTTGTCAACAAAACTCACCACGCCGGGAATCCTCGTGGTGAGAATATTTTTAAATTAAAGATATTTAATCATTGTAATCTTAAAAGCACCTTCCCATCGCCCCACAATTGCTCCAACCGGTAATAACGACGCAAATCGGCGTCAAATAAGTGGACGACGATATCCCCATAGTCGACGATCATCCAACCGGCATCGGGGGAACCTTCGATGCGGCCTTTCTTGTGGTGTTCTGTACGCGTCTTTTCGACCACTCCGTCTGCCAGGGCGTGCAACATGCGGTTACTGGTGGAGGTACAGATGATGAAGTAATCGGTGAACGATGCAATCCCTTTCAAGTCCAGCAAAATAATGTCTTCCCCCTTTTTATCTTCCAGGGTGTTGACTATTGTATGTGCAAGTTCCAATGTATCCAGGAGTCACCTCATTTCATAATAGAAGGGTTTCATCGGTTTATGTCAGGATAATTTCATGGGCAGGGTGTATAAACGTGAATACACCGGTCCCCCGGATAGTAAAACAGATTTGAATATTATGAGTGCATCCACCTGAACAGTACCCAGGATGCCGATGGTAGATCCATCAAGGACGGTCCGGATATGGTGAAAATCATTTCCGGAGACATTATGGCTTACACGTCCAATCGTCAGGTGCGGG
>Ga0315297_10000456_pt1 | contig 24008 bp, 24 predicted proteins | sample YL17G15_0_MG_FD_203628 | JGI IMG/M metagenome (GOLD analysis project Ga0315297, IMG submission 203628) | Sediment microbial communities from Yellowstone Lake, YNP, Wyoming, USA - YL17G15_0 | ecosystem: Environmental > Aquatic > Freshwater > Lake > Sediment | place: USA: Wyoming | collected... | reverse complement strand
GAATTCGAAGCCACCCAGGGCCCGAAGGGTTGGCAAGCCACGAAGGTAGTTAAATTATAGCGAAAATAAGTTGTAATTTGACACCGAAAAAGCCCCGAAGCCGGAAACGGCTTCGGGGCTTTTTATCTGCCTCCGAAAAAACCATAGCCTTGAATGAATTTACCAAAGCGGATAACCCGCCAGAGCTTCCGACCTAGCTAATCCTAATACGCTAAAGCTTCCGACTACGCTAAAGCTTCGTCGGACAGGTCGTAGGACAGGGGCTAGGTCGGACGGGTTAGCGACGGCGGGCAAAATGTAAAGGTACCGTAGGCTTCATCTGCGGGAATCATTTTTTGCTACACTATATCGGGGGTTTGGGGTAGATATTCGTGAAACCGAGAACACACAAAATGTTATTGGGATTTTTCGGAGGATTGATGATTTTTCTGGGGGTCTGGGGGTTGGGCGAGAGCGCGGTTCCCGGGTCCTCCGACGGGTGGATCAAGCCGGCCCGTCACGAGGGCCGGAGGTTTTACAATGAAAACCCGGACGCTCTGCCGGGTTTTTTCGGAATGCTGAAATGGGCAATCAACCGCCATCCCGGTTCCTGGCACAAGTACCGTGATTTTCCTCCCGGCTCCCCGCCCCTGCGGGAGGTCGGGCGGGGCGAACTGCGGGTAACCTTCATCAACCATTCCACGGTTCTCATCCAGATGGACGGGCTCAACATCCTCACCGATCCTATTTATTCCCGGCGGGCGGGCCCGGTGACCTGGGCGGGGATGGGGAGGGTCCGGCCCCCGGGGATTCGCTTCGAGGATCTCCCCCCCATCCACGTGGTGCTCCTGAGCCACAACCACTACGATCACATGGATATGCCCACCCTGGTCCGACTGGAAAAAAGAGATCATCCCCTGGTGCTCGCCGGACTCGGTAACTCGAGGTATCTGACCGGGGAAGGAATCATGAATGTGCGGGAATTCGACTGGGGCCAGGGGATCGCCTTGAACGATTCCGTCCGGGCCACCTTTGTCCCCGCCCAGCATTTTTCCATGCGGAAGGTTTACAACCGGGACGCCACCCTCTGGGGAGGTTTTGTCCTGGAGGGGAAGGGGACCCGGGTTTACTTCGCCGGGGACACCGGTTGGGGGCCGCACCTGGAAGAGATCCATTCCCGCTTCGGGGATTTCACCCTGGCGATCCTGCCCATCGGGGCCTACAAGCCCGAATGGTTCATGGGGCCGGCGCACCTCTCCCCCCGGGACGCGGTCCGGGCCCATCAGCTCCTGAAAGCCCGGGTCTCCGTTCCGATCCATTACGGGACCTTTCAGCTCGCGGACGACGCGGAGGAGGAAACCGCGGAGGAGCTGCGAAGGGCGATGAAGGCGGCGGGGATTTCCGACCGGGCATTCTGGATCCTGGGTTTCGGGGAAGGACGGAATGTGCCGATTGTAGATTGACGAATGATGATTGACGATTGCCCCAGACTTCGCCCGGTTAAGAGGATGGGCGTCTCGCCCGTCCGTATGCGGGGCAGGATGCCCCGCCTCCCTCTGGGCTACGTCGGGCTCGCAGAGCTCGGCTAGAAAATAACGAAGGTAATCAGGGTATCAGGAAATCAGGGAGTGGAGATCAGGACATCAGGTTATCAGACGAAGCAAATTAAATAGTGGTAGCCGCAGCCTTTAGGCTGCGCCAAAGAGCCTAAAACAATCGTGTCGATCCTTAAAAGAAAATTCGGTCGGTCGGGGCCGGAGCTCACCATCCTGGGTTTCGGGGCCATGCGCCTGCCCGGTTTCCGCACCGGGGATTTCGAGGGGCACCTGGAGGGGGCGGTCCAACTCCTGCGCCGGGGGATTGAACTCGGCATCAATTACATTGATACCGCCCAGCTCTACGATGCCGGTCACTCCGAGATCGCGGTAGGCCAGGCGATCCAGGGGGTGAGGGACCGGGTTATTATTTCCACCAAGATCCTGCCCAATCTGGTTTCCAGCGCGGATCATTTCCTGGCTTTGTTTGACGAAAGCTCGGAGCGCCTGCAGACCCAAAAGATCGATATTTTTTACTTCCACGGTCTTTACTGGAAGCAATTCACCGGCCAGTTTGCCTCGATGGGTTTGCTAAAAACAGTCGAAAAACTCCGCGCGGAGGGCCGGATCGGCCTCCTGGGTTTTTCCAGCCATGACCAGCCGGAAAACATCGGCCGGCTGGTTGACACCGGCGCCTTCGACGGGATGCTGGTGCAGTACAACCTGGTGGACGAGGCCAACGCCGAGGTCATTTCCCGGGCGGGAAAAAAGGGGATGGGGGTGACGGTCATGGGACCCGTGGGCGGGGGGCGGATGGCCGGCACCGGGCCCGACTTCACCCGCCTGGTTCCCCCGGAGTTCGGCGACGCCCCGGCCCTGGCCTTGAAATTCGTGTGGTCGAACCCGGATGTGACCAGCGCCCTTTCGGGGATGGAATCCGAGGCCGTCCTGGAAGCCAACGTGCGGACGGCGGGGAAGTTCTCACCCCTAACCCCGGTCGGCCAGACCGAGGTGGCCGCGCTGAAAAAGAAGCTCGATAAACTGAAGGAGATTTATTGCAGCGGCTGCGGTTACTGTTTACCCTGCGAGGAGAATGTCAACATTCCGGGTATTTTCAGCCTCTTGATCTGCCACCAGGTCCTGGGGGCGGAAAGATACGCGAAGGATATGTACCGCTTAATCGGGGTGCTTCCGATCATCCCCGGGCGGGACGCCACCGCTTGCATCGAGTGCGGCAAGTGTGAAGACAAATGCCCGCAGAAGATTCACATCATTGACCAGCTGAAACGCACTCACGAGCTTCTAACGAAGTAAGTCATTCCAGAAATTTCCTGTTGGACTTTCCCCTCCCTGGTTATCTTGAAAAATCCTTTCTCGGACCTTTGAGGACGCGGCCCTGGCGGGTGGATTCAGACCGGAGGGGGCGGCCGACGATCCGCTCCACCATCCGGCCGATGTCCAGGACCTTGTCCACGTCCAACCCCAGCTCGATTCCCATCTCGTCCATCATCACCACCATGTCTTCCAGCGTGGCCAGGCCGACCCAGCTCGGGTCCTGGTAATAATATTTGCCGGTGCCGGCCACGGGCACTCCGTCCACGAAGTTGGCCGGCTGGCCCCCGATGCCCTCGTAACAACCTTCGAAAATATCTATCCCGGCCTGCATGGCGGCCAACACGTTGGCCAGCCCCCAGCCCCGGGTCACGGCCAGGCTGGTCTCGGTCAATCCCATCACCGCGCCGGAGGAGGCGACCCGGAGGTCGCAGGCCAGGGCCAGCTCGAGCCCGCCCCCGAAGGCGAAACCGTTGATGGCCGCGAGGGCGGGCAGGTTGAGGTTTTCCAGCTCGGTAAAGGCGGAATTAATGGTATGGATAAACCGGCGGACATCGTTGTCCGGCAGGTTCTTCTTTCCGCCAGGTCGGCCCCGGCGGAAAAGGCGGGTTTTCCCGGCCCGGCGGTCCCGGTGATGATCAACGCCCGCAATTCCGGGTCGAAGTTAACGGTCTTGAGCGCGGAGCCGAACGCGGAGAGCAGCTCGAAATTGAAACAATTCATCGCTTCCGGCCGGGTTCCGAAACCGGTTTATCTGGTTTCCAGGAGGGATTCGAAAACGTGTTTGGGCAGGCTGGCCGAGCCGATGTAGGTGATATTTTTATTGGGCAGATCGTAAAGCTCCATCATCGGCACCGGGGAATAATTGTGAACCTTCACGTAGCTGACAATCTTGGGGTAGACCTTGAAGATGCCGACAAAGATGGAGGGCTTGCCTTTAAAGGGGAAGGAAGCCACCACGCTCTGGGAAGCCGGATACAGCTTGACGTTGTACCGGGTTTGCAGTCCCTTGATTTTATCCAGGTCTTTTTCATCCAGGATGCATCCCACCAGGCTCCGGAGCTTGTCCTTCGCCACTTCCTGGGGATTGTCGTAATAAAGGCCAAACCCCCGGGAGGGTTCGAGGGATTCTTTTTCCTTCAGGTCTTTGTGAATTTTATCCATGACCGGCCCGACATTTTTGTAATCGCCGATATACTTTTCATAGACCAGCCAGAAAGGCCCGATGTTTTGTTCCGTGACCGTAACCGTGGCGAACATCCCGTAATAGGTGAGAACCGAGATTAAAACAATAAACAAAACTCCAATCAAACCTAATACGTACTTCATTGATACCCCCTTCCGTTAAGTGATCCTTCCCCTCTGACTTCATCCCCCCTTTTCTGGGTAAGGCTCACCGGATAAATTCAGGTCTACTTTATCATATTTGAGGTTTTCTTTTAAATGGGGAGGGTTTTTCCGCTTCGGGTAGCCGGCCGCCAGGATCGCCTCCACCTTCAGGTGCGGGGGCAGGCCGAGTAATTCGGAGATGTATTTTTCCGCGGTTTGGTTTTTATCGTGATCCCTTAAACGGATCTGGATCCAGCAGGCCCCGAGCCCCAGGGATTCCGCCGCCAGCCACATGTATATGGAAGCGATGGAAGCGTCTTCCACCCAGGTATCGGTCTGGCCGGGATCCGCGCAGACGACTATCCCGAGGGGGGCACCGGCCAGGAAATCGGCCCCGTGCGGTTTCGACCGCGACAGCTTTTTCAGAAGCTCCCGGTCGGTGACCACGATGAATTCCCAGGGATCCAGGCCGCGGGAAGAGGGGGAACGGAGGGCGGCTTCCATGAGCAGGTCAATTTTTCCCGGTTCGACCGGCTTTTTCAGGAATTCCCGGACGCTCCTCCGCTTCCTGATCACATCCATGAACATCATCATTCACCCCCCATTTGGGCAAAGCGCAAAGGGCATGGGGCATAGGGTAAGAAGCATGGAGCAAAGAGCAAAGGACATAGAGCATAGGTTTTATTGACGAATGACGATTTACGATTTACGAATGAAAACCAAAACAATCTTTTGCCTGCAATCGTCAATCTGCAATCGTCAATCGTAAATTCCCTGGCATTTTCTAACCACCCAGCAACCTAAACACCTTTATTTTCCCTCATTTGGGAACCGGCGCGCTCGCCTTCCGCCCGTAGACCTTTTCGTAGGCCTTGCAGAAGGGGCAGATCCTTTCGTCGATTTCCTTGACGAACCAGAAGAAAAACCCTTTTTGCTTGACCCGGGCCTTCTTGCAGACGTAGCACTCCACGCATTTCTGCGCCATTTTTTTGTCTCTTTCGGTGACAGTTGTCTTGGCCATGATTAAATTCCTCCTTTTGCACCGCCTATTTTACAACAGAATATCACTACTGTCCCGTTAATAAATGAATAAATTCAACTGGTTACAAGACGGTTCATCTTTAAATTTTTCCTCGGTAGAGCTAAGTGCCTGTAATATCGAGATATTTTCAAAAAGCGAAATGGAGAGAATTTGGAGAATTTCGTAAGGGCTTTTATCCAAGTGCAATTCCTTCTTGATAATGGCCACCAGAACATAAACGCAGATGGCAATCCAGATTTGGGTTTTGACCGCGTTCTCGGATGTACCATAAAAAGCCTTGATCCGCAAATGTGGCTTGATCCATTTGAAGAAGAGTTCCACTTGCCAGCGGCATTTGTAAAGTTGGGCAATGATCAATGCCGGCAACGTAAAGTTGTTGGTGAGGAAAACGAGGCGTTGGTTGTTTTCGGTATCGCAGAAGGAGACCCGCCGAAGCGGAGCCGGATATTCAAAATCCGGATTCTATCCTTTGTAATAATAGGAATATTTGCCAGGGAAGAGGGGTAATGAGGGTGCCCAACGGTTACGTAGTTGCCCGATCCATCTTATTTTTCAAATTTCTAAACGAGCCTTTCTTTTTTGGTAGCCGCAACCTTCAGGTTGCGTTTTTTCCACGGTAATTTTAGGGACAGGGAAGTTTTGGCTCCCGATTAATCTATGGTTCTCTCCGTCAGGATGCAGCAGAATGAAAATCCCCCTCGGTCCCCCTTTTAACAAAGGGGGATATTTAATTCCCCTCTTTAGTAAAAGAGGGGCAGGGTCTCCGACCCGTAGGGACTACCCTCCCTCCGGGCTGGAAGCGGGGCTGGAAGCGGACCCGGAGGGGGAGATTTGAAATAAAGATTCCCTTTACGGGTTTTCTATTCTTTGCTCCCTGCGCTTTGCACTCTGCCCTTTGCTCTATTGGTTAACAACTACTGCCGATGCTTTCATTCAGCCAGGTTTCCGCTTATTATGTAGGGCAATTACTGTCATTCAACCAGGGGGTGCTGAGATGAACATACTGAAGCAGATGAGATTTATTGTTTTCGCGGCGGTGCTTCTGGCCCTACCCCTGGCGGGCTGCGGGGGCAAGGGCGAACAGGGGCCAGCGGGCGAGAATGGGACCTCGATCCAATGGCTGGGATCATTGTCCGTGGCGCCTTCGGCTCCCAGTGTGAATGATGCTTATTACGACACCACGGCTGGGGTCTCTTACGTCTGGGACGGGAGCGCCTGGCAGATTCTTTCCCAGAACGGCGCTATCGGTGCCCAGGGCCCGCAGGGTATCCAGGGCCCGGCTGGGAACAACGGAACCAATGGAACTGACGGAACCAATGGAACCAATGGGACCAATGGGACCAATGGGACGAATGGAATTTCGATAAACTGGAAGGGTTCGCTGGGCACGGCGCCGTCGAGCCCGGCGTTGAACGATGCCTATTACAACACGGCGGACAAGACCTCATATATCTGGGGCGGCACGAGCTGGCAGATTTTAGCCAAGGACGGGGCTACCGGGCCCCAGGGTTTGCAGGGCCCGCAAGGCCCTCCCGGTCCCACGGGGAATCTATTCCCGGTAATTGCGTCCATCACGATTTATCCCCAGCCGGCGACCGCGGCGAACTTTACTTGCGATGCCTATGATCAAAACGGGGACACACTGAGCTATGCCTGGAAGGTGGGGGGTGTATATCCGGGGGTGGTGACGGGGGCGAGCTGGTACTGGTATTCCCAGGGAATCCCGGGGTATTACAAGGTTAACGTGAGAGTGAGTGACGGCAAAGGCGGGGTGGTTAACGGAAGCAGTTTCATGAATATCTCGAGCGGGAGCCCCTGGCCCAAGTTTAAAAGGGATATTCAGGGGACGGCGGTCGGCACCTATTTCAGGCCGGTCACCTATACGATTAAATGGAAATATCAGACGAGCGACTACATATTATATTCGTCTCCGGCGATTGGGGCGGACGGCACTGTCTACGTGGGGTCAAATGATCATTACCTCCACGCGGTCAATCCTGACGGCACGAAAAAATGGAAATATCAGACGTCGACATTCGCGGTATCTTCTTCCCCGGCGATTGGGGCGGACGGCACTGTCTACGTGGGGTCGGAAGATAATTACCTTCACGCGATCAGGGCGGACGGCACGATGAAATGGAAATATCAGACTGGGAACGTGGTGGAATTTACCTCTCCGGCGATTGGGGCGGACGGCACTGTCTATTTAACGTCAGATGATGCATATCTTCACGCGGTCAGGCCGGACGGCACGATGAAATGGAAATATGATATGGGGGCTATAGTGGAATTTTCCTCCCCATCAATAGGGGCGGACGGCACTATCTATGTGGGGTCGCAGGATAACTTTCTCTACGCGATCAATCCTGACGGCACGCTCAAATGGAGCTATGAGACGGACGACCAGCTGCTTTCTTCCCCGGCGATTGGGGCGGACGGCACGGTTTACGTGGGGTCGGTGGATAACTACCTTTACGCGATCGAAGACATGAAGACAGAAGGCACACTCAGGTGGAGATATCTGACGGGGGGTGATGTGTATTCTTCGCCGGCGATCGGCGCGGACGGCACTGTCTATGTGGGGTCAAGTGATACTTACCTCTACGCGGTCGGCCCTGACGGCACGCTCAAATGGAAATATAAAACTGGGGGTGCGGTGTCTTCTTCTCCGGCGATCGGGTTGGATGGGGCGATCTACGTCGGCTCCGTAGATACCAGGATACACGCGGTCAACCCCAATGGCACTTGCAGGTGGAGATATGCAACCGGGGACGCGGTGTATTCCTCCCCTTCGATCGGCGCGGACGGCACCCTCTACGAGGGGTCGTATGATGGGTATCTGTACGCGATCAGATGAGATCGTCAAGCGCACAGCGTAAATAATAAGGAAGGGGGGCGGTGAAGAACCGCCCCCCTTTTTTTGACTTTTTTCTTTGCTCCTTGCTCTATGCGTTTTGCCCCCTCCGGCCCGTAGGCTATGCCCGGAAGATTTCGATGGGGATCTTTTCCCCCTGCTCCCGCAGTTCCTCAATGAACCGGGGGATGAAGCCGGTGGAAACCATCTCCCCCAGGACCTTCCCGTCCGGATCGTAGCCCCGGGGTTTGAAAACGAAGATGTCCTGGAGGGTGATGATCTCGCCCTCCATCCCCTGGACCTCGGTGACGTGGGTGACCTTGCGGGTCCCGTCCCGGAAGCGGCTCTGCTGGATGACCAGGTCGATCGCGCTCGCGATCTGCTCCCGGATGGCCCGGACCGGGAGCTCCATTCCCGACATCAGGACCATGGTTTCCAGGCGGGCGATGATGTCCCGCGGGGAGTTGGCGTGCCCGGTGGTGAGCGACCCGTCATGCCCGGTGTTCATGGCCTGGAGCATGTCCAGCGCCTCCCCGCCCCGGCATTCCCCCACCACGATCCGGTCGGGGCGCATCCGGAGGGCGTTTTTGACCAGGTCCCGGATGGTCACCGCCCCCTTGCCCTCGATGTTGGGCGGCCGGGCTTCCAGCGAGACCACGTGCTCCTGGGGCAGGCGCAGCTCGGCCGCGTCCTCGATCGTGACAATCCTTTCGTCGGAGGGGATGAAGGCGGAAAGCACGTTGAGCAGGGTGGTCTTCCCCGAGCCGGTCCCTCCGGAGATGATGATGTTCTTCCGGTGGTGGACGGAAAGGCGCAGGAATTCCCCCATTTCCCGGGTCAGGGAGCCGAAGCGGACCAGGTCTTCGATCCCGAGCGGATCCTTGGAGAATTTGCGGATCGTCAGGGTCGGGCCCTGGATGGCCAGGGGCGGAATGATGGCGTTGACCCGGGACCCGTCCTTGAGCCGGGCGTCCACCATCGGGGAGCTCTCGTCGATCCGGCGCCCGAGGGGCGAAACGATCCTTTCAATCACGTTCAGGATCGCCCGGTCGCTCGAAAACCTCCGGCCGGAGAGAAAAAGCTTCCCCCGCTTTTCCACGTAGATCCGGTCCTTCCGGTTGACCATCACCTCGGTGATCTCGGGATCGTCCAGCAGATCCTCGAGGGGGCCGAGTCCCAGGGCCTCGTCCAGAACCTCCTTGGCGAGTCTTTCCCGGGAAAGTTCCGGCGGGATGGAGTCACGGTGTTCTTCCAGGATTTTTTCCAGGACCTCCCGGGTCCGGGCGCGGATTTCCGCGGAGGGTTCCCGGCCGAAGTCCATCCGCTTTAAGTTCAGTTGTTCGATCAGCTGGCGGTGGAGGTTTTCCCGGAGGGCAAAGGCGCCTTCGTGGTCTGCTTCCGGGGTGGCGGGCGGTTCCGGGGAAGGCGGGGATAAGTGCGGCTGGGCGTCAGCTGCCGCCGGGCTGGACCCCGGGATTTCCAGGATTTTCAGGATTCTCGAGCCGACCCGGATTTCCTGGCCGGGCTTGACCTCGGCTTCCGGAGAGATTTTTCTCCCGTTGACCAGCGTTCCGTTGGCGCTGCCCAGGTCCCGGATCCAGGCCTGGCCGTTCCGGCCGAAGAACTCGGCGTGCTGTCGGGAGACCCGGGTTTCGGGGATGACCAGGGCGCAGTCCGGGCTCCGCCCGATCAGGATCTTTTCCCCGGCCAGCTTCCTTCTTTCGGCGGGTGTCCCCGAGGCGCCGGGGCTGATTTCAATAATAATTTCCAATTTTATTTTATCCTTAGTCGGAAAGCCGGGGCTTGATCTCCTCCTCGATCCGCTGGAACTCCTTCTTCATCTTTTCAATCCTTTCCTTTCCGATCGAGCCGGGGCGCACCAGGCGGGGGGTAACGAAGATCAGGAATTCGGTTTTGTCCCGCTGGAACTTGCGCGACTTGAAGAGTTCCCCGATGATCGGGATCGAGCCCAGGACCGGCACCTTTTCCACCGCTTTGGCGTCCCGGCTGGAAAAAAGCTCTCCCAGGACCAGGGTTTCGTCCTTGGCCATATTCACGGTGGTTTCGGATTTGCGGGTCTGCACCGCCGGGATCGCGGTTCCCCCCAGCGAGACCGCGTTGGCGAAATCCAGGTCGCTGATCTCGGCCCGGATGCTCATGCTCACGTTCCCGAACCCGTCGGTGACCGGTTCAAAGCCCAGGCTGACCCCGTAATCCTTCCACTGGATGTCCACCTCCCCGAGCCCCTTGGAGACCGGCACGGGGATCTGCCCGCCGGCCAGGAAGCTGGCCTTGGCCCCGCTCTGGCAGATGATGATCGGGTTGGAGAGCACCCTTCCCAGTCCCCGATTGACCATCAGGTTCAAGGCGGAGCCGAAACCGGAGATCAATGAGGCCTGCCAACCCTCGGGTGGAGTCCCTTCCGGTCGCAGGGAGCCGACTTTATGCTCCCAGTTCCAATTGGCCTGGAGGTTGATCAGGTTTTGCCAGTCCATTCCGACCGCTTCCCGGAGGCCGCGGGAAACCTCCATGATTTTCACGTCGATCTCCACCATCGGCTTCAGGGAAATCTGGTTTTTCTGGGCCAGGTTAACGACGAGGGGATAGAGTTGAACGGCCTGCTCGATCCGCTGGTAGTCCCGGTCGGACAGGACCTCGCCTTCAATCACCACCTTGTCCCCCACCACCCGGACGGCCACACCCTCGGCGTCCTTCAAAAGCGCCTTCACGTCCCGGAGGATTATCTCCGGGTCTCGGGTGAAAACCCGGATCAGTCGGGAGAACTTTTTTCCGTCTTCAAGCCAGATGGTCAGGTTGGTGGAACCCTCGAGGAGGCCGGTCACCATTACCTGCTGGCGGCCGGTGATGACCTTGACGTCGGCGATGGTAGCGTCCCCCACCGCCACCTGTTTGAGCTGGGGGAAGTCCAGGATCACGCTCTGCCCCACGGTCAGGCGGATGCCGGATTCCTGGGAAAAAACCGGGGGAGTAAACAGGAAACCAATGATTACGGCGGGGAGGAAAATATATAGAAATAAGAAGGAGGGGAAGTGTTTTGTCGAGTTATTTCGCCGGGAGGGGATATTTCCTGAAAACAATTCTCTGGGTTTCGATATTTTCATGGTTTTTTCCTTCCCTGAAAATCAGCGTTCCCGGCCCTTGATCACCCGGACATCCCTTTCCCGCTGGATGGTGGCACGCCTTTCGACCTTGTATATGTCTTCCCAGGTAATCTTGGGGATCTCCCCTTCCGAGGCCAGGTCGCGGTTGTTTCTGAGGGCCAGAGAGAGTTTGCCCCGCTCCTGGGCAAAAACCAGGATCTCCGCCTCCAGGGGGGTGACGGAAAGGGTCACGGTCCGGTAGCCCACGTTGGGTTCGGCGGCGGCGGTCCCGAAACGGTCGCCCACGGCCAGGATGGTGACATTCTGAAGCAGGGTGATCGTGGCTATCCCGGTTCCCTCTCCTCCGGTTTCGGTGGAAAAGGTGCCGAGGATATCCACCGCGTCGTTGGGACGGATCAGGTTGCCGACCGAGCTCGCTTCATCCACCGGGATGGTGATCGCCCGCTCCTTTTCCCGGACGATCTCGGAAAGGGCGACCCCGGATTGGGTTACCCCCAGGTCGGACCAGAGCAGGGGCGAGTTCTTTTCGATCCGGTAGCGGGTCACCTGGCCCAGGACCAGGTCGAGATCACGGGGGGTGAGGGCGTTTTTATGCACGTAGCGCTCCGGGATCAGTTCGGTTTTCAGGAGGTCCTCGGTCAGCTTGGTGTTGGGGGGGATCGAGTCCTGGGCCGAGAGCACCTTGACCATCTCCATCCCCCGGGTGATGGATTGCTTCATCTGCCGGAGGTAGAGATTGATCAGGACGACGGCCGCGATTCCCAGGACCAGGGCGATCACGAGTTGAATCTTTCGGTTCATGGCAGGCCTCCTTAAAGGATTAAGAAACGGTTGAAGAAATGGGATTCCACCCAGGCCCAGAGGGTCCCCGCGGCGATGGCGAAGCCGTAGGGGACCTTCAGGCTTTCCGCCGGGTCGAGGGGGATGGCGGTGGTTTTCGGGATAAAGAAAGTGAAAACGGTGATAAAAATGTTTTTTAAGCTGCGGATTAGGCGCTTTTGCCAGACCAGCTCGATCAGGGCCATGGCCCCGCCGATCAGGATGGAATAGAAAATAGCAGGGACGATAAAAGGATACCCGGCGATCGCCCCGACCGCGCCCACGAGCTTCACATCCCCGCCGCCGATCCCGCCCCAGAGATAAATCAGGAAGAAAACGCCGAAGCCGATCAGAAAACCGACCCCGCTGGACCTCGCGCCGGCGAGCCCGAAAAAGGCCGTGTTTAAAATCAGGCCCAGGGCGAGGGCCGGGAGCGTGAGGGCATTAAAAATCTTATGATACCGGATATCGGTATATCCGGAGGCAACCAGGAGCGCCAGGAGGATGAGATCGGGAAATGTGACCGGAGAAGAAGTCATTTGGCGCTCGATTTCGAAAGAATATTTATAGGGGCCATATATTTTCTTTTAAGGAATCGGGAGTCCGACCATGAAAGTGAGAAGCCCGTAGTAGCCGCGGAGGGCGGAGAAAAAGAGGGAGAAAGCGGCGCCGATAACCAGGGCGGCCAGGACCGTGGCCAGGAGGTATTCCACCATGGCTTGACCGTCCTGAGAAAAAAGAAGGGTTCGAGGGGTCGAGGACTCCGTCCCGTATGGGACTACGTCCCGGAGGGGTTCCAGGGTTCGAAGGTTCGAGGATTCGAGGGTAGCCGCAGCCTTTAGGCTGCGTTCGGATAGCCGGGAGCTTATTTTATTAAAGGTTTTTAAAAATCTTTTCTTCATTTCTTGCTCTTTTTAACCTTTGAACTTTGAACCTTGAACCATGAACCTTTTTTCCTATTGCGTAAGCATCGCCGCGGTAATCAGAACGCCTTCCTCTTTGTCTTTGGCGATTCCCAGGGAGAGCAGGGACTTCGCCTTGCCGAAATTCAGGAAATTGCCGGACCCCGGGCGGCCCAGGGTTTCCCATCCCTCCCGGGCCAGCATTTCCGCGTACGATCTCCGGGCATTTTCGGGGGAGCCGGCGTAACGATAGACCGCGATCTCGAGGAGGGGAGAGACCCCGTTACCCTGGATGGAGACAAGCCTCTGGGAGAGAGGCAGGCGGGGTAAACCGGCCGGGTCCCGGCCGGGGGCGTCGTTTCCGCCAGGGGCCAGAAAATTTTTCAGCCCGAGACCTGAACTGGAAAAGGCAAAGACGTCAGTCCCCGTATCTTTCCGGGGTAGGACCAGGAAGGCGGAAACCAGCTCGGCGGGGTTGAACCCGCTGGCGATTAGTTTCAGGGCCTGCTCGCGCCCGGCGGGGAAGCCGGCGAGGAATCCTTCCTTTTTCCCGCCGAGGACGATGTCCCCCGCCGCTTTTTTCAGACGAGACCAGATCTCCGGGGATTTATTCTTTTCGGTCCGGCCCCGCCCGACGGTGATAATGCCCCCGTTGACCAGGAACTTTCGGGGCCGGTCCCAGGAGGTTCCGGGGATGGATCCGGGTTCAAGCCTTGGCGTGACTATCCGGTCGGTGACCGTGGCCCGGCTTTCCTTGATTATGGGGTTCCAGGTGACCCCGAACCAGACCATCCCGGCCAGGATCATAAAGGATAGGAAAGACCGGAAAATTCGGTCCAGGATTTTTCCACACATATCAAAATGAATTCGCACTTATATAAAAATTTCTGTCATTCCGGGCTTGACCAAGCCTGCCCCGGACTTGATCCGGGGGAATCCAGTTTGTTTTTCTGGATTCCCGCTTTCGCGGGAATGACGATTAACGTGCGATTCTTTAAGAGACTGTGTGTAAGCAAACAAAAGAATCGCATTTCTCCTCTGCCTCAAAACGGTTTTTTCACTTCCTTCCCGCCGACATCGCCGCTGTATTCGCCGTCCGGGGACACCACCGGGGGGGAGCCCGAGCGGGCGGCCGCAATCCCCCAGGTCGCGTAGCGTAGCGTTTTTCCCGGCTCCCGGTCGCCCCGCCAGGTATTGCCATCCAGATAATGGGTGGAGGAAATGATCGTGTTTTTCTCCGAACCCGGGCCGGGGCGAAAAGTGAAGGAAAGGATTTTTCCATCGGTTCCGGAGCCTGCGCCTAAAAGCCCGGAAAGCGTGCCGAGAAACATGCTGGCGAAGGGCTCGGTTTCCGGGGCGTCTTGGAGTTTCAGGAGTTCCTGGGCTTCTTCGCTATCGAAAAAGAGGCGGGCCAGGTCCTTTTCGGTAACCTGGCTTTTCCCCGCCCGCGAGTTGGTCCAGACCGTGTAGCGGGTGGCGATAATTGTATCGGCCTTGCGGTTATACCCTTCCCCGAGGAAGAGGACCGCGGCGAAAATCAGGATTAAAACCGGCAGGGCTACCAGGATTTCCGCCATCGCCTGACCCCCATCCGGTGAGTTGGTGAGTTTGTAAGTTTGTGAGTTAGTCATAATCCAAATGCAATTTATTTTTAATTTCTTTATCTGCGGTCTGCCGTCGGCGGTCGGTGGTCGTCCTCTCTATTAATGATTGATCATTTTCTTCGCCGCTTCCTTCAGGGCGGAGCCGGCCTGGTCGTCTTTTCCCAACCGTTCGAACAGGGGATCGAGGGCGGTGATCCGGGTGAGCCGGGCCTCCCAGTCCATGTCCCAGAGGATGTCTCCCGCGTTTTTCGTTTTCTCGCTGCAGGTCCGGGCCTGGGCCAGTCCCAGCGTGCCCCAGGGGTTCCTCTGGCTGAAAAACCCAGGAAAAAAGGAGGGCTGGGAGCTCTGGCCTTTATCCGTCACGGCGACGGCCAGCCAGTTGCGGTCGGGAAACAGGCCGGAAAGCTTCATCGGCTGGGGCGGCTTCTCCGGGGCTTGGCTTTGCCGCTGGGCCGTGATCGTCACTTTGAACTTGCAGTATCTCCATTCCTCGGTGATGTAGACCTGCCCGCAACAGGCCGCTTCCTTTTTAATATAATCGGTCTTTTGCCAATCGGTTTTTTTACAGGAATCGTCATCGGTAAGATCTCTCCGGCAGCCGGTACACTTCTTGTTCGCACCGATGATCGGCGTGAGGCTCCATTTCTGGTGGTCGTAATACCATTCTTTTTTGTCGATTTTTCTCCCGATCCCTCCGGTTGCATAATCCCCACCGGCTTCAAACTGCGCGGCGGCAATATAATCTTCCCTTCCAATCGTCTGGGTCTGGGTGGTAGAGCCTTTGGCCTTGCCGGTTTCGTCCATTCCGGCGAGGTCGGCGGCCCAGCCGGGGATGTGGAGCTTCTTCAGGATGTCCTTGAAGCTTCCCCGCTCGAGGTGGAGGGTGAGGGTCGCGGAATTTTCCGGATTTCCGGCGGGGTTAAACGGGTAGGGGATGCCGATAGCGCCGGGCTTGTTCATTTTGGTGATCCGGTAGACCTCAAGCTCGGCCACGGGAGGAAAATATTTGACAATGTCATCCTGGAGATTAGCCATCCCCCGGGCGACTTTCCAGAGGGTTTTGATCGTCTCCGGTGCTTTGACGTTGTAAACCGACCATGGGGTGGAGCAACCTGCCCCAATAATTGGAATCCCCACTCATATGGTTAAAAGCACCCAGGTGGCGATGATCAAGATGATCGCTCCCACCACCGTGACCATCCCCTGGTTCAGGCCGGCGACCAGGTTATAGCCCCGGGCGAGCCAGGAGGCGCCCGAGACGGCGGCGGAGTCGGCGCTGTTCTGGATCTCGATCTTGGTGTTGACCTGGTGGCCGACGTTGACCACCACCGCCATGAAGGCGACCAGGACCAGGAGGACCAGGGCGACAAAGGCAAGAGACTGCCCGCCCTCGTCCCGCCCGAGCCTTTTTATCTGCCGCGAAAAATGACTAATCATAACCGGCCTTTATATATAACCTGTAGGGTGCATTTACATATATAAAACAATCAAACAGTTTGCAAGGGAAAAATTGATCGTAGGTTATTTCTTGGTGGAACCGGAATAATAATGATAGAATCACATCCGTCGCGATTTACATAATGCTATGTTTCGGGGAAGTCTGGACAATAAACATCTCTTTCGTAGGGGAGCCCTTCAACGGGCTTCTTCCCATTAATAAGGAGGAAAAGCATGACCCAGTTCAAGGCGATCAACCCGAAGGTGGAGGTCAGCGGGGCCGCGGTCCTCTCGGTGGTGGAGGGGATGGAGGCCTTTAAAAAGACGGCCCTGGAAATCCTGGCCAAGCACGGCATCGCCGATCCCAAAAAAGAGGGATGGTATCTCCAGCAGTCCTGGCTGGACGCCTTCCGGGAGATCTCCGAGAAAATCGGTCCCGCCACCCTCCGCCGGATCGGGACCAAGATCCCCGAAACGGCGATGTGGCCTTCGGAGATAAAAACGGTCGAGGAAGCCCTGGCCTCGATCGACGTGGCCTATCATATGAACCACCAGGGGGGAGAGATCGGTCATTACCGCTTCGAGAAAACCGGGAAGAAATCGGGCCGGTTCCTTTGCGACAACCCCTACCCCTGCGCCTTCGATTTCGGGATCATCAAGGCCACCGCCCGGCGCTTCGCCGGGAAAGACGCCATCCCGGTGGTGAAGCACGACGACACCCAGCCCTGCCGGGCGAAGGGCGGGGAAAGCTGCACCTACCTCATCTCCTGGTAAGTACGGTCAGCGGAAAGACGGAGGGGCGAATCCAAATGAGAATTTCAGATTAGGAGGCAGCCAGATGAAAGAGGGAAAATCCACCATGGGAAAATACGATGTCATCGTCGTCGGAGGAGGGATCTCCGGTCTCACCTGCGCCAACTACCTGGCCCGGGCGGGCAAAAAAGTCCTCCTCCTCGAACAAAGCCACCATGCCGGCGGGTGCATGTCCGGATTCTGGCGGGAGGGTTTCTACTTTGACGGCGGCGACCAGTCCTTTGAGAGCGGCGGCGTGGTCTTTCCGATTTTGAAGGAACTGGGGGTCTACGACCTCCACCAATGGGAAAAGGTCGGCTACCGGATCAAGACCCCCGGCCAGGACACCGTCATCACCTCCCTTGATTCCGTCGAGGAGCACTACCGCCGGGAGTTCCCGGGCGACCCGGGGATCAGCGTGGTCTTCAACGAGGTCAGGCAATTTTACGAGTTCATGGATAGCATGGTTGAGCCCACCGGGGTGAAGATCGCGGACCATCCCTCCGCCGCCGCGATCTTCAAGGCGGTCAAAACAATGCCCAAATTCCGCAAATGGATGGACCCGGACTACCGCACCCGGCTCTGCCGGGCCATCCAGAACGAAACCGCGAGAAAATGGTTCAGCAACTACGGCTATGAAAGAATGCCCTTTTTCCTTTTCGCCGCCTTCTGGTACATGTGGGTTAAGGATTACTGGTACCCCGCCGGCGGGATGCAGGCCTTTGTCGACAGCCTGGTAGCCAAGCTGGCGGAATTCAACGGCGAGGTCAGGTTCAAGACCGGGGTGAAGAAAATCCTGGTGGCGGACGGCCGGGCGGAAGGGGTCGTCACCGAATCCGGAGAGGAAATCCCTGCCGGCCACGTGGTCTACGCCGGGGACTACCGGAAGTTTGTCTTCGATATCCTCGGGGAAAGCTGTTTCGAGCCCGCGTGGGTCGAGAAAATCAAGAAGCAGGAGTACTCCTCCTCGATGGTCGCGGTCTTCCTCGGCCTCAATATCCCCGCGGAGGAGCTCAAGGCCATCATGCGGACCCACCACGTGATCCGTTTCCCCAATTTCGAGATTGTTACCCCCGGCCGCGGCTCGGACCGGGATGTCCATACCCGGACCTGGGTGGAGCTCTCCTCCCCCAACTTCGGGGGCCCCGGGCTCTCCCCCCCGGGGAAATCCTCCCTGGTGCTCCAGAGCTTCAGCTCGGCCGAGTTCCAGAATTTCTGGCAGAACGGGGGCTACAGCCTGAGCCGGACCGCGGAATACCGGCAGTTCAAGAAAGAGATCGGGATGCACCTGGTCAAAAATGCCGAGGCGGTGATCCCCGGCTTAAGCGAAAAAATCGCTTACCTGGAGGTGGGCACCCCCCTCTCGATTCAGCGCTTCACCCGCAACACCCTGGGGGCGACCGCCGGCTGGTCTTACGCCCAGTCCGAAGACTCCCTGGCCGGCAAGTACGGTTACGTGCAGATCCGCACCCCGGTCCGGAGGCTCTACACCTCCGGGCATTACTGCTTTTGGCCCGGCGGTATTCCCAGCGCGATCGCCAGCGGAAAATTCGCCGCCGGCTTCGTCCTGCAAAAAAGTCCCTATCTGCAGGTGGAAAAGCTCTCCCGCGCCGCCGCGGCCTTCAAACGCACCCCGATAATTGACCGGATCTGGAAATAATCCCCGGCATTTTTTCCTGCCCAATGCTTCTGGGGCCAGCTTTTGGAATCAGGTATTTATTTTGGTGGGCGGCGACGGATAAAATTCCCCCGACAAATATAAAGTTCGATTTTATATTTGGACCACAGGAATTTCCGCGGAAAGCGGGTAATTTCTCCTTGATACTTTGACGGCGCCCAAACCCTGCCCTTTAGGGCGGGGAAAAAGGCGCCGCTCAGTATCAACCCTGAGCGTAGTCGAAGGGAGCATACCCCGGGCTTCAGACCGGGAAAGTCGAAGGGTTGAATATTCCCGTCAGCCTGGCAATTTTAAACCCGAAAAATGCAGTTAGTATTTTCGAATGTTTTGTAGTTGCCCGATTTATTTATCCCGATACGGGAGGGATCGGGCGCTTTTTAAAACCGCCGATCCCCTCAGCGAAGGGACAAGTGAATCGGCAAACTACAAAAAAATCCGCCCGCAAAGAACGGAGGAACGGATTCAATCGCATTTTTCGAGTTTAAGGAAGATTAAAATTGAGGTCTTACCCCTGAAAAACCTGAAGAATATGATCGCAGGCTGGAAATGAATCGGGCCCTTCCCGCCGCATCATCATAAAAAGCCCCGCCTTTATGCGGGGCCTTTTCATTTCTTGCTTTTTTTTCTTGTTATCGTTTACTGGCTATTTATCCTGCCTGTCCCGAGCCGAAGCGAGGGAAGCTCTGCCGAAGGACTGGTTTCTTACTCCCTGCTCCTTGCTCTTTACGCTATGCGCTGTGCGCTTTGCTCTCTGCCCGATCACCCATTACCCATGACCTTGCTGGAGCTTATTCCAGGTTCGGGAAGAAGGTGTGCTCGATGAAATCCAGGGCGTAGGTGTTGTCGAGGTAATTCCCCGTAAGCGGGGAAATCCGGACGATGACCTCCCGGGGGGGCGGGTTGATGTCCCTGAGCTTGGGGAACTTCTGGAAAAACAGCTCGCGGATTCTTTCCTTTTCCTTTTCGTCGGTCACGATCTCGGCCGTCCCCCGCATCTGGACCCCCTGGATCTGGCGCGGGTCGGGGCAGTCCTCGTCCACAGTGAAGGCGATCCGGGGCCGGCTCAGGATGTTCTTGACCTTGGTGGTGTTGAGATCGGACATGAAATAAACCGTCGCCGCCTCCGACACGTAGCGGAGGGTGTGGGCGCAGGGATCGCCCTCCGGGCTGACCGTGGCCAGGCGGAGAAAGCTGTGGGTGGAGAGGTAATCGATTATTTTCATTCGCACCTTGTGGGACATGGGGATCTCCTTATTTTTTCCGGAACTCCTGGATCAATAATATCAGCGATCGGGCCGCCAGGGCAAAAGGGCCGAGCCCCCTGCGGTTTTTCCCCTCAAGCTTTATAATTAAAAATATAACTAAACCCGCGGTGCGAATTTCAATTCAACCCTCGCCGGGATTTTATTCTTGCCGGCAAAAGGAAAGGGCGAGGGCTTCATAAATGAGAGGAGAGGAAGTCATGCCGAAGCGGAAAAAGATGGGAATCCTGACCGGGGGCGGCGATTGCCCGGGGTTGAACAACGCGATCAAGCACATCGTTCTCGGGGCCTACCGGGACTACGACATCGAGGGCATCGTCAAGGGCTGGGACGGGCCCATCAAGATGGCGCTGGCCGGCGCGTCGGCCCGGAGCAAGACCATCGAGACCTATACCCTGCCTCTCGGGCCCGAGCAGGTCCGGAGACTGGACCGGGCGGGGGGGACCATCCTCATGTCCAGCCGGGCCAACCCCTACAAATACCAGGACAGCGATGTTTCCGACCAGGTGGTCAAGTTCCTCAACCGCCGCTACCACGCCCTGGTCGCCATCGGGGGGGAGGATACCCTGGGGGCGGCCGGGAAAATGGCCCAGCAGGGACTCCGGGTGGTGGGGGTCCCGAAAACCATCGATAAGGATCTCTGCGGGACCGAGTATTCCCTGGGTTTTGACAGCGCGGTCAACATGATCCAGGCGCTGGTGACCAACCTGAAATCCACCGCCGGGTCGCACGGGATGGTCTATTTCGTCGAGGCGATGGGCCGGAAGGCCGGGCACCTGACCTACTGGGGCGGCCGGGCGGCGCATGTCCACTTCATGACCATCCCGGAGGTCCTAACCGACAGCCGAAAACTGTTCGGACTGATCGAGAATCGGAAAAAGAAGATGCCCCTGAAGCGGGGCTTCACCCTGGACGGGCTCCGCTACACCATCGTCCTGGTTTCGGAGGGTACCCGGCTGAAAGGGGTGGGGGAGATCCACAAGGGCGAGGTGGACCCCCACGGCAACGTATATCTCGGCGGGGTGGCCGATTTCATGTGCAACGAATACATCAAGCAGACCGGGGATAAGAACGCCCGCTCCCTGACCCTCGGGCATCTCCAGCGGTCGGGGCCCCCGAGCAACAAGGACGGGCTGATGGCTGAGGCCTTTTCCCAGCGGGCCCTGGAGCTGGTCCAGACCGGGGGCTTCGGGCGGATGTCGTCCATCCAGGGCAACGCCATCGGCGACACGCCCCTGGACGTGGTGATCGGCCGGATCCGGATCCTGGACGCCCAGGAATGCTTCGACGCGGAGGGCTTCCAGCCCCGGATTTCCCCGGAGCGGATTTACAACGAGATCGAGATCCCGAAGAAGTGATTGTAGATGGTAGCCGTTTTCCCGGTTAACCGATCCTTGTCCTGATGATGGGAAAAGCAATTAATGTTTTGGTTTGTCTTGCCGTTGTTTTCGGATGCCAGATTGCCGGCACCAATCGAAGCGAGGCGAAAGAGAACATGAAAAAGACTGATGCCAAGATGAGCGTGGCCACATTCGCCGGGGGCTGTTTCTGGTGCGTGGAGTCCGACTTTGAGAAGGTCCCGGGTGTGATCAAGGCAATTTCCGGGTATACCGGGGGTTTTTCCGAGAATCCCACCTACGAGAATTACGGCCAGGGCGGCCACGTGGAGGCCGTCCAGGTCTTTTATGATCCCGTGAAAATCACCTACGCAGAGCTGCTAGACATTTTCTGGAAAAACATCGACCCGACCGATCCCGGGGGCCAGTTCGCGGACCGGGGGGCCCATTACCGGAGCGCGATTTTCTATCATGACGAGGAACAGAAACGGATCGCGGAAAAATCCCGGGCCGACCTGGAAAAATCCGGGCGGTTCCCGAAACCCGTCGTCACGGAGATTTTGAAATTCACGAAATTCTACGAAGCCGAGGACTATCACCAGGATTACTACCGGCAGAGCCCCGCCCGATACAAAATTTACCGGAGCGGCTCGGGGCGCGACAAATTTTTAAAGCAGGTCTGGGAAAGCGATGAAGGCCAAGCCCGGCCCAAGCCGGGCGGGAAATACCGGAAACCGGACAATTCGACCCTGAAGAAGAAACTGACCCCATTGCAATACGAGGTCACTCAAAAGTGCGGGACCGAGCCCGCCTTCCATAACGAATACTGGGACAACCACCGGGAAGGGATTTACGTGGACGCGGTTTCCGGCGAGCCGCTCTTCAGCTCGCGGGACAAATTCGATTCTGGCACGGGCTGGCCTAGCTTCACCCGGCCCCTGGAACCGGGAAATGTCGTGGAGAAAGAGGACAAAAGCTATTTAATGAATCGCACCGAGGTGAGGAGCAAGCAGGGAGATTCGCACCTCGGTCATGTCTTTCCGGACGGCCCCCAACCTACCGGGCTCCGGTTCTGCCTGAATTCGGCTGCGCTGAGATTCATCCCCAAAGAAGACCTGGAAAAAGAGGGCTACGGCGAGTATCTGAAGCTGTTCAAGTGAACTAATCCTTCACCTTATTGTCATTCCGGACATGATCCGGAATCCAGCGGCTTTTCTTCTGCATCGAAGCATTTTTTTCTTTTTGGGGGGAAGGTCCCGCTCCCCTCACAATAGGTGCAGGAGCGTTAGCCCAGCAGGCTGACCCGCCCCTCGACTTCGCTCGGGGCAACCGGGTCTAGCCAGTATCGATAAATACTTAGTCGTCGAGTTTTTCGTAGCCAGATTTCCGAAGAGTTCATGTCGCGGAGACCTTCCCCCCGGGCTTTTGGAAACTCAATATACCCGACGAACATTATTAACGTTCTAAACGGTATTAACGCTTTTGCTCTAGGCCCTATGCTCTTTGCCCAACACCTATCACCTATCACCTACCACCTATGACCTACGACCTATGACCTGAAGTATTTTATTTGAACGTGACTTCCACCAGGCGGATTTCGCCCTTCAGGAACTCGGTGGGCCGAAAATAGCTCACGTATTCGATCCGCCCGTTTTCCCGGGCGAGCTCGGGGTGGCCGAGGCCGGAGTAATCCCACTGCGAGCTGTAGAGAGGCGCCACGCCCTGGTGAAATTCTCGCGCGTCCGACCAGGGTCCCTCCAGGTGGGTGGAGGTTCTCAGGGAAAGGGTGTTCACCAGCGGGGTGCTGTAAATCGCAATGAATTGTCGTAGATACTTATTCCAGTGCACCGAGAGAATCGTGGCGGCTTCCAGAACCGGGGCCGCGGTTTCCAGGCCGCCGCTCCAGACCTCATGGCCCTGGTAAAATTCCCACGCCGCTTTTTTAAGAGCGTCGGAGAATTTCACCCGGCCCAGGATATTGGGCCAGGACAGCCACGCCGACCTGCATCCGTAGACATAAATATATCCGTTATAAATCAAGGCGCCTGATCCCATGGCCGTTTCCGCTTCCGGGAACAAGAGGGTGGGATCGCTTTCCCCGGGAGCGACCTCGTTGCGGACCACGGGGCTCTCCGGGCTTTCCCAAGTGGCGACGGAATAGCCGACCGCGGCAAAGTTCCAGGCCCCGGGCCGGGCGAAAATCTTGCTGTAGAAAATCAGGGCTTGGCCCGAATCCGGGTCCACCACCACCGGCCCCGGCCACAGGGCCCACCGGGACTGGTCTGCCTCCGGGATATCGGTTCGGAAGTGCGCCTGGTTGTATTGCAGTTCCGCGCCGGTAAAGGGCAGAAGCTCAAACGGGGCGCCGCTCGCGTCCACCGGCTCGTCCCGGCAGTCGAGGCCGTTGCGGGCGTCCCGGCCCGCAGCCCGGCACCAGGTGCTGGACCGCCAGGTGGCCCCGTCCGCGGCGGGGGATTCCAGGGTGGTGTCGCCGAAGACCCAGACCGATTGCCCGCCGAAGAGGGCGCTGTAGCCCCCGTCCCGGCCCCGGATGATATCCAGGAATTGGACCGGGTCCAACTCCCGGGTTACCGCGATTTCCCCCGCGGGCGGCGAGCCGGAGCCGCAGGCGGTCAAACATAAAAGGGAAACGGATAAAAATAGGAGGGGGATACGGTTAAGTGGCATGTTTAACTTGACCTTCCCCACGATCTTGCCGCCGGGTTGCCTTATTCCCGTCATTCCCTAGCTGACGCTCGTGTCGGCCAGGGAATCCAAGATATTTTTCGCGGTTTCCTCGGCTTGCCGCAGGTAGGGTTCGAGCTCGGCCGCGGTGGCTTTGGGCCCCACGCCGCAGGCGCGGATCAGGTGGCTCTCTCCGAAGCCATACCATTTCATGATCGATCCATAGCGTGGAAACACCTGGGCGAACCGGTCCGGATCCGATTGTCCCTGGGTGAGGACAAAGACCAGCTTCTTCCCGG
>Ga0315297_10000455_pt1 | contig 24028 bp, 21 predicted proteins | sample YL17G15_0_MG_FD_203628 | JGI IMG/M metagenome (GOLD analysis project Ga0315297, IMG submission 203628) | Sediment microbial communities from Yellowstone Lake, YNP, Wyoming, USA - YL17G15_0 | ecosystem: Environmental > Aquatic > Freshwater > Lake > Sediment | place: USA: Wyoming | collected... | reverse complement strand
TCCCTGGCATCAAACAAATCTATGACCTGGCGGAAAAGCAGATTTTCGATATCTACGAACAAGGCATCAAATTCCTGAAAGCTTTGTCCGCGGTCCTGTTCAAGGGCATCGACCGGCCGATCGACGCGGTCTTGGAAAAAGGCGTGACCGCGGTCGGCAGCCGTTTCACCCGCGTTCTTCAGGGCGCCCACACCGGGCATTACGCCAACTACCTGGCCTGGTGCCTGGGCGGTCTGCTGGCCGTGGCCGGAATCATCAGCTGGCTCATCGGGATTTAGGGTAGAGGAGAAGAGAGTTGATCTTCCTGTTTGTCGCGCTGCCACTCGTCGTCGCGGGGCTTTTGCCGCTCATCGGGAAAATCTCCAAAAAAGTGCTGCCCGATATTCTGGCCAACGGCGTTTTTCTCGTTCTCCTCGCCTACGCCGTCATCGTCGGAAAATCGCTCATCAGCCGGGGGGCCATCGTCCAGCAGCTGGTCTGGCTGGGCGAGCCGGTCAATATCCACATGGCCCTGGACGGTTTCAGCCTGTTCATGCTGTTCACCGTGTCGCTGGTCGGGTTGTGCGTGGGTCTCTATTCCATAAATTATATGGAGCACTACGGGGACAAAGCCACCTACTACGCCCTCCTGCTGATCATGCTGGCCGGAATGAACGGCCTGCTCCTCGTGACCGACCTCTTCCAAGTGTATTTATTCCTGGAAGTGGCGGCCATCGCCTCCTACGCTCTGGTCGCCTATGGCCTCGGCCACGATGAGCTGGAAGCTTCATTTAAATATCTCATGCTGTCGGCCGTAGCCTCGGCCTTTATCGTGGCCGGCATCGTCATCATCTACGGACTGACCGGCAGCCTGAGCTTTGAGTCCGTGGCCGCCGGCCTGCGTGCCCTGGACGCCCGTTTTATAGTCGGTGTTTGCACCGCCTTTTTCGTCTTCGGCTTCGGGCTGAAGGCGGCCCTGATTCCTTTCCACGCCTGGCTTCCGGACGCCCATCCCTCGGCGCCGGCCCCCATCTCCGCGATGCTGTCCGGGCTGTTGATCAAGGTTTCCGGAATCTACGCCCTGACCCGGATTTTTCTGAGCGTTCTGGGGTTGACCCCGGCTTTGTCCACAATCCTTATGTACCTGGGAGTCATCTCCTTGGTCGTGGCCGCGTTCCTCGCCCTGGGCCAAAAGGACATCAAGCGGATGCTGGCCTACTCCTCGATCAGCCAGGTGGGCTACATCGTCCTGGCCATCGGCCTGGGAACGCCCCTGGGAATTCTGGGCGGGCTGTTTCACCTCCTGAACCATGCCCTGGCCAAGAGCCTCCTGTTCTTGAATTCCGGGTCGATCCAGATGTCCACCGGGACGCGCAACCTTGACGAAATGGGCGGCCTGGCCAAGCGAATGCCGTGGACCGCGGCCACCAGCCTGGTCGGGTCCCTGTCCATCGCCGGCGTTCCGCCCCTCAACGGCTTCTGGAGTAAGTTGATTATCGTCATAGCCCTCATCCAGGCCCATCACTGGGTTTTCGCCCTGATCGCGATCCTGACCTCGGTCCTGACCCTTTGGTACTACTTGCTCATTCAACGCCGGGCCTTTTTCGGCCGCCTGAACGAACGGTGGCGAGAGGTCCGGGAAGCCCCCCTGTGGATGACCCTGGCCACGGTTATCTTGGGGCTGCTGTGCATCGCTTTCGGAATTTTCTTCAGCCTGATCGTCAGGTTCTGGATCGAACCGGCCCGCGACGCGTTGACGGCCGGGGTTCAGGCCCTGCTGACCTCCAGGGGAATGTGAACGATGACACTACAAATCGGATTGCTGTGCGGTCTGGTCGTCTTCTCCGCGGCGGCCATCCTGATTCGCGATATCCTGAAGGCGGCCATCTGTTTGGCCATGGCCAGCCTGCTGCTGGGCATCCTGTTTTTTGTGATGAAAGCGCCCTACGTCGGGGCGTTCGAGATCTCGGTCGTGGCCGGGTTGGTCACCGTCCTGTTCATCGTGACCATCGCCCTCACCCGGGCCGAAGGCGATGTCCGGGAATCGAAACTGGCGACCTGGGGCTTCCCCCTGTTTTTTATCGTGTTTCTGGCCATCGACCTGCTGGTCATGAAAGCCCTCATCGGCAAGATTCCGACGTTGACCTCGGGCGCCGAGGCGGGCACTTTCGGCGACGCGCTGTGGAAGGGCCGGACCTTCGACCTGGTGGCCCAGATCGGGGTGATTTTCGCCGGCGTCTTTGCCGTCCTGGCCCTGTTCCGCAAGAGGAGCAAGGATGAGTAGCACCTGGTTGATCTATATGGCTTTTGCCGCGATCCTGGTGTTCGTGGGCCTCTACGGCCTGCTCAGCCAGCGCAACCTGATCAAGCTGTTCATCGGCATCGAAATCATCAGCAAGGGCATCAGCCTAGCCCTGGTGTCCACCGGATTCGTTCGCCGTTCGATTTTCACGGCCCAGGCGCTGACCATTACCTTTATCGTGGTCGAGGTGTGCGTGGTGGCCACGGCCCTGGCCATTATCATCAATATCTACCGCCACACCAAGAGCCTGGATATCCGGAAACTGGCCAAATTGAAAGGGTGAGCCATGCATGCCATCGATGTTCTCCTGTCGCCGCCGATCGCCTTCCTGATTTTTCTCGGGTTGTCCTACGCGATCTACGGGCTGGGCAGCGTCCTGGCCCCCAAGCTCAAGAAGACAGGGGGCAAGCTCAAGACCTATGCCTGCGGAGAGGATATCCCGGGAGTCAAGCTGCAGTGGGGCTATCGGCTGTTCTTTTTTATCGCCCTCTTTTTCACCATGATGCACGTGGCCGTCCTGGTCATGGCCACGGTTCCGTCCGGCACGATCGTTTTCTTTAGCCTCATCTACCTGGTCATGATTTTCCTATCGGTGGTAGCCCTGATCACAAGGAGCTAGGTCCGATGTTCAATAAACTCGTCCGCTGGTCTCGGAAGAAGTCGCCCTGGATTCTGCATCTCAACTCCGGGGCCTGCAACGCCTGCGACATCGAGATCGTGGCCGCCTTGACCCCGCGTTTCGACGTGGAGCGCTTGGGAGTGCTGCTCAAGGCGACGCCCCGCCACGCCGACGTCATCATCGCCACGGGCCCGGCCACCCGACAGATCAAGGACCGGCTCATCCGCATCTACGAGCAAACGCCCGACCCGAAGTTCGTCATCGCCGTCGGCGCCTGCGCCCTGTCGGGCTGCGTCTACCGGGGGGCCTACAATGTCATGGGTGGTATCGACCAGGTCCTGCCGGTCGATGTCTATGTCCCGGGTTGCCCGGCCCGGCCGGACGCCATCCTGGAGGGCGTGGTCAAGCTCCTGGGGAAGCTATAGGATCGAGGTCCGCATGAACGACGCGCAGATTGTGGAACGAGTCAAAGCCCTGTTGGGCGAGAAGGCCGGGGAGATCGCCAACCCTTTTCCGCGGCGAATCTACCTCAAAGTCGAACACCCCAACCTGACCGCCGCCCTGGCCGTGCTCAAGGATTCCCTGGGCTTCACCTACCTGGCCACCATCAGCGGGCTGGACCTGGGCGAGAATTTTGAAATCCTGTACCATCTGGCTAATGAATACACCAACCTCAACGTGCGGACCCTGATCCCCAAGTCGAGCCCGCACCTGGAGTCGATCTGCGGCGTCATCCCCGGCGCCATCCTTTACGAGCGGGAGCTGCAGGACATGTTCGGAATCGTGGTGGATCACATTCCCGACCCACGGCGGCTGGTCCTGCCCGACGACTGGCCGGACGGCCAATACCCGCTCCGCAAGGACTGGAAGTTCGAGCGTCCTGAGGAGAAGATCCCCGGAGGAAAGACGTCATGAAATTCACCATCCCCATCGGACCTCAGCATCCGGCCCTCAAAGAGCCGATCAGCCTGCGCATGACTTTGGAGGGGGAGGTCATCCGGGATGCCGATATCCGCCTGGGCTACAACCACCGCGGACTGGAAAAGCTCGCGGAGTCCAAGACCTACCTGCAGAATATCTACCTCACCGAGCGCATCTGCGGCATCTGCTCGCACTCCCATTCCACCTGCTTCGTCCAGGCCGCCGAGCAACTTCTGGAGGTCGAGCCTCCCCGGCGGGGCGTCTACCTGCGCTACCTTGTCTCCGAGCTGGAGCGCGTTCATAGCCACCTGCTGTGGCTGGGCGTCGCCGGCCACGAGGCGGGTTTCGATTCCTTCTTCATGTACACCTGGCGGGACCGCGAAGTGGTCATGGACATCCTGGAGAGAATCTCCGGGAACCGGGTCCACTATGCCATCAACACCCTGGGCGGCGTGCGGCGGGACATCGATGAAACCCAGCGCCGGAACATCCTGGATTCCCTGGGCCTCCTCAGGGCGAGAAGCGAATTTTACTTGAAAATCGGGGCCAACGAGCCGACGTTTGTAGCCCGCCTGTCCGGCGTGGGCTATTTATCCAAGGAGCAAGCCGTCGCTTTGTGCGCGGTCGGGCCCACGGCCCGGGCTTCGGACGTCTCGCGCGACGTGCGCAAGGACGACCCCTATGGGATGTACGCCGAAGTGCCCTTTGAAGTCTGCACCGCCCAGTCGTGCGACGTCCTGGGCCGGACGGTCGTCCGGGTCAAAGAGCTCATGCAGAGCTACAACATCATCGAGTTCCTGCTGAAGAACCTGCCCTCAGGCCCGGTGGCCGTCCGGTCGCCGCGCCGGGCCAAACCCGGAGAGGCCGTCGCCCGCTATGAGGCGCCCCGCGGAGAGAATATTCACTACCTCAAATCCAACGGGTCGGACAAGCCCGAGAGACTCAAGGTCCGCGCCCCCACCCTGGGGAACTACGCGGCCACCATTGAAATGCTGAAGTCCGGGTTCGTGGCCGACATCCCCCTGATCTTCGCCGCCATTGACCCCTGCATCTGCTGCGCCGAGCGCCTGGTGACCCTGGTCAATGCCCGGAGCGGGGAAGAGTCGACCATCCCCATGAGCCGGTTGCGGGCCATGGCTCAAGAGCGGTTCCTCAAAGCTCCCGTCCAAAAGGATGCGGTATGGCCACTCTGAAAACGATTCTTTATCTGCTTGTCTATCCGGGGTTCATATTTCTGTTCGTCTATTCCACCTTGTGCGAATGGTTTGACCGCAAGGTCTACGCCCGGCTGCAGAACCGGATGGGGCCGACCCACACCGGCCGGTTCGGGGTTCTTCAGCCCGTGGCCGATATCGTCAAGCTCCTGGCCAAGGAGGATGTCGTTCCGGAGCGCGCGGACAAGACCCTGTTTAACGCTTTGCCCGTCTTCGGGCTGGCCGTTGTTTCTACCGCCATGCTTCTCATGCCTGTCTGGCATTTTGACCCGGCCGTTCCGAGCTTCACCTCCTTTCCCGGCGATATCATCGTGCTCCTCTACATCCTGAGCCTGCCCACCCTGATCCTGTTCCTGGCGGGCTGGACATCCACCAGTTTCTTCTCCACCATCGGAGGAGCCCGGGTTCTGACTATGATGTTCGGCTACGAAGTGCCGCTCTTCCTGTCGGTCCTCGGCCCGGCCATCATGGCCGGCTCGTGGCGCTTGGCGGAGATCGCTCATTTTTTCCAGCATAAGCCCCTGCTCCTGCTGCCCAATCTCCTCGGCTTTGTGATCGCCGTCATCTGTCTGCAGGCCAAGCTGGAGCGCACGCCCTTTGATATTCCCCATGCCGAGACCGAGATCGTGGGCGGAACGTTCACCGAGTATTCCGGCAAAAAGCTGGCTTTGTTCCGGCTTATGACCGACGTGGAAATGGTCGCTGGCAGCGGGCTTCTGGCCGCGGTTTTTCTGGGCGGATTCCCGGGCGGACTTGTCCTGGGGCTGGTGTGGTTCGTGGTCAAGACCCTGTTCATCATCTTCCTCCTGTCCCTCATCCGGGCCATGACCTCGCGTATCCGCATCGACCAGGTCGTCAGCTTCGCCTGGAAGTATCTGGCCCCCCTGGCCGTGCTCCAGCTTTTCATCGTCATTTTGCTCAAGGGATTCGTTAAATGAGAATCGCGGTATTCCTTCCCGAACTTCTGCGCCACTTGTTCAAGAAACCGGCGACCGTGGATTATCCCTTTAAAAAGCTGGAAGTGCCCCCGGGTTTTCGGGGCACGCCCTTTCTCCATCCCGAGCTGTGCATCGTCTGCCGCGCCTGTGAACGGGATTGCCCGGCCGAGGCCATCGAAATATCGACGCTCAACGAGGCGGACAAAAAATTCCGCATGATCATCCATAATGACCGCTGTATCCATTGCGCCCAGTGCGTGGATTCCTGCCCGACGACGCCCAAGGCTATGGACATCGACCGGAAGTTTGAAATCTCGGCCTTCAGCCGCTGGGACCTGAAGGAGCAGTGGGACTTCGTCAAGGCCGTGATCAAGCCCAAAGCCCCGGCCGGAACGAGCAGCGCGGATTCGGAAAGGCCGACATCCTGAGCGTCGGGGGCTCGAGCCGAAGGCGCCCGGAAGCGCCCATCGCTTGGGAATCATCCGCAACCCGCTTCCCGCGAGACGGGCTGAAGGGACGGAGCGCGAGTCGAGGATAGTGTCATGAGCCAACCGTGGGAAACGATTCTGGAGAAAGAGCTGACCCAACCCGGGCGTGTGGTCCTCCTGGGCGTCGGCAACGTCAAGAAAGGGGACGACGCCGCGGGTAGCCTGTGCCTGACCCTCATCCATTCGAACTTCCACGGGGTTCGGTCCGACCTCCTCATCCTCCAGGGCGGGACCGTTCCGGAGAGCGCCACAGGCCGGATTCGCGCCTTCAAGCCGTCGCGGGTCATCATCATCGACGCCGCGCTGGGCGGTCATCCGCCGGGAACGATTTTCATCTTTGACCCTCAGGACATCAGCCGCGACAACCTGTCCACTCATCACCTCCCGCTGTCCCTGCTCGTTAAATATTTCGAGGCCAGCCTGGAGTGCCGGGTCATTTGCCTGGGCATCGAGCCCGAGCGGGTGGAGGCCGGACAGCCCGTGACGGCCGCCGTCAAACAGGCCATCGCTCGTCTGGCGGAACGGATCGTCGATATCCTCGTCCGGAGGCCTGTGGCGCATTGACTTGACTCCGGCCCTATGGTAGATATTCACCGATTCCCATGAGCGATCAGGCCTTTCCGCCCGCTTCGCCCCGCATCAGTCTCCAGCCCTGAACGAGGAGGAAAAAACTATGCCGTCCATAGGACTCGGTTTTTCCGACTGGGTGATCATCGTCCTATATTTCGGGTTCATCATGGGCCTCGGGTTCTATCTCAAGCGCTACACCCGTAGCGAAAACGATTTTTTCCTGGCCGGCCGCCGGAACAGCTCCTGGGTCGCGGGCTTGGCCTTCCTCTCGGCTAACCTGGGCGCCCTGGAATTGCTGGGCATGACGGGCAACACGTTCAAGTACGGGATGTACGTGGCTCACTTCTACTGGATCGGGGCCATCCCGGCCATGCTCTTCCTGGGCGTGTACATGATGCCCTTCTATTACAGCAGCCGCATCAAGTCCGTGCCCGGGTACCTCAAGCTGCGCTTCGACGAGAAAACGCGCGTCCTCAACGGCATTTCCTTCGGGGTCATGACCCTGCTCGTCTCGGGCATCAACCTGTACGCCATGGCCCTCGTGCTTCACACCTTCGTCGGCTGGGACTGGAACGTGAGCATGTGGGCTTCGGCCGTGACCGTGGCCGTGTACGTCACCCTGAGCGGATTGCTGTCGGCCATCTTCACCGAAATCATCCAGTTTTTCCTGATCTGGTTCGGGCTGTTTCTGGTTTCGGTCTTGGGCATCGTCGAAATCGGCGGCATGAAGCAAATCATGGCCCGTATTCCGGAGGCCTTCTCCAAACTATGGTCCACCTCGGGCGACCCGACGCTCAACGGGATGGCCGTGACCTGGGGCGGGATCGTCATGGGCTTGGGCTTCGTTCTGTCCTTCGGCTACTGGACCACGGATTTTCTGGTCGTGCAACGGGCGTTCTCGGCAAAAAATTTGCGTTCGGCCCGAATGACGCCCATCTTGGCCTCGTTCTTCAAGATGGCGGTGCCCTTCCTGGTCATCGTCGCCGGGCTTATCGCCTTGGTTTTATCCCGGGACCCCAACAGCGGTTTTCAATTGATGGCGGACGGGAGCAAAGTCAACTATGACTCCGCCTTGCCCCTGCTCATCGCCAGGTATTTTCCGCGGGGGCTGGTGGGGCTGGGCATCACCGCCTTGCTGGCGGGCTTCATGGCCGGTCAGGCGGGCAACATCAGCGCCTTCAACACGGTCTGGACCTACGATATCTACAAATCGGTCATCAACCGCAAGGCCTCGCCCCGGCATCTGCTGTGGATGGGCCGGGCGGCCACCATCGTGGGCATTCTGATCAGCATCCTGACCGCCTATTGGGCGAAAAGCATGCCGACCATCATGGACTACATGCAGGCCATCTTTTCCTGGGTGAACGCCCCGCTGTTCGCCACGATGCTCCTGGGCATGTTCGTCAAATGGATCACGCCCAACGGCGCCTTCTGGGGGCTCATCGCCGGGATGGGCTCGTCGATCACCATGTACCTCGGGGTGAAATTCAATTTTATCTCCACCCGGCTCATCACCCTGTCCGGCCACTCCTCCGACATGGCGGCCAACTTCTGGCGGGCCTGGTGGGCCTGGTTGATCTGCTTCCTGGTGACGATCGTCATCAGCCTGTTCACGGAAAAGAAGCCGGAGAAACAGCTGGTCGGTTTGGTCAAAGGCCTGACCAAGGAAACCGCGGGGCAGGCCATTCCCTGGTTTAAGAAGCCCGGCTTCTACGCCGTCCTGTCCCTGATCGTTCTCGTTGTCCTCAACATTCTCTTCTGGTAGGAGGGGAGCCGACCATGGCTAAGAAATTTGATTATCGGCGGATGAAACCCATCTGGTATTTTGTCGGCCTGATCCTGGTGTCCATGGGAGCGGTCATCAACTTGACCGGAATCTATGACCTTTTTCGCGGCGGGGAAGGGGACAAGGTCCTCAGCTCTTTGCATCCCAATATCTGGTGGGGCGAGCTCATGGCGGTTGTCGGCGGCCTGTTCATTTTCTTTAATAGAAAAGCGGCATCCGCCGACAGGGCCCCGGTCAAAGCGACCAGGAGAAAGAATGCCTGACCCAGCCCTGAAGGTTCAGGCCGAATTCGCCCGGCGTTTTCAACAGACGCCGCTCATGGTCCGCTCTCCGGGCCGCGTCAATCTGATCGGCGAACATACGGACTATAACGAGGGATTCGTTCTGCCCGCGGCCGTGGACAAAGCCATCTATTTCGCCCTGTCCTCCCGGGCGGACGGGCGATGCGATCTCTACGCCCTCGACCTCAAAGATTCATACCGGGCCGAGCTGGCCCGGCTTGAAAAATCGGGAAAAGGGTGGCCCGATTATCTGTTGGGCGTCGTGGACCAGATCCAAAAAGCCGGGCACGCGATCCCGGGGTTCAATTGCGTTTTCGGGGGGGATGTGCCCATCGGCTCCGGGATGTCCTCCTCGGCCGCCATCGAAGGCGGCTTGGCCTTTGCCCTGAACAGGCTATTTGACCTGGGAATCCCGCCCTTGGACCTGGTCAAGCTTGCCCAGAAAGCCGAAAACGATTTTGTGGGCGTGCGGTGCGGGATCATGGACCAGTTCATCAATATTTTCGGCCGGCCGGGCCACGTGCTGAAGCTCGACTGCCGGAGCCTGGAATACACGTATTATCCTTTCGACCGGAAAGACTTGCGGATCGTGCTGTGCGACACCAAAGTCAAACGGGAATTGGCTTCCTCGGAGTACAATGTCCGGCGACGCCAGTGTGAGGAAGGAGTGTCTGTACTGGGGAAATACCGGCCGGGGATTAAAAGCCTGCGCGACGTGACTCCGGAACTTTTGGAGAGCCGCAAGACCGAATTCGACCCGGTGATCTACAAACGCTGTCATTATGTCGTCATGGAGAATCAAAGGGTGGAGGAGGCCTGCCAAGACCTTGAAAACTCGGATTTCATTTCATTCGGCCGGAGGATGAACAGCTCCCACGCCGGCCTCCGGGACGATTACCAGGTGAGCTCGGCCGAGCTCGATATCCTGGTCGATGCGGCCCAAGGAGTAAAGGGCGTCCTGGGAAGCCGGATGATGGGCGCCGGGTTCGGCGGCTGCACGATCAACCTGGTCGAAGAGACCGCCGTCGAAGCCCTGGTCGAGGCGGCCACGCGGGCCTATCAGGCCAGGATGAAGGCCGATCCCCGGGTCTTCGTCAGCCGTCTGAGTTCCGGAACAGAGGTCCTATCGACTCCGGCTTGAAGGTCAGGACTCGCCCGAAGAGGCTCGGGGCGTTTGAATTTTCGGCAAAAAGATGTAAAATGAAGCTCGTTTTTTAATCGACGAATCTGACGCAAATGAATACGGAACATACGGGAAACGGGACGGGCTTAGGCAAACGAATAGGCCAAAAACTTTTTGGGCCGCCCCGGAACATCAAGGACCCTTCGATCCTTCATAAATTATCCCTGGTGCCGCTGCTGGCCTGGATCGGACTGGGGGCGGACGGATTGTCGTCGTCGTCCTACGGGCCCGAGGAAGCGTTTCGAACGCTGGGCCAACATACCTATCTAGCCGTGTTCCTGGCCTTGGCCACAGGCCTGACTGTTTTCATTATTTCTTCAGCCTATTCCTCCATCATCGAGCATTTTCCGAGCGGCGGAGGCGGGTACATCGTGGCCAGCCATACCCTGGGCAGCCGGACCGGAGTCGTATCCGGCTGCGCCCTGCTCGTGGATTACATCCTGACCATCACCGTGTCCATCGCCTCCTGCGGAGACGCGCTCTTCAGCTTTCTGCCGCTGAGCTACCAAACGATCAAGGTGCCTTTTGAAATATTCCTGGTCTTGATCCTGATCGTCCTCAACATCCGCGGGGTCAAGGAATCCATCCAGATCCTCGCGCCCATTTTTGTCATCTTCATCCTGACCCATATCTTCATGATCGGCTACGGAATCCTGTCCCACATTCCGCAGATCGGCCCGGTGGCCACCGGGATTCAGAGGGATTTTAAGTCCGGGATGGCGGCCCTGGGCGGGATGGGCATGCTGGCCCTTTTTCTCAAGGCTTATTCCATGGGCGGGGGGACGTACACCGGGATCGAGGCCGTGTCGAACGGGCTGCAGGTCATGCGCGAGCCCCGGGTTCAATCCGGGAAACGAACCATGCTCTACATGTCCACCTCGCTGGCCTTCACCGCCGGAGGACTTTTCCTGTGCTACCTCTTGTTGAAGGTCGTCCCGGCCCAGGGGCGAACCCTCAATTCCATCCTGGCCAACAGTCTCTTTAGCGGCTGGGGAATAGGTCCGGTCCTGGCCTTCGTCACCATCCTCTCCGAGGGCGCGCTGCTCATGGTCGGCGCCCAGACCGGTTTTGTGGACGGGCCCAGGGTCATGGCCAACATGGCCATCGACTCCTGGTTTCCCCACCGTTTCGCGGCCTTGTCCGAACGCTTGACCATGCGCAACGGGGTTATGGTCATGGGCACATTGTCCGTGATCCTGCTCCTCTACACCAAAGGCAGCATCGGCACCCTGATAGTCATGTATTCGATCAACGTGTTCCTCACGTTCTCCTTGTCCAATCTGGGGATGTCGCGGTACTTCATCAAGAATAGGAAAAAGGATCCCCGCTGGAAGAAAAGCCTGCCGATCAACCTCATTGGCCTGGTGTTGTGCTTGACGATCTTGATCATCACCTCAATAGAAAAATTCCGGTTCGGCGGCTGGCTGACGCTGGTCATCACCTCGCTGTTCGTCATTCTCTGTTTCATCATCCGGCGCCATTATCGCAGTGTGAGCCGAGCCAAGGAAGAACTGGATGAAATCCTGATGGCTATTCCGACCTCGGGCAAGCCCAACCGGCAGCGGGCCAACCCCAAGGACATGACGGCCATTGAGCTCGTCCGGAAGTTCGATGGGTTCGGCATCCACACCCTTCTGTCCATCGTCCGCGGTTTTCCCGGCACGTACAAGAATTTCATATTCTGTTCCGTGGCCGTGGCCGACTCGGGCGTCTTCAAAGGAACCGAGGGCGTGGCGGGCCTGGAGGATTCCGTGCGCAAAATGTTGATGAGATATGTCACGCTGGCCCAGAATTTGGGATTGAAGGCCGATTTCCGGATGGCTGTGGGAACGGATGTGGTGGAAGCGGGCACTCAATTGTGCGCCGACACGGCCCGGGAATTCCCGAAGTCAACGGTCTTCACCGGCAAGATCGTTTTTCGGGAGGAGAAATTTTATCACAGGATTCTCCACAACGAGACGGCCAAAGCGATACAAAAAAATCTGCACTGGAAGGGGATCAACACCGTCATCCTTCCCATCCGGGTTCAAATTTAGAATCCGGCCCGAGCGCGGCCCGGAACGGTCCCTCCCCCCGAGAATCTTCTGGCATTCACCGCGGCGTTCCGATATTCTATGGTTTCGCGGCCGAGGGCCATCTCTTTGACGGCCGGCCCGAGGCGGGACTTCAGAAAGCTTTTACGTTCGGGGAATCTCGCTGAACCGTCGGCCGGCGGTCCGAGGCTAGAACGGAGAGAGGGGGGCTGCTGTGTTTGTCCTGAAAAAGATCATGGCCGCTTTTTTTATTCCGCCGGGCTTGTTTGTCACGCTCCTGGCCGGGGCCGCGGTCTATCTTCTCCTCAAAAAAAAATCAAGCAAAAAGCTCTTGGTCTATTTATTCGGGCTAGCCGGCCTCATGTGGGTGCTGTCCGTCGCCCCGTTCGCCGACTTCATGACGCGGACCCTGGAAAAAGCAGTTCATTCTCCCAAAAACCCCAAGGGCGACGTGATTATCGTTCTCCATGGAACCGGCCAGCGGCTGGGGCCCGCGGTGTCCCTGCAGTTGAGCCTCAAGGTTCCTCTCTTTCTGTGCGGATACAACTATCTCCAGGATTATCCGGAGGAGGAAGCGCGGTTGCGGCGCAGTTTGCAGAGCTCGGGAGTTTCCCCGGAGATGCTCATCGTCGAAACCCAGAGCCGCGATACGCAGGAAAACATCCGCGCGGCCAAGGCGGTTTGTCGAGAGCGGGGATTTGTGAGCCCGTTGATCGTCACTTCGGCGTTTCATAGCCGGAGGGTGCGGTTAACCTGCCGCAAGCAGGATTTTCGAGCCGTGATCATTCCGGTGAGTTTCAGTGTCCTGGGCCAGGGTATCCGCTACACCTGGAGGGACTGGCTCCCGCTGGCTGAAAACCTATACAACACCTCGCTGGCTTTCAATGAATATTTCGGGCTGTTGTTCTACGGCATAGCCTATTGAGGCCGATTCCGCCCGACGGGGGACGCGTTCGGCCGGAGAGGCTATCCGGCTCGGTCAGAGGGCGAACGATTCGAGGGGAAAGAGGAGGAAACATGAAGCACTCTGGCGGAGCGATCATTATCCTGCTGATCTGGACGGCCGGCTGCGCCCAGACGGCCAAGCCGACTCAGGGGATTTTGTTCAGGGACGACGCCGCCTTCCTGAAAAAACACACCCGGGTCATTATCCTCGCCGCTCGTGACGGCCTGGCCCAGGTGGCGGTCAACCCCGACCTCCAGGGACGAGTCATGACCAGCACACCCGGCGGCCCGGACGGCCAAAGCTTCGGCTGGATCAACCGCGAGCTTCTGGCCTCCGGCCAAAACAACCTGCACATGAACGCCTTCGGCGGAGAGGACCGGTTTTGGCTGGGCCCTGAGGGCGGGCAGTTTTCCGTGTTTTTCAAAGCCGGCGCGGCCTTCAACCTGGACAACTGGTTCACGCCTCCGCCGCTCAACGAAGGCGCGTTCGAGGTCGTGGCCCAGGACGGCGGAAGCATCCACTTCCGCAAGACCATGCGCTTAGTCAACTATTCGAACGCGGTGTTCGACCTGGACGTGAACCGTGTCGTCCGGCTGCTGGACAAAAGCCGGGTCGAAGGCTTGGGGATCAAGGTTCCCGATGACGTGTCCCTGGTCGCTTTTCAGTCCGACAACCGCCTGACCAACACCGGGACAGCGCCCTGGTCGAAGGAGTCCGGGCTGTTGTCCATCTGGATCCTGGGCATGTTCAACCCCTCTCCGGAAACGGCGATCGTCGTCCCTTTTCAGCCCGGAGCCGAGGCCGATCTCGGTCCGGCCGTCAACGACGCCTATTTCGGCCGGGTGCCGGCCGACCGATTGAAAGTCGAGGAGGACCGGCTGTACTTCAAGGGAGACGGCCAATATCGGAGCAAGATCGGGATATCACCCCTGCGGGCCAAGCCCATCCTGGGGAGCTACGACGCGGGAAACCGGGTGTTGACCATCGTTCAATTCACGCCGCCCGGGGATAGGGTGGATTATGTGAATTCCATGTGGCAGATCCAGGATAAGCCCTATGCCGGCGACGCGGCCAACAGCTACAACGATGGGCCGGCATCGCCCGGGGCCAAGCCGCTCGGCCCGTTCTATGAGCTGGAGTCTTCCTCGCCGGCCGCGGCGCTCCAGCCCGGCCAAACCCTCGGCCACGTTCACACCACCATCCACTTCCAGGGGAATGAAAGATCCTTGAACGAGATTGCCCAACAGGTTTTGGGCGTCGGGCTTGAAGAAATCACCAAGGCTTTCAAGACCCGATAAAATTAAGCCGGAAGCGAAGATCAGCGAGGGCCTCCCGACGTTCCCGATTCCAACTCGCCTCTATTTTCTAGGGCCGGACGACAATCATCACGACTCCGTGGCCTGGGACTGAAGCTGAGAAGCTGCCTGTAAAACTGCCCAGGTCTTTCTTGAGCCACAGGTCGCGGACTTCAGCCGCGGTCTTGCTCGGATAGCCGATCTCGGTCCAGTTGACCGCGATCTTGGCCGCGGATTTGCCTCTGTTGAGGAGGACAACCGCCCGGTTGCCGTCGGCCAGCGCCTTAGCCCAGACTTCATAATCTCCGTCATCGCGGACTTTGCGTCCTTGCCGGCCCAGCGGGTCCTGGTCGATGGCAATGACTTCCTTGTTGGTCAGGATATCGCGGATCGCGGACTTCATGGACCGCAGGTCGTTGCCGGCCATGAGCGGCGCCGCCAGAATAGACCACAGGCTGAAATGGGCCTGGTACTCGGTAACCGACATTCCGCCGTTGCCCACCTCGAGCATGTCCGGGTCGTTCCAGCGGCCGGGGCCGGCCGCGGATTCCAGCCCGACTTGAAGGTCGAGGATTTGGACAACGCCCAGGCCGCCGTCTTCTTTTTTGTTTTCCCAAACGTCCTGGATGTCTCCGGTCGTCCGCCACAGGTTGCCGATGTCCTGGGCCCAGGTCCAGGGTTTGGTGCTGCCCCATTCGCAGAGGCTGAAAACGATCGGCCGGCCGCAGATCTTGAGGGCGTCCCGCATCCGGGAATAGGCCGCCGGGGAGTTCTGGCCGCCGTTGTTGCACCAGTCATACTTCAAGTAGTCCACGCCCCACTCGGCGTACTGGCGGGCGTCCTGGAATTCGTAGCCCCAGCTTCCGGGGCGCCCCTGGCACGTCTTGGTCCCGGCGTCGGAATAGATGCCGAACTTGAGACCTTGGGAATGGATGTAATCGGCCAGAGCTTTGATGCCCGAGGGGAAGGCCTTGTCGTCGGCGATGATATTGCCCTGGGCATCGCGGGCCACCTGCCAGCAATCGTCGATGACGATGTATTGATAGCCGGCGTCCTTCATGCCGCTTTGGACCATGGCGTCGGCCGTTTCCCGGATGATTTTTTCGTTGATTTTGCAGCTGAACTTGTTCCAGCTGTTCCAGCCCATGGGCGGGGTCAAGGCCAGTCCGTTGTCCAGGGCCCGAATAGCTTGATAGCTCAGCAAGAGGCCGGAGACAAGGATCAAGCCGGAAAGGACTTTGGTCAGGGGTGTTCGTTTCATTGATTGCTCCTTCCTTAATATGATTCAATATATCATATTTGAAAGGCTTGTTTTAGAATATTCAGCGCTCGATCGGCAGAATGCCGTTCGCAATGACGACAGGCTCATCACACAAATGAGTACCTGAGAGAGGCACGAAGTGAAAAATCCGCTGCAAAAGGATCATGATTAGCTTTAATTATGGGCTAGCATAGAGTTGCAGGAAGTCAGCAACATCATGGAGATCCTCCTCATCGGTGAAACTCATTTAGAGCAGAAGCAGAGATAAGCTTTTAACCTGCCAAGCCGTGCCAAGCGGGTTCAGGTATCCATTATTGCGATGAACCAGCCTACAAAAAGCCAATCTAAGCCTTAAAATGGAGTCGAAAAGGCCCTTAATTTATTGGTCATCAACAAGATGGGACAGCAAAGCAAAAAGCTATCCCATCAATCCCTTGCATATAAAACACCCCAGGAATACTATCAGGCCTGGCTTAAAGAACATAAACCCAAGGTCTCACTAATCTAGTGGACGAGTTCAAAGCATTGACTATTCGTTGGCTTTGCCTTAAGTATTAGGTGTCGCCTGAAAAATAGCGCGAGTTGGAACCATTCACGGGATAGGGGCATGCTGCGAGTCATCCGCTTGACCATGGCTGGCGCTCTGGCCATCCTCTTTGCGGCGGCAATGCTGACTGCCGCCAATACAGCTCCATCCGCCATTGTGGTTCACCAACCTATCACGGTTTATCAATTCGGCCAGCCGCTGGAATTCAGCGCCGTCACCAAGGAACGTATCGAATGGCTGACCCTTTTTTATCGTTTTTCTGAAACGTCTGAGTTTAGCCCCAGGCTGATGACCTCGGATGACAAGGGGACCTACCGAGCCGTGTTGGCCGTCGATGAGCTGGCATCCAATCGTTTGGAGTACTATCTGGCCTTCAATTGCGAGGACAGGATTGCCTACCTTCCCGAGGATGTCCCGGCCCGCGTCTTTCACGCCCAGGGCAGCGGCGCCGCTCCGCCTCCCGCGGCTCAACCGAAACTGGCCACACCAGCGATTGGTGCCACATCTTATTCCGTTGGCATCGACGGCAGCGCCTCGGAATGGCTGGCGGGTTCCAGCGGTGTCCTGGCCCATCCCCACTTCCAGCAGACCGAAAACCTTCGCCTCAGCTTCCAAACCAGCCATGACAAGCTGCAGGTCGCTTTCAACGCCTGGCTGCAATACAACAGCCTGCCCCTCGGCAACCAGAGCGAATTCAATTTTGCTGATGGCCAGATCAATATCAGCCTGGGAGGGCACTCTCTCCAGGCCGGCAATATTGTCCTGGCCGGAACGGAGCTGAGCCTGCAACCCTTGAGCCGCCGGGGATTGGCTTACACCTGGACGGGCCGAAATATGGGTCTAAAGCTGTTCACGCTCAGCACTCAGCAGTTACCGGGGTTTGCCGGCTTGATTGCGCCCAAGTCCGGCGCCGGCCTTATCGGCGGCATCCTGACCCTTTCTTTCCTGGATAATGCTCTCAGCCTTCAGGCCACGGGCTTGACGGGAAAAGACAACGCAGCGCTGGGAATCAACACCGGCTTCGCGACTTGGTTCAAGAGCCGCCGGGGCGACCTCTTCTCCTTGGCTGGCAAGGCCTCTCTATGGCACAATTCCCTGACGATTGACTCCGAGCTGGCGCTCAGCCGCTACGACCCTGACACGACAGACAGTCAACCGGCCGCGAACGATTCCGCTTGGCGGGTGGGGGGGCAATATTCCCGGGGAATCCTGGAGTCGCACATTTCGCTGAAGACCATCGGCAAGGATTTCAACTCTATCGGCCAGCAATTCATGGTGAGTGACCGCCGCATCCTGGACACCGGCATCGGCCTGCGCCTCGGCAAACTCAGCCTCAGTGCCGCTTATCAGACACAACGCGACAATGTTAAAAACGATCTAGCGATCTCCACGGCCAACAATGCCCAGATGAACGCTTCATTGGGCTGGAGCTTTTCGGACGCGGGCAACCTCCAGCTAGGGTACTCCCAAAGCGAACTCAACCTGCCGGGAACGATTTTATCGCCCATCGCCGGGGGAGTCAAAAAAAACGGCTATTTCGGCTCTCTGTTCTTGCGGCCTGGCCAGGGGGCCAGCCTGCGGTTTTCGGCCCAGCGCGACGAGTTCAAGGGCACGACGAACCCGGACCTAGGCGGTCATTCGCTGACCCTCAACGCCGGCGGCAATTTCCTACAGCCCGAGTACTGGACACTCGGCGGCCAGCTGGGGATGATCTTGGCCCACTATCCCGCCACGCAGAAGGATGCCAGGTTCTACTATGCGTTCATCAACGGCGACTTGGCGATTCTACGGCTGCTCTCGCTGTCGCTGATCGCGGGCTTCAACCGGAGCGAGCCGGGCGTTGGGGACAACCAGCAACTGGTCAACCTCGACGGCGGACTGGCGCTGCGGACGCCTCCCGCCTGGAGGTGGGCGCTGGCCATGGTTTCGGTGCGGGCAAATTGGATGAGGAACAGGACGGGAAACGTCCGAACCGATGATTATCGGATTTATCTCAAATGTGATTTTTCTTTGGAGAAGACATGAGCATCAAAAAAGTTCTCGCGCTGGTTTTTGTTCTTCTGGTTATGGCCAAGGGGCTGTCTGCCTCTCTGAGCTATTCGCCGTCCTCGCCACGGACGGGCGAAACAGTGACCTTCACCCTCAGCCCGTCTAGCCAGCCGGTCGGTTCGATTAAATGGGACTTTGGCGACGGGAGTCCGGTGCAGACGGGCACCAGCATGACGGCAACCCACGTCTATACGGCGGTGGGGAGCTATACGGCCAAAGCGACCTACGGCGTGGTGCAGAGTGCCATTCCTGTAACCGACCAGGCGACGGTGCAGGTGACGAATCCGCGGCAGATCGGCTTTACTCCACCGCAGCCCAAGGCGGGGCAGGCCGTGACGTTTTCGGCGCAGAACTATTACTCGAGCTGCATCCATTGGGACTTTGGGGACGGCACGGTGAAGAACGGGGCGACGAGTGAGAGCCACACCTATGCCAACGCCGGCACGTACACGGTCCAGGCCTACGAGGAGTGCGGCACGACCTACGGGGCGTCGGCGACGGTCAATGTAGCGGCCCAGGGGATCACGCCGCCGCCGGTGCCGCCGCCGACCCAGCCTACCCTGGCCGTGACCTTCGTCAGCCTCTACTTCGCCGGCGGCAAGGCGGAAGTCAGTGTGGCCAAGGATTTTGCTCCGCTGCAAGCGTTTGCGGACATCCAGGTGACGGGCGCGGGCCTCTTGCAGTGGCAGTGGCTGGTTGATGGTCTGGTGGTCAAATCGGATACGATGACAGTCAGCTTCGGCAACAAGCTCACGCTGGATTCGGGCAAGGTGCCGGGATTGCCCACGGCGGTGCCGGGGGATCATCGGGTGACGATGCGCTTCTTGCCGCAGCCGGCGGCGAGCTTCGCTATTCCGGTCGTCAGCTATTTTGTGGCGGTCAAGGGCCCGGCGCCGGTGGTCCGGAAGGTGACGCCGGACAGGCTGGCGCCGGGGTCCCAGTACAAGCTGGACCTGGAAGGAACGGATTTTAGCCCGGAGACGGAGATCAGCTTCCCGGCGCCCTTGGCAGTGCTCAAGAAGGCGGTCATTCTCTCGCCGACCCATGCTCTGGTGACGGTATTCGTGGCGCCGACAGCGCGTGCGGGGGCTAAGACGGTGATGGCGCGGAACGAGCACGGCCAAACGCACGGTCCCGGCCAGGTGATGATCGCAGTGGTTCCTCGCATTGGTGGCCTTTTTGATTGCTATCCCGACGCCTCGCCTCCTTATGTGGATGCGCTGGTCCAGCTTACCCTGGGAGAAAATCCGGATATCCAAGCCGTGACCGGCGCCGTGGTCAAAGTCGACGGCATGGACTTGCCCGAGGAAAGCCCGACATCCCTCAACTATCGAGCCCGTTTGAATATGGACCTTCCCGTCGGGTATCAGTTTACGGTTTCCGTCACCGTTGACGGGATCACGTATACAGGGAAGGGCGGCCAGATCGACAATTTCTTCCGATGGGCCCAACCGACGGCCGGGACGCGGGTCGATCAGTCAAAACCGGACGTCGATTTCCAGTGGACGTTCAACAGCGGCGTCGCGCCCGTCCATTTCAGGGTCGAATACAGTGGCCCGCCCTACAGCTATACCCTTTTTCAGACCGACGTGACCAGCGACCATTATGTGATGCCGACCTCCCTCATCCCGCCCTCCGTGTATCCGTTTGGCCTGAACATTTATCTGACCAAGGAGTATGCTCCGATCCTATTCGAGGGCGTCGACGCATCCCGGGCCAAAATCCCCGCATTCCAGGGCTTTCTTCAGAAGCAGACGTGGCTGTCCGGAGGGCCCATTATAGTCAAGCCTTTTCCCACCTCTGCCGCCGAATTAATAAAGATTCTTGCCGAGGCCAATAAGCAGAAAGAGCCGCCTTGGGCGCAGAGCGGAGCGCCGATCCCTGGATCGATCATGCAGACGACAAGGCCCTCTATAACGGGCTGGATCGACTGCTTTCCGTCTCGTGTTCCCCCGAGCGCGGACGTATGGGGTGCTGTCAGAATAAATTCAAACTGGGTAGAAGACAAGGTTGTTGAAGTCGACGGTCATGTCATCTCCCTCGCTTCGGGTCCCGGAGCCGCTAATGCCAAGGATCTTGATTTTTCTCAAGGCCATCGGTTCTCCGTTTCGGTGACCATCTACGGGTTCACTTACACCGGAACCAGCGGCCCGATCGACACGGTCGCGATATTAGATCACCCCCGGGACGGAGATACGATCTCGCTCAGTCAAAAGAAGTGGCTCGGGATCGGCTGGTCGTTCAGCGGCGCATCCACGCCGATGAGGTTGGGGGTGAAGTATTGCCCGGAGAATAGCGACTCGTGTATTCATCTTTTGCCACTTCAAATGGTGAATGGCAATGGACTGACGCTGTCTCTCGCCGAGATTCCCCGCGGCAGTTGGAAGAGTTCTTCGGAATCTCCTACCCAACCCCAGGTTCAGAGGGGCCGTATCATTATATTTTTTGGGAGAGACTTGGGGCCCATCGTCTGGGACCGCCCGGACATCCTGAGCCCGGATTCCGTCCTTTCTGTAGGCCAGAGCTGGAATTTTGCCACGGTCATCCTCAAGGTTGTGGACTGATCCTTATGAAATAGTTGCTTGGCTGGCTAAACTTACTAATTATAAAATAATTAGCTGAATATTAAGCTTGTTTCTAGGTCTAAAAGAGGCCTTTTTATATAGATTCCAAATTAATTCTTAGGCTGCGATTATCAAAGGTTCAATTCTGTCCTATCGCTTTTCTTGCTTTGAAAATACTGTTTTAAGAGTAAAAATGTGGACAGCAGGTTTAAAATATTTTTTATAATCAATAAGTTATATCAGCCAAGCAACATCAGCTATAATAACATCAGCTAAATGGATTCCTTGACGGGTGATCGCAGCTTGAAGTAGTATCATCTCCAATGGGGGCTTCCGATCCAAGAAAAGGGGAGGTTTTTCGCTTGAAAAAAATTCTGGCCATTGTCCTCATGGGCTTGGGAATTTCCCTCTCTTTCCCGCAGCGAGCGGGCGCTCAATGGATGAAGGTCCGCGAAGAGCCTCCTGGCGCAATGTGTTTGATTGCCTACGGATCGGATCTCCTCGCTGGTCTCATGTCTTCTTTAACCCCCGGGCCAGGAGTCATCCTGAGGTCAAAGGACATGGGCAAGTCCTGGGAGGCGGTCGACAAGAACGGCTGGCCCCCAGGAAGTGAAGCCATCTTCCAGAAGGGCGTTTATTGCTTCGCGGCGAGCGGGCCGTACCTCTTTGCAGGGACCAATGGCCTCGGCGTGTTTCTGAGCACGGACGGCGGGGCAAGCTGGAAGGCAGCCAACACGGGATTGCCGGCGTTTACCATCTACTCCATCAGGGTGAGCGGGCCGAACATCTTTGCCGTAGGGGTGGACGACGTATTCCGATCGACGAACCTCGGCGCCAGTTGGACCAGGGTTAACGGCGAGTTGCCGAACATCAAGATTTGCGACCTCGCGATATGCGGGCCGCATATCATTGTCGGCACTGAGGACCACGGCGTCTTCGTGTCCAAGGATAATGGGATGACCTGGAGCGCTGCCAACGCAGGATTGCCGCCGAACACATCGGTTTACCACCTTGCGGTCAGCGGGACGAGTGTCTTGACGAGCGCGTCGCGCAGCGTCTACCGTTCCGCCGATAACGGCAGAAGCTGGGCTGCGGTGTCAGGGATACCCAAGGATACCGATGTCGGGTGTTTCGAAGTCAACGGACCGAATGTGTATATCGGCACTGAGGGTCGCGGCGTCTTCCAGTCGAAAGACAACGGCAAGAACTGGATGGCCATCAACCTGGGTTGGACGCCTGAGAACTACGGCGTTATGGATCTTGTGGCCACGGACACGCAGCTATTTGTCAGAGTGAAGGCGATCTATGGCTATTCGCTCGAGTATTGGCGAATGCCCCGAGGGGTCGGACCGGCGCCCGGCCAACCGACGACTCAAGAGTACTTGGACAACGCCGACCGGGCGTATCGGGAACGCGACTTCGCTAACGCGGTCGTCTTTTATAGCAAGGTCGTCGAGCAGGACCCAAAATCCGTTCATGCGTGGCTCCAACGAGCCTGGTCATATGTCAACCTTGGAGGGAAGCCGAGCTTTGACAGTGCCCTTGCCGATACGGCCACGGTTCTTGAATTGGAGCCCGGGAACAAGGATGTCTATTGGGTCCGCGGCGAGATCTATATCAACTTGGCCAATTCTTCCCTGGATAAAAAGAATGCGAAGGAAGCCGAGGACTACGCGAACAAGGCGATCGCCGATCTTCAGATCGCCCTCGAGGCGAATCCGAAGTCCCGCGAGATCGCGCTCAACATCGGCGATGCCCGCCTGGCCAAAAGGGACCTGGAGGGCGCCCTGGCCGACTATGCGAAAGTGCTCGAAAAGGACCCCAACGATTGGAATAATGTGATCATCTCGCACCTCGACCGACTGTTTGAAACATGCGATAAACAAGGACGGGATTGTGACTGCGACGGCTACAAGGATGCGTGGTACTTGGCCGGGAAGTTCCAGGATCGCAAAAAGCACTTTGACCGGGCCATAAAGTGCTATTCCAAAGCGATCGAGCTCGGGCTGACGGACTCTTCCGTTTATTGGTCCCGCGCGGCGGATTATGACTTCATCGGCGAATTGGACAAGGCGCTCTCCGATGCGAACACGATCATAAAGCTCGATCCTCGCAGCTATGCCTATAAGTTCCGGGCGGATATCTATCAGCGGAAAGGCAAATTGGACAAAGCGATTGATGATTACCATAAGGCCAATAAGGCCCTTCGCGGGGAGATCAAGAAGACGGAATACAGTGAACAAACCGCACAGGCCGTAGATAAGGAAGCCTACGAAATTCACTTAGGCACGGCCGATGCCTACATGAAGAAACAGAACTGGAGTAAAGCTATCGACGAGTACCAAGCGGCCATCGAATTCACAGTGAATCCAGGCCTCCGCAGGGCATTCGTTCTTTATCGGATAGGGCTGGTTTATCAAAAGAAAGGCGACGCCGCGAACGCGCAAAAATACATCCAGCAGGCCGAAGCCATGGATCCCGAAGTCAAGAAACGATGATGGGCGGAATCTCGCCCGCCGCTGGAGTCTGAGCGCTTGGGCGGCCGTAAATAGTTGCTTGGCTGGCTAAACTTACTAATTATAAAATAATTAGCTGAATATTAAGCTTGTTTCTAGGTCTTAAACAGGCCTTTTTATAAAGATTCCAATCATTAATTCTTAGGCTGCGATTATCAAAGGTTCAATTCTGTCCTATCGCTTTTCTTGCTTTGAAAATACAGTTTTAAGAGTAAAAATGCGGACAGCAGGTTTTAAATATTTTTTATTATCAATAAGTTATATCAGCCAAGCAACATCAGCTAAAGCAACATCAACTAATGGACGCCTGGCTTCCTTTTGTCGAAGGCGCGGCCCAGTTCGCCGTATTTTATGGGATCCTCAAGGAAAACTACTACGGCTCCAAGTATGTCCTGGCCGGCGCCGGGATGAGCGAAAAAAAAACTAGTTCAGACCGGCTTGACGGCTCAGCGGACGAAACCGAGCTGCATGTAGTAGCCCTGGGGCTTGGCGCAGGCCGGACAGACTTTGGGCACTTCCTTGCCCTTGTGGATGTA
>Ga0315297_10000451_pt1 | contig 24116 bp, 22 predicted proteins | sample YL17G15_0_MG_FD_203628 | JGI IMG/M metagenome (GOLD analysis project Ga0315297, IMG submission 203628) | Sediment microbial communities from Yellowstone Lake, YNP, Wyoming, USA - YL17G15_0 | ecosystem: Environmental > Aquatic > Freshwater > Lake > Sediment | place: USA: Wyoming | collected... | reverse complement strand
CTTCCATCTTTTCCGCGCCGACATCTTTGAGCACTTCCGAGATGATTCGAGTCGCCTCACGGATATCCTTCCTGGATACGGTAAAGGTCAGATCAGTACGCCCATCGATGCTCGCATTCTGGATGATCATATCAACGACGATATTGTGTTCCGAAAGAGGCATGAACAGACGGGCCGCAACACCGGGCCGGTCCGGAACGTGAACCACCGTTATTTTTGCCTGATCCCGATCATAGGTTACACCGGATACCACTTCCTTCTCCATATCTCTCTCCTCCTTGGTCACCAATGTTCCCCCTTCATCCGTGAATGATGATTTCACATACACGGGCACATTGTATTTCTTGGCGAGTTCCACAGAGCGCGGCTGAAGCACCTTTGCCCCTGCCCTTGCCATCTCAAGCATTTCGTCATAGGTGATCCGGTCCATCCGCCGCGCTCTGGAGCAGATATTGGGATCGGTCGTATACACCCCATCGACGTCTGTGTAGATGTCACAGACATCGGCCTTCAGCGCGGCCGCCAGAGCAACGGCACTGGTGTCCGATCCCCCTCTTCCCAGAGTGGTGATGTTGTTTTCCCGATCCACGCCCTGAAAACCGGCAACGACCACAACGGTCCCTTTCTTCAATTCATCGCGAATGGCAGTCGTTTCCACCTCCAGGATCCGGGCCTTCTTGAAGGCCTGATCTGTCAGGACCCTGACCTGAAAACCGAGGAAGGATTTCGCAGGGCAGCCCATGCCGTTGAGCATGATCGCCAGGAGCGTCACGGTCACCTGCTCGCCCGTGGAAATTAGGGAATCGTATTCCCTTCCTGCGGGTTCGTCGGCCATTTTCTGGGCCAGATTGATCAAGCGATCCGTCTCCCCGGCCATGGCCGACAGGACAACGACAACGTCATTTCCCGCTGCCCTCGTCCGGATGACCTTCCTGGCTACGCTCGCGATCTTGTCGATATTGGCAACCGATGTACCGCCATACTTCTGAACCACAAGAGACATCTATTCAAATCCTCCTTCTTTGAAGGTCCGTTCCCAGAAACCGATCCTCTCCGGGCAAGCGGAAAACTCTATTTTTCTCACATTCTCATCCAGCCAGAAAATAACGATGAAAAGAGCTTCGTCCGGAATGGCATCCCGGATCTTCTCCGCCCATTCAATGACCAGTACGCCGCTGCCGAAAAGGTATTCTTCATACCCCATCTCGTTAAGGTCTGCTGAACCTGTCAGGCGATAGACGTCCAGGTGATAGAGGGCGACTTCCCTTCCGGGATACTCGTTGATGAGGGTAAACGTCGGGGAGGTTACCGTATAACTGCCGGGAACGCCGAGGCCACTGGCAATCCCCTGGGTCAGGCAGGTCTTGCCGGCCCCGAGCTCTCCGGTCAGAGCAACCAGATCCCCACCCTTCAGTCCTCTGCCTAGAATCTTCCCGATCCGGAAGGTCTCCGTAGGACCTTCTGAAATCAGGACGAATGATGATCGATCTCCGGCCACCTCTGTCAGAACCCGCCTTTTCACTGCCCGATAAGCAAGACTTTTGTCTTATTTTTTTTACCATAGAATTTCAGGAGGGGTTTCCCTTCCCGCCTATCAACGGGCTGCCCTCGCCGACGATCAGCTTATGCCCTGATCAAGGCATCCGCCATAGCCGCTACCTTTTTCATTGTCTTAACGTCATGAACCCGGATGACCCGGCTCCCGTTCATGATGGCCACTGTGACTGCCGCTGCCGTTCCTTCGATCCGTTCCCGAGGGGTCCCTCCCGTGACCGTGCCGATAAATGATTTCCGGGACGCCCCCGTCACGATCGGCCTCCCCAGCACTTTGAATTCGTCAAGATAGCGGATCAACCGCATATTGTCCAGAGCTGTCTTGCCGAATCCCAGCCCCGGATCGACCATGATCTGTTCCGGATCGATGCCGATCTCCCCCGCTTTTTCGATGCGCTTTTGCAGGAAAGCGATGATCTCGCCCCGCAGGGATCGGTATGTCAGGTCCCCCTGCTGCATCTCCTTCGGCTTACCCCGCATGTGCATGAGGATGAGGGCGGCCCTTGCATCGGCTACGACCTTCGCCATGGAATTGTCGAAATCCATCGAACTGACGTCATTGACGATCTCCGCCCCTTCCGCCAAAGCCTCGCGCGCCACGGCCGCCTTCATGGTATCGATCGAAAGCGGGATATCGACCCTCCCGGCAAGTTCCCGGATCACGGGGATCACCCTTTTGAGCTCCTCTTCCACATCAACGGAATCCGATCCAGGACGGGTTGACTCGCCGCCGATGTCGAGGATATCCGCCCCCCCCTCTACCATCCGAATCCCCTCTTCCACGGCCATTTCCGATGATGCAAACCTGCCTCCATCCGAAAAGGAATCGGGCGTCACGTTAAGGATACCCATGATCAGTGTACGCTCTCCAAGTTGAAGATTCCTTCTGGACGTTCGGACGGCCAGCGACTCCAATAGGAGATTTTTCAGGATCAAGCGGATCCGGTCGGATATCCTACTCAAACCGAAGGGCTGAGCGGCGACCTTTTCGACGAAACGTTGCAGCTGTTTGAGCGTCCCCATCAGGATGACATCCGTCCGGGCGATGCTACACGCGACCACCCCGCGGGCCACAGCCGCATCCCCTCCGAGGGAAAGCATTTCCTGCTTGATGATATTAGCCACCCTGCATTCCAGCCCCTCAAGGATGATGTTCATATGGATCATCTTCGGAAGCATTGCCTGAATGCCGTAGGGGTCCGCCTCCAACCCCTTCAGGACGTCCAGGGCCTCTTTCTGGGTGGTTAAATGTAGATGTCGCGCCCTTAATTCTTCCATATCCGCATTTTCTCCCTGAGCGCCCGTCCGGAGGGCAGTGCATCTTCATCAGCCTGAGAGAGACTTCCCCCCCCTCCGCATTCATCCCCGTCCACAGGACGGGGCTTTTAGCGGAAGGATTTTATAAACTCGGGATTGTCGGCAGTGACCCGGACAGGGCTCTTTGGCTTATCCTTCCGGAACCGGATTCAGAACGTCCTGCAACCTTCCTGTTCCGATGATCTCATCCAGTTCCAGTCCGTTCAAGACCTCCTTCTCCAGCAGTTCCGAAGCGATTCTGTTGAGGATATCAATGCGATCAGACAGGATCTTCTTGGCGTTCTCGTAGCATTTCATCACTATATGAGAGACTTCCCTGTCGATCTTCCGGGCGGTATCCTCGCTGTAATCCTTGTGGGTGGCAAATTCTCGCCCAAGGAAGATCTGCTCGTCCTTCTTCCCGTAGCTCAGGGGGCCCATTTCATCGCTCATGCCCCATTCGCAGACCATTTTCCGGGCAAGATTGGTAGCGCGTTCGATATCATTACCGGCGCCGGTGGTGAAGTCCTTCAGAATCAGTTCCTCCGCCGCACGTCCTCCCAGCAGGATCACGATATTATTCGTGAGATATTCCCGCGGATAGGTGTGCTTTTCGTCTACCGGCAACTGTTGCGTCACCCCCAGGGCGTGGCCCCGCGGAATGATGGTTACTTTGTGGATCGGATCGGTTCCGGGCAGCATCCTGGCTACCAGGGCATGCCCCGATTCATGATAGGCCGTGTTTTTCTTCTCGGCATCGCTGATCACCATGCTTTTCCGTTCCGTTCCCATGAGAACCTTGTCCTTGGCATACTCAAAGTCGCTCATGGTCACCTTTTCCTTGTCGAACCGGGCGGCATAGAGGACCGACTCGTTGACAAGATTCTCGATGTCGGCGCCTGAAAAACCGGGCGTCCCGCGGGCAATGACGGCGAAATCGACATCGTCTCCCAGGGGAGTCTTGCGGGCGTGAACCTCGAAGATCTTTTCTCTCCCCTTGACATCGGGCAGCGGCACGACGACCTGCCGGTCGAAACGACCAGGCCGAAGCAGTGCGGGGTCGAGGACATCAGGACGGTTTGTCGCCGAAACCAGGATTACCCCTTCATTGGATTCAAAACCGTCCATTTCAACGAGGAGCTGGTTGAGCGTCTGTTCTCTCTCGTCGTGGCCCCCTCCCAGACCTGCGCCCCGGTGACGTCCCACCGCATCGATCTCATCGATGAAGATGATACAGGGGGCGTTCTTCTTGCCCTGGTTGAAGAGATCCCGGACCCGCGACGCGCCGACCCCAACGAACATCTCGACAAAATCGGAACCGCTGATGCTGAGAAAAGGAACATCCGCCTCACCGGCGATGGCCCTTGCAAGTAGAGTCTTTCCGGTGCCGGGTTGCCCCACGAGGAGCAATCCCTTGGGAATTCTTCCTCCCAGTTTGGTGTATTTCTTGGGATCACGGAGAAAGTCGATAACCTCCTGAAGTTCGGCTTTGGCCTCTTCGATGCCGGCCACATCGGCGAAGGTGACTTTTTTCGATTTGTCCGTTACCAGGCGCGCTCTGCTTTTTCCGAAGGCCATGGCCTTGCCGCCACCGCCCTGCATCTGCCTCATGAAAAAGATCCAGACACCGATCAGAAGCAACATGGGAAGCCAGGAAACCAGGATGGTCATATACCAGGGTGAATCATCCGCCGGTTTGGCGGAGATGCGGACCCCCTTTTCCTTCAGGAGGGCGACGACACCCGCATCTTTGGGAGCATAGGTTTTGAAGGCCGTTCCGTTTGTCAGTCTTCCGGAGATATTGTCTCCCTGGATCGTCACCTCGGTGACCTGAGTCTTATCCACGTAGCTCAAAAAGTCGCTGTAGATTATATCCATCTGGGCGATCTTGGGCTGATTAAAAAGGTGGTAGATCATCACAAACACGAGGCTGATGACGAGCCACAGCGCAATGTTCTTCTGCAGGGGATTCAATCTGTTTTCTCCTTTAATTTAAGAGATGAAGGTCAGCCACCTTTTCGGACGACCGAAATTCCATCTCATTGGTTTTTCTCTTATAATATCAGCACGTCTATTTCAAACCATTTCTGCTTTCAATACAATTTTAGTCTCCAGGGCCACCTTCACCCGTTCACTGATCCTTTCGCCGGCAATCCAGATCACCGAGCGGGCATCGACAAGCAGCGGGATCTTCCACCGGCAACGAAGGGGAATCTTCCGGTCGATGAAATAGGATTTTAACTTTTTCACTCCGCCCATCCCCAGCGGCTCTATCCTGTCTCCCGGCCTCACGTTCCTCAAGATCAGGGGGGGAGTGATGCGATCGTAATCCATGAAAGCGGCTTGCGGCAACGCCTTTATGGCATGAAAATCAGGTTTTTCAACAAATTCGAAACGGACGGTCACGCCTGTCTCGCACAGATAAACTTTCCCTGGAATCTCCACGTGGTATTCATACTCCGGCGGTGTTTCCCTCCCGGCGCCTCTCCTTTCCCGGCCGCTTCCCTTTCTGATCCTGAGGGTGTTCTGCTGCTTCTCCACGCCGATCCGGAAGGGAAGATCCAGAGAAATGGGGCGGCATTGCGGATGGCGGCAAAGCTCCAGAACCGCCTCGATATGGCGATAACCGATACCGCTTCCCGATGGGGTGGCGGCCTTCAGCAGATACTTGATGATCCGTCCCTGTAGGGCTTCATGCAAAGTCAGAAATTCCGTCAGGGGCAGAAAGAGCTCCCCTGCCCCAGGAACAAGGCCCCAACGATCAAGAGTCTGCCGGACAACGTCCCGCAGATAATCATCCTCTCGGCGGGTGATCTCTGCGGCATGACAGAGTCCCGCAACCATCCGGGGATTGTAGCTTTTAGTCAATTCCGGAATCAGCTCATTTCTGATTCTGTTGCGCAGGAAAACTGGGTTCAGATTGGAGCTGTCCGTCATGTACGTCAGCCCTTCGCGCTTAAGAAATTCCAGGATATCTCCTCTCCCCACGTGCAGAAGGGGCCGGATGATTCTACCCTCTCTCACCGGCACAATCCCTTTCAGGCCTTCAGGACCGCTTCCCCGGATCAGGTTGATCAGGACGGTTTCCGCCTGATCGTCGCGGTGATGCCCGGTGGCAATCTTCCGGGCGCCGCATTTTTCCGCCGCTTCTTGCAGAAACCGGTACCGCTCCTCCCGCCCGACCTCCTCCAGCGAATGTCCCTTACCCTTTTGCAAAAGGCGGATGTCAACCGTTTTGCAGAGGCACGCAATCCCCATCCCTTCGGAAAGACTGCAGATAAAATCCTCCTCCTGCCCCGCTTCGGCTCCCCGGAGGCCATGATTGAGGTGCGCAGCCGTCAGGCGCAGCCGATATTCGGCGGAGAGGAGAAGAAGCGCCCGCAGGAGGGCCACCGAGTCGGGACCGCCCGAGACCGCAACGAGGAGGTGTTCGTCCCGCGTCAGCATGGCGTACTTCTCGATGGTTTTCCTTACCTCGTTGAGCATATCCGTTGAAATCGCCTCAAGTAAAAAGTGTCTTCAGCTCCGCCAGTGCCTCACAGCTCCTGTCGGGGGCGAGGGAAAGAAGTTTGTCCCTCTGCGTGAGGCCGCCCAGAAAAGAGCAGCTTAACGCCCCTGCCTGCCGGGCCAGGAGGATATCGTTGATGCCGTCGCCGATCACCACCGTCCGCTCCGGCGCCGCCTCCCACTTCTCCATGACAAGCTGCAGCAGCCTAGGATCAGGCTTCGCATAAGGGGTGCTGCCCCCGCCGATGATCTCCAGGAAACGGGAGGCGATCCCCAGTCCTTCCGCAATCTTCATGGCATATTGCTGCGTTTTGTTGGTCAAGACGATCTTGCGTTTATAGTCAAAGTGGTCGAGTACGTCCAGTACATCCGGATAGAGTGTCGTGTGATCGAGCAGATGCTCCATATAATGGGCCGAGAATATCGCCATCCCCTGATCCAGACATTCTCCCGCATGGGGACCAAGGGCTCTGCGAACCAGCATCTGTGCACCGTCGCCGATTAACCCCCGGATCGTCTCAGACGCAATCACGGGCAATCCGAGAGTTTGCAATGTATGGTTTACAGCAGCGGCCAAGTCCTTTTCCGACCGCACGAGGGTTCCATCCAGATCGAATACCATCAGCTCAACCGATTCCATGCATCCCGCCATTCCTTATGGTTTTGCGTGATCTATAACAGGCTTACACCCGTAGTCCTCAGCATATTTTTTGATGGTAAAACGCGGTCCTCAGGCCGATTCCTCCAGCGCCCCGGCTATATGACGGACCGTTTGCCGGTAGATCCCGGCATTGATCTCCGGCGAGAGGAAATAGCCTGGTTGTTGTCTGTAAACCTCCTCCACCAGCTCCGTTACGGTTTCATCGATCGAGCCGGTGCGCCGATAGAGCGCTTCGATCTGGGTCCGGTTCTCTCTGGCCGCAGCGATGCTTCGGCAGATGTACCCTTCCGCCTCCCGCTCCGTCACATACCCGTAATGATCGGCGCAGAAAATATCGACTTTGAGTGGTTTCAGCTTCTCCAGACTCTCCTGATACTGCGTGAAATTGGAATTTCCGTAGGGAATGATCATCTCCGCGTAAGGGATTCCGCCTCCGTCTGATGGAAAGAGTGCATTGATTTCATGCACATAAGCTGAAATGGAGCAGGAGGAGTGACCGGGGGTTTCCAGGATCTGAACCGATATGCCCCCTAAATCTATTTCCGCCCCTTCGGAAACCACCTTGCCGGTTATGTCATTACGCCACTCCAGGTCCTGTCCGGTCAGACACCCGGTCAAACCCATTTTGTCCGCAACAAGACGGCTGAAGGCGTTGATCGTCTCTATTCCCTTCGGCATATTGAGGATTTCCCACGCCCTGGCCGAGGCGTAGACATCGATCTCCGGATTGCGGCGTTTGAAGAGGGGGACAAGCCCCACATGATCGAAATGGGCATGGAGAATCAGCAATTTTCCGATCTTCTTTTCATCGATCCCGAAGGCGTTCAACTGGCTCAGGACGACCGGCGCCAGGTAGCTCAATCCCCCGCTGATAATCAGGGAACACCTATCTCCCTCCAAGAGATAGATTCCTGATTCCTCCCGCCCGAGATACCAGAGGCGATCACAGATTTTTCCTGCATTGCGGCTTCTCATCCTGCGCCCCTGTTCACTTTCCGTAAACTACGATATTCGCGCCTTTTTTCAGCTTATTCACCAGTCCGTCAAAAGCCGCCTGCTTTTTCTGCTGTTCGAGGAAGGCGCCGATCTGTTTCTTTGTCTCCCCCTCCAGTTTTATGATCTGCTCGCTCCGATGTTCGAGAATTTGTATGATATGAAAGCCGAAATCCGTTTCCACCACAGGCCCGATCTCACTGTTTTTCTGAGAAAACGCCGCATCCTCGAATGGTTTCACCATCTGTCCGCGGGAAAAGAAACCGAGATCGCCGCCGCTCTGTTTGTTAGGGTCGTCGGAATTCTTCATAGCCATATCCGCAAAATCAGCGCCGGCTATAAGCTGCTTTCTCAGTTCTTCCGCCTTCGTTTTTTTATCCGCCTTGATCTTTTCGGTATCTTCTGGCGCCTTGGCTACTAGAATATGACGGGCATGAACCGACTCGGGCTTCGTAAATTTATCCCGATTCTTCTCATAAAATTCGGCAATTTCCTTATTTGTCGGCTTGCCCTTCCCCCCCAGTTCTTTCATTATCAGCTTGTTGATCCGAATATTCAATCCAATCTTTTCGCGCATCTTGGCGGCATCGACTTTGTTTTTCTTCAACAGCTCGTCCATCGTCACTCCGGCAGGCAGCTGGGACTTTATCTCCGCTATGGCATCCGCGATCTCTTTTTCGGTAACGGTTATTTTTCTGCTGCTGATTTCCCTGTTCAGAAGGGTGCGGACAATGAACCCATCGATCAGTCCTTTCCGCATCTCTGCCCTGGCATGTTCGATACTCTCGGCCGGAATCTGGTCCTTGATCAGCGCCATTTTTTCCTGCATTTCCGCTTCAAGCTCTCCCTGCATCAGCTTGCTCCCTTCGACTTCCACCGCAACCCCTGCGGCATCGGCAACCTTTGCGGGCACGGACGCCTGTTCGGGAGGCGCACTTACTCCCGGCGCTGCGGCGTTCTCTTGACTCGGCGCCGTAGTGGCTTTTGCTGTATTTGCCGCCTTCTCCTCCTTTGTGCCGCACCCCGCAGCGATAACGAGGATAAAGAAAAAGGCTGTCATGATAAAAAGAAACTGTCCCTTTTTTTTACTCACGATCATTCCTCCCCGGTCATTGAATTCGTAATGCCCCCATATATTCCGTACCTTATTCGGCTTGTCGACCACGGCGGCAGGGCAAGCAGAACAAACGGACGACGAAGTATATTCAAAAGAGATGCAGACGTCAAGAACCCACTTCAGGAACCCACTTCAGGAACCCACTTCAGGAACAGGGAAACTGGGAGCGCAGTTCTTCCAATATCCGGAACTGGAGGTCCAGCTCCAAGGTTCCCTCCGGGGAATTAGCGGGGATCGGGATGGACCCGCCTGCCCGGTCGAGGAGCCCCTTCAGGCCGTCGAATATGGGGACCAGGGGAAAGGCAGAGCGGCTGAGATGGTGAATCAGCCTCAAGGTCTTCAATCCGTCGAACCAGACATGGAATTGACGCCGGAGGTGGGCGGAATTGCTACAGTTCCACCTTATGACCCGCCAGTTCCTGTCAAAACGGCTCATCCGGAGATACTCCTCCAACAGAAAGTGAATGCGTCCGGCCGCGACCAGGATCGCTCCCGGATCCCGGTCCGGATCGGCTTCCATCCCGGCAAGCCACTCTTTGAGAATGTCGAAAACCCTGGGATCGTAGAGTCGGCACTCATCCCCCCCGCCAGTCATGAACCGGAGCACCCGTCGTCCGGTTCCGAAGGGCGCCCGATCCGACGGCCGCGGCGAAGGGAAGACGGTCGTTTCTCTGACCACTCCTATTTTTCCGATCTTGCAAAGCTTGTTGAGGAAATAAAAGTCCTCCGCCGCAGCCCGCCGGTTCATTCCCCGGACACCCACATAGCTCTCCGCCGTACAGGCCATCGTCGATCCGATCGAATGGAAGGCATAGGGCGATCCTGCGAAGGAGAGGCCGATAACATATGACCGCAGAAAGATCTCATAGCCGCAGATCGCAAGAAGAATTTCTGGATCGGAAGGTTTCTGATGGGCATAGGCCGACACGGCCGCCGGATTGCCAGTCTCGGCAAAATGGTGTCCGACCGCAGAAAGGTAGTTCTCATCGACCAGCGTGTCAGCATCTAGGCAGCAGATCACTCCCCCGCCCGTTTCCTGGCTGTCGAGAAGTTTCAGGGCCGCATCCATGCCGATCTTTCTCGCCGTCCCCACGCCCCCGTCACGATCCGGGATTTCCAGACCGGGGGAAGAAGCGTCAATGCAGGCGAGACGAAGACCGCTGCGGGCGATCTGCCGGATGTCATCCAGCATCTCTGTGTGGCGGGATAAGGAAGGCGGACGCCCGAGGACGAGCGCGTTGAAAACATTCAGCGTCTCGCGGTTGTCAAGGATATCCGCTTCCGCGGCAAGATGCGGACGATGGTTGTTCACGACGCAGATGACAAGGGTGCGTCGGAGCTCGCGAGGGGAATTCCCGGCGATACTGGCCAGCGTCCGGAAGAGAGACGAGCTTTCCGCCAGGGCCGGGATAACGACCGCCCGCTCCACCCCGTCGACCGACGCAGTCAGGAGGGGGCGAACCGGAGATGCCCCATAAGTATGCAGGTATTTTTGTGTTCGTGGCGAGAGATTCATGCCGTCCTACGGGCGATCAGGTCCATGGCGGCATCATCATCGGCGCCGTCGATCCAGTGGATCAGAACGCCGTTTCTCTCCATGCGCCTGAACCAGGTTCCCTGCCGCTTGGCAAACTGGTGAATGCGCGTATTCAATGTCTGAAACATCCCCTCACGGCTCATTTTCCCCTGGAGGTGCAGAGCGATATATCGGTATTCCAGACCGTAGGAATCGATTCTTTCCCATCCGATGCCCTTTTCATGGAGCTGCTGCACCTCCTCGATCATCCCGGCCTCGAGCCTGGATTGCAGACGGGCTGTAATCTTCCGGCGCAGCTCTTCTCTCTCGCAGCGGATCCCGATGACAAGGGGAGCGATCTTTACAGGCGGTTCTGTCTCCCGGGGCTGATTCTGCTCGAACTCGGCAATTTCGATCGCCCGGATGAGCCTTTTTTTCTCCAGAAGGTCGGTAGTATTGTGGGCGTAGGGGCAGAGTGTCAGGAAACGGCGGCGGAGAAACGGCATCTCCTCTCCGGCCAGCTCCTCACGGAGCCTTTGATTTTCTGGAACCGCCGGCATGCGATACCCCCTGATGACCGCATCCAGATAGAGACCCGATCCTCCCGTCAGGATCGGGACATTCCCCCGTGCTGAGATTTCCTGGAAACAACGGTAAAAGCGGTCCTGAAAGTCAAAGACACAGAATTCCTCAGTCGGTTCTATGATGTCGATCAGGTGACAGGGGACAACAGACCCACCCAGCCTGTATGCGGAAAGATCTTTCCCCGTCCCCAGATCCATTCCTATATAGACCTGACGGGAATCGGCAGAGATGATCTCACCGCCGATCCGCCTTGCCAAACGGATGGCAAGATCCGTCTTCCCTGAGGCTGTAGGCCCCAGAACAACAAGCAGGTTACAGATTTCCCCGAACCTCCGGATCACGCTTTCTTCCATCATAAGATTCTCTGATCATTCTCGGAACTTTTCTTGAAATGGTCTGCAAAAGGGTGTTTATAAAACCGCTTATTGCATATGTTACAATAGTTTAGAGAAAAATAAAATGCCCCGGTCGCCGTAGGCAACCGGGGCATCCGCTGCTGAACACATTTTCCTTACAATGGCTGTACGTTTACTGCGGCAGGTCCCTTCTTGCCTTGTTCGACATCAAAGCGAATTCTCTGACCCTCGTATAGTGTCTTGAAGCCTTCGCCCTGAATGGCACTGAAATGAACGAAAACATCTCCGCCTTCATCGTTCTCGATAAAGCCGAACCCTTTTTTCTCATTAAACCACTTTACCTTACCTTCTGCCAAAGCTTTACACCCCCCTTTCCTAAGATTTATCCAAGCGGGTTTCGCATCCTGCAGCCATAAAAAAACCACCCCTTCTCAGAACCAAGTCCTGAGCCGGCGTGGCTTGACCATCCTGCAAGATATGAACACCCAACTCTTTCCTGTCCCGCCAATCTAAGTCTTCAAAGCCGGTCCCAGATACAAAAAACATCCACCGGGCGGATTTGTACTACTAACATCTCTTTTTTAAAAAAGCAAGTTTTTTTTCATCTGATGAATATTTTCTATCTATCCTTTCTTCGAAAGGACAGTTCCTGATCGGCCCATCAGGCGCCCTTCCGATCCCTATTCCAGTTCCGGAGAAACTGCACCAGGAGGCGGACCCCCACCCCCGAGGCGCCCTTGGGAATGTAAGGTTTTTCCTTCATCAGCCAGGCCGGGCCAGCGATATCCAGATGGACCCAGGGATAACCTCCGGTGAATTTGCTCAGAAAAACTGCCGCAGTGATCGCCCCGCCGGCTTTCCCGCCGGAATTCCTGTAATCCGCCGCCTCGCCTTTGATCAGTTCATGATACTCTTCCCAAAGCGGCAGCTCCCATACCCTTTCGCCGGTAAGATCGGCGGCCTCACGGATCTCGCCCTTGAGCTTTTCATCCGTCCCCATCATGCCGATCACGTTATCACCCAGAGCCACGACACAGGCTCCCGTGAGCGTAGCCAGATCGATGATCGCCGCGGGTTTGTAACGGCACGCATAGGTCAGGGCGTCCGCCAGTATCAGGCGTCCTTCGGCATCGGTCGTCACGATCTCTATCGTCTGCCCCGAGAGGGATTTGAGGATATCGCCGGGTTTGTAAGCCTTTCCGCCCGGGAGATTTTCCGCCGCCGGGATGAGGCCGACGAGATTCACCGGCAGAGCGAGTTGGGATGCGGCCTGCACTGCGGCAATGACCGCCGCCCCACCCGCCATATCATCCTTCATCAGGTCCATCTTCTCAGACGGCTTGATGGAGATGCCGCCGCTGTCGAAGGTGAGCCCTTTGCCGACCAGTGCGATGACAGGACCCGCCTTTTCCCCCCCTCGATATTCCAGGACGATCATCTGCGGCGGTTCGTTACTGCCCCCCGCCACGCCGAGCAGGGCGTTCATCCCGAGTCCTCTCATCTCTCGTTCATCGAGAACCCGGCACTTGATCTTCTCCCTCTTGGCGATCTGTCTCGCTTCATTCGCGAGATCGGCGGGCGTCATCTCGTTCGCCGGCGCCGAAACGATGTCCCGCGCAAAGGAGACCGCGTCGGCGATGATCCCGGCCGTTTTCACCGCGGCCTTGATGATCTTCAGGGCGCCATTTTCCGTATCGAGGATGGTGAAATTCGTGATCTCTCGAATCTGTTCGCGATCGGCGGTCTTGAAGGGCGTAAACTGATAGAGGCCGAGTCTTACCCCCTCCACAACAGCCTCGGCAATACGGTCGATCGACAGAGCGACGCTCCCTAAATCCAGGGATGTGGAGAACTCGCCGATGTTCAGGGATCTTATGTGCTGCGCCGCCTTGGAAAAGGCCCCCCGCAATCTTTCGAGTGTAAGGTCCGACCTCTTCCCGAGACCCACGGCCACCATCCGTTTAGCCGGGACGCTCCCCCGGGAATAGATCACCAGGATCTGATACAGCCGGCCTGTAAAATCACCCTGCCCGATGACATCTCCGATGAAACCGCCGCTCATTTTATCCAGCCTGGCTGCTGCGCCGTCAAGTCTGGGTTCGCCCTCGAAATGGGCCACGACGGCCGCTTCCGTCGCGCTCTCTGCGAGATTGCCCTTTTTCACATGAATCTTCATATCCGCTTTCCTCTAAAAAACCCAGAAAGATCCCATTCCTGAAGCTGAGCCGGCAAAACTCTCCTGTTTCGCAGGGAAAATATAACGGAGGATGCAACCGACACCAGCAGAAAAGGGGGCAAGCTCAAGATCGCTGCCCCCTTTCATGACTGGAGGCGGCACCCGGACTTGAACCGGGGAATAACGGTTTTGCAGACCGCTGCCTTAGCCACTTGGCTATGCCGCCGGATGGATTTTAAAATGGAGCGGGCGAACGGATTTGAACCGTCGACGTCCACCTTGGCAAGGTGGCACTCTACCGCTGAGTTACGCCCGCTCATGAGGTGATGGGGCGTGACTATAACAAATAAAATCCGTTTGTCAATAAAAAACTTCCCTCTTCCCGCCCCCTTCTCTATGGCCGCAAAGCCACCATTTCCATAAACTTTCCAATGGCATCCAGATATGCCTTTCTCCCCTGGAAGAAGATATCGTTGTGGTCAGCGCCCGCGGCAAATCTCCGGCCTATCGATGGCCGGATAGCGAATTGTGTCAAAATCGATCATCATGAATCACCCATTTTGCGCGAGAACGATATTGGCGAGCTCAGTTCTTCTGTATGCTTGTCCTGTAAAACTTGACGAAGTACTCGGTTCCGGAGACGACCGTCAGAATCAGGGCGATGTAGAGGATCACCATGCCGACGATGTGGGCATCGGCGCCGATGAACGGATAATGGATCATCAGGGCGGAAACAGCGAAGATCTGGCAGAGCGTTTTCCGCTTCCCCAGCGGACTCGCCTGAATGACTATCCCGTTGGACGAGGCGATATTGCGGATGCCGTCCACGGCGAAATCGCGGATTACGATGACGGCCACGATCCAGGCGGGGATGCGGCTGATCGGGATCATCATGATCATCGCCGTATTGACGATCAGCTTGTCGGCAATCGGATCGAGAAACTTCCCCATCGTTGTGACGATCTGATATTTCCGGGCGATGTAGCCGTCCAGGAGGTCGGTGAGCGCCGCCGCAATGAAAAGTATTGCGATGACGAGGCTCATTACCTTCCCCGGGGAGAGAAGGAGAAAGAAGAGTACAGGGATGACTCCGATCCGGAGCATAGAAATGGTATTGGGAAGATTGAAGACCCCCCTCTTCTCCGGTGCGATGGGCAACCGGTCAAACGACCGCTTCAGAAAATCGATCATAGCGGAGGATCTCCCCACAGTCCCCTCATTTTCTTCAGGGACCTTCTCCCAGTCGTTGAGAAATGCCTCCACAACCCGTCGAGCATCACCAGGCTCATCTCCTCCTGGATTTCATCGCTATTGGCCGTATCCGGAAAAAATATCATTACGTTCCCAGCTCAACCTTCTTTTTTTTGCTTTTTGTACTGTTCAAGACATTTTTGACTGCAGAAATATACCGTCTTTCCTTCGATCGACGCCCGGCAGGCATGGCTCACGGGAACATAGGTGTGGCAAAGGGGATCCTCTATCAGATCCTCGCCGGCAACTTGTGATTTCGGACCTGTGGCGCCAAACGTTCTCCCCGTTGCGGAAAATCCTTTACTGAGCAGTTTGTAGAGGAGATAAATCACAATGATGCCGACGATCAGTCTTATTATCATCTTTCGTACTTTACCCCAAACGATTTCTCCGACGACGGCAACCGTACCACGGCCGTTTGTTCATCCTCCGGTCTCTGCCGAATCGTAAAGTTCCACACGACCGGTATCGGTCAGACGATCCATAAGACCGCGGACGGAGACGCCGAAGACGGGATGGATCAAATATGAGGCCAGTTCACACAGAGGCGCCAGGACAAAACGACGCCGGTGGAGTTCCGGGTGGGGGATGACCAGCCCCTCCTCCTGAATGACCTCCTGACCATAGAGGAGGATATCCAGATCCATGATCCGCGGCCCCCACTTCGCCCCTTCGCTTCGGCCCATCCGCCGTTCGATCTCCTTCAATGCCTCAAAAAGCCGCCGGGGTGGGAGGACTGTTCGTATCTCCACGACGGCGTTTATGAACCAAGCCTGGTCCTGAGGACCCAGGGGCTCCGTCCTATAGAGGGATGAGCGGCGGAGGAACCTGATTCCCGAAACCGCCGCGATTTTTTCTGCGGCCTCCTGACAATGGTCAGCCGGCTTTCCCAGATTGGAACCGATACCGATGAAGGCGATGATCCCCCGGATCTCTCCGCCCGACGGACCCAGAAACCCCATCCCTGTCTCCCTAAGCAGTCTTCAGGCCGAGGACATCCTGCATATCGTAGATGCCGTTTTCCCGACTGACGATCCAGAAGGCAGCCCGGATCGCCCCGCGGGCAAAATTGTCCCGGCTGTGGGCCCGGTGGATCAATTCCAGCCTCTCCCCCATACCGCCGAAGATCACCGTATGTTCCCCGACGATATCCCCGGCCCGGAGGGTCTGGATCCCTATTTCCCGCTTCGTCCGTTCGCCGATCATCCCCTTCCGGTTGTAGACGCCGACCTTGTCGAGATCCCGACCGAGACGCTCTGCAATGACCTGCGCCATCTTCATGGCCGTGCCGCTCGGGGCGTCCTTCTTCATATGGTGGTGAGCCTCCACTATCTCCACATCGTAATCATCGCCAAGAATGCCGGCAACGTCGGCGAGAACCTTGAGGAGGACATTGACCCCGACGCTCATGTTGGGGGCAAGGACGCACCGAACAGAACCGGCCAGTTCCCGGGCCCGTTTCATCTCGGCCGAAGTGAAGCCGGTGCTGCCGATCACGATGGCTTTCCCCTTTTCCGCCGCAATCTCCAGGTGACCCGCAGAGACCTCGTGGGAAGTAAAATCGATGACGACATCCCCCCGCTCGATAGAGTCGACAAGATCATCTCCGATGATGATCCCTGTCCTCCCCAAGCCCAGCCCCTCACCCACATCCTTTCCGAGAAGGGGATGTCCCTTTCTTTCCACAGCGCCCTTCAGTTCGATCCCGTCCGTCTCCGCAAGGAGGCTGACGATCCGCCCACCCATCCTGCCGCCGGCGCCTGTCACAATGGCCCTGATCATCTTCGAACCCCCTTTACCCAATCAAACCGTAGTCCTGCATGACCTTTTTCAATGTCCTCTCATTCTTCTCCGACATCCGACAGAGGGGTAGGCGAAACTCGTATTCGATCTTTCCCATCATCGCGAGCGCGGCCTTCACGGGAATGGGATTTGTTTCAATAAAAAGGACGTCGATCAGGGGGGCCATACGGTAGTGGAGGGTGCGGGCCTGTTCCAGATCCCCGGCCGCGAAGACGTCGACCATCTCTGCCATGTCGGCCGGAACGACGTTGGAGATGACGGAGATGACCCCCTTGCCGCCGATGGCGAGAAGAGGCAGGGTAAAGATGTCGTCCCCAGAGAGCATATCGAAATCTGATCCACAGAGCTGGATCATATCGCTCATCTGTTTGAGGGAACCGGAGGCCTCCTTGACCCCGACGATGTTCTTGATCTCCGCCAGCCTTGCCAGGGTCTCCGGGAGGAGGTTCGTTCCAGTCCGGCCGGGGATGTTGTAGATGATGATGGGAATCGGAACCTCTTCCGCGATGGTCCGGTAGTGCTGGTATAGTCCCTCTTGGGTCGGGCGATTGTAGTAGGGGCAGACCAGTAAGGCGCCGTCGGCGCCCGCCTCCCAGGCGTGCCGCGTCAGACGAAGCGCCTCCGCAGTGCTGTTGGAACCGGTTCCGGCGATGACCGGAACCCTCTTTCTCGCCGCATCGATCGTAATCTCGATCACGCGGTCATGCTCCTCATGGGAGAGGGTGGTCGATTCTCCCGTGGTGCCGCAGGGGACGATGCCATCCGTCCCGGCGGCGATCTGTTCCTCAATCAGTTTCCGTAAAGCTTGTTCGTCTACTTTTCCATTCCTGAATGGCGTAACGATCGCGACTATTGCACCTCCGAACATAATAACCCTCCTTGGCCTGTCTTAAATGTTCATAAATTCCGGAATTTCTTCCCCGCGGATCAGATCTTCACAGCTCTCCCGTTTCCGGATGACATACCAGCGATCATCCCGGACCATGATCTCCGGTATCCGGGGACGCGAATTGTAGTTGGACGACATGCTGAAACCGTAGGCGCCGGCGCTCATCACCGCCATCAGCTCCCCCGGTTCGAAGACGGACATCTTTCGCCCTCTGGCCAGAAAGTCGGCCGATTCGCAGATCGGACCGACGACATCCGCAATCATCTCCCCCCTCTCCTGCCGGATGACCGGCTGGATCCGGTGGAACGAACCGTAGAGGCTGGGGCGGAGCAGATCGTTCATCCCCGCATCGACAATGACGAAGCGCTTCCCTTCGTTTCCCTTGGTGTAGAGGACACGGGTCACCAGGATCCCCGCATTCCCGGCGATAATCCTCCCGGGTTGGAAGATGAATGTGCACGCCATGTTCCGGGAGGCGTCGATGAGCGCTCGGGCATATTCCGAGGGATGAGGTGGGGTTTCCTGGTCGTAGGCGATCCCGAGGCCGCCGCCGAGATCTAAGTAACGGATCGCTATTCCCTCTCCCCGAAGCCGTAAGACCAGCTCCTTCAGCCGTCCGAGGGCATCGATGAAGGGCGAAAGCTTCGTTACCTGTGAACCGATATGGCAGCTCACCCCCTTGATGTCGAGATTCTTGAGCGTTACCGCCCGCCTATAGGCCATGAGGGAGGCCTCGACATTGATCCCGAATTTGTTCTCCTTGAGGCCGGTAGAAATATGGGGGTGGGTCTCCGGATCGACATCCGGGTTGACCCGCAGTCCGATGCCCGCCCTGATTCCCAAGATCTCCGCGCGGGCATTGATCATCTCCAGTTCCTGGTCGGATTCCACATTGAACATGAGGATGCCTGTTTTAAGTGCAAAATCGATCTCATCCTCTCTCTTTCCGACCCCGGAATAAACGATTTTCCCCGGATCCGCACCGGCCTTCAGGGCACGGTAGAGCTCCCCTCCTGAAACGAGATCCACGCCGCCCCCCTCGCGGACGAAGATCCGGAGGACGGCCGTGTTCGAATTGGCCTTGACGGCAAAGCAGACTATATGGGGCACCTCCGCGAAGGCGGCGTCGAAGACCCGGAAATGGTGCAGGAGCGTCCGGTGGCTGTAAAGATAAAAAGGCGTTCCCACCTCCCGGGCGATCTTCGGAACCGAGACCTCCTCGCAAAAGAGTTTGTCATCCTGATAATTGAAGTAATTCATCGTTCCCTTTGTTTCTACAAATCCGTTAAAGGCGCCCTCAGCGGATGTTATGGATTAGGCCGGCTTCGTTCGACGCCTCGCCGCAGTGTCCCGCGGGATTGCATACCGCTACCCGATAGGAATAGAAATAGCCGGTCCGGACAGCCGTATCGATATAACGGAATCCCCTCTCCCCCTCGCGGCCCAATCGTCTGTCAGAGGGGGCGAGCGTCCCGAGCGTCAAGTATTTCTGCGGGCATCCCGGACATGCGTCCTTCGCGACCGTTTCGCTCCGGAGGATCTTGAAAACGCAGCTGCCGTCAATCGAATCGGGCAGCGACCAGCGGAGAAGAACCTCCTCCGGGAGGGAGGCGGCGCTGAGATCGACGATCGCTGCCGGAAGCAGGACCTGGGGCGGCAGGGGATCTCCCTTCTTCCCGCATCCCGTGAAAATCAGAATAAGCAACAGGATCGCCCCAAGACCTGCACCAGGCAAGCGATTCCTTCTCATGACGATCGCCCCTCGATCTCGGCGATCCGTTTCCGGACCGTCTCCTCGGCCGTGCCGCCAATCACTTTACGAGCATTGACCGACTTCCGTACAGTGAGACAGGCGAAGACATCCTCTTCAAATCCGGGGTAAAATTTCCGGAAATCCTTCAGGGTCAGGCCGGTCAGCGCCTTGTTGTTCCGAATGCAGAAGGCCACCAGTTTACCGACGATGCCGTGGGCCTCCCGGAAGGGCACCCCCTTCATGACCAGGTATTCGGCAACATCGGTCGCCGTCGAGAAGCCTCCTCCCGCCCCCGCCTCCATCCGCTCCCGGTTGAAGGTGAGATGTCCGATCATCGCAGCGAGGATCTTGAGGCAGGCCTGTACCGTATCGACCGTATCGAAGAGGGGCTCCTTGTCCTCCTGAAGGTCCCGGTTGTAGGTCATAGGCAGCCCCTTGAGGATCGTCAGCATGGTGACGAGATGACCGTATACTCGGCCCGTCTTGCCCCGGATAAGCTCCGCCACGTCCGGGTTCTTCTTCTGGGGCATGATGCTGCTTCCCGTCGTGAAAGCATCGGCGATCTCGACGTAGCCGAACTCGTCGGTGGACCACAGGATGAGGTCCTCGCAGAAGCGGCTCATGTGCATCATGACCAGCGACGCGGCAAAGATGAACTCCGCGGCAAAGTCCCGGTCGGAAACGGTGTCGATGCTGTTTGCGGTCACTGCGGGAAATCTGAGAAGCCGGGCGACGTAATGGCGGTCGAGAGGAAGTCCCGTACCTGCGAGGGCGGCCGCCCCGAGCGGCATCACATTCATCCTTTTCAGACAGTCCCGGAGGCGGGCCTCGTCCCGGGCGAGCATCTCCCAGAAGGCCAGAAGGTAGTGGGCAAGGAGAACCGGCTGCGCCTTCTGCAGATGGGTGTACCCGGAAAGGACCACACCGCACTCTTTTTTCGCCAGTTCGAGGAACGCCGACTTCAGCGACCCGACGAGCGCCAGCATCCGGCCTATCTCGTCCCGCAGGTAGAGGCGGATATCGAGGGCGATCTGATCGTTCCTGCTCCGCCCCGTGTGCAGCTTTCCGCCCGCCCCGCCGATTCGTTCGGTCAGGGCATTCTCGATCGCCATGTGGATGTCCTCGTCGTCGGGATGGAAGGGGAACGTCCCCGCCTCCATCTCGGCGAGGATCTCCCGAAGACCTGCGCAAATCGCCCGCGCCTCCCCCTTCGTGACGATGCCCTGCCTGGCCAGCATCCGGGCATGGGCGATGCTCCCCGCGATGTCGCAGCGGTAGAGTCGCCGGTCATAGTGGAGGGAGGAGGTGAATGCCTCCACCTGCCGGTCCGTCGGTTCGCTGAACCGGCCGCCCCATGGTTTTTCCTGCGTCTTCATGATTGATCCACCGTTCTTCTGTCCGTCGTGTGGTCGCTCCCCCGTCCGGGGTCCTCCCGCGACCCGTTTTTCATCCCTTGTCCTTCATCATCGCCTCGATCCGCAGGCGCAGCGCATTGAGGCGGATGAACCCCGTTGCATCCTTCTGGTCGTAGACCCGGTCCTTCTCGAAGGTCGCAAAATCCTCACTGTAGAGGGAGGAGGGGGATTTTCTCCCGGATACAATGCAGTTTCCCTTGTAAAGCTTAAGGCGGGCCGTTCCCGTCACCGGCTCCTGTGTTGAGTCGATGAACCGCTGGAGGACCGCCATCTCCGGGGCATACCAGAAACCGTTATAGATCAGCTGGGCATATTTCGGGATCAGGGAATCGCGCATCAGCATGACCTCGCGGTCCATCGTGATGGACTCGACGGCGCGGTGCGCGGCCCAGAGCACCGTCCCGCCCGGCGTCTCGTAGACCCCGCGCGATTTCATCCCGACAAAACGGTTTTCGACCATGTCCACGCGGCCGATGCCGTTTTCGCCCGCGATCCGGTTCAGGTGATCAAGAAGCTTTGCGGGGGTCATGACCACGCCGTCGACGGTAACGGGGTTCCCCTTCTCGAACCCGATCTCTACATAAGTCGGTTTATCCGGCGCCGCCTCCGGGGAGACGGTCAGGACGAACATCTCATCGTTCGGCTCCGCCCAGGGGTCCTCGAGAATCCCCCCCTCGTGAGAGATGTGGAGAAGGTTTCGGTCGCTGCTGTATGGCTTTTCCCGCGTCAGGGGAATCGGGATCGCGTGTTTCTCCGCATAATCGATCATCGAGGCCCGCGAATCGAATTTCCAGTGCTCATCCCTCCAGGCCGAGATGATCCGGATGGAGGGATTGAGGGCTATGTAGGTCAGCTCGAACCGCACCTGATCGTTCCCCTTTCCCGTGGCGCCGTGGCAGACCGCATCGGCGCCTTCCATCCTGGCGATTTCCAGCTGCCGCTTGGCGATGAGGGGCCTCGCGAGCGACGTCCCCAGGAGATAGGTCCCCTCGTAAATCGCGTTCGCCCGGAGGGCCGGGAAGACGAAATCCCCGGCAAATTCCTCCTGCAGATCGTCGATATATATCTTGGCGGCCCCCGTTTTGATCGCCTTTTCCCTGAGCCCCGAGAGCTCCTCCTTCTGACCAATGTCGGCGGCAAAGGCGATCACCTCGCAGCGGTAGGTCTCGATGAGCCACCTTAGGATCACCGATGTATCCAGTCCCCCCGAATAGGCGAGGACCACCTTCCTGACATCGCTCACAATCCGATCCTCCTTATCGCATGAGAATTTCCATGACGGCCTTCTGGACGTGCAGGCGATTCTCCGCCTCGTCGATAATGACGGAGCGGGGGCCGTCGATGACCTCTGCCGTGATCTCCTCGCCCCGATGGGCGGGGAGGCAGTGCATGACCAGGACATCCTTCTTCGCCAGATCGATCAGGGCCTGATTGACCTGATAGCCCTGAAACTTCTTCAGCCGCTCCTCCCGCTCGGTCTCCTGACCCATGCTCACCCAGACATCGGTGTAGACGACATCGGCGTCGCGGACGGCCTCCTCCGGATCCCGGTTGAGAACTACACCCGCCGGCGCCTCGGCCATACCCCGCTTCAGGATCGCCGCATCCGGATCATACCCGTCGGGGCAGGCCAGGTCAAGGTGAAAGGGCAGTTTTGCAGCGGCGTTGATCCAGGAGTTTGCGATGTTGTTCCCGTCGCCGACATAGGCGATCTTCAAACCCTCATAGCCCCCCCGCTTCTCGATAATCGTGAACAGATCGCCAAGGATCTGGCATGGGTGGAGGAGATCGGTAAGGCCGTTGATGACCGGAATGGTCGCGTAGCGGGCAAACTCCACTACGGAGGTCTGTGAGGAGGTCCGGATCATGATCCCATTCAGATAGCGGGACATGATCCGGGCGGTGTCGGCAATGATTTCGCCGCGGCCGAGCTGTGTGTCCCGGCTGCTGAGAAACAGGGCCACGCCGCCCAACTGGTACATCCCCACCTCGAAGGAGATTCGGGTCCGCGTGGAGGACTTATCGAAGATCATCCCCAGGGTCTTCCCCTTGAGAGGACTATATTCCTTCCCCTCCTGGAGCAGCCTCTTCAAGCGCTGGGCATTCTCGAAAATGCATTTATAATCGGACCTCTCCAGGTCGTATTCGCTCAGCAGATCTTTTTTCATCGCTCCTCCAGCACCTCGTCCAGGATCCCTATCGCCCGATCCACGTCGATCCTGGTGAGGATCAGCGGGGGGACAAAACGCAGGATGTTGCCGTTCGTGCAGTTGATCAGGAGCCCCCGCTCCATGGACTGAAGGACGAACTCCGCCCCGGAAACGGTCAGTTCGACGGCAAGGATCAGCCCCCTTCCCCGGACCTCCCGGATGCGGGCATGCTTCTCCTTCAGGTCTCCGAGTCTTTTGAGGAAATAATCCCCCGTCTTCCGGCAGTTTTCCAGGACCCCCTCCCCGAGGATCGTCTCCAGCGTGGCGATCCCCGCCGCCGTGGCCAGCGGATTTCCCCCGAAGGTAGAACCGTGGCTCCCCGGGACAAAGGCAGCGGCGATCCGATCGGTCGCCAGGAGCGCCCCAATGGGAAAGCCGTTCCCGAGGGCCTTCGCGATGGTAATCATATCCGGCGCGACGTCCTCCTGTTCGCAGGCGAACAGCGTACCCGTCCTCCCTATCCCCGTCTGGACCTCGTCCACGATCATGAGGAGTCCCCGCTCATCGCAGATCTTCCTGATCCCCCGCAGGTACCCCGGAGCGGGGATTACGACGCCGCTCTCCCCCTGGATCGGCTCGACCATCACCCCGCAGGTCTTCTCCGTGACCGCCGCCTCAAGGGCCGCCAGATCATTGTAGGGAACATGCCGGAATCCAGCCGGCAGGGGGTTGAAACCCGTCTTAAACCGCTCCTGGCCCGTCGCCGTTACCGTGGCCAGGGTCCGGCCGTGGAAGGAGTCCTGCATCGCGATCAGCTCATATCTCCCCTCCATATTGTCGGTGGCATACTTTCGGGCGAGCTTGATCGCCCCCTCGTTGGCCTCCGCCCCACTGTTGCAGAAAAAGACCTTATCCGCGCATGAGTTCTCCACAAGAAGCTGGGCAAGCCGTATCTGCGGTTCGATATGGTAGAGGTTCGAGACGTGGGTGAGAAGCTCCACCTGCCTTTTGATGGCCCCCACGACCCGCGGGTGGGAGTGGCCAAGGGCGCACACGGCGATGCCGCCGACCAGGTCGAGATAGGACTTCCCGTC
>Ga0315297_10000450_pt1 | contig 24138 bp, 20 predicted proteins | sample YL17G15_0_MG_FD_203628 | JGI IMG/M metagenome (GOLD analysis project Ga0315297, IMG submission 203628) | Sediment microbial communities from Yellowstone Lake, YNP, Wyoming, USA - YL17G15_0 | ecosystem: Environmental > Aquatic > Freshwater > Lake > Sediment | place: USA: Wyoming | collected... | reverse complement strand
GTCAATAAAATACATGTCAAAGATGCATTGGTTGCAGTTGGACTAGAGGAGAAGGAATTTGATGATTTTGATATGGTGGATAGTAAAAAACTCGCTGCACATATTAGAAAAATTTCAAAACCTACCTTGATTGTTGCAAACAAAATAGATGTTGAAGGTGCAGACAAAAATTTTGCTAGACTGCGAGAGCGTTACAATGATTCCATTATAATTCCTGTTAGTGGTGATAGTGAATTCAGTTTAAGGAGAGCTGAGCAAAAGGGATTGATCAAATACTCTCCCGGTTCTGAGCAATTTGAAATAATACACCCTGCTGATCTTAATGAAAAACAAACCAATGCGTTGAATTTCATAAAAAAAGGAATAATGGGTGAATACATGCGAACCGGTGTACAATTTGCGATAAATGTTGCCGTCTTCAAACTTTTAAAGATGAACTCTATTTACCCCGTAGCTGATGAGAAGCGTCTTTCAGATAAAAAAGGACACGTATTGCCTGATTTGATTTTGCTTAAAGCTGGAGCAACAATTGCTGATCTTGCAAAGGAGATTCACACTGATCTTACCAAAGGATTGCTTTATGGAAAAGACTTGAGATATAATTTGAGATTGCCTGTGGACTATCAGCTAAGGGATAGAGATGTAGTGTCTCTAGTCAGTGCGTTAAAAAAGTAGCTAGATAACAAATACATCAGTCATAATCTTTTTTTATTATGCACCTTATACTATCTTGTGGAATTTCAAATTCTCAAAAACCCGATGAGTATTCTAGAAGTTAATTTGAATAAAGACGAAACAATCACTGCAGAAGCTGGGGCCTTGGTGTTTATGAAAGGAGAAATCGAAATTGACACAAAGATGCGTTCTGGAATTCTAAAGACCGTCAAGGTTTCACTTTTGGGAAACGAATCATTTTTTGTCAACAGGTATACTGCAAAAGAGGAAGGATGTGTCTTGGGTTTAACCGGTCCTCCAGTGGGTGACATATTTGAGATTTCAATTAGTAATAATGCTGGATTTATTGTACAATCAGGTGCCTATATTGCATCTACATCTGGTGTTGAAATTGACACAAAATGGCAGGGATTTACAAAGGGAATATTTGGAAGTGAGCTATTTATGCTAAAAGCTACTGGAGAAGGCAAGATATTTTGTAATGCATATGGTGGAATAATCCAAAAACAGATTTTGTCAGGTGAAAAATTTATTCTTGATAATTACCATCTTGTTGCGCTAAATATTGATGCCAATTACAGAGTTACAAAGTTTGGCGGACTCAAAAATACAATACTTGGTGGAGAAGGATTGGTTACAGAAATAGATGGACCTGCAACAGTATACTTTCAGACAAAGAATCTCAAGGAGTTAATTGATTTGCTTGGAGTAAGACACACTCAGGAAACCCAAGGAAGTAACTTTAACATTGGTGGATTCAGAGTTGGAATGTAATTCTGCAAAACCGTCGTTATGAAAATATTGATAACATTCCACAATCATTGATTTTTCTATGTTGCTATAGTATGAGATGTAATTTGGTGAATTACTGCTCTTTTGTTTGATCATAGTCCTCCTCCAAGAATTTCACTTAACTCAATGTCATACCCACTAGGATCACTGATGTAAATTGACCGCGATTTTTCAAATTGGACTGGACCCTCATAGTATATTTTGACATCTAATGACTGACATATCTCCATTATCTCATCAAAATTTTCCACGTGAAATCCAAAATGAGCAATTCCACCTTCCGGTTTCATCTCTAGGTCCTCATAAAGGCAGAGCTTGATGTTGTCATTGCCTATGATTTTGGATTTATCTTCTGGCTGTTCTTTTTTAATTTCAAAGCCAAAAAGATTTTTGTAAAATTTCACACTCTCTTCTAGATTACGCACTGTCATATTGACGTGATCCATTGAAGTGGCCTTTAATATTCTAGATATGATTATTCAACAAATGATTTGGCTTAATAATATTGGTTCTAAAAATTATTTTATGCTTTGACGAATGACGTTGTTTTGACCGTCTACATAATTGCCACAAGTTTCACAAAGCCACTGTGTCTTGTTTTCTTCTTTTATCCATTTTGGAAGTCTTCTATTATTGCATGTTTCACAAAATAGTGACATGTCTCATACTGTTTCTTCCTCTATTTGTACTGGCGTTGTACTATTTGTTGTATCTCAAGACTGTGATTTGTGCCTAAAATTTCCAAATAATTCAATTGATAAGTGTATTACTGGATATCTGCTCTAATCTTTTCTTTTTTCATCCAAATTGTTTTCCCCTTATGATCAATTAACTCTATATTCATTTCATTGAGTTTATCTCGAATTTTGTCTGCATCTTGAAATTTCTTTTCTTTTCTTAATTGTTCTCTGGTTGTGATCAAATTATCTATCTCTTGTTTTTTATCTAAAGTTATTTTGGGGATTGTCAATCCTAAAATTTCAAGCATTCTTTCAAATTCTGGAATAATGATTTTAGCATCATTTGAGTCTAATTTTTCTTCAGCTGCTAAATAATTTATTTCCTTTACAAGTTTAAAAAATGCCAATAATGCAAGATGTGTATTAAAGTCAGACTCTAATGCATTATCGAACTCTTTGCTTGTTTCTTTAACTATTAACTTGATTTCACTATTGTGATTTTCATTCTTTGCATGAATTAATTCATAATAGCATGTCTCAGCTTGGCGCCATTTTGTGAGATTTTCTTTTAATAATTCTTCAGAATAGTCTATTGGTTTTGAATAATGCCCTGATAAACAAAATAATCTGATGATGTTTGCTCCCCAATTATCTAAGACATGTTTTATTGTCCTGATGTTTCCAAGTGATTTTGACATTTTTTCACCATTAATTGTAACCATCCCCACATGTATCCAAATTTTTGCAAATTGCTTTGACGTAAATGATTCTGATTGTGCAATTTCATTTTCATGATGAGGAAATATCAAATCCCTACCACCACCATGTATGTCAAAATTTTCTCCAAGGTATCTTACACTCATTGCAGAGCATTCTATGTGCCATCCTGGTCTGCCTTTACCCCATGGACTATCCCAAATAGGTTCAACATCTGAAAATTTCCACAATGCAAAATCGAGGGGATCCTTTTTTGCCTCATCAACTTCAATTCTTACACCCGATTGCAGCTCGTCTATCTTCTTTTTTGATAATTTACCGTATTGTGGAAATTTTGATACTGAAAAGTAAACCCCGTTTTTTGTCACATATGCTATGTCTTTTTCAACTAGTTTTTTGATGAAATTCTCGATATCATCTATGTGCTCAGTTGCTTTGGGATAGTTTGTTGCACGCTTTACGTTTAGCCCGTCAAAATCTGTAAAATAGTTTTGAATGTACTTTGAACTAATTTGCTCTGCAGTTGTATTTTCTAATTTTGCACGATTTATTATTTTATCATCTACATCTGTAAAATTTTGAACAAAGTCTACCTCTATTCCCTTACTCTCCAAGTATTTTCTTAGAACATCAAAAACGATTATTGTCCTTGCATGTCCTATGTGTGATTCATCATAAACTGTAACTCCACACAAGTAAATTTTTACCTTTTTTGAAATATCTAGTACTTGTTCTGAGTTGCTAAGGGTATCTTGTAGTTTCATTACTTGTCCTCAAATGGTTTTTGTTGTGTTTCTCTCTTGTGTATGCTATTAAGATGTAATTGGTGCACTTTATCCACAATTTGTTTTTCAATTTGTAATGCTTCCACAGTTTTTTCAATTGAAAATTTTTTCTCAAAAATACAATAAAGTATGGAATCTATATCTTCATATGACATTCCCAACTCCTTTTCAGCCTCATGTTCCTTCCACAGATGTGGGCTGCTCTTTTTTTCAATGACACTTTGAGGCACACCTAAAAATTTTGCAATCCCTCTTACTTGTAATTTGTATAATGAAATTATTGGGACTAAATCTGATGCGCCATCTCCGTATTTTGTAAAGTACCCAATCAAATACTCACTTTTGTCACTTGATCCTAATACCAGATAGTTTTTTGCATTTGCATAATAATACAAAATATTTGCCCTTACCCGTGCTCTGAGATTTCCTTTAGCCCATTCATTTGGCTCAAGATAATGCGAATATTGATTTACAATTGGGTTGATATCGATTAATTTGTATTCTAATCCTGTAAGTGATATCATTTTCATTGCATCCTCTGTCTCTATACTTGGAGTGATTTGTGTATCTGGCATTATGATTGCAAGTGTTTTTTCTTTGAGTGCTCTTTTACAAATATATGCCAACACCGCAGAATCTACCCCGCCACTTAGGCCAAGAATCACTCCTTTTGCTTTGTTTTTTTCAATCTGCTCTAATAGAAATTCCTCAATTGCATTTGTGATGGCAGCATAATCTTGATGAATTATTTCATCTAAAATCTTCTGATTCAATAGATTATTTTTAGAAATCGTTAGAATAAAAGTTGTACCAAGTATCAAATCCACATTATCTAATTTTGAACATACATTGCCGATTTTGTAAACATTTGACTCTCTGTGCTTAAGATATGCTCAAAAATGTAATTGTCTTTTTTTAAATATCTACGTAAATTCCGTCGTTTCTTGCTTCAACATGGTATGTTGCTAATTTCACATCTTTGAGATAGTCTTTCAATTCTCCTGTTTTGATATTATAATGCCAAAAATGCAATGGACACTCTACAATGTCTCCTTCGAGTTTTCCTGGTGCAATTGATCCGTCCTGATGAACACAAAGATCATCTATCGCATGATACCCGTCTTGGTTAAATATTGCAATTTGTTTATTGTCAATTTTAAAGGCTTTTCCTTTGCCTATTGCAATTTCTCCTTTTTCAGCAATTTTCTTCCAAGCCATACTGCTAAATCTGTAATTCTGTCATATTAAATTCTAATTGTTTTGTGTCTATGGATATAATTAAAATTTAATCCTAAAACTGAAAAACCGTTCATTTTGGGATTCCCCTGATTTGTGACTAAATGTTTGAATATCATGATACTGTGTAAAATTTGTTGGCAACTGAACTCGTACCTGGATTCTCTTTAGAGTTGTGGATTGGCATCGCTCATTGGTTGACTGGAATTGGAACTATTGTGCTTGCTATTGCCTTGGTTAGAACATTTCGACATCTAGAGGCTTCTACTAAAATGAGTAAAATTGAAACTGAATATCGCCTAAGACCGTGGATAGGCCCTACTACTGGAATTCAAAGAATGGATAACTCCATTAATGGAAATCTCCAGTTCTCAATTACCATAAAAAATTTTGGTGATTTACCTGCCTCTCATGTTAAAGCCAAATCTATTGCATCTATGACATCCCTTACAAAAGAATCTCTGAAACAACCATTATCTGAATTTAATCTTGGACCGTTATTGCCTCACATGGAAAAAAGTTATTGGTTTTTTATTACACCTGAGATGTGGGAAAAAATCTCTAATGGGGCTGAACCGCTTTATGTTGCAATATATTTTGAATATCCTTCACTAACTGGCTCAAATGGATATGGCAGTATAAGCGAATATAACAAAAACAATCAAACATTTGTACACACGGAAATGTGGATAGATTATCCTGAAATAAAACTACTATGATTATTGTTTGCATTTTCACTTTATCAAATATGACTCTATTTGCAAATCTCTGATCTTTTAACTAGTCTTAAGGATTTTATACACCAAAAAATTGATGTGATTCATGAGTAAAGTAAAGTCATCTGCAAAATTAATCCAAGACGGTAAACTATCCTATGAATGGGCTAGATCTCATATGCAAATTTTAGACAATACTATTAACCGATTTAAAAAATCAAAACCCCTCAAAGGTGTTACCCTGGGATTTTGTTTACACATCACAAAGGAGACATCTGTTCTTTTAATGGGTGCAAAGGAACTCGGTGCCACAGTTGCATGCTGCGGTGGAAATCCTCTTACAACACAGGATGATATTGCGGCATTTTTGGCATCACAAGGAATTCATGTTTATGCATGGCATGGGCAATCTGTAAAAGAATATGACTGGTGTATTGATCAAGTATTGAATCACAAGCCTACTATTTTGACTGATGACGGAGCTGACATGAATGTAAAGGCACACTTTGATGATAGATATAAAAATATGAAAATTCTTGGCGCAACTGAAGAGACAACTGCAGGTGTTACTAGAATCAGAGCTGTTGCAGATCAGGGCAAGCTTCGCTATCCTGTAATTTTAGTAAATGAGGCATACACAAAACACATGTTTGATAATAGATACGGAACTGGACAAAGTACCATTGACGGATACTTGCGTGCAATGAATTTGCTTATGGCATCCAAACGAGTTGTAGTTGTAGGGTATGGTTGGGTAGGACGCGGTGTCGCATCAAGATGTCAAGGAATGGGCTCCAAAGTTATAGTAACTGAAATTGATCCTGTAAAAGCATTAGAAGCTCACATGGATGGATTTGACGTAATGCCAATGGCACAAGCTTGCAAAGTAGGTGCTATCTTCATTACATGTACTGGAATGACTAGTGTAATTAGAAAAGAACACATTTTACAAATGAAAAATGGTGCTGTTCTGGGAAATGTAGGTCACTTTGATGTAGAAATTGATAGCAAGTTTTTGCTTAAAGAATCAAAATCAGTCAAAAGAGTAAGACCAAATCTTGATGAATGTACACTCAAAAACGGTAAACATGTTTATCTTATTGGTGAGGGACGATTGGCAAATCTTGTCGCAGCTGAAGGCCATCCCCCAGAAGTAATGGCACAGTCGTTTTCTAATCAAATTCTATCTGTCTTGTATATTCTGAAAAATCATGCAAAGATTGGAAATAAAATCATCAACGTTCCAGAAGAAATTGACAAACAAGTTGCAGTTGATGCGCTAAAGGCAATGGATGTAAAAATTGACCATCTTACACCAGAGCAAGTCAAATATGCGCATAGCTGGTAATTATTTTTCAATTACTGATAGTTTTGTTATAATTTGACTATTGCATTCAGAAATTAACTTCGTAAACTGGATAGTCTTGTCTTAGTCCTGTTTGAAATTTCTTTACCTCTGTGTATTTGTGTTGGCTTGATTTTTTGACTATCTGGTAAAAGTCGTTTCCTACCACCATCCCGTTTGGTTTTGCAGTGCGGTTGATTTTTGCGCAAAGGTTTACAGTTGAACCAAATATGTCTTCGCAACAAGATGTTTTGTAATTTGCAATCATTAATGGTCCATAATCCATACTTATTCTGTATTGAATTTTAGGAAGGTCTCTTTTTACAAATATTTTGTTGATCAATTCTGATGCTTCTAGCATTTTTTTACCACATGTAACTGGGATTGAGAAATCCATATCTTTTGACAATTCTGGAAAGTAAAACAAAATGCTGTCTCCGATGTTTTTTACAACCGTTGCTCCGTTTGCTTTTGCAATATATCCTAAAGCGTTGAGAAATACTGTATAGTACTCACATGCTTTTACTTGCGATAGTTTTGATGTAATCTGTGTAGAGTTTACAATATCTATTAGCCCAACACAATAGCTATGATCTATTTCTTTGAATGTTATCATTTGATCTTTTAAAAATGGCTCTATCTCTTTTGTGCCCAATTTCACGCCCATTCCAATTTTAGGTCCTAACATCATACCATCAATATGTCTTGCAATGAGATAACTAGTTGTTAGCTAATCGTATAATTTTCTATAAATTTTGCTAACGATTTATTACATCTTAAATAATGCTAATTTCTGCATGGTTGATTCAAAGAAACTTTTGTGTAATGTATGTGAGAAAAAATCCGCACTTTTAATTTGGGATGATCGTTATTCTGGATTTAGGGGTACATGCCTGGTATGTGGTAGTAATTGGCCTGAATCATGAAAGGATTAGCTTCATAAGTTCTATTGTAATTAAAATCATCATCAATGAGATCCAAAGCAATCATTACTAGTGCATTACCTTATGCAAATGGAGAGATACATCTTGGTCATGTTGCATCCACATATTTGCCGGCAGATGTTACAACAAGATTTCTGAAATTAAAGGGAGTTGAGGCTTACTATATTTGTGCATCTGATGATTTTGGTACTCCAATTTTGATACAATCTGAAAAAGAAGGAAAGACACCTTCTGAATATGTGGCGCATTGGAATAAACGTGATTATGATGATTTTACTGCATTTGGCATTGACTTTGATTTTTTTTACAAAACAAGCTCCAATGAAAATATTGCATTTGTTCAAGATGTATTTAAAAAACTTAATGCTGCAGGTCATATCTACGAAAAGGAGATAATTCAATTTTACTGTAACAATGACAAAAAATTTCTACCTGATAGATATGTCAAAGGTGTCTGCCCTTACTGTAATGCTGCTGATCAATATTCTGATCTTTGTGAAAGTTGCGGACGTGTACCTGAGGAGATATCTGACCCGAAATGTTCTATTTGCGGAGAACCCCCTACTAAAGAAAAAACAAGTCATTTCTTTTTCAAGCTCAAATCTTTTGCAGATTCATTATCCAAATGGCTAGATGAAAATGACAATCTGCAAAAAGATGTGAAAAAATACGTTCAAAATTGGATAAAATCTGGTCTGATTGACTGGGATATTACACGTGATATCACTTGGGGTGTTCCAGTACCACTTGTTGGTGCCAAAGACAAGGTATTCTATGGTTGGTTTGATAATCACCTGGCATACATTTCTACTGCAATAAAATTTCTTGACGATAAAGGCATAGATGGAAAAGAATTTTGGAATTCTGCAGATATTTATCATTTTATTGGCAAAGATATTGCTTATCATCACTATCTATTTTTACCTGCAATGCGTTTGGGGATAAACAGCGAATACAAGCTTCCTGATTTTATTCCAACTAGGGGGCATCTTACATTACAATCAAAGAAAATCTCAAAAAGCAGAAACTGGTACATTGGACTGAGACAATTTTTAGAATACTATCCTGCAGATTATTTGAGATATTATTTGGTCGCAATAAATCCCTACTCTCAAGATGACTTGAATTTTGATTGGGATGAATTTACAAATAGAATCAATTCTGAATTAATTGGCAATCTTGGAAACTTTGTTAATCGCGCATTGGGATTTACAACAAAAGCATTTGATGGAATAATCCCAGAAATTGAAAACTATGATGAGAAAGATACAGAAGCAGAAAATAAGATAAAAAATCTTTCTTTAGAACTAGGAATTTTGATGGAGCAAAATCATCTGGATAGGGCTCTGAAGAAAATCATGGAATTTTCATCATTTTTTAACCAGTATTTCCAGCACAAGGAACCTTGGAAGAGAGGACCTGGAACTGCAAACTGTGTATTTTTATCAGTAAATGCCGCTCGTAGCATGGCAATAGCTTTGTTTTCATTTCTCCCAGAATCATCCCAAAAGATTTGGGAGCAGCTTGGATTAACTGGTAAAGTAAATGATAACAAATGGGATTCCATTTCTGATATTGCAGTAAAGCCAGGACATCACTTGGGTAATGCAACCCCAATATTTGCCAAAATAGAGGAGGCAGATATTGCCAAATACAAAAAACAACTAGGCCCATCAGAATGATTATTCCAAGAATCTCCACCAGGGGATACTATGATTTGACATACGGTAAAACAATCAAAAAGAATTCATATTTTTTTTACCCGAAAAAAGATCTCAAAAAACTTGTCGGTTCTAAGGAACTTGTAATAATGATTCATGGATTGAGAAATGATAAAGCAGGAGCCATTGCAAAAGTGATACTGGCAAAAAACAGACTATCTCATCTAGGGTATCATTATCCTGTGATTGGATTTAGCTATGACTCCAATACCACTGGGGCTCATTTATCAAAACATGTTAAACGCGCACTTTCTGCCGGGCAGGTAATTGCACAAAAAAATGGTCGCAATCTTGCCATCTTTATTGAAGATTTTAAATTTGCAAGCCCGAAAACCAAGATTCGCCTAATGGGTCATTCTTTGGGCTCTCAGGTAATTCTTAGTACGGTAGAAAATCTGGCAAAAAAAAGTAATGCTGGAATAATTGAGAGTGTGCACTTTTTTGGAGCGTCAATTACTAGTGATGTACCATCATCAAAAAAATATGGTCCATTACTGGAAAAAATAATTAAAGGAAAAATACTAAATTATTTCAGTCCCACTGATGAGGTCTTAAATTGGGCAAATAAAGAAAAATTCGTTAAAGGCCCACTTGGATTACACGGGGCCATTGGAAAAACCATATCAAAATATCATCAAAAATCAGTCCGTCCAAAGAATCATAGATTTGCAAGCTATACTGCAGTGCTGAGATCATTTCCATAGATTTTGTTTAGTGTAATTCATTCGTCAATCTTTTATATTTGATATTAAATTCATACCTTATTACGCACAGATGATATAATTGACTTATCGAAACCTAATCCTGTACCACCTAAATATAATTGATAAAAAAACTGACGATTCTGAAGAACTATCTGAATACGATTGCTAATTTTTTCATACTATGCAGTATAACTCTGTCAGAATAATAAATGATTAAATACCATATGTGTCTATATGTACCTATGGAACAAACATCCATCGCGGTATCAAAAAAATCAAAAGACGCGTGGTCAAAATTCAAAAATCATCCCAATGAATCATTTGAGGATATGATTAATCGAATTTTAAAATCTCTTGCAGAAGATGCTGATTTACTCACTGAGAAAGATCTTTTAGAAATTGAAAAATCACTACAGGAGATAAAGAAAGGTAAATTCATTACTCATAAGGAACTCAAAAAGAAATACGGTCTATGACTTGGACTGTAATATGGTCTAAAAGAGCAGAAAAACAGCTTGATACATTGCCAAAAGAAATGGTGATTCGAATTTTAAACAAGACTGATGAAGTAGAAGCAGAACCTTTTGTGTATCTTGAGCGACTTTCCAACTCCTCTTTGTACAAATTTAGAGTGGGAAATTACAGAATTATAGTTGATGTGATAAATGACAAACTGATATTGCATTTTGTACTAGTGAAAAAACGCTCAAGAGTCTATGATTAGAATTAAACAATTATTCCTAGAATGATAGTCGAAATCACTTTATTTGCAAAAGAGTAAATCAAAAACAGATCAAAATTCTATTGAGCATTTAGATTATACTGATTATTGTAGTGATCCTGAACTACTAAATTATTGCTAATTAAATCACTGCCAAATAAGTGAAATTCATACCAAAGTAATCTTTATTGATGATTATCCTTACTTTCCTTCATTGGCACAATCCCATGAAAAAACCATCTCAAAGCTTGATCAGATTGCTGAGATACTTGGAATACTAAATGAAACCCATAGGGGAAGGGACTGGCTCTTAGAGCAAGTAAAAAAACACAAAATCTCAATTAAATCTCATGGCAACTCGTATGATATCCTAAAAGAATGCCCTGATGATTTTATCTTTCAAATGCTTCGCTCGCTTCGCGGTGAAGACATTGAAGGATTTGAAGACATTAAAACTCTGACTAAGACATTTCATTGGTTTTTTATCGATATTGTGGCTGCGTCTAATCCAAAGATTCCTACAAAAAATCAGGTAAAAAAAATCATTGTACTAAATGAGCTAATCTCAAGAACTGTATCGTTTCAAAAAAGGATTCCAGAGGCTACCGTAATTCTACCTACTGGTGATGGTATGGCAATAGGTTTTGCAGACAGTCCTGAAAAACCAATGAGGCTGGCAATGGAGTTGCACAGCGGAATTAATCGGTATAACAAGACGCAAAAAGGTGATGATATTTTACTAGTTAGGATAGGCATTGATATGGGTCCTGTCTATGTCATAAAGGATCTAAACAACATGGATAATGTTTGGGGTCCGGGGATTATCCTGACAAGAAGGGTTATGGACCTTGCAGGCGATATGAACATCTTTGCATCTGCTCGAATTGCAGATGATATCTTGAAGCTTTCAGGGGAATACAAAAAGATAGTCCACCCAATAGGGGATTACAGCATAAAGCACGGCGAGGAACTACAGATTTACAATATCTATGGCGATGGCTTTGGAAACAAGATTGCACCAAAAATAAAAAAGATCAAAAAACTATCCCTCGATGAATCTCTAAAGTCATCTAATAACTTCAAGTTTGATAGTGTGGATATTTTACTTGATGTTTTAGATGTTAAAACAATGCTTACACGCCATACTTGGGTCTGGACACTGACAAACATTTCAAAAGAGGCAAAGAACCAAATCTTTTATTCAATTGACGGTGATACTCCAAGAGAATTTGGTGACATGAATGTTATTATTTCAGATGATAGAGGAAGACAAATTGAGATTATGAGCTTAAATGTAAACAAGCCATATCACAAAGAATTTTTTGCAAAGATTCCACCAATAGAGCCAAAAAAATCAAGGACAATAAAACTGCGATATGATTGGGAGGAACCAGACAAGAACTTTTTATTCAGAGTTCCATCTGATTGCGCACAAATGACATACATGTTGACAATTCCAAAAGAACATGATCCTCAAATCAGAGTGTTAAAAGTAGATTTGGAGACAGGGTTGAAAATCAACGCAACACCAAACCCATTAATTAAAAGATTTGATGATAAAACAGTAGCAAACTGGAGTAAAAACGGCATAAAGGCATTTGATGCATTTCAAATATTCTGGTAAAATCAAATTGTAAATATTACAACAAGTACTACTAAATTATAATAAATTTGTTACATGCGATCAGTAATATTTTTGTGATACAACTAATACCATTTATTTCTCTGCTGATTTAGCATTTATTTTATAATTTAGATCCGTTATACATATTTTTAAAATGAATTCATTTATTTGTGTAATTTTTTGCGATCTAGTGTATTATTTTTTTTAATACAATCATACTTTATGATCATGTTTATAATTATGTCTGTTCAGAAATATACACACATGTTTGGGTCGAGAAGCATCAGCATTAGAAATGTTGTATTATTTTCAGTATTAGTATCGTCATCAGTTTTCCTCCTTTCTGTATCATTTGAGCTTCCTTATGCACAAGCAGTTTTCACTATTCCGCCAATTTCTGCATCTCCATCTGGACAAGGATCTTTTAGTTCTTGGAGTGTGTCCCCAGCAATCAGTACGGTAGTTGCAGTTACTACATCAGATGATTCACAATTTGTCTATTCAAGTACTCTTGCTCAAAGAATTACTTACAAGTTTAGTCCAACAATTCCATCGGGTGTCAAAATTAACTCTGTAACAGTAGAAGGAATCTTGTATAAATCTGGAGTTATAACAGGAACTACTTGTGTTAAATCTATTGCTGATCAAGGTACAAAGAAAGTTGAATCAGGAACTTCTGACTGTACAATGGGCACAGCCGGAACAACAATTTCAAAAGTCTATACTTTAAACCCATTTAACAACAAGGCGTGGTCTGCATCTGATTTTAGTAAAACAAATTTTGGTTTTGAACAAGCCACTAGTGGAAAAACAGCAAACCTAGACAAAATAAAAATAATTGTTAACATATCTGATATTACTCCACCAGTTGTTAAAGTACCAAAGAATATCCATGTAAGAGCTACAGACCACACATCTGAGACAGCTCCAGCCACTTTTATCTCAACAGCTATTGATAATATTGATGGGCCATTAACACCAGCATGTACCCCACTTTCTGGTAGCACATTTAACATTGGTCATACTAAAGTGACATGTACTGCCACAGACGCTGCAGGCAATACTGGCTCAAAGAATTTTAGTGTCGAAGTTGAGGATCTACTCTTTGATGGTCAACCAACTGCGAATTATCCATTGGACGGTATAGGAATCATAACTTTAAGAGATGTCGATAAAGGTGATGATGGTGATGATGATCTTCGTTTTAAAAGAATTACTGTTACTTCAAAAGATTCAACGACTTTAGCAATTCATGGTTCTATCGATCTCAATCTACCAGAAATCTCACCTGATTCTGGGACATTTGTCAGTAATGGTATAACCTTTACTTCTGGTCCATCAAGTAACAACGCCGCTGCTCCAATGTTACATGCTCTTGAAGGAGATCTAATAGTTGTAAATCACGATAACGAAATTACAGCACAAGCAAAAATAATGCCTCCTGGCATCTCACCTCTTAGTCTTGCTCCAGGTGGCAGTCCTCCTCGAACTACAGATGTAGTTAGATTTTATGAATCAGACGTATACACTCCAGCGCAAGGGGCAACTGTAAAAGTTAACGATGCAAGTATTCCTTCAGGAACTAACACAGTTTCGGTTCTAGTCAAAGCCTCAGCATGCACAGGTTTACCTGGAGACACAGTAGGATTTTCTATTAAACTTAACAGAGATGGCACTGACCCCTCATTTACTTCTGGTACATTGCTTACATTTTCACCAACTGCCACCGATGCTACTGCTAATGCATTAAAGGCACCAGTTGATTGTAAAGTCCTTGCAATATATGGTGCAAATACTGCAACTGCTACAATAATCAATGATGTAAACCAAGTTGCAGGACCATCATATACTCCTGATAATACAGTAAGATCAACATGCATAGGTGATACAGATCTAACTACCGATGCTGATGGCATTTGTGATTCGTGGGAATCCCAAAGCTTGCATCCAGGTTCTCTGTCCATGCCAGCTGGTTGGTATGTTGACCCTGTTACTAATGTGGCAAGTGGAATAGCATACACTTTATCTTGTAATCCACTTGCTGTGTATAGTGGAGCCACTGGCACTCAAGTTAATGATCCAACTGGTGCCACAGTCTGTCCTAGTCCAACAAGAAAAGATGTCTATGTTGAAATTGATTACATGACTGGTCACATGCCAAGTAGTGCTGCAATTAATTCAGTTGTAGCAGCATTTGGAATAGCACCAGTAAGGGGAGTTCCAGGCGGGCCATTAAACGGTATTGCATTGCACGTCATAACTGATGAGAGAATAGCTCATACTAACCTCATAGCATATGATACTGGTACTCCTTCATTTCTAAGTCTAAAGACATCTTACTTTGGAACATCTACTGAAAGAGCTTCTGTAGCTCCTGCTGATGTACAAAAACTCCTTGAGGCAAAAAGACAGTTCTTCCACTATGCTATGTTTATTCATCAAGACACAAATGCTCTTTCAGGCTCCGGATATGGTGATAGACCAGGTAATGATATTGTAATCTCATTAGGTGGCGGCTTTGTTGGACATGTTGGAAGTAATGATCAGCAAGCTGGAACTCTTATGCATGAGCTTGGTCACAACCTCGGTTTAGATCATGGCGGAAATAACGCTGATAATTGTAAACCAAACTATCCAAGTGTAATGAATTATCTTTTCCAATTCGACAAGGATAACGGAGGTTATGTTCCAGCCAGGCCACTAGACTTTTCACGTACTACATATGCTCAAATAGTTCAATCTGCTCTAAGAGAGGATATAGTTTCCATGAGTGGCAGTCCTGCAAGGAACTCAACGATCGGTGGTTTTGATGGCAGTCATCCTATTCCTGTTGGATTTACTCCAACTGTAAATGCTACAGGTACTAAAATAGACTGGAATAGAAACGGCTTGGCTGCAGGTACATATTCACAAAATGTTAATTACTTTGCTTTGGGCGGCTGTGATACTAACACTGGAACTACCACTCTTACCAGCTTTAGTGACTGGGCAAACCTAGTGTACAACTTTAGAGGCTCAAGTGGAATGGATAAAGGCTTTACAACTGCTAACCAGTTCCACGACGATGTTCTTGAAGCTGGCACTGCTTCTGATGAAACCCTTAAACCTCTAGTTGATACAATTGAAGACGTTACAGTACCAGAAGGTCTCTTTAGTTATGATTTAACAATACATGACCCAGACTCTCTGTCTTGGAATATACTAGTCAATTATGGTGATGGCTCTGATGAAGTAAATGTATTCTTTGAACCTGATGTAGACGGTGAAGATGACACAACTATTCCATTAAGCCATGTATATGCAGATGGACCTAGCGGACCACATACTGTAACTATTACTGTTACAAGCAACCGCGCTGCAGCTTGTGATTGTGGTGCTGAGGCATCTACTACTTTTGATGTTACAGTAGAAAATGTAGCTCCAGTAGTTGTTGCAGGTATTGATCAGGAAATTAATGAAGGAGAAACTCTAAGTCTTGATCCTGCTACATTTACCGATCCTGGAACTGCTGATACTCACGAAGCTAATATAGACTGGGGTGATGGCGATACCGATTCAACTATGGATGAGGTAACTGCACTTACTTTAACAGAACCAACCTTTGGAGAGGGAGCAAGTGATGGAACAGTATCTGGTTCACACGTTTATGATACTAGTGGTGTTTACACCGTAACTGTTACTGTCATAGACGATGATGATGTTGAAGGTTCTGGTACAGGATCTGAAACTTTTGAGGTTACAGTAAATTCAATCTCTGAAACAATGTTCGGAGGAGTAGCTAGAAATTCAGCATCAGATTCAGGAGCACTTGTCACTATTAATCAAAACACTGGTTCACAGACATTAATCTTTGATCCTATCAGTGTAGGCGGCATATCTGGATTGGCAATTGACAATGAGGGACGTTTGTTTGTAACAACAGTAACTAGCGCAGGTAGCTCATCAGAATTAATTGAACTAGACCCATCTGATGGAACAATTATTTCTTCGATAGGTGAAGTTAATGATGGTGAGGAAGGCACTTACAAAATAATCGATTTAGCTGTTAATCCACTGACAAACATTTTGTATGGCGTGACAGGAAATCACAAATTAGTAACTATTGATAAAGATACCGCAGTAGCAACTGAAATTGGTTCTTTGGACAGCACAGCTTCTGCAATAGCATTTGGTCCTGATGGAACCCTTTACATGACTAGTGCAGGTGATTCTGGCGACAATCTTTTTAAAATAATTGATCCAACAGATGCCTCTACGATTACTGATATAGGAACAGATCTTGACTTTAGTGGTCTTGCTGTTAGAAGTGACGGGGTTATCTTTGGGTCAGTAGCTTTAGGGAGCACTGGGGACATTTACATAATAGATGCAGATGGCATTACTCACTTTGTAGGGACTGATTCTCGGTATTTGGGAGACTTGGACTTTTATCATGTCCTGTTCTAGATGTGGTCCCAATTAGTATAATTCCCAAAACTAACAGTAAAAATTTACAAACTGCTGTAATAGGTATTATTTTAATCGCATCTTTTTTTGGAACAGTAATGCCAATTCAAAAGGCATACTCTTCTACAACTCTAAGTCCTGTACAAACATTAAGCACTGACGGATTATCGTTTGTTCCACAGGTTGCAGTCGATGGCCTTAATGTGTATGTAGTCTGGGTAGATGGACTTGGCAACATTTCATTTGCAGCAAGTGCAGATGGTGGCGATACATTTGGTCTTGTAACTCCACTAATCGGTAATGGAGCATCAGCTTTGCCTCAGATTGTTGTTTCTGGAGGTACTGTGTATGTTGCTTGGCTTGAAGGATTCCCATCTAATATTGCAGTAGTGGCAAGTACAGATAACGGAGTTACCTTCAACACAGCCTCTGGTGGATTTCCTGAATTTGCATATCCACCTGGTGGAACTTCATTTTTCAAACTAGCTGCATCTGGCACCAACGTCTATTTAGTTTGGAAAGATGATTCTACAAGTAGCATTTCATTTGCAGGAGGTTTAGATTTTGTAGCAAATGTAGGTGCAGGAACTTCTTTTTTAGATATAACTGATCTTAGTATTAGTAGTACTGCATTCTCTCCTGATTTAGCTGTATCTGGAAATAATGTGTATGCAGTATGGCAAGACAATGATGCTTTAATTGATTCTAGTGGTGACATTTTATTTTCGTCTAGCCCAACCAACGGCGCTTTAGGTACATTTACCGCTCCAGAAAATTTAAGCAGCACTCCTGGAAGCGTCTCAACTAATGCAAAGATATCTGCATCTGGCATTAATGTCTACGTGGCATGGCAGGATAATTCAGATGGTGATAATGACATTTATTTTAAAGCTATTGGCACTGACGGGACAGACTTTGCTAGTACGATTATTCCACTAAGTGCCAATACAGGAAATTCAGTAGTGCCACAAATAACTTCCACTGGCTCCAACGTGTATGTTGCGTGGCAAGATGGCACCCCATCTGATATTTGGTTTAAGGCTAGCAATAATGATGGAGTAGGCTTTGGTAGCGGCACTAATCTAAGTAAAACTGCTAAAGACTCGCAATCTGCACAGATAGATGCAGAAGGCAGTAATGTCTATGTGAGCTGGCAAGATTATACCCTCGATTCTAATGGTGATATCTTTCTTAAACTAATCACAGATAGCGGTGCTACTTTTCGAAGTTTGGAGAATCTAAGTAATAATTCAGGGATATCATCATCTCAACAGATGGCTGCATCTGCCACCAACTTGGCAGTAGTGTGGTATGATAGTACTGTTACTAATGACGTATTATTTAGAACATCTACGCCATCACCTATTGATGTTTCATTTGATTCATTTCAATACAGCCTAACTGACACTGCAACTATCACTGTGATAGATCCGCTTTCAAGTACAACCATACCTATCGAGGTAAAATCAACATCTGACCCAACTGGAATTGCATCACTTACACTTACTGAAACTGGTCTTGCTACAGGAATCTTTACTGGACAGATTACGTTTGGTTCAACTACTTTGGGTAGTGTACTAGAAGCAAGTTCTGGCGATACAATAACAGCTACTTTTGGTGGACAGACTTCAACTGCGTCAATAATTTCAATTGAAGTAATTTTTACTCCATCAACCCTTATTGATCGTGGGGCAATAGGACATATTCAAGTTACAGATGAAACTGCCAATTTGGATCTAGGTGTTCCGGAAAGCATCATTGTAGATATAACTTCAACTGCAGACCCAATTGGAATACCTCTTACTCTAACTGAGACTGGACCAAATACTGGAGTATTTGGTAGTCCAACATCTAATAATCTAATATTTATGGACGCAGATTACCTGCTTCCTACTACAGGCACTGTCACTATAACTCATAAACACACTGCTGCAAATGCCAATAGTCTTGTAGCTGAAACCATCCTTGAAACAATAAGATCTACAAGCGATCCAGCAGGAGTTGATATCACCCTTACAGAAACTGATTTGGATACTGGAATCTTTACAGGCACATTTACTTTGGCAGACACTTCTGTCCTAGGAAGTGCAATCAATGTTACTGCAGGAGATATAGTCTCTGTAATTCATTCAACTGTTACTACAAATGGATTGGTAGTATCAGATACAAATCCAAATCCTTCTAACGGCGCAATATTGGTAATGGCTGATCCTGTTGATGATACAGTAACAGCGTCTTACCGCGGTGTACATGGAAATGCAACTGTATCCACTTTAATTGAACCAGGTGGAGGTGGAGGAGGAATATCCCGAGCTGGTCTAGTTGTACAAGCTGTAGGTGCCATTGCTCTATTTGGAGGCGGTGGCGGAGGCACTTCAGGTCCTCCATCATTTGACGCCAAATCATTTACTTTGAGTGAAACACTTGGTGGCGCATTATCTGACGGTTCAAGCATACTAGCAGAATCTCAATCAATAATTTCAATGGAATTTAAAATGCCAGGGGGTTTCAATAATTTAGACCATATTGGGCTGTATGCAAATATTGGTCCTGGACAGGATAAATTTGATAGTGATACTTACGTTTACTATGATAGATTCAAAACCCCACAAGTCACAATCCATGATCCAAATAAATTCTTCAAGATAGTAACTGCCGATGTTACAGAACCGAAACTAGGTACAATATCTATAAGTTATTTGTTTGACTTTGCAAAATCCCTTGATAATGGTAATGTTGTCTTTGAATCTTGGAACTTTAAAAAAGATTCTGCATTAAAAGAAATTCCAGATCTCTTCAAAGTAGAAAACCCAAAGCCAGAAACTATATCTGAAACTGAAACAATCACACCAACTCAAAGACTAACAGTCCCAGACTGGGTAAAATCAAATGTTGCATGGTGGGGTAAAGGTGCAATTGATGACACTGAATTTACAAACGGCATTGGATATTTGATTCAAAATAAAATAATTGACATTCCAGAATTATTGCAAGCAAATGTATCGCCTGAAATAAATTCTGATACTGGTTTGATAGAACCAACAGAGGAATTTACTCCAATAGTTCCAGACTGGATTAAAAACAATGCCGTATGGTGGTCAGAAGGCCAACTAACTGATGATGACTTTTTATTCGGAATCAAGTATCTCTTAGAAAAGGGAATAATTCAAGTAAAAGTTTGATCACTTTTTACATCATACAATTTACTTTATTGGTTTTGACTCTTCTATGATTTTGATGCTCTGAATTATTTTTCTGGCAATTACTGTATTTGCAAAATTTATGCTTGTCATTCCCATTTTACGTCAAAATCTTATTTATTGCATTGTTAGCTAGATTGATAATTTTCTAGCTAAATTGTTAGCATTAGGTAATATGCAATATTGTAATAGATGTATCATGAAAGCAATACTCATACCAATTCAAAGTATGTATCTGATCCATGGCTTTGATCAAGTGAGTTCTATGGCAGAAAGAGGAAAGATGATTCAGGAACATTTTGATGAATTAACATTAGAACTGTTAATGAAATAGCGGTCTATACCCTCTAAATTCCTGGAATGGATTTGTCATAATTTAGATTGTACAATTCCAGAATCAAAGTACTTGTGATGTCTTTATCATGTATTCTTCTAAAAATCCTGCTGCAAGTAATAATCCTATTACTATTCCAATTTCAATTAATGTTGGTTTGATTAGTGATTTTAAGTTGGTTCTTTTGATTAGAAAGTAAGTCAAGAGGCAGCTGCGAGACAAACCAATAGAATATGCAATCAACTCCATTGCTCCAAATGGAGACACATACAAAATTGCCAAAGGTGGAATGTTTTCCAATCCTGGCATTCCTGAAATAATTGCAGTAAAGGCAAATCCTGTAGACCACGCTGTATAGAATCCCCAGGCAACTCCAAATCCTGGAATAAACATTGGCAATGCTGCAGATACATTATTGATAAAAATCGATGTTCCTTCTACCCCTGAAATTAATTCTTCAAAATCTGCCATTAATGCATCTGCTTCTTCATCGCTCACATCAGAAATTGATCCGATTTGAAATGAAGCAGAGAACAAGCCGAGTAGAACAAAAAATGTGATTATTCTGATTTTAAACACAATATTGTAATTTAAGAATCTTATTTGAAGATTTATGAGCCAGATTACTTTTCTGTCAGTCTATTTTCAACAAACGGATGTGCATTATACCAACAGTAATTAAAATAATCAAAACACCACTGATGAAATGACGGGTCTTCACTTACAAATGCATATCCCGCATCTACTTTTTCTTCCCTGTTTGGAAATATTAAACAACACTGCTTTTCATTAATTATGACTGCTGGAGCAATATTTTTTGTCATCATTCTTTGAATGTCTCCCGAATCGATATATTTTTTAAATTTTTTAATTGCCTCATCTCTTGAATTTGAGACCATTGCCTTTTCATAAAATATTGATTTTACTTTGATGCCTTTACTGAGTTTATTATGAATTGGTTTTACAAATTCATCAAAATATGGCACCTCATATAGTATGTTGTAGATGTATTCTTCAGAGTTTTCATAGATTTTTTTCCAGTACTCAAAAACAGACACATAGCTTGAAATGAATTTACCTTCAAATAATCCCCCCAATCTTAAAATGAATTTCTCTGGCAGTGAATCTATCGGGTGTTCGATAAAGTATTTTTTATTTTCTATGATAAAAGCAAAATTTGGAATAAGAGCCAATAGCATATGGCCCAACGCTGTTAAAACAAAATTACCCTCTCTATCTTTTACTATGAATCCAGCGTTTTCTAATCTCTCTAAATTTCGATGTACTTCAGGAGTCGTTGCATCTAGTACTTTGGCTAACTCTGATAGTCGAAATTTCTTTTCGTTGAGTAGTTGGATAATTTTTAATCTTTGCTCACTTGAGACTTCTAGAAAATATTTTGCATAATCTTCCAACTTATGATTCATAATTGAGATTATTGTATGATGTTTCTAAACTTTGGTTTTTATTATTTTACGCAAGTATACTGATTTTACTTTTATCTACAAATTCTTAGTATATATTTAGAAATGACTGCTTTTTACTTGATGATATGGTAAAATCAATAAATTTTGTAGTTCTGGGAAAACAAGACATTGCGGCAGAATTTGGTAAAAAAGGAACCGTAACTGATCTTTCACTTTATGATAGAAAAGAATCAGACATTATCAAAACATGGGTAACACCTAGCGGCTTTCCTGACAAAATTCAACCTCTTTTGCAGGCAATCAATCTTGCAGAATTTGTAATATTTCATGTTGATAAACTTGATAAATTTACTGGAGAGCAAATCATTGCACTAGATATACTCAAAAAAGATAAAGGAATTTTATCTCATACTTTTGATGTCGATGAATCAAAATTAAATTCCATGATAAAGGGAACAGTTGTTGAAAAATACCTCAAAGTAGATCAAGACAAACTCAAAGAAGAAATGGACAAGATTCAACCAATCTCAAATAACGATCCACCTAAACTGGTAATTGATCACTGCTTTGATGTTAAAGGTGTCGGGACTGTGATTCTTGGCAAAGTGACATGCGGAAAAATCAAACAATATGACAATCTCAAATTGTATCCTGCAGGAATAGATGTGATGATAAAATCAATTCAGATGCACGATGATCCTGTTGAGGAATCAATCTGCCCTGCAAGAGTTGGCTTGGCAGTAAAGGGTGCAAAACCTGATGAGGTTGGACGGGGTGATGTTATTGCTCAAGCAGGTACAGTTGATGTAAAATCTGAAATTGAGATTAATTTTACAAAGAGTCCATTTTATAAAACTGACATTGCTCAAAATCAAGGATGTCTTGTAAGTGTAGGTCTGCAAATAAAGGCCGCAAAATTCTCATCTATCACACCGCTAAAACTAACATTTGAAAAACCTATAGTTTGCAATTCTGGTGATATTGCAGTAATTTTAAAACCTGAATCAACTAGCATTAGAATTCTGGGCAGCGGTCCAATCAAATAGACGGATTTAATTAAATCAAAATTTATCATATTTTATGCGCGGATTGATGATGGGCAGGTTTCAGCCATTCCATTTGGGTCATTTGGATTTGGTAAAACAAATTCTTGAGCAATGCGATGAGGTGATTATTGCAATAACTAGTTCTCAATTCAATTATTTGGAAAAAGATCCTTTCACATCTGGAGAAAGAATTGAAATGATACATGACTCGTTAAAAGAATCTGATATTGATTTATCACGATGTTTTATTATATCAATTGAAAACCAATTCAATATTGCAACATGGGCATCTTATCTCAAAGCGACACTGCCTCATTTTGATAAAGTGTATAGCGGAAATGACTATGTCAAAATGTTACTGGCAGATTCTTTAATTAATGTAGTATCTCCAAAATTTCTGGACAGAGCACAATACAATGCAACTCGTATTAGACTAATGATAATATCTGGTGATAACTGGCAAAGTCTTGTTCCAAATGCAGTTGTTAAATTTTTACAAAAAATTAACGCCAAAAAAAGACTGGATGTAATATCAAAATCTGGTACAAAACCCACTGAGCATTAATGGAACCAATACGCGCTTGCCCAATTTGTCCAAATTGTGGCTCTAAGAGATTTGAGCGACTTTCTGGTGATGCAATAAGGGTAAAATGTCGTGGTTGCAATAAAATAATTAATCTTTGAAATTCTATAGTTAATATTTGCAATATTTTGAGTAATAGTATATGGCAAAAACATGGAAAGATAAGGACATCAGTCTAGCTCCACTAAAAGATCAAACTATTGCTGTAATTGGTTATGGTATTCAAGGCGATGCACAAGCCAATAACATGAAAGATTCAGGCCTTAACGTTATTGTGGGTCTAAAAAAAGGTGGGAATAGCTGGAAAAAAGCAGAATCTGATGGTCATGCAGTAATGTCTGTATCTGATGCATGCAAAAAAGCCGATATTATTCACGTTTTACTTCCTGATATGATCCAATCTCAAGTGTACAAAGATGAAATTGGACCAAACCTCTCTAAA
>Ga0315297_10000449_pt1 | contig 24141 bp, 25 predicted proteins | sample YL17G15_0_MG_FD_203628 | JGI IMG/M metagenome (GOLD analysis project Ga0315297, IMG submission 203628) | Sediment microbial communities from Yellowstone Lake, YNP, Wyoming, USA - YL17G15_0 | ecosystem: Environmental > Aquatic > Freshwater > Lake > Sediment | place: USA: Wyoming | collected... | reverse complement strand
GTCTTGATGACGGTTTGGTACTCCTTGCTGGGTCTGCGTTTGTCGGCATCCCATGCCTCGAACAGGGTCTTGCCGAGCGGTGGGGCCGCAAGCTTCGACTCGTACTTCGAGAGGAGCTTCTTGACGAGCTCGTTGGCATCCTTCCGCTTCATTCCGGCGACAGCGTGACCAACCTCTGCCGATATCCTAGGCTCTACGGGCGTCGTGCGATCCTCCTCCCTGTTGGACGCAACACCGACGGACTCGATCGACTGGCCTGAAACCACCGCGGCCGTCACGGAAGCGGAAGTTTCGTAGAGGCACATCGGAGTCGTCGGACCCGCGGATGTGTAGTTCAGGCTGATGCTCAGCAGATGAGTGTTTCTGCTTATCGCCTGCCCTGTGGCACTAATCAGCCATAGCATCTCCCTCGCGCTGTTCGAAACATATCTCAGGTGCAGCGGGAACGGGAGCAGCCAGCTCGCTTGATAGGTCAGGATGCCCATCAAGTGGTGGGCGGTCGAGGACACGGCGGTGCTCTCTGGTCCACCTGAGTACCCTCCCATTAGCGGCCCGAAGCACATGCCGATGAACCCTCCCATCGAAAGTACCACGGTCACCTTGTTCAACCTGTTGAAGTCCACCTTCATCGGGTCCATGCAGCAGATCATGTAACCGTCGGAGGCCCTCATCCCGAACTTCGGATGCAGCGCTGCCGCCAGCGCGATGTCAGACTCCGCCGTCGCCAGTGAATTCATAAGCGGAATCCCCTGACGGCCGACGCGGTTGCATGCCTCCCTCGCAAGGACAGCGTTCCGCATCGCCCCAAGGAGCTCCAGCGGCGAGGCCGGTCTAATCCTCATTCCCCCGACCCTTGTGATTGCCGGAGTCGTTATCGCGTTAGTTTCCGGTATCCCCGCATAACCTTCCATGAGCGTCAGGAACGACCTATCGCTGGAGCATGCGCCCCCGCCCGCGCCAAGCAGGCACCACGGAGGGGTCTTGTCCTCGATCTTCCTTGGCTTGAGGGATTTCCTGTCCGGCCCCTCTCCTAAATGCAGGTGGTCCGGCGCGAACTTCAACGCGTCCTTGATCTCATCCTCAGTGTAGGAAATGACCCTGTTGGTGTTCGTGCAGTATGCTCCTACATCGATGAGCAGCTCGACAGCGGCCTCGAAGACATCGTCCGCGAGGGAATTATCGGACGGGATCGGCTCGTTCGGGTCGAATTTTATCCCGTGTTCCTTGACCTTCTCGACGACCTTCGGTGCGAACCGCTTTAGCTGGAAGTCGTTCTCGCTCATCGGCTTGCCATTTAGAGCCTTCTCCATGACATCTAGAATCTGGACCAAGAGATCACTTCCCCTTAGAGTGCTTCTCTACGAGCTTGACTGCGGCGTTCGCGTCGGCTCCCCAGCCGTCAGCCCCGATTTCGTCCGCCCACTCCTTAGAAGTCGGGCCCCCTCCGATGAGCACAGCGACCTTCTTCCGCTCCCCCAGCGCGGACAGATAATCGACGATGTCCTTCTGCGAACCGAGAGTGCTCGACATCAGGGCGGATGCGCAGATGACCTTCGCCTTTGACTTCTTTGCCTCCTCGACCAGGTCGGAGGTCTTGACGTCGACCCCCATGTCGATGACGTTGAAGCCGCGCGCCATAAGCATGCTCGCGACGATATTCTTTCCGATCTCATGGACGTCCCCCTGGACGGTCGCCACCACAACAGTGGCTTTGGCCCCCTTTCCATCCTTCGGGAGAAGAGGTAGGAGCAGCGCTGTCGATGACTTGACCGCATCTGCCGCCAGCATGAGGTCAGGCAGGAAGATGACCATCTTCTCGAACTTGTCCCCCACCTCCTCGATCGCCGGCACGAGAGCCTTCTCAATCACGTCCATCGGAGGGATCTTTGCTCCTATGGCGGCTTTCGTCGCTCTCACCGCGGCGTCAGGGTCGTACGCCAAGACGGCCTTCTGCAAATCCTTCATGATCTTATCAACGCTCATTCACTTTGCCTCCCGGGCATCTCTGAGGAGATGCGCTGCTCCAGCGAATGACCTATAGCTAAATAAATTGTCCTGATTGCGCGGCGTTTTCCTCAGGCGCTCCACAAGATAGATATGTCTTTGAGGCATCATTTCTCTTCAATATCCGAGGGAGGATGTCGTCAGATGAAGGAAACTCTTCCAAAGGGCACGGTATCGCTCGCGAACAATGTGTTCTGGGTAGGGATCAAGCACCACAACAGGCGCCTGTTCGATGCGCTCATCCCGTTGCCGCACGGCACTAGCTACAACGCATACCTGGTCATCGGTTCTGAGAAGATCGCGCTTATTGACACGGTGAATCCTGGGTTCGAAGGCGAATTGCTCGAGAAGATATCGCAGCACGTCGACCCGAGCAGGATCGACTATGTCATAATGAACCACGCCGAGCCGGACCACGCCAACGCCGGGCAGCACGTGCTCAAGGTCGCGACGAAGGCGAAGCTCATCACCAGCAAGAAGGGGAAGGAGGCTTCTCTCATCTACTTCGGCGTCGACGAATCGAGAATCACCGTGGTCGATGACGGCGCGAAGATCGAGCTCGGAGGCAAGACGCTCGAGTTCATCTACGCCCCTTGGCTGCACTGGCCCGAGACCATGTTCACCTATCTCGTGGAAGACAAGATACTGTTTCCGTGCGACTTCTTCGGGCAGCATATCGCCTCAGGGGAGTTCTTCGCTGACGAGGTCGGCAACGAAGTCGTCCTGGATATGGCGAAGCTGTACTTCGCGGAGATCATGATGCCTTTCCGGAAGCCGTGCCTAGATGCCATCGAGAAGCTCAAGAAGTACGACATCAGGATGATCGCGCCGTCCCATGGGGTCATGTACAAGGATCCGAAGATGATCATGGACGCTTATTCCGACTGGGCCGGCGAGAAGATGAGGAGGAAGGTCCTCGTCGCCTATGTCTCGATGTGGGGGAGCACGGAGAGAATGGTGAATGTCCTGACAGAGTCCCTGATCAAGAAAGGCATCGATGTCAGGATATTCGACCTGCCGAACTCCGACATCGGCCATGTGGCGAAGGAACTTGTCGACTCTCCTGTCGTCGTCGTGGGCGCCCCGACGGTGCTCGGCGGGGTACATCCGGTGGCCGCTTACGCAACGATGCTGGTCAAGGCCCTCAGGGCTCCCACGAAATATGCGGCCGTCCTTACCTCCCACGGCTGGTCAGGCGGGGCGATAAAAGCTCTCCAGGACATCCTTGCGGGAACGAAGATCGAGGTCATCGGTGCTGTCGACGCCGTAGGTAAGCCGACCGAGAAGGACATCGAGGACGTCCTCAAGTTGGCTGATAAGATCGCTGAGAAACTGGGATAGGGAGGTTCCGCGAGGCGCTTGCAAGCGCGCCCCTATCCCCTGTTACGGATTCCTCTACCTTTGCCGATACCGGTAGTCGTGGCCGCAATACGGGCAGACGTTGACGTTCGAATCTATCGTGCGCCCGCAGGTGACGCAATGTCTTTCCACTGACTGCTGGACAGGCTGGATGTAGTTCGGCACCGACGGCTGAACCATCATGAGAGGCTGTCCGCACATATTGCAGAACTTCGACCCATCCGGGTTCTCCTGACCGCAACTGTTGCATTTCATGATATATCCCGCTATTCCAAAGGAGGGAGCTTGGATATGATTCTTTTGAGAGTGGCTAATTGAGCCGCTTCAATCATTTATCCTTTCTTCCTACGTCTCAAAATAAGGAGGGGGATCGCACTGACCGCTGCGATGGTTACTACCAAAGCCGAAATCACCTCAGCACCAATCGTTCCCGCTCCGCTGGGCTCGATCACAGTAATGGTCTCGGTCCATTGTTTAGTATTTGACGCCGAGTCAGTGACGGTGACGGTTGCTTTGAATGTCCCTGCGCTGTTGTAGACATGCGACGGATTCTGCTGATTGCTAGTCGCACCATCACCGAATTCCCAGGAATATGTGTATGGAGGTACTCCTCCACCTGGAGAGCATGTGAAAGAGATCGAAAACGGCTTTGTGCCAGACGTCGCCGATGCTGCTCCTGTAATTGCTATTATTGGAAGTACCGACGATGAAGATGCGGCTTCAATCATCAGATGGTTTATTGTTGCTGCAACTGCAGCTACTGAGGCGTATAAGGAGGCCATCGCACTTGCTTCGAAAACAGAATTGGCCCAATTGTAGTTCGTGTCCATCCACGCATTTGACTTGATTGTTCCACTCCCGAATGTGATCGTCGAAGCCAATCCTGTCGCCGCATCGTAGGCAGTCAAGTTTCCAAGCGAAGTTGAAGGGAGAGATATTGAGCCGAGCCTGGACTCGAATCCGTTCTCGTAATCTGAATGATGCACCTCGGATCCCCAGTCGGTGCCGCTTCCCATCGTATGTCCGAACACTCCGACGTCTGAGATATAGTGCGCCATCACTCCTATCTCGAACGCGGCGTAGTCCATTTCATTGCTATTGAGATATTGCAATGCCGAATTGTATATCGAGGCGGCGCGGACCGCAGATGCGTTATCTTGGGCGGTGCCGTCGCTGCGGTAATACAAGTGATGCTTCCCTGTATCCCCTATGTAACTCGGATTGTCCGGCGCCTCCGTGCCCAGAATGAAGAGGCTGTTGTAGGTCGTCCTCAGGAAAGTCACGTCTTTCATCTGCGGCTGAAGAGCGGCATCGGCTATCCAATCGTGCGTCCCGTAATCAGGGTTGTCCGGGTCTGCTGAATAACCGCCGTTGCTCCATCCGGAGGCATCTCCTGCCGCAATTAGGAACATCGTGACCGCTAAAGTCACGGATATCACCGCTCTCTGGATGTTCGCCGGCATGAAAACAGATACCATATGCGGTGTATTTCGAATTATCCGAACCAGAGGCAACCGGGTCATTTCGTCATAATCATGGGAGGCGACGCGGAACCCCGAATTCCTTCTCATAGACTATCCTTCCGGCAATCACTGCCAGGAATTCAAGCCACTTGAATGTGTGACGGGGCGGTATCAGCCCGTTCATCGTGCGCGCTATCTCGAACCATCCGAGGATCTCCCTCGTAGGGGTGAAGAAGTACACGCAGATGTAGTCCCCCTCCTGCAGGTTCTCCACAGAACCTCTCTCCTTACCTAGCTGGCTCGGGCGGTTGAAAGTCTCCAGCTCCCCTTCCCTGTAAGGTCTGTACTCCCCAAGGAAGTAATCGATGTGGTTGGTGAGCTTGATCCTCGGGAATTTTATCGGGCTGATAACCTCGTCGGCCGAATATCCCAGTCTTCTATACGCCAGTTCGGCCTCCTTCCTCATCCCGACGAAGGCGACATACTTGAACAGCCCGTCGGACCTGTCTTTGAGAGCCACGACAAATTCCGCGAAATCGAACATCCGGGAGATGGTGTTCGCAGTCTCCTGGAGGAAGGACTGGCTCGTTTCCGCTGGGCCGCTCACCCTAGTGAGGAATTTCTCGATCTGCGCCATCGTCTTCTCTGTCTCATCTTCCGAAACGAGGGAGCAGCGCTCCCTGAGAAGTTTTGTCAACTGCTTGGTCTTGTCTTCCTCATCCTTTGATTCCACTATCTGTTCTGACATTTCGACCAGATTCCCAATCAGTACATTAGCGTCCCCTTGGTCATAAGTCTATTGAGGGGCCGATTGAATGGTCTGAGATATTCAATAACTGATTGCAGCCTCGGACATGGCATCCATAATGCTCAAACCTATACGGAAATGCAGTTCGACAGCTATATCTCAGAAGAGATGAAACGCTACGCTCGCGAGAATGTAGAACCGGATACTAGTTACGCGAAGATTCCATCAGATTGTCTCAACACTTTCATAATAGAACGCCTTGATAATGCGTAAGAACCAGATTGTGAAAAATTATAAAACTAAAGGGTTTGACGTTCGAACTAATAATTCATGAAAATGAACTATATGCTCAGAACCTGTCTCTTCGTGGGGGCGCGTGCTTCTGGAAGCACTCGCGGCAGTAGACTGGTCTCCCGTCGGTCGGCTTGAAGGGTACCTCGGCCTCGGCGCCACAGTCGGAGCACTTTATCTTGTGCATCTCTCTGGGCCCAGAGTCGAATCTACGACTTCCGTAACTCATTACTTTTTCTCTCCTTTTTGCTAGAGCACCGATGGCGCTCTATGCAATACTGACCAACCAGTTCGACTACTAATAGTCATGCCTGCCAACCAGGAAGAGGAAAAAAAGGATCATTGTCGACTTGGAATAGCAAGAGCCAGTTAAGTCTGGAAGAATAAGGCTACGGTCCCCATTTCTTGGCCAATTCATAAAGATAGTTAGTGAACGCTCTCCCTTTCGGAGAGAGAAGGACTTCAATGTGGTCATGGAAAATCCTGTTGTCTCTATGCACCAGAAGGAACGCGTTGATTTCTTCCACGGTTGAATTCCTCGCCCATTCAAAAGCCTCGTGATGGAATCTTGCAAGAGGTTTGAATTGATTTTCCGTTAATTTCATGTCGTTCTTGACAAACCTTGCAACTAGTGGCAGTACTTCCAGGACGCGCTTTTCCATCTCAGGGTCCATTTGGTCCATCATTTCCTCTGGCCGACCGACTTCATGTCGATGATAAGAACGTTCCCTCTCGGTTTCTTCCAATGATAATTGTTTTTTGCGGCCGAGGCTTCTTCCGATTTTTCTAGGCAATGACCTTGCCCACGATCGTACAGATGAGGTTCAACCATCTCAGGGTGTTCCCCGAAGGGAATCTTCCGTCTTTCGTTCGGGCGAGGTCGAACCATCCAATGAGATCGCCCCTTTGACTTTGGAAGTAGGCACAGAAATAATCCCCCTCCTGGAGCATCTCAAGGGAGGTCCTCTGCTGCCGCAGGAGGCCTGGGCGGTTGAAAGTCTCAATCTCGCCGTCCCTCTCAGGTCTCAGCTCTGACGGGAAGAAATCGACCGAGGGGGTGCATTTTATCCTCGGGTATTTAGACTGGCTCAAAGCATCATCAGCATTGTATGACAATTTCCTGTAGGCAGTCTCAGCGTCCCTTCTCATCCCCATGAAAGCAATGTATCTGAACAATCCATCCCGAGGATCCTTGAATGCGACGGCAAACTCAGAAAAATCGAGATACCGGTACATTATGTTCATTACCTGTTCCAGGAATTGCTTTGGAGAATCTGACCTCATCCGTGATTGTGAAAGAATCCTTTCGAGGTCGGCCATTATCCGCTCGCTCTTGTCCGCTGGCGTGGGAGGGCAGATATCTCTCACGAGCTTAGAGAGCTGAAGGATGCTTGTTGCTACGCCGGTTGAGGATTGTTCTGACATGTTCCATTGACGATATGCATCGTGCTAAAGATAATGCTTTTTCTGTGGATATCGGAGTGGAATTCTTCTCGTTATCCTTTTCCTTTGTGATTGGATTTGGCGATGCGGTTCATTCAATGTTGAGAATATTTGTTATACTTTCAGGCGTTATCGGACGGGATGAGACAGGAAAAGGGAGTGCGCAGTTGGATAGTATGACCGGGAGAAAGCAGCGTAAAAAATTGTCCTGGGATCTCAGGACCTTCATATCGCTTTCAATAGTAATGGCCGTCCCTGCAAATGCCCTCATGCTCCTCCTTCCCTCTGAGTACTCTGTAGACAATTACATAGGCAGCACGTCAGTCGAGATGCTCTTCTTCGCGACTTTGCTCCTGCTACTCGTAATCCCGAGAGTCAAGGACAAATCCTTCAAGACGATGGCAATCCTCGTCGCGTTCGGATTCCTGTTCCAGTTGATCGCTAGCGGCATCTGGTATTATTACGGATTTGTCGCAGAACCTCGGGGAATCCCTCGAGTGAATGTCGGTGATCTGCTCCACCTCGGGTCTTACATCCTCTGGATGGGCGCGACCGTCCCGTACCTTGGGAGATATCGGCGAATGATGGGCGGACGCTCCTTATCGGCCCTGATGTCGTACATCGCTCTCGGAACAACAGTCTCTTTCATCAGCTTGAATTACTTGTACAATTCATCCGACTTCCTCAGGTACGATACAGCCACAATCATCATCCGGTTGTCATATGTGCTCATTCCGGCAGTGTGCCTTATCGTACCGCTCTCAACCGCGCTCATCTATATTTTCGATGGCTATGGCCGCGGACTCAAGAAATATTACTGGATGTATTCCCTTGTCCCAATCTGTCTGATAGCATCGTCAGATCTCCTGCGAGGCACATATTCTGCAATTTATGAGACACGCATGCCTTTCAGGTTCGATGAAGCGCTCGCCCTGATGGGTTACGCCACCGCAATATCCGCTGCACTGAGACTCCTCAGATCTCAGATAAGCACAGTTACTTCGATCCCACTCGTCCTTGAGGGAGGAGCCGCTAAGATCCAAGTTGAGCTCAAGAGTGGGAAGGTCTATATCGTGGAGGATCCAAAGTCCGACCTCGGCTTCGAGATGTTCCGCCAGCTCATCAACGCAGACGGCGCAGACCGGAGGCAGAGAGGATATATAATCAGCCGCATCGATCCCATCGAAATCCATCAAAAGTACGGTCTCAAGGACATGCGATTCACTCTTCTCGACTCGAACGCAGTGGAGAAAACCGAGGATCAGAGTCTGTTGATCTCAATCGCGCAATCCATACGAGAATATCTCGCGGAAACAAAGAACGGCGTTGTGCTGATAGATGGCGTCAATCTTTTGATCGCAGAAATAGGGTTCAAGAAAGTAAATACCCTGCTCGAGCAAATCAGCGATTTCACCAGTCAATATCATTCTTATATCATCATGCCGATAGACGCAAAGAACCTCAGCGAGAAGGAAACTGCAAAGATCGAAAGGATTTTCGAAACCATACGAATCGGTGGCCTGGCAGCTCTCGGATGACCATTTTAGGAATGAATGATTCATATTGAGAAACATCGATTAGTCAACCCCGAGCAATCAACTCGACAAGACGCATTCTCATTTCTCTTCCTCGGCGACCTGCTTCATTAGGGGGAAGTTCAGCCGGAGCCATTTCAACCCTTTCGGGGAGAGCATCTGTTCAATGTAGACTCCGAAGTATGGGTCTTTGCGGTAAGAGGCTAGGAACTCTATGTGCTCTTCGCAATTCTGATGCCGGATGAAATTGAAAAATTCCGGCGATGACTTTCTGACGTATCGGAGTTCTTCGATGCTTACGTTTCGAAAAAGCCTGATTCTCTCTATCGCATAGGGAACATACATCAAGATCAATTTATCATTCGACTTACCAGATTTGATGGAATCCCTCAAGTTTCAATGATTCTCGCATGCGATAAGGTTATCGTCAAAAAATTAAGATGAGAATGAGTGGACCCTGCGGGATTTGGATCTAAATCGTGCCAGTAAGTCCGAGATAATCCGTCAATCAGACCGGATTGAGCTTTCGGCTCTAAACCCCTTTCAAGGCTTTTTCCCGTCCTCGCATCGGTCCGAGAACCCCCCTCTATACTCTCCCCGTCGAGTCTCCCTCCTCGCATCGAAGTATATACCCTCAATCGGCGCGTCCAATCGCACGTACGTACGCGCACACACGCGCCTACGCCCTCCGATGCACAGGACCCGTTCTAACAGCATAGATACTCTCTTATCAGGTGGGTCGGACGGGTTAAGGCTATCCGAATACCGTTTGCGACTCGGACCCCTCGTTAAGAGGGGGGGTTCTAGTGCGTCTAGAAGGGCGATTGAGAACCTATCCGACCTTCGCCCCGCAATACTTGCAGAACTTACGCCCTTCCGTTGAGTTTCCACAGTCAGGACAATATGATCGTGTCGGGTCTGGCTGAAGACTCATCGAGGCATTGATCGGCCTATCAGAGCGATTTATTTCCTCCAATTTCATGGAGAGGGAAATCTCATCTATTCTGTCGTTGAATCTTGTGTTTCTTCCGACATAGTAGATGCCTATGAATAGGATAGGCGCAGAAATTATGGCTCCGAGAATTAACACTGCTGTACTTGTACTACCCGGATTTGAATACCATCTTGTCGATTCGACTGCAAAGAAGTACATGATTACGATAAAGATCGCTACCAATCCTATGACAATAAGAAGCCATGGCACAACCAAATCCTTCCTCTTCGTTTCAATCATGGTGTCTTTTCCCATTTCCGTTCCCCGATGCCCCACCATCATATCGGGGCTTAAGGCTTCTCTCATGCCCGTAGAACGCATAGAAGATACCCCCGTATGAGGGGGTTATAGTGTGCCTAGAAGGGCTATCTTACGCTCAATGGATAAGATCGGCATCTTGGACAATACCATTTCTGATAGTTCTGGTCCCATACTACGGGACTGTTACACCATCCGCAGTAATGAACGGCTTGCTGAGGCACTGTGTTCGAAGATCTGTCATCCGTTAAAAGACCGACAATGAAAAGGATACCACCGATTATTGCGGAGATAATTCCGGCGGAATAGAGAAGCTGGTAGAGGTTGTATTCGTCCTGATTGAAATAGTGTCCTATACCCCACCAATTGATCTGCGCCATCATATTGTTCGAATAGTATGCTAGGGCAAGGCCTCCACCCCCGACAAGAATTCCAGTTACCACCATCCCGGCTTTCATGTCAATTCCTCAATTACGCACTACGGTATCAGGGCTTAAGGCTTCTCTCATGCCCGTAGAACGCATAGATACCCCCGTATGATGGGGTGTCGAGGCATTGATGGATATCGGGATGCCTCCGCGAGATCGGACGGGGCTTATCCTACCCTTCTCACTCTTCTTTGCGTTTCCGCTCTATTATCATTTGATTCCTTTCATTCTCTATTGTTGCATCAACCGAGTCATTATACTGTCGTATCTGTTTTTTAGTCCAGCTAGCGCCCCATGTAACCCCGCATTGGTATTTCGATCTCTTCATTGAATCTATCATTTCCGGTCTTGAAACCATATCGGTTGGAATCTTGAATACATGAATGAATGTTGCCTTTGCAGGAATTTGTTTCATTACATTCTCTATTTGAGCCATCAACTCAGGGGTTTCTATTATGAATCGCGGGCAGAAAGCCACCGCCCCCCGCTCATTCTTAATCTTGGCCAGTATCACCGGCTCTGAATTGATGAGATACTTGAGCCTTTCCGATAGTGTTCGAGGGTCCATACCTCCCTTACTGCATAGAACTTTGACGAGGTATTGTTTCGATAAGATGACGAATATTCCGCTCCTAACGAACAGATCGACAATGCGTTTTTCATTTGTATTGAGTTTTCCATACCAGTCCGGTTTAGGTTTTTCGTTCCTTAATCCCATTTCTTGCCCCATTTTTTAAATACCACCCGTGATCGGAGCCGTTTTTCTTACCGACTTTTGGGGAATGTAAGTCCCCCATGAAAAAACATCGTAAGAGGTATGTGAAAATGGGAAACATCGAACTGAGAATGCCGGATAGCTTAGTCAAAAAGCTTGACACTATCGGCGCGGTAGACGAACTGACCCGTGGCGAGGTTATACGTCAAGCGGTCCGCGAGTGGATCGAGGGGCTAGACTGGAAATGGTATGTCAAGGAACACAAGAAGCTCGGAGAGAGCGAACCTGAGGGAGAAGAGGAAGATTCCGACACGGACGAAGAGGACGTAGTCGTCAATCCTGAGGATATCGAGGACGAGACCGAGGAAGAGGACGGAGACGAGGACGGGGAAGAGGATTGACCCGTTGCGATTGGTGTCTCGGACTCTTCGAGGGGAGAAAGAACGCGCCTAGGATCTGTCCGAAGTGTTGGGCAAACCGGACGGATAGAGCCTACCTAGACGCACTCCCTACCCCGTATCCCCCTAGTTGGACCGACGGGAAGGGGTAGAATGACTCCTAACCGACGGACCCTTTGCGAGAAGGGGGGTCTAAGCCCTTGAAGAGGCAATACGAGCCGTCCGATAGCCCAAATAAGCGGTTTCGAGCCGAAACGGACCCTACGGTATACGGTAACGGTACGGTCAACGGTTCCGAAACGGTCAACGGTAACTCTTTAGAGCCTACGGTCAACGGTACTACGGTAACGGGTGACGCGACTCTCGATCCGGACCCGCTAGCGGTCTACATTGAGAGGGAGTTCACCGAGCTATACGGACTCGATTTCTCGCACAGGGGGAGAAGCGAGGCAATCCTGCTAGAGGACGGACGCTATCTCGGTATCTTCGAGTTCAAGTATGACCGCTTCAACGCGACTTTCAACGCGATGGTCTGGATGGTCAGCTATCATCAAATCGGTCCTAAGGTTTTCACCGAGTCGAAGAGGGGATTGTTGCTCCTCAAACAGGGACTCTACGATCCAAAGAAGTTCGGTCATCCGATTGACACTTTCAAAGGCAAATACGCGGTCCAGTTCGACTTCAAAGGACGGATTGTTTCGATAATCGAGCTGGGTTCTCTATGATGCCGGATAAGTCCCCCGATATTGCCGATAGCTTTACGTTGGGGGATTCCCATACATCACCGAGGCGAACCAATGCCCTGCGAAGGACAGGCAAAGGAGCCTCGGTGGAAAAAAGAAGAGGACGTAGAAGGGGGGCGAGGTCAATGGGACGCTACCCCCTGAGGACGGCGATGAATAGCTATATGGAAAACAATAAGCGGTATCTGGCAGAGACGACGTACGCGGAGAGAGGTCGAAAGCTCAGGATGATGGCCACTCGATTCGAGGAGCTATCAGAGAGAGACCCGACTCTGGAATCGGACCCTGCGAAGTGGACGGAGAAGGAGATAGCAGCAATACTGATAGACATGAGGAAGCGCGGACTCGGTATCGGGACCCAGCGAAAGAATCTCGGACATATCAACGCGGTCCTCAAGTTCTGCGGTAATGGTGTTGTCTCCAAAATGAAGGCTATGATGCCTCACACTTTGCCACGCGGACACTATATCAGAGGTCCGAGTCTGACCGAGGGTCAAGTGTCCGATCTCCTCAAAGCGACGGACCGCATGGACGGATGGACCGGAGAGATAGCTCGGTTCACGGTCTCGATCTACGCTTTTACTGGATTGAGGCTAAGCGAACTGAGGAGAGCAAAGCGCGAAGACCTAGATACGAAGTCGTGGACCCTCAGAGTGAGTCATCCAAAGGGAGAGGGGAGCTACGGAGAGCTTAGAGTCCTACCTATCCCGACTCCGATCCGGTCCACGGTAGAACGGTTCTTGAAAGTCCGTTCAGAGATGTTAGCCAAAAAGGGACTCTTAGAGGTCGAACCCCTAATACCGCGAATGAACGGAGACCCGAACTCCATCTATTCGGTAAACCACTTCGAGAAGATCGCCAGAGATATCAGAGAGGTCTCAGGAATCGAGTTCGATTTCAGGACCCTTCGACGGACCTACGGACAGACACTAATCAATAAGGGAGTCCAGCTCCAAAGTGTCTCTCTTATGTTGGGTCATACGACGACGAAAACCACCGAGACATACTATTGCCGACAAGACATGAACTCCGCGAAGCTCGAAGTCCTCGGAGCCTTCGAGGAATGTTCACAGGGTCGGAAGTTCAATCCCCCCGTAATTGACCGGAAAAACGGTTTTACTGGCTATGTTTAGGAGTGGACCCTGCGGGATTTGAACCCGCGGCCTTTGCCTTGCGAAGGCAACGATCTGCCGCTGATCTAAGGGCCCTTGCTCAGCCTTAACAAAACAGGCTACTTGTACTTTGCCAAGATGTTGTCGATAGTCTTCTCCGTCGTCCCGAGGTACGACTCGGGCCGCAGGCACTCCTCGATCTCCTCGTCGCACAGCATCTGGCTGATGACGCTTTTTTCCATCAAGGTGCACTTGAAATCCTTCTCCGTATCGACGCATTCCATCGTGCATGTCCTCAAGAGTTCGTGCGCATCCTGTCTTCCCATGCCTTTGTCGACGAGCTTGATGATCACGGATTCGGCCATTATCGTCGGTCCTGCGCTCTCCAGGTTCTTCCTCATCCGCTCCTTGTTAACGACGAGCGTCCGCATCAGCTTGTCCGTCTTTGCCAGTATGTCGTCGAGGATGATGAACGAATGAGGGATGATGAACCTCTCGGCGGCGGAGTTCGTCAGGTCGCGCTCGTGCCAGAGGATAGCGCTTTCGAAGGCAGGGGTCATGAAGCCGCGGACTATCCTAGCAAGGCTGCAGATGTTCTCTGCCGTGACTGGATTTCTCTTGTGAGCCATCGTCGAGCTCCCGACCTGTCTCTTCGCGTCGAAAGCCTCAGACACCTCGCTTATCTCCGAACGCTGGAGGTTCCTGATCTCGGTCGCGATCTTCTCAATCGATGTCGCGATGTTCGCGAGTACGGCTATGAGTTCAACGTACCTGTCCCTCCCGACGACCTGGGAAGGACCTTCCTCTATCCCGAGCTGCAGGTGGTCCATCACGTTCTTCTGGATCTCGAGAGCCTTCGGGCCGAGCCCCGCTCCGGTCCCCACTGCGCCGCTCATCTTCCCCACGCATATCCTAGGCATCAGCTGATGCACCCTCTCGATTTGCCTGTGGATCTCGAGCGAATAGATTGCCATTTTGAGGCCGAAGGTGATGGGCAACGCGAACTGACCGTGCGTCCTCCCGATCATGATGGTGTCGCGGTGTTTATCTGCGAGTTCTGTTAGAGCGTTCCTGAGGCTCAGAAGCCCCTCGATGATAATCCTGAGCGCGTCCCGGATCTGAAGTGCGGCGGATGTATCGAGGATGTCGTTGGATGTCGCACCGAGGTGGACGTATTTCCCCCCCTCTCCGCTCTGTTCAGCGAGAGTGCGCACGATGGCAGTTATCTCGTGGTTTATCTGGCTATCCAGGTCGTGCACCCTAGCGAGGCTGACAATCTTCGTGTTGGCCGATTTCCGTATCATGCTGGCGTGATCTGAGGAGATTATCCCAAGGCGGGCGTCCGCCTCAGCGAGCGTCGCTTCCACGTCGAGAATATACTGAAGCCTCGTCTCCTCGGAGAAGATGTGCTTCATCTTCTGACGCCCATACCTGAATTCCAGCGGACAGACAGCCATCCCAATACCGTGAGCAATATCTGGGAGTCCGATTTTAACCTTTTGCTCAACCTATCGTGGCTACAGATGACATCGGGTCAGAGTGTTATCAGGCTTGATTTTAGAAAGACAACGGATTTATCTATTGCTCGGCCTAAATAAGTCCGGAAAAATGAACGAGCACCGTAGCGAAGTGAAGATATCCAGGCTACTGGCGGACAACTATTCTCAGAAGATACTCTCGTACACCTACAGGAAGGCTATGTCCGCGCAGCGGCTCAGCAAGATTTGCAGGATACCGATAGCGGCCTGCTACCGCAGGATCCACGACCTCGAGAAGGCCGGTCTGATCTTCATCTCCGACGAAACGGAGATCCGCAAGGGGCGCAGAGTGAAGCTTTACAAATGCGGCCTGAAGTCGGCGACGCTGAGGTTCTCCCACGGGAAGTTCAAGGTCGACTACGACACTTCGAACGGGGGCGGTTCGATGGAGCCGATGATGAACGGCGGGAACATGAGCTACGAGGACAGCGGCGGCAACGGCTCGGGATCAGAAGACGAAGACGAGAAGCCGCATGTCCCGCATCAATCAAGCTAAGGCTCGCAGCGCCTGTCCAGCTCGTTGTTGACGATGACTATGCAGTGGTCGGCGTGCAGGCTTTTCTTGCCGAGCGACACCTTGAGCGGGTTGTATTGGGACAGGATCTCCTCTTCCTCGGGCGTCAGGTCCCTGTCGTCGCCGAGGACGAAGGTTATGTCCTGTTCGAAGCTGGGCATCTTCCGCATGTCGTGTCCGTCCTCCTTCAGGTAATAAATCTGCGAGTTCTTCGCCAGCAGAGAGATGACATCAGAGTAGCTTCTGGATGAGATGTACACGCCGGGCGACGCCTTCGTCTCTCCTTCGCTCTTCGCGCTCAGGGCGTTCCTGACAAGGGCCGCGGTCGACCTCTCGTCAGGGTTCAGGTACTTGAGTTCGGAGCCAACGAATCTCAATGTCCTCGGAGGGTTCGGCGGCCCCTGCAGGACGAGGTGCGTCTCGACATCGATCCTTATCCCGTGCGAGAGGTGGAACGAAGAGGTGATGCACCTGAGCAGGATGTCGAGCCGGCCGGTCGCTCCGGAGAGATCGTCGAGACTGAACTCCGCCGAAGTGGTTGCCCTATGACCGATTACCACGAAGCGCCTCGTTGAAATCAGCCTCCCGGTGCCTCGTCCATCTTCATCTGTTTCATGAGCTGGCGCCTCATCTTCCTGTTGCCCATGAAACCTTTGATGGCCTTCTTGGAATTGTTGTACTGCTTCAGCAGCTCGCGGACGTCCTTCGGGGTCGTGCCGGAGCCCCTTGCAATCCTGATTACGCGGCTTGACTTGATGGTCTTCGGGTCGTCGAGCTCGTCCTCCGTCATGGAATCCATGATGACCTTCCACTTCTTGAGCCGCTCCTGGGAAGCTTCCATGTCCTTTTCGGACACTTTACCGGCGAACCCCGGTATCATCTGCGCGACCTTCTGCAGCGGACCGACTCCGTCGAGCATCTCCATCTGCTGGTACATGTCCCTCAAGGAGAACTTGCCCGACATCATCTTGCGGGCCGTCTCTTCGGCGGTATCCTCGTCCATTACTTCCTGTGCCTTCTCAAGGAGCGATTGCAGGTCGCCCATTCCGAGCATGCTCGATACGAATCTTGTCGGGTCGAACTTCTCTAGGTCTTCGAGGTGTTCCCCGACGCCGATGTAGCAAATCGGGGCGCCCGTCTCCGCGACGGCTGAGAGCGCGCCTCCTCCTTTCGCCGAGCCGTCCATCTTCGTGAGTATGACCCCAGTGATGCTGACCGCCTCATGGAAGGCCTTTGCCTGAGGCCCGGCCTGCTGCCCGATGGTCGCGTCCATGACGAGGAGTCTCTCGTCCGCTTTCGCCTCCTGCGACAGCTCCTTGATCTCCTTGATCAGTGAATCCTCGAGGGAATGCCTCCCCGAGGTGTCGATGATCACGACGTCGTCGTCCTTGAACTGCTTGAGCCCCGCCTTGAGGATCTTTATGGCCTTCTTCTCGGTCGGGTCGCCGTAGACCGGAATGTTCAGCTTCTTTCCGATCTGCATCAGCTGATCATAAGCGGCCGGGCGGTGCACATCGCAGGCGATAAGAGCGAGCTTCAGCCCTTTCTTCTGCAGCTGCTTGGCGAGCTTCCCTGCGGTCGTCGTCTTCCCTTGGCCGTACAGGCCGACGAGCATGATCCTCTGCCTCTTCGGCTGGATCTCCTTAGAAGCTCCCAGTATCTTGACTATCTCCTCGTAGATGATCTTGATGACATGCTCCCTCGAGCTCATCCCCGCCGGGGGCTTCTCCGTCAGCGCCCTCCGTTCGAGGCTCTTCGTCATCTCGACGACGAGCTTGACGTTGATATCGGCTTGGAGCATCGCCCTCTGTATGTCCTTGACGACCTCCTTGACGATCGCTTGGTCGATGTGAGAGGCGTTCGCGACCTTCTTCAAAGCGTCGCGGAGCGATTGACCGAGCTTCTCGAGAACCATTTGCTTCAGCTCTTTTGGATTGTGAATTGACCAGAGGATTAAATTCTTTCTATCAGAAGTTACTTACAAAAAAAAGGGAAGGGAAGGGCTAGCCTTGTCAGAAGGGATGGGATGCACTCTAACAACTAGCCCCGAATTCCCAAGCTCTATATGAACAGGAGGATATATAAACTTTCGCTGAAAGGCGATAAGGCGCGGAAGGCGACTGACTATAAATAGCCAGACTTCTGAAGAGCCATTAGATCCTCGGTGCTGAGTTTCTCCCCGGATTTGAATTTCTCAAAGATATCCTCAGACTCTTTCTTTGCAGAGTCGTCCTCTTTCTCCTTTCTCGTTTTCCGGAGTTTCTGGCGCATTCCAGAGATGATCTTATCGAAATCGTGGACCTGCCGGATGAATTCTATGTGGCTCCGGTGCTCCTCGTCGGCTTTGAGTTTCGTCTCGACGAATCTGTCCTGAGCCTGATCCGCCTCCGATCTGAGCTTGTCCGCCTCGTCGAAGAGCTTCACCATCTCATCGTGCTCCACCTGAGCGCGCTCGGCCAATTCCCCGACCTTCCGGTGCGCCGCTTCTGCGTTCCTCTTCGCATCCTTCAGGTCCTTGTCGAGTTGGCGGATCTCGTCGAACTGATCGAACTCCTTCTCCATTGCTTGGATCTTCGAGGAGAGGGAGCCGATCTCGTCGACCAAGGCCCTTTCCTTGTCAGGCGTCAGAACGGAGGTCATGTGCCTCTTTTCCAGGGCGCGAAGCTCCATCTTCAGCTTCCTGATCGGGAAACCGCCCTGAGGCATCTTCTCTCGCCTCTCCTGTATCAGTTTCTCGCTGAGCTCGGCGACGGTTCGGTTCCATAAGTCGCGCTGTGATTTCGTCTCGCGGACCTCGGCGTTGAGCTTGTCCCTCGTCTCACGATTGCCGTTGGCCTTGTCAATGATCTCCCGGACCTTCGCATTGAGGTCGTCTCGCTTCTCCACCCAGGATCTGGTCTCTGAATTCAAGTCGTCCCGGAGATTTCGGTGCTTCTCGGCCTCATTGTTAGCTTCGGCCCTCTTTTCTTCAAGCTCGCTCAACAATTCAGTCATATAAATCGTGCCAATCAGATTTCAAAGCTGTTGAAAAGACCTATAAAGCGTCCGATTTATAATTCTTTCGTCACACTGGAGTAATTACAGCAACATGTGCCAGTGATTGATTTTCAGGATAGTCCGCGACACAAAGTGACAACGAGCCGAAGGACGTTTTCAAGGCTGGCTTGAATATCCTTCTTATCATTATTGATTTTAATTCTATTTCAAGTATAGAGTTATCACGGGTGATTCTGGGAACGAAACCCGTTTAAGAGGTTTTGACCGAATCATAGGACGGATGCGAGACCTTCCTGAGGATTATATTGAATCAAATGCCGAGTCGGAGAGCAGGAGCTCTCAAAAGAAGGTCGTGCGAAGGGTCGTTAGACCAAGGCAAAATGAACCTACCGCACAACCCACCCCTCTCATCATACATGCGGAGAAAATCAAGGAACCAGTCAGGCCGGAGTGGAAGGCACTTCCGATATTCCGATGCCTTAAATGCGCAACTCTAGTGCCGTTGGACTCGGATAGGTGCCCGAAATGCGGGACAGCATACGTCAAGGACGAGATATCCGCAGAGGCGGAAGAGGCGGAGATAGATGCGGAACTTGCTCTTGATGATATTTTCGAGGACGCTTCCCCATTGTTCGAACAGGACGAGTTAGGCTGCGGATATTTCGATGTCGACCACGGCATTGTCGCCTATGTCGAGCCGAGGCACGGCAGCAAGGACGTGGTCTTCGAATGCCTCAACTGCAAAACCATCCTCGAATTTGAGGCAGAAAGATGTCCGTTCTGCAACGAACCGTTAAAGAAGATCGAAGAAGGGATAGTCGAGATAGTCACCGGTGTCATCGTGGGCGAGGACCTCGACATGGAGATCTCCAGGGACATCTTCTGCCCAATATGCGGAGATCTACTGGCGCTCGAGGGCGGGCATTGCATAGTATGCGAGACCAAGCTGGTCTCGCCCTCGAACGAGGATCTCTCCTCCCTGTGTCCGGTCGTCCCTTCAGACAATCTGGTCTTCCTGCATCTGGATGTCGAGAACGGCGATCTCAATTACCTTTCAAACAGCGAGGAACCCTCTTGCGAGGAGACGCCTGAACAACCTCCTGCTGAGGATTCATTCGATGATGACATCTCGAATTTGAGCGACGATTCGGACAAATGATCGGTCGAAGAACGACAAGCATTAGGAATTTGGGATGATGGATACATTCGAAAGGATTCGGATGATGCTCGACGATCAGACATCGACCATCCTCAGGCTAACCTCCCAGAACCCTCGTACGGCGTCCCAGCTATGCAGGGAGCTGCACATACCGAGATCGGTCTGCTATAGGAAGCTCAAGACGCTGATCAGCGAACAGCTGCTCGATGTGAGCCATTCCCAGAACCAGTTGGGCGGGAAGGTCCATGCCACAAGATATGTATCCAACATCGACAAGGCATATGTCTCATTGGAGCACGGAGAGCTGATGATGGTCCTAAAACTGAAGAACGAGAGTCATCCGCAGATGTGCAGGATTTCATCGGATGGCGAGACGTCCTGAGCGCCCCTCAGTACCGGGTCTTCGTCTCGAACTCCAGGGTGCAGACCAGATCGGCCTTGTTTCCGACTGTCGGCTTCTTCTCTGCGATAGAAATCTTCGTGCCGTAGGTCTCGCTCAGGATCCTGACAATGAAAGGGTCGAGGCGGAGAGGCGTGCCGGATTCCTGTCCTCCATCATCCTCGAGCGCCTCGAGCATCCTGCCGGAGCTCGATCCGGCTTCTACCATGAACTCGATTACCGCGACCGGCAGGTCCCTGTCGCCTGAGATATCGATGTCTATCCCGGGCGACCCTGATACCTTGTGCATCAGCCTGAGCACGTGGAAGAAAAGTTCGGAAAGCAGCAGATCGACCTCGCTTTCCGCAGTCTCGAGCGGCGGGATGCGGCTCTGGACCTCGACATTGCTGAACACCGTCGAGAACCTGTGCATGGCGTCCTGGAGCGCCTTGACGACTTCCTCCAAGGTCCTCACCCTCTTCGCCGCCTCCAGGTTCTTGAACACGAGCGCTGTGCCGGATATCAGGTACGCTCCTGACCTGACCTGCCGCATCGCCTTATCGAGGTAGCTCTGCACCTCAGCAGGTATGTCAGAATCGCCGATGAGCTCGAGGTATCCGAGGATGCCCTGGATCTGGTTCAGGGAATCGTGCGCGAACATCTCGACGAGGAAGTGCAGGGCATCCATGCTCCTCCTCTCGGAATTCAGCGCCTTGCGCGCAAGCTCCTCGCTGTTCCTCGTGCTCTCGAAAAGCTGCGCGTTCTCGAGCGATGGGGATAGGTGATTGCAGTAGAGGTTGAGCAGCTCGAATTCGTATGCGGTGAAGGGGACGCCGGTCTGCGCTCTCGCAAGATACAGTATGCCCATCGGGCCGGAGCGGCCGACAAGCTTCGCCATCATGACAGATGTGTACCTGCCCTTCTCCCTTTCAGAGGCTGAATCCGACTTCGACACCTCGCGTATGAATGCCTTGCCGTTCCCGAAGAAAGTAGCGGCAATCAGATTCCTGTCGTCCTTTGAAACGGCCTCATGGAACTCGCCCTTGGAATTGCCGTCCGATGCTACGAGCTCCAGTATTTCATTTTCGAGCATGTAAAGGGCGGCATGGTTGGTCGATACGACCTCCTGGGCCTTCGCAACGGCGAGCGGGTAGGCCTCTTTGAGATTCATCTCGGACCTTACGGCCGTCCCAGTCTCCATGAGGATCGTCTGGATGTTTATGTTCTCCATCAACGCGCTGAACAGCCTCGATGCCTCGACCGCGAGTGCGATGTGATCGGCCACTAAGACGATTGGATCCATGTCCTTCGGGCCGAAAGCGGTTGGGGCGTTCGATACGAAGTTGAGCAGGCCAAGAAGCCTTTCACCGGCGAAAAGGGGCATGACCGCGCCCTTCTTGAAACCAGGGTCCTCGGGAATTAATCCGGGGAAAGCCTCCCTCAGCTCGAAGGGGGTGTAGACGATCGGTTTCCTCTCCTTCAGGGCGGCACCGAACGGCCCCTTGGCGGTCGGAATCAATCCCCCTTCTGCCAGCCAGTCAGGGCATTTTCCCTCTACGGAGGTTATCCTCAAACCGTCATCGGCCTTGGTCGTCGCTATCAGCGTCATCATGTCGAACTGCAGTATCCTCGAGAGCCCTTCGACCGCGGCGGTGTAGATGTCCCTCATGCTCTTCCCGGACCTTATCCGCGTGGCGAGCTCATTGACCAGCCGCAGCTTCTCCGTCCGGATTTCGAGCTCCCTCTCGAGCTCCTTCCTCTTGACGATGGAGAATATCACGAAGGAGAAACCTATCGCGGCGCCGCTCGGGTTCCTCCGCACGGAGACGGAAACAGAGACCTGAATACGTTCGTCCTTCGGAGAGACCAGGACAGTCTCCCGGTCCTCGACCTTTCCGTCCCTCAAAGCCTTCGTCGTGAGATCCCCGATGACCTCTCTTTCCTGGAACAGCCTGCCGATCGTCGAGCCTACCAGCTGCTGCGTCGAGAAGCCGGTGAGCTTCTCCGCGCCGGAGCTGAAGGAGATCACGTTGCCGCTGAGGTCGGTGACGACGAGGGCGATCTCCGAGGCGTGGATCATGTCCATCGCCTGCGCGGGGGTCATCGTCCCCTCGCCAGGGCTCTGGGCGGACATATCCTCAGAGATGATCATCCCGACGACTTCGTGCTGATAGTTGACCACCGACTTCAGGGTTGACTTGGCGATCAGCCTTCGGCCGTCCTTGGTCTTCCAGTGGACGAAGACATCGCTTATGATCCCATCCTCCCTGACACGCTTGGATATAGCGAACATCCACTCGCGCCTGTCCTGAGGGACAATGGTCATGATTGTCAAACCGAAAATCTCTTCCTCCTCGTAGCCGAGCGCTTTCCGCCCGCCTCTCGAGATGCGCAAGACCCTCGAGCCCCCATCGAGGACGACAACGATGCCATCTGACGATTCGAGGAGCGAATCGAGATGTCCCTCTCCCTCCGCGTCGATGGAAGCCATGTTTCACATCCTGAATCAGACTAATCCATTAGATCCCGGGATATCCGTTCTAAAGCTACCAAGGATATCTAGAGGCCTGCCTTCTCGAGGTTATCGGCCCTCTTGGTGAAATTCTTTGCCTCTGCCTCTTGTATCTTGCTCTGTTCCAGATTGAATGCTGCTTTGGACCTATGGCTCGCGGCCCTCTCGTTCTGCATGGCCGCTTTCGCTTCATACTTACTCGCCCTCTGCTGAAGGGAAGCTATCCTCCCCTCAAGCTTCGCCATCTTGAGCTTGATCTTCTCTGGCGGCAACGAAGTTTCGCCGGACGCCGACGACCTCAGGTCCTTTGCATAATCGTTGACCCTTGCCTCGAGGTCCTTGATCTTCTCCCTGCAATTCGTCGCCTTCTCCCGTAATCTCACGGCCCTTGTGATTGCCCTCTGGGCTTTCGTTTCGTGGCTCTTGGATTTGGTTTGGAATTTCGAGGCTTTGTGCACGAGAGCATGCGCTTTCTTCCTCAGTTTCACGACATCATGGTATGCTTCGGCCTGCATCCTCGATGAGCGGAGCGCCGCGAGTGTCGCATCATCGTCCTCGCTTCTGGCTGCCGAGATATCCACCGTCTCCCAATCCTTCTTCGGCTGGGATTGCGCTGGCCTTGCGGTCGCGCCCGGCGAAGGCGATGGCTGCGAATATTTAGAGGCATCCAGGCGCTTATCGCGAAGAGCCTTCAGCTCTTCAAGGGTCTTCTGTCGGCCGGCGTCTGTCACTTTCTTCTGGGCGTTCCCCGTGTCCACCATTTGCTCACCGCGTCAAAATCAGTATTGTCAGTTATAAGGTTTTGTAAGACCAGATTCGATGATGAGACGGATTCGCTAGTCGACTGAGAAAAGATAGTCGATCCGCCCCCATCTCAGTTATCAATTTATATGAGTACGATAATCGCCAGTCAAATAAATCGCAGTGATGGGTTGATTTTCATGACAGACCCGACATTAGTCGTAATTGTACCGATTGCAGGAATTGTCGCACTGGCTTTCGCAGCCCTGCTGACGAGATACGTTTTCAAGAAGGACACGGGCTCGCCCGAGATGTTCGCCATTGGCGAGGCGATCAGGGAAGGGGCGATGGCTTATCTCAAAAGGCAGTACAAAACGATCGCGATCGTAAGCATCATCCTCGGAGCTATCATCATGGGCCTCATCGAACCGAGGCCTTGGGTCGGGGCGGCGTTCCTGCTTGGGGCGTTCTGTTCCTCTCTCTCTGGCTACATAGGCATGTATGTCTCGGTGAAGTCAAACATCAGGACCGCCAGCGCAGCGAGGAGATCCCTTAATGAGGCGCTAATGACTTCCTTCAGGGGCGGAGCTGTTTCAGGTTTCAGCGTCGTGGCGCTCAGTCTCCTGGGTGTGGCTGGAATATTCTATCTATTGAGGCTCGGGCTCAATTTCGAGGTCGACCAGGCGCTGAACGGTGCTGTCGGCTACGCCTTCGGGGCGAGCTTCGCCGCTCTCTTCGCACAACTCGGTGGCGGTATCTACACAAAGGCCGCGGATGTCGGCGCCGATCTTGTCGGAAAGATCGAAGCTG
>Ga0315297_10000448_pt1 | contig 24178 bp, 21 predicted proteins | sample YL17G15_0_MG_FD_203628 | JGI IMG/M metagenome (GOLD analysis project Ga0315297, IMG submission 203628) | Sediment microbial communities from Yellowstone Lake, YNP, Wyoming, USA - YL17G15_0 | ecosystem: Environmental > Aquatic > Freshwater > Lake > Sediment | place: USA: Wyoming | collected... | reverse complement strand
TGCTGGCGTTCACGTCGCTCGCGGACGTGTCGCCCACGCCCATCGAGCCGAACGATATGGTCGCCGGCGTGCCGACGGCCAGGAGGGCGTTGACATCGGTGGTGTCCGTATTGCTGGCGTACCTGTTGAGGGTGTCCTTGACGGTGACGTTGAACTCCCAGTTCAGGCCCGTGCTGTTCTGGGCATTGAACCAGAGCACGAACGTGCAGTCCAGCTGCTGGGCCGTGGTATTAGGCATGCTGCCCCAGGCGCAGGTGGAATTGACATAGCAGATGTTGTTGTCGGCGGAGCACGTGTTGGTTGCGGTGGTCTTGTAGCGGAATCTTGAGGTCGGCAGCGTCCCGTTGAAATCGGCCTGCCCGTCGGGGTCGTTAACGGTGGCGTTGCCCGTCACTACGCGCGTGCTGCCGCCGAGGAGGTCTATCTGGTTGACCGGGCTGGTCAGGCTGTCGTCCACCACCACGTTTCCTATGGTGGGGGGCGTCGAATCGATCTTCAGGCTCGCGCTGTTCTGGCCTGCGTTGCCGTAGTTGTCGGTGCACTTTACCGTATAGGTCGTGGTGCCGTCGTTCAGCGGTCCCGCTAATGTAACTGTGGCCGTGCCTTGTACGTTGGCGGGGTAGGTCGAATTGACGAGCGTCATGGAGTAGGTACCGGCGTTGGCCCCGGAAAGCGTCACAACGCAGCTTGCAACGCCCGTGTCGTCCGAATACGTCGCGTTGACCTGTATGTTCGTGTTGTAGATTGACGGGTTGCTGACGTTGAAGTACGGGACGCCCACGAGTGGCGGGGTGATGTCGGTTACAGTGCAGAAGAACCCGAGGCAGGCCGTGCCTACGAAGCCTCCAGTGGGCGAGCTGCTAATGCCTATCAGCGGTTCAGCCACCACGAAAGTTGCGTTGACTGTGGACGAGCTTGCCTCTGAGCGGCCGCCGCCCGATGCGGTCACGTCGGTCACGTTCCACAGCAGCGAGGACATGGTCGGGTCCAGTACGATCGGATAGCTGGCGTTGTCCAGCCATTCGCCCGGCAAGTCAACTGCTATCCATGTGCGGTTATCGGCCCGCCACACCTTGTAGTTCAGGTCTAGGCGCGAACCGTCCGTATCGGTCACGAACGGCCGCATGAAGTAGAAGACGGTCGTGCCGCCGGACTTGAAAAATACCGTGTCGCCCGTCGCTTCGTCGGCGAGCACGGCCCCGTTTATCTCCGGCTCGACGTCCGGGCTGTACGAAAGGCTCCACCGGAACTCATTGTCCCCCGATGCGAGCGCTGAGCGGTCGGAAATTGTTATGGTCTCCTTGAGCAGGTCCTGGCCGTAGCTGTATTGCAGGTCAATGCCCGGCAGCGCTTCGTCGTATGCTATGTCCGCTTCTTCGATGGCGGACTCCGACAGCTGCGCGGCCGCAACTATTCCGGCATCACCGCGCTTTGCTGTCACGGCTTCGCTTTGCGTAAAGTTGCCCTCTGTTGAAGCGAGGCCGGCAACCGTTTCGTTCACGGCCTGTCCGGCACCGGTTTGGCCTTTCGCCACGCCTATCAGTTGCCAGTTCGCCCAGCTGTCGCCGGTCTGGTAGCTCGCTCCGTCGCCGGCCCCCAGCAGGTCCTCAAAGTAAACTTTGTTCCGCCATTCCTCTGCGGCCCACTGATAACCGTCACGCTCGGTCGTGTTGAACGTTTGGCCGCTGAACTTTGCCTTCGGCTTTACCGTCACCCCGCGCGGTTGGCTGGCGGCGTTGTCTGCGATCGCATGATAGGTATAGTTGCCGGTCGTCAAATTGTTCAGGTTCAGCTGCCATGAAGTTGCCGAACCTGTCATCGGTATGACTGCGCCGTTCCAATCTATTACAACGTTCTCGGCCGGGAGCGTCAGCCTCAAATTGAAAGTTATGCCGTTTCGCCGCACTGTCTTGCCGTCGGCCGGGGTCGGCGGCAGCCACCTGAAGGCCTGGACCAGATTCGTCGACGCGTTCAGGTCAATCAGCAGGCGTCGCGTTTCGCTCACGACCGTGTTGCCCTCGGCATCGGTCGCAAAGACCCTGAAAGTGTAGTTGCTCGTCGTCAGATTGGTGATATTATAGAACCAGCCCGTCCCGCCACCGCCCATCGGAAGCGTTATGCTCGTCCCGTTCACGTACGTCCATTCCAGGACTGCAACCGTCGCTTCCGCGTTCGTGCTCGCGTTTATGAACATCCAGTCCTGCGCGAGGCAGACCCCGTTCGGCGGCGTGGGCGGCTCGAAGACTACCTCGCTCAGTTTTAGCGGCGGCTTCTTTCCGTAATAAATGTAATACGTTGCGCGCGGCGGCTCGAGCGCGGCGCCCGTGGGCGTTTCGTTCTGCGTTGTGTTCGCCTCAAATGCGGTGGTGTTTTCCTGCAGCGGTGTGAACGGTGTCGCGTTCTCAATGTGCGCCGTGGCGGTTTCCTTGATTTTCTTGCGGGGAGCGGTGACATTTTCCGTGACGTTGGCGTTTGCGTCCCCGGACGGCGCGGTTATGTTTTCAATAGGCGCTGTGACGTTCATGCTCGCGTTCCCTATCGGCCAAGTTATCGTTGCTATCTTCACCGACCTGTAATCCGTCGCCGTGGTTTCGCCCGTGACGTTCGTCGCAAGCACCCTGTATTTGTAGGCGCCGTCCGTGAGGTTGGTCAAATCATACGACCATTCCGTGCCTGAGCCGCCCATAACGTCCGTGCTCTTGTCGCTCCCTTTGCCCCATTCTATCAGCGTGAAGTTCGTGCTCTCCGTCGTGGAGACCTTTACGGTGAATCGGTTTTCGTTGAGGACCGCGCCGTCGGGAGGCGTGGGCTCGATGAAACGTATCTCGAATCCCGTCGGCGCGAAAATAACGTTCCTGAAACGCACGTCGGCCTCGGAGCAGCGGCCGTTCTCATCCATGACCGGATTGAGCACCTCGAAGCTGACGTTCTGTTCGCCTGTCGCCACGAGTATTCCGTCCCCGCACTTTTCTGGCCTGTAAAGTCCGAAAGCCACGTGCGTGGTCACGTATTCTAGGTTGTTGTCCACCGTAAGGTCCTTCCTGTTCTCCCAGTGTTTCGCCCAGTCCGCCTGCGCGAACAGGCCCAGGTTGGTCAAACCAAACGTTATTATCAATGCGATTGCAAAGATTCCTGCGGCATAAAGCGCGTGCTTCCTTTCAAAACGGATGCGGCCGAAGCTTATTTTCTTCATCGCATGGTGCAGCCTGCCTGGTCGGCCGGCTGAGCGCGCCTTCTTGACGCTCTGCGCTATCTTTTTGCGCTGCTTCAAGGAAAGTTTTCTGCCGCGCATGGCCTTTGCGATGGCCGCCCTGTGCTTTTCCGATAGCGTTTTGCCTTTGTGGGAATGTGCGATTTTCTCTGCGCGGGCCTTCCACTCCTCGGGATGTTCGCGCTTCCAACGCTCCCACTGCTTTTTTGTATAGGCCACAGCAAATCCCCAGCAAACCCGTTAAATATAGGTAAGTAAAATCATTATTTAAGCGTATGTATGGAACAGAACGGTCGTGCGGAACGGACGGCTGGCCGGTGGGCGTTACTTCTTCCTGCTTTTGCCGCCTTTGATGTTACTTACCTGCCTCACGACAAAAATTGCCGCAAGGACGATGATGGCAACGGACAGGGCATATACAATCATGGTCCTGCCGTTCGGTTTCTCTTCAACGGAACATGCGTTGCTGACGTTTACCGCTATTGACGGCAGAAGGCACGCCACCGATGTTATGCTTTCGTTCAGCCTTTCGTCCGGAAGGCGGCATATCTCGAACTTCAGGTTGTATTCCCCTTCCGGCGTGCCTTTTGGCACGGAAACCGTAAGCGGGTAATCGAACGTTTGCGTGACGTATACGTACGGCTCCCCGCTTATCCACTCGGACTCGGACCACACCGTCACGTTCTGCGTGATTTCGATGTTGGTCGATATCATGTATATGGCCGTCGCGCGTCCTCCCGCAGGGACGCACACGGTCTGGCTCGCTGGCGACACGCCCACCACTAGCTTTTCCGTTTCTTCAATCGCGAATGCTGGGGTGAGAAATATCAAGAACGCAAATAAAATTGCAAGCAACCGCGCATCGGGCATGAGAGCACCTTACCTTTTGCTTTTGCGGCCCTTAGAGACCTGCACGTCTCCGCGTCCGGCAGGCCTTTTCCTGAATATCAGTATGCCTGCTATGGATATCACTATTACGGCGCCGAGCACGATCCAGTATATCTGCGGCCAGAACACTTCGACCACGGCTTCTGCCGTGTTGCTGGACTTTTCCTCAAAGACCACGGAGGCTATCACCTTGTGCGTGCCCCCGCCTTTCGGAGTGAAGTACGCCGTGAGCGTGTCCATGCTGCCCGCCCTGATCTCCTTCGGGTCGCTTGAGACGGTATCGACCAGCCGCCCTCCTTCGTAAACTTCCGCTTTCAGTTTCGCCGAGACCGTTATCTGCCCCGTGTTCTTGAAAATTGCATCTATCTTGGCCACATCTCCCAACGTCACGTTGCGCGGGACCTTCAGCTCCGTGATTTCCCCGGCGACCGTAAGGACGCCCCTTTGGTATATCCTGAAATCGAGGTTCGACGTGTCCATGACCGAGCCGCCCGCATACGCCTTTATTTGCGCCGAGTAACGCCCTTCCGGTATGCATTTGAACTGCTCGATGCTGTAGGGGACGCGTATCAGGACGTTCGATGTCTGCGTCGGTAGGATTGCGCTGGAAGTGTAGTCATAAGTTTGTATCACCGTGCCGCTGGTTTTGCTGCTTATTTCCACGTTGAATTTGGGCGTCACGTTGACGTTCCCCGTGTTCCTCAAGTTTGCATATATTAATATAGGCCTGCATTCTTCCGTGTCCGGCAGGCTTATGCCCTCCACGGCGTAACGGAGCATCTGCAAATCGCTTACCTCGACCGACGCCTCCGCGCTCACCACGCTGGCCACGGAAATGGTACTACCGGCAGCCGCTTCGGGAGGGAGGGCGGGCCTGGAAACCACCAGCAAGCGGCTTTTATAATAGCCGTTGGGGATGGAGTTCGGCGGCCTTGCGATGACCTTGACTATCTTGTAGCTTATCCCGCTCATGTTGAACGCGCCCGGTTCTATGTACAGCCAGTCTTTGAGCTCCCCTTCCACGCTGACGCTGACTGTCGAGTCTTCGGCGGTCGGGTTGCTCACCGTCAGGTAGAGTTCGGAATAGCCGCCGCGCAGCATGTTCTTGAACTCGACCGACGCCGGACTGAGCCCCACGCCGGCGAAAGCGGCCGTGCTGATGAAAATGAACGAAATCACGGCCGCCGCTATGAGAATGTTCGTCCGCATAACAATCAATACATAAGGGTTTATTTATAAATCTGATTGGAAAGTTGCTGGAGCAAAAAAACGCGGCCTTTTGCTTGATTTCTGCCGTTTTAGCGGCATAGCTGCCGCTGTTTGCCGAATAAAAAAGAAAGGGGTGGCAGAAAAAAATTGTTCTGCCCTAAATCTTAGCTTGCTACTGCTGCGAACCAGATCGAACCCTGGCAGTTGCCGCTCACGCCTGACGGTATTCCGATTCCCCAGTAGGACGGACTCGATGACGCAACCACAGGAGAACCCGTAGTTGTGGTCCCTTCGGCCAGGTTGAACGAATCGAACTTGTCGCCAGTGTCGGGGCCGTCCAGTGTCGCGGTCAGCGGATACGCCGCCGAATACGCGGTCGCGGCCGACAGGCTTGCTTTGAGGTATTCGGCCGGTATCGTGCTTACTGTGCAGCTCATTGCCGAGCCGTTGACCTGGAAGTCCATCTGGATGTTGCCGTAGTTGTATATCGTGTGCGAATGGGTTGTCTGCGAGTCGTTTATAGCAGCGCTCTTCGCTCCGAACGACAATACGCTATTCACGCCAAGCGCCAGTAGTGCCTGAACATCTATTGTGTCCGTCGTTTGGGCGCTTTCGAGCCCGGGGACGTCACCTGCCTTTATGCCGCCCGTCCAGCTACCGTCCTGGCTTGTGTTGTCCGCATGGAACCAGAAGTTATAGGAGCACTGGATGTTTTGCGCGGTCGTGTTGACAGAGCTCGTGTTCTCGCACGTGGTGTTCTGGTAGCAGCTTAGGTAGGTTGCCGGGGTGCAGTCGGAACCGCTTGTACCGATTGTTCCCGTGTAGTTTATTATGTTGCCCCAGCCGTTGTTGTCGTTGCATACCGCCCTGCAGTATACGAATCTTGTGTCGCCGCCCACGAGGTCTATGTTGTCGGTCGTTGTATCCGCGTCATAGCACGTCGCCTCTTGGCACGTTGGCGCGGTGTTGGTTATGTTGGTCGTTGACGCAGAGACGTTGGTCGTGCTTATTGCGAGTGCGGTGAGCACTTCGCCGCCGCGCACGAAAAGCGCGACCGCAAGCACGGCTACCACTAGGACCAGCACGGGTGTTACATATTTTGCCATTTTTTATCCCTCTAGGATACTGTTACTGTCGCTAAGGTGGATGTAGGTATTACCGTCACTGAAGATAACGCTGCAGAACTGAGCTTCGGTGCCGTATAGGCTGGCGCGGCAGGCGCCACGTTTCCTGGAGCCGTCAGCGTACCGACCTCGGGTAGAGGTATCAGTTCGACTGAGATAAGGGCTACCAGCAACACTCCGATTAATAGCAGCAGATAGTTGTCTGTTTTGTCCATTTTTTTCACCTTTTTTGGTTTGAAACATATGCTGTCTGTCGGTATGGATTTGTTTATCGACAGCACGTTGTTTGGGCCTTGAACGGTTTCTATTTCACACCAGCAATCCCGTTCAAAAAGCTATTCAGTTATAGCTCTCTTACGTATTTAAAGCTTGATTCCGTTTCGGCGTAAAATTTAAGATATATAAGCAATCGGCTGCGTGGCGCAAAAAACGCATCAGCTCGCGACCGCCGCGAACCATATCGTGCCCTGGCAGTTTCCGTTCACGCCTGACGGTACTCCGAGTCCCCAATAGGTCGGGTTTGATGTCGCGCTTGGGATTTGGGTGGTCGCCGTGTTGTTCTCGTTAAGGTTGAACGAATTGAACTTGCCCGAATCAGGTCCGCCCAATGACGCGGTCATCGGGTACGCCGCTGAATATGAGGTCGCGGCCGACAGGCTTGCTTTGAGGTATTCGGCCGCTATCGTGCCCACGACGCAGGTCATGGCCGAGCCGTTTACCTGGAAGTCCATCTGGATGTTGCCGTAGTTGTAGATGTTGTGCGATTGCGCTGTGACCGTATCGTTGACGGCAGCGCTCTTCGCACCGAACGACAATACGGCATCCACGCCGAGCGCCAGCAGCTCCTGCATGCCTATCGTGTCCGTGGCAGGAACGCTCACCGAGCCGCCTATCTCGCCGGCCGTTATCCCGCCCGTCCAGCTGCCGCTCTGGCTCGTGTTGTCGGCATTGTACCAAATCAGATACGAACAGGTCACTTTCTGTGCCGTGATGTTCACCGCGCTAGTGTTCTCGCACGTGTTGTTCTGGTAGCAGTTCCTGTTGTCTGCTGGAGTGCAGTCGGAACCGCTTGTACCGATTGTTCCCGTGTAGTTCATCATGTTGCCCCAGCCGTTGTTGTTGTTGCAGGTCGTGTTGCACTTCGCGTATCTTAGGTCCCCGGCCACAAGGTCTATGTAATTGGTCGTATCGTCCGCATCGTAGCAAGCGGCCGGTTCGCAGGTGGACTGTGCGGTCGTTATGTTGACCGTGGCCGCCGAGCTGTTGGTGGTGCTTACCGCGAGCGCCGTGAGCACTTCGCCGCCGCGCAGAAGCAATGCTATGAAAAGCGCGGCCGCAATGACCATCAGCATCGTTGTGAGCGGTTTTGCCATTTTCACACCAATGAATTTGTCATCGACACTAGCTCAGGACCGCGGCAAACCATATCGTGCCTTGGCAGTTGCCCGACCTGGCTGGCGGTATGCCTACGCCCCAGAACGTCGATTTGTTCGGCGCCATGGGCGGCTGCGTGGTTGTCGTGACGTTCTCGTCAAGGTTGTACAAACCGAACTTGCTTGAAGCGGGCCCGCTCAATGTCGCGGTGAGCGGGTAGCCCGACACAAAGGTATCACCAGCTGTCAGGCTGACTTTGAGATACTCAGCCGTTATGGTGCCCACACCGCAGGTCATGGCCGAGCCGTTTACCTGGAAGTCCATCTGGACATTTCCGTAATTGTACAGGTTGTGCAACTTCAAGAGGGTTGTATCATTTGTCCCGGCGGATTTTGAACCGAATGACAACGTGCTGTCCACACCTATGGCCAGCAGTGCCTGGACGTCTATCGTGTCCGTTGCTGTCGCCTCCGTACCGGGTATGTCGCCCGCCTTGATCCTTCCCGTCCAGTCGCCGGTCTGTGAGGTATTGTCCGCGTTGTACCAGAACAGGTAGGAGCAGGTCACGTATTGCCCCGTATCGTTGCCTGCTATGGTCGTGTTCTGGCACGTGGCGTTCAGATAGCAGTTGGTGTTGTACGCCGCCGGGCAGTTGCCCGAACCGGCATTGTACATCTGACCCGTGTAGTTCTGTATGTTGCCCCAGCCGTTTTCATCGTTGCAGGTCGCGTTGCATTTCGCGTACCTTTGGCCGCCACCTACGGGCTTTATATAATCCGCGGCGTCGTCCGTATCGTAGCAGGTCATCGCACCGCAGGTAGGCGCGCTGTTGGTTATGTTGACCGTGGCAGCCGAGCTGTTGGTGGTGCTTACCGAGAGTGCGGTAAGAACCTCGCCTCCGCGCATGAAAAGCGCTATGGTAAGCGCGAACACCAAGAGCACCAAGAATGGTGTGACTGGCGTTATTGTAAACTTGTTCGAATTCTTCATAACAGCACCTCCAGCAACCGGCAACTTGATTATTTTAGATGCTTCAGGTATTTAAACTTGAGTTTATTTTTAAGCGGACGGGCTAATTTGTATTATGGCGGACTTTGCGAAAGCGCTGGGGTCTTTTTATAGAAAGCACAGCCTGCTTGTTAACATACTTCTGATTGCGCTCATCCTGCGGCTGGCTTATCTCAACGCAATAGCTTCGATGATTTTTGACGAGAACTTTTACATACCTGCGGCAAAGCAGATACTGGCCGCGGGCACCGACCCGAACATCGAGCACCCGCCGTTGGCGAAGTTCATCCTTGCGGCCTCGATATGGCTGTTCGGCGATTCACCGCTCAGCTGGCGCGTCTTCCCCGTCCTGTTCGGCCTGGCCGCCGCAACGTTCTTTTACTTCACCGTACTGGAGCTCACGCGGAACAAGAGGCTCGCCGCGCTCTCGGCCGCGCTGCTCGCATTCGATCCGCTGAACCTGGTCTTTTCCCGCATCGCTATGCTCGACGTCTTCATGCTTGCCTTCATGCTGGGCGGCGTTTATTTCGCGCTAAAGCGGGATTGGTCCTTGTCGGGCTTCCTTTTCGGCCTTGGCATCGCCTCAAAGTGGCCCGCCGTGCTCGGCCTGCTTGCCGTGGCCGCCTTTCTTTACTTTAGGAAGAATCTCAGGCCCGCGGATGCCGCTTATCTGGTCGTAATAGCCGCTCTCACTTACGTTCTCGTCTGCACGCCGCTCATCGTTCAGCAGGGCCCCGCCGAATGGGCATCTTCCCAGATTTACAATATAGGAAAGACCTCGGGCATACCGACCGCCAACGAGCAGGCCTCCGTGGCCTGGGAGTGGCTCTATCTCCAGAAGCCCGTGTGGCTCACCTGGAACAAGCCCGACTTCGCCCCGCCCGCCGATCTGCTCTGGCTCACGAACATTCTGGGCGGCACGCCCGCATTGGGTGTGGTCGCCTTCGGCAACCCGGTCTTCTGGATCCCGGGATTGCTCGCTATGCTTTGGCTTGCGCTGAACAAGGCGAAGAAAATCTCAGGCGTGCGGTTGTTTGCAGTATTATGGTTCCTCTGCACTTACGTGCCGTTCCTTCTCCTGCAGCGCACCCACATGTTCATCTATTACATGCTGCCTGTCCTGCCCGCCTACGCGCTCGCCCTGTCGCAGCTCCTGGAATCCAAGAAGCTGATGAAATGGTACCTTGCCGTTCTGGCCCTTTCGCTGATAGTTTTCCTTCCCATCATTGTCGGCCTTCCCGCGCCCGACTGGTACTATGCGGCTCTGCGGCCGCTCATAGGGGTGCATCCGATTGCATAAGATGGCCCTCGCGCTTGTGCAAAAGGGGAAGAGGAAGGCAAAAGAAGCTAAAAGGTTCTGCAGGGAGCACCATCTTCTCATAGACGTCCTGCTCCTGGCTTTGCTGCTGCGCCTGGTCTATCTCAACGCCTTGGCCGTTCCGATGTTCGATGAGCACTTCTATGTCCCGGCCGCGCGGAACATCCTTGCGAACTGGACCGACACCAATCCCGAGCACCCGCCCCTGGTCAAGCTGATTTTTGCTGGCTCGATAGCCGCGTTCGGCGACTCGCCGCTCAGTTGGCGCCTCCCCGCCGTGCTCGCGGGCCTGGCCAGCATCGCGTTCTTTTACTTCATAGCGTTGGAGCTGTCGAAAAACAAAAACATTGCCATCTTGTCCGCAATACTGCTCGCGCTCGACCCGACCCATACCGTTCTTTCGCGCGTGGCCATGCTGGACATCTTCATGCTGGCCTTTTCGCTGGCCGGCTCGTATTTCATGCTAAGGCGGCAGCCCCTGTGGGGCGGCCTGCTTTTCGGCCTCGGCATCGCCTCAAAGTGGCCCGCCGCGCTCGTTTTCGCCATGATGCTCGCCTTCCTTTTCTGGCAGAAAAAAATCGATCGTAAGGACGCCGCCTTCTCGCTGGTCATAGCCGCGCTCGCCTACCTGCTCGCATACGCGCCGTTCATAGCTATTCACGACCCCGCGGAATGGCTCTCGCTCCAGGCAGGCAACGCGCAACTGATGTCCACCATGGAGATGGGCTCCTCACGCTCGTCGTATGCGTACCAGTGGCTCTATCTCCAGAAGCCCGTCTACTTCGCCTGGTGGCCCGTTCCCGGCTACAACGCGCCCGAGGACATGCTGTGGCTGGCCAGGCTGTTCAACTCCGCGCCAGATTTTGCGATAATAGTGCTAGGCAACCCCGTCTCTTGGATTCCCGGCATGCTGGCATTGGCGTGGCTTGCGCTGAACAAGGCGAAGAAAATCTCCGGCGTGCGGTTATTCGCCGTGCTTTGGCTCGCCTTCACCTATCTTCCGTTCCTGTTGATGCCCCGCACCCGCACTGCCCTTTACTACATGCTTCTGATAATCCCGGCCTACCTGCTCGCGCTCTCGCAGCTGCTCGTTGAAAAGAAATGGGTGAAGCCCTATCTCGTGCTGTTTGCAATATCCGTGCTTTTGCTGCTGCCGTTCATGATAGGCCTGCCCGTGCCCAAGCCGTACATGGAATTCCTGCGGCCTTTCATCGGGCATCTTCCGCTGGATTAACTCTCGTACTGATCTCAGAAGAGGAAAACGTCAGTACGCCTTCGCGACGTAAACCATAGCTCTTGCCGGTTTCCCGCATATCGCGCACTTTGCGCCCGCGTGCGGCTTGCTTGAATCCCCGAAAAGCGTGCCCCGCACTTCCGCGCCCGTGTCCGCCTTCAGTTTCTCGTCGCACTTCTCGTTAAGGCAGAACGGTATCCTGATGAAGCCGCCCTTAATGAGCCTGCTCTTCAGGTCCGAAAAGTTCTCGGCGCCCTGTATGAGCATCATCTCGTTGGCGCGCTTGTGCAGCTGGAACGTTATGGAGTCCATGATTTCTAGCAGCTGCTCGGCGAGCTTTTCCTCCGGAACGGTCGTCCGCTCAAGGAAGTCCCTGCGGACCACGCTGATGATCCCGCCCTCAATGTCGCGCGGCCCTATCTCCAGCCTGACGGGCACGCCCTTGAGCTCCCATTCGTGGAACTTGAATCCCGGGGTGTACTGTTCCCTTGAATCGAAATGCACGCGGAAGTCCTTCTCGGCCAGCCAGCCCAGGACCTCTCCGCACTTCGCGAACACGGCCGCCTTGCTTTCCTTTGTGTATATCGGGACGATGACCGTTTGTATGGGCGCGACCGCCGGCGGTAGTATGAGCCCCTTGTCGTCCCCGTGTATACCTATCATCGCGCCCAGCGTCCTTGATACGCCCGGCCCGAAGCACGTCTGATAGGCGTGCTGCTTTTTCCCGTTCTCGTCCAGGAACTGTATATCGAAGACTTTTGCGAAGCGCTGCCCGAGGTCGTGCGTGGTCCCTATCTGCAGTATCTTGCCGTCGGGCATCGCCGCCTCGAAGGCGTACGTGCTGTCCGCGCCCGGGAACTTGTCCCATTCCATCCTTTTCAGGGGCAGGAACGGTATGCACAGCGTGTCCGTCATGACCTCCTTGAAGATCGCCATGTCCTCCTCCACCTGCTTTAGGGAGTCCTCTTTCGTTTTCTGTATGTCGTGCGCCTCCAGCCAGAATATCTCCCTGCTCCTTAGGAGTGGCCGTGTCATCTTGGTCTCGTAACGGTACACGCGGCCCGCCTGGTAGAACTTCATCGGCAGTTGGAGGTGCGACCGCACCCACAGCGAATACAGCGGATACATGGCCGTCTCCGAGGTCGGCCTTAAAACCAATCGTTCGTCCAGCTTGCGCTTGCCCGCGTGCGTTATCCAAAAGACTTCCTCTTCGAAGCCCTTTATGTGCAGCGCTTCCTTCTTGAACTCCGATTCCGGTATGACCACTGGAAAGGCCAGCGGCATGTGCCCGGTCTCCCTGAGCGCGCCCTCAAGCAGCTTGTACATCTCCTCCATCACGAGCATGGCCGTGGGCATGAGGACGTCGAAGCCCTTTGCCTTGAACCTCGTATCGACGACGTCGGCCTTTTGCAGGGCCTCATAATACCACTCCAAGAAATCGGCCGACTTCTTCTTGGTCATGCCCAGCGCGTGCGCTTCCTTTTCCTGCTCCTTGATTTTCTTCCCGTCTTTGGTTGAAGCCGCCAGAGGCGACTTAGCGGTCTGAATTGCCATATGAACCAACCTAATTTTGACGCCCTTACTTAAAACTATGCGCCTCCGCCGCAAGGATATTAGCTTTTGCGTGCAATATCTGAGAACGGGTTGGGGTTATGAAAATTTCTATAATCGGCGACTGCCATTGCGGCTTCGACTTCGGAAGCGAACGCGGCGACGATTCGTTCGTGGCACTCGAAGAGGCGGTCACGCGTTCTCTTGATGCCGACCTGATAATCCAGGCTGGCGACCTCTTCGACTCCCGCATAACCCGCCAGGAAGTGTTCGCCAGGACTGCCAGAATATTGGGCAAAACGAAAGGCGTGAAGACGAACGCAAAGCTCGTGGGTTTGGTCGGAAAAGCCGAAGAAGACATCTCCCCTTCGGCGCTGCAGGGCATCCCCGTAATAGTGATACACGGCACGCATGAAAGGCGCAACAAGCACCTCGTCAACCCTATACAGGCGCTTGAGAGCGCCGGGCTGGTCATCCATCTCCACGGCCAGACGGCCGTTTTTGAAATCGAAGGAAGGAAGGTGGCCGTCCACGGGATGTCAGGCGTGCCCGAGCGCTATGCGAAAGATTGCCTGCTGAAATGGAACCCCAGGCCCGTCTCGGGCGCGATAAATATTTTGGTATTCCACCAGTCTCTCGACCCTTACGTTTACAGCCCGACCGAACCGCCTTCACTGAAAATAGAGGACCTGCCGCATGGCTTTGACCTCTTTGTGCTCGGTCATATCCACAGCCACGACCACAAGCTGCTGCGCGGCTCGCAGCTCCTTCTCACGGGCAGCATGATTACAACGCGGGTGAGCGCCAGTGAGGCGAAACAGAAGAAAGGGTTCTGGTCCTTCGACGGCTCTTCAGTTTCCTTCAACCCCCTCAGGAGCCAACGGACCGTTTACTCCGAGGATTTCGAGTACAAGCCGAACATAGCGAACGTGATATCTAACAGGCTTAATGACATATTGTCGCAGCCGCACGGTCTCAAGCCGCTCATCCAATTGAGGCTGCGGGGAACCGTCCCGAAAGGCTCGGCGCCGCCCGACCTGAAGGAGCTGCAGGAAAAGTTCGGCGCAAAGGCCATAATGAAAATAAGCGGCGGCTTTGAGGCCGAGGAGTTCGCCGAACAGACCGACCTTCTGAAAGCCCTGCGGCAGTCCGGCCTTTCCGCGGAGGAGCAGGGCGTGAAGATCCTTCAGGAAGGATTGGCGCAGGCCGGTTCCCTTCTGAAAGCCGACGAGATATTCGACCTGCTCGTGGAGGGCTCGGTGGACGAGATATTCAAAGAGCTGATTAAGTGATAACAAAAGTCAAGCTGAAGAGCTGGCGGTCGCACTTGGAAACGGAACTCGACTTTTCCGAGGGAACAAATGCGTTGATAGGGATAATGGGCAGCGGCAAGACGTCCGTCCTTGACGCAGTGTGCTTCGGCCTGTTCGGGACGTTCCCCAACCTGCAGGCGAAAAAAATCCGCCTTGAGGACATGATAATGAAGAAGCCTAAGGAGCAGGCCGCGGCCGAAGTGACTGTCAACTTTGAAATCGACGGCACCGAGTGGTCCGTAAAGCGGACTGTGAGCAAAACAAAAGCTACCTCGGCCGAGCTGCGCAAGAACGGCGAGATGATGGAGGGCCCGCAGCCGGGACGCGTGAACGAAGTGGTCGAAAAGATACTGAAGATGAACTACGACCTTTTCACGCGCGCGATATATTCGGAGCAGAACTCCATCGACATGTTCCTCACCATACCGAAGGGCCAGCGCATGAAGAAGATTGATGAGTTATTGGCCATTGACCGTTTCGAAAAGGCGCGGGCTACCGCCGTGTCATTGGAGAACCGCTTCGAGGCGGCCGTATCGGAACGGCAAAACGTCCTTTCGAGCCTCCTGTCCGACCCGTCGTTGGGCGCCCACCAGTCGCTGAAATCCGAATGCGAGACGCTCCGAAAGGACCGGCTGCACGCCGAGCAGCAGGTGATGGAATGCGGCCAGCGCCTGAAGGCCGTGGAGCGCGATTTTGCCGACATGAAGGAACGCCGCGAAAAGTTGATAGCCATCCAGCAGGAGCTGGCCGCGGCAATGGCGCTGCTTTCTTCGCTGGAGTCCGACATCCAGGCCCTCAAGAAGGACCTGACCGTTGAAGAGATAGCCTACGCGGAATACACCGATGAAAAAATATTGGGGGAACTGAAAGCGGTCGAGGAGGAAGAGAAGTACGTGACGGGCAACACCGCGACGGAGCGCAAACGCCTTTCCGACCTGCGGTCCGTGATTTCCAGCAGGTCCGCCAAGCTCGACGGCCTGTTGAAGGAAAAGATACCCGAGCTGCAGAAGCAGAAGGAGGAGTCCAAGAAGATCAGGCAGTCCCTCAAGGCCAAGAACCCAGAAAAAATCGGCAAACTGATTGAAGAGCTCAAGTCCGACCTGCGCAGGGCGGAAGCGTCCGCGCGTGCGGCCGAGGTGCAGATACCCGAGATAGAGCAAAGTATCAGCGACCTGTCGGCCATCGGCGGCGCCTGCCCCATCTGCGACCAGCCCCTTACCGAAAAGAAGAAGGAAACGATTTTGGCCGCCAAGAAGTCTCACATCGGCAGGCTCAAGGCGCAGATAACAAAGAACGTTGAGTCCGCCGAGAGGCTCGAGAAGGAGCTGGTCGAAGCCGAAAAGGATTTGTCGCACGCCAGGACGCTCGAGGCGAAATTGGAGGCCTTTTCCGACGTGGACGCCAAGCTTGACTTTGCCGAAGACGCTGTCAAGGTCCTTCAACGGGAAATATTTGATACTGAAAAGGAGGCGAAGATGACCGAGAAGGCCGTGAGCCTTATGGAAGGCGAGGCCGTTGAAGTGAGGAAGCGCGCCGAGCGGCTGCGCTTCGTGGTCGGAAAGCGGACGGATCTGAGCCTCAAGCAGAAAAAGCAGAAGGAGCTCCAGCAAAGGATGAGCGACCTTACGGACCTGAAGGCGACAACCCGCGGCTTTTCGCAGTCCGAGCTGGAGCGGCTGGAAAATGAAAGGACCGTATTGTCTTCAAGGATCGGCACGTTTGAAGCGCGTATGGCTTCGACCGATTCCATATTAAAGCAGAAGGAGGTGCTTGCCCTTGAAGTGGAGGCCCGCCTCAAGGTCATAGAAGAGCACCGCGCCTCCCTTGAGCGGCTCAAGGGCCTGCAGAGCCAGATGTCCATACTGCAGTCCGCGCTCATGGACACGCAGGTTAAGCTGAGGAAGAACTTCATCGCGGCCGTCAACCGCGCCATGCACGATATCTGGTCGGACCTCTATCCTTACCGCGACTTCTACAGCTGCCGCCTTGACATAGACTCTGGCGATTACGTCCTGCAGCTCCAGGACAGCACCGGCTGGGTGCCTGCCGATGGGGTTGCGAGCGGCGGGGAAAGAGCGATGGCCTGCCTCGCCCTGCGCATCGCCTTTGCATTGGTCCTTGCTCCCCAATTAAGATGGCTTGTTCTCGATGAACCGACTGCAAATTTGGATTCGAAGGCTGTGGAAGACCTTGCCACTGTATTGAGGGAACGCATCACTGAGTTCGTCAATCAGGTGTTCTTGATAACGCACGACCCTGCCATGGAATCCGCCGTATCCGGGTACTTGTACAGACTCGACCGCGACAAGGAGAATGATGGTGCGACGAAGGCCGTTCTTGTGTCGGGGCCCGAGAGTCAATAAATATCTGTTGCCAGAGTCATGGAAGTGGTCATGTTAGGTCTATTGATCAATATTGAGTTTCAGGACATCAGCAAGCGTTGGATGGGAGTAGTAAGCAATAACATTATACGATGGGTCAATCAGCTCAATCATTTCCATGCCCGTGCGCTTGATGAGGCTGAAACCTGGCTTGCCGAGATGTGTATTCTTGAACAATTCATAGTCGGCGACTGTGAAATCCGCATCTCCCCGTTCCCGGCGTTTCGGATCTGGGCGTCGTATTTTCAACAGCCGGAGGGTACCCGCCACAGTTGAAAGCGGAGCGATGTAGAAGACTGGTCCAGTTGGTGTTTCGCGTGCTACTGGACCAAGCTGGCGCGCCACCTTGACCATTTCCTCGTACTCAGCTGTGCTCTGCGTGAATACGCATGCATAATTGACCGGCGCTTGCTGCTCGGATGTGTGCGCTGCACTAAGCCGGCGTGATTCGGCAACGATTTCTCGTGCTAGCGTCTTAAGTTCGTCAACCTTCATATGTGTCCTCACCGCGCTTCCCTGTTCCATATTAGATGAACGCCGCCATGTCCTTCTGCCGTTGCTCTCGGACGACCGTGAAGTCCGTGCACGCCTTCTCCAAAGGAATGCCGCGCTCCGACTTCTTGCTCTTGCGCTCCCGGACCTTGAGGAACAGCGGGAAATTGACCGCCTCGCCGACAATCAATGCTTCCCCTACGCGCAAGCTGCTTATTGTCTTGAGCACGTCCGCCGTCAGGCCTTCCGAGCTTTTCCCGATGTGGTCAAGGTCGTACGGGTTCGTGACGCGCAGTATGCAATGTGTGTTGCACTGGCTCAACGCCGTTGTTGAGAGCTGTATCGGCCTTTGAGATACTAAGCACAGGCACGCATGGAACTTGCGGCCTTCGCGGGCGATCTTTTCGATTATGCTCCTGCTTATCGCCCCTTCACGGCTCGTCCCTTCGGGCGCAAAGTTGTGCGCCTCCTCCACGACCAGCAGGAACGGCGGTATCGCGCCCGCCCTCCTAGCTTCGAAGAGCTTGCGCGCCACGTATGCAACCAGTATCTGTTTTTCCTTGAGGACGGTCATGTCCGAGATATCAATTACTGTGAGGTGCCCGGGCTTCGCGAGCTTTTGGAGCGACGGGTTGTCAAAGCCGCCGAAAAGACCTGTCGCGTCCATCTCATGAAGATAAGTATAGAGTATGCTCCGCGTTGCCGCGTTCTTTATCAGCTCTTCGTCGTCCAACGCGGCCAAAACGTCCCGCAAGTCAAAGACCGTTCCTCTTTTCTCTTCGTTCAGCTTGCCCAGCAGCTTGTTGAGCTCGCGCCGCTGGACTGAAGTCATGTGCGGTATTATGCTACCGAACACGGCCGCACTCATTCCCGGTACGCCTATCTTGAAGTCCCTGCTAAGGATGGTGTCCGCCCTGTTGCCGTATTGCGGGTCCTCCGAGAAGCCCGCATACTCTCCGTGCGTATCTATTACGATTACGGCCATCTGGCCGTCCTCTTTTTTTCTGTCAAGCAGCTCTTCCATAAGGACTGATGCGAAGTAGGATTTGCCCGCCCCGCTTATGGCAAGTATTGCAGTATGCTTCTGGAGCAATCTTGTCATGTTGAGCCTGACGGGTAAATCGTGATGTTCGACGTTCCCCAACGACAGCCCTTTCTCAAGGTCAAGCCCGAAGAACTTTGACAGCGTCTCGTTGTCGGCCACAAAGACCTTGCCGCCCGGCGACGGTGGGAACGCGCTCCGCGTGAGCATTTCCTTGTTTTGCACGCCGAGCGCCACGCATTCTCCGACGAGATATTCCCACCTGTCCGAGGGAAACAGCTCGTTCAACGGCTTGCCCGACCGCTCGAACTCCTGCACGGACTCCGCGCGCTCAAAATACCTGTTCGTCTTGACGATATCGGAGATCCGCGCTATCATCCTGCCTTCCGCGGTATCAACAGCGACAAACTGGCCTTTGCGGGCCTGCCCGTTTATGACGAACCAGAAATTGGTGGAGTTGGGCCCGTCCTCCGTGGACACGACCGTTCCTATGGCGCAGCCGTTCATGTCCATATATAAAATGTACTGACATAAAAAACGCTATGCAGATGACGTTTGTTCCTGGGGAGCCCGCATTGCTGCTCGAGCCTGAAAAAATACTCGTCATCGCGGACCTCCACATAGGTTTGGAGCGCGAATTGGCCAGGAAGGGCATCCATGTGCCCGACCAGCTGCTCAAGCTGCAGGAACGGCTGTTCAAAATAATAGAAAAAACAGGCGCAAAGCACGTGATACTTCTCGGCGACGTGAAGAACGAATACATCGGGACGAGCTGGGGCGATCTTGCCGACGTCCCTGCGTTCTTCAGCCGCCTTACTGAAAAGGTGACCGTAACTGTCGTCAAGGGCAACCATGACGGCGGAATAGAAGCCGTCGTGCCCAAGAACGTCGAGGTGCATGAGCCTGAGGGCTTCGTGTTGGGAGGTTGCCTGTTCACTCATGGTCAGGCTTGGCCGGAGAAATCAGCGCTATCTGCCGGAACGTTAATAATGGGCCACATCCACCCGGCCGTGGAGTTCTGGTCCTCGGGCGCGCGCTCCGTGGAGCACGTCTGGATACGCGCGCCCATCGACAAAAAGGCGCTTGAAAAGAAGTTCAAATGCGAAGTTGCGCTCGAGACCGCAATAATTGTTCCCGTCTTCAACCACCTTGCGGGCGGCGCGGCTTTTAACAGCGGCGGGTTCAGGCCCATCGGGCCGCTGCTCTCGAAGGCCGTGAAGTGGAAGGAAGGCGAGGCGTTCCTGCTTGACGGCACCTATTTAGGAAAGATAAAGGAAATTGAGGTAAAGGAAGGGTGATCTGATGTTTGCAATGGAAGACGTCGCTGAAAACTTCGGGCTGCATTTCAAAAAGGCGCTGGAAAAATACGGGCACCTGAAAAGGCTTGACGGAAGGACATTGATAGTCGGCATGGGCGGCAGCGGCATGCCGGGGGCGTTCGCCGCCGAGAACTCAAGGAACACCGAAGTTTACAAGGGCTATGTGCAGGATTTCACCAAGGACTTGGGTTCGTACGACAACGTCATTCTTGCAAGCTATTCCGGGAGCACGGAAGAGAACCTCAGCTTCGCCGAGAAGCTCGAGAAATTCACGGCAATTACGTGCGGCGGAAGGCTCGGTGAGATAGCAAAGGCAAAATCCAATCAGGTAATAATCCTCCCGGAGAACTTCCAGCCGCGCGCGGCCATAGCCTATCCGATAGCGGCGTTCTCTTATTTGCTGGGCTTCAATGCGGCCCTTGAGAAGCATGCGGAAACGGCGGACAAGAACCGTGTCGACAGCATCTCGAACCAGCTATTGCGGTTCCTGGAGCATCAAAGGGTCGCGGTCGTGTGCGGCGTGCCCGGCCTCGCCTCAACTGCATATTACCTGAAAGCCAGCCTTAACGAGAATTCCAAGTTCCCTGCCCTCTACGCCGAACTGCCCGAGGACAACCATTGCGGCCTTGAAGCGCTTTCGGCGGACGTGCCGTACGTAATTTTCGGCGAGCCGCGGAACGACCGCATAAGGAAGCGCGCAGAATACATGTGCGGCCTTGGCCCGCACGTGCTCTGGATACGGAACGGCAACCCCGTGGAGCTGTTGTGGGCGGCCATCAAGTCCTCGGTGTTGCTCGCAAAAAAGAACGGCGTAAGCCCCGACGAGCTGAAAGGGGTGCCCGGGCTGAAGAAAGCGCTGTCCTAGTCCCACTCGTTGTAACTGTTCATTTCCTGGATTCTTGCGTATACCGCAGGCCTGTCTTTATGCCCGACCGGAAGTCTGTTGTATATCGTTATTTGCTTCGCCATGTCGACTTCGTTCTGGGTCGAGAGCCCTCTCAGTTCGGGTATCTTTCTAGGCAGGCCCTTGCCGTCCATGCAGGTCTTGTTTCCCATGCAACTGAATGGTAGCGGAAGGGTTAAAAGCGTTACTGTACCGTTTCGGCAGGCGCCGATATGGCTTCCGCCAGTTCGCTGAAAAAAATAGAAAAATAATTTAGGCCTCGCACAAAAGCAGGAGGCCAAAACATCTCAAACGCTTTTTATCTTTCCGCCGCGGCCCAGTCCGAGCTGCAGCTCGTCGCGGAACTCTTTCGTGAAGCCGCCCGTTATCTCAACGCTTGCGCCTTCCTCGAGCCCGTTGTGCTGCTCCCCCCAGAGCGCCATCGGTATGGAACCGCTGTCGTCCTCAAGGGTGGCATTGACGAGCGTGACCTGCGTGCCGAACTTGGTCATTATCTGCTTGGGTTCGGTCATCTTGGCCACTTTCGCGGTGAGAGCGACATTGCTCATTCCGGATTTTAGTTCGGAAATTTTCAAGTATCCCACCGCTTTATGCGAACTCCTCTTCTTCCTCTTTGGATTCCTCTTCGGAGCCCTCTTCCTTGGGAGATTCCTCGGACTCTTCGTCCTCGCCGTTGTTCTTCGGCCCTTCGGTGCTCTCCACGACCTCGTCGGTCGTTTCGGTCTCCGCTGCCTCGGAAGCTTCGCCCTCTCCGACCACTTCACCTGTGGCGTGGTTTCCGCGCACTTCCGTTATCTTGACCTTCACTGTGTCGCCTTTCTGCGTGCCGGCTACGAACACGACGAAGTTCTTTATCCTCGCTATTCCGTCGCCGCGCCTGCTGACCTCGCTTATGGTCACTGTGTGCACTTCGCCCTCTTTCACGGGCTTGGGCTCGTTGCTTTCCTCGCGCCTGAATCGTGGCCTTCCGCCGCCGAAACCGCCGCGATCTCCGCCGAACCCTCCTTCCCTGCTTCTTCCTCTTCGTTCCCATGGCATACCCATATCTTATCTACCTCTATTTTCGTTTTTTTCCTAAGTCGTCCGTAAGAAAAGGCGTCGTCCGCAGTCAAAACAAACCTGCAATTTCGTCCGTCTTCTTCTTCGGCCTTGACTAAAAGGACGTTTCCGACCTTTATAAATATGCCTTAGAGTCATTATTTTTATGGCGATAGTCGGAGGCATAATCTCCCTGGTACTCATCGTTTTGGCCGTATTTCTGGCGCTGAAGATCTTCAAGAACCTGATCGTGACCGTCGTTCTGGCGGTCGCGCTCGCGGCCGTGCTCTGGCTACTGGGCGTGGTCAACATTTGAGCGGTAAAGGCTGAATATCTTCTCGACCGTGCGTGAGTTTATTACCCTTTTCACATGCCCGCCGTGGCCGTCGAACTGCGATGTCTTATGCAGGACCACGGCGCCTGAGAAGTTCTTGGGTATGTGCAAAAGCTCGTGTATCATGGTCTTGTCCTTCTCGTCCTCGCCCATGCAGTCGTACCGCTCGGACACGACCTCTATCACGTAATGCGGCTCCACATTTAACGCCCGCTGCCATATCTTAGGAAGCGACCATATCCGGGCTATCGCGTTGCTTTTTGAGCCCCGCGAACGGAAGCAGACCAGCCGCTCGCAGTTTACGTGCCCCATGTCCAGTCCTTTCACGACCTTCCTTATCCTCTCCTTTACGTCGGGCGCTTCGTCAAACTTCAGAATATCACCTAGAACGGCATCCTCAGCTGCACTATGCCCATCACGCATCCTATGGCAAACAGTAGTGTTATGGCTATCGCGAATTCCAGCACGCTGCCCGTCTTGACCGGCCCTTTGATGTGCGGCAGCCCCAGCGGCCAGAGCGGTTTTATGCCCATCGGCGTCATGGCGTCCGCTATCAGGTGGGATACGAAGCCTATCGAGAACGCTATAGCCGTGCTCTGGTCGAAGATTGAAAGTTGCATCCCAGCCAGGACGATGGCCGCCAGCACCCAGAGGTTGTGGAATATCTTCCTGTGGAGGACTAGCGAGAACAGGTCCAGGTCGGGAACGAGCGCCCCTATCGCCGCGAAGACCGCGAACGCCAGCGGCAGCGAGAGCGCCTTGTTCAGGAGCAAAAACAGCAGCACCGCAAATATGAGATGTGTTCTTTTCTTCAAGCAAACCCCGTACCTTAAAAGGTTTAGCTTTCTAATAAGTCTTATGATTGGAACGGAACTGCGGGAAGCGGATAAAAGGGCGCAGAAATCGGCATACGAAGGGACCGGTGAGGCGATAAGGAACGCTTCAATAGATTATTCTCTGCACGGTTCGCTCGAAGGAAGGACCGTCTACAAGCGCGGCCGCCTGATAACCATGCATGAAGACAACCTGCCGTTCGGCCTGCTCGGCTACACGGACACCAACAGCGAGATACATCTTACCGTGCGCGACGATTTTGACGTGCCGAAGCAGAAAGTGAAGGTCCACGAGGAACAGCACTGCATCGAACCGGACCTGTCCGAATTGGAAATACGCTATAAGACGGAAATCGAGTTCAGGCCGGTCGATCTGGCGTCTGTTAATTTCTCGATATACCAAAAACCGGTCTACACCGACTAAAAGTCAATCTCCATATATCGCGTTTCTTTCAAGGTTCACTATCCATAAAGAATTGGGGTTGACTGCCGCTTTTAATTCTCGGCCATCCGCCCTTACGGCCTTTAGTTCGTGCCTATTGCCGATGACGTCAAATTCGAGGCCGCCGCCGTTCCCGAAAGTGCCCATGTTCTTGCCGTCTAGGTATAAAGTGACATTTTCCTGGCCCGCGTTCACGACTTCAACGAAAATCTTATACTTTCCCATGTCATCACCGCCGTAGTTCTCCAGATAGGCCGAAATCAATGCCAAGGCAAGAATTATGAACGCTATTATGAAAACTGTTGCAATGCCGATTTTCTTAGCCGATATACGTGTCGTCACTTTTTTTCACGCCCTTGAGGTTGCTGTTAAGGTACATTAGCTTGCCTTCATTTAATAAATCTTCTGCACTCTTGTTCGTGCCGGCTATTTCCCTTCCGCGCGCGTTGTTGTGGAGGTCCATCACGAATTCGTCCCACGGTGCCCCCCCAGCCAACCCTTGCAGTTCGTGCCCGTACCCTGCCATCATTGCGACAAGCGGACCGTGCCTTTCGGTCATGGCCTTGCTCCAGTCGGCGTGCCTCATGGCGTCCACTTCGTTGTTCCATGTGACAAGGATACCGTTTGAATCGAACGAACCCATCTCCCGCCCCTTTTTGTTCCATTTTTCCGCGAACTCGCCGCCGCTGTTGTAAGCCGCGTTCAAGTCGTAGTCCGGCCCCTTTTTGTTCGTCTGGGTTATTGCGCCGTTCTGGCTTGTGATCGGCCCCGCGAGCGTCTGCTTGCTGAACGTGGTGGTGACCGTGCTCCATTCGTGCTGCGTTTTGGTGCCGCCCGACTTCGTGAACTGGTTGTAAAGATAGGCGCCCGTTCCGAACGCCAGGAGCCCTAAGATGCCCGCGGATGCCGACTGGCTGCTGCTATTGCTGCCCGTTTTTGCCGAGTTGCCCGTCTTGCCGTCAAAAGGAGCCGCGCCTGAAAAATCAACATCCTTTTTCTGTTCAACCGTCTGGATTTTCTGGTTGGGCGGGTTCAAAAAGCTGGTGACCCAGCCGACTATCCCGCCCCCGCTCGAGCCTCCACTACCTCCACTGCTGCCTCCACTTCCGCCACCGCCCGTTCCGCCGCCAGAGCCTGAACCGCTGCCGCCGGTGTTGGTGTTC
>Ga0315297_10000446_pt1 | contig 24187 bp, 25 predicted proteins | sample YL17G15_0_MG_FD_203628 | JGI IMG/M metagenome (GOLD analysis project Ga0315297, IMG submission 203628) | Sediment microbial communities from Yellowstone Lake, YNP, Wyoming, USA - YL17G15_0 | ecosystem: Environmental > Aquatic > Freshwater > Lake > Sediment | place: USA: Wyoming | collected... | reverse complement strand
ATGATGACCGTGGCTGCGGGGACGACGCGGGTCGGGCAGGTCGCGGCGTTCCTCCCCGGCTTGGTGACCAAGACGATCTTCGGGATGCGCCCGCCCGCACGACCCGGCAGCTTCGCCCGATGGGCGCGCTCGGAGATGGCTCGCCACGACCCCCGCGCGATCCTCGAAGCCGGACACGCGATCGGCACGTACAGCGCGAAAGGATGGATCCACGACGTCGACGTGCCGACGTCGGTCCTCATCACCACCCGCGACCGTGCCGTTGACCCGACCGCGCAATCACGCCTCGCGATGGCGATCCCCGACGCCCACATCAACCGGATCGACGACGGCCACATCGCATGCGTCAACCCCGACTTCGGGCGCAAGGTCACCGACTGCTGCCTCGACATCGACCGGCGCATCAACCTGTCCGAACGGCGCCGCGGCTTGTTCCGCCGGCACTGAACCGTGCGCGCGGTCACCCATCGGCAGGTGCCTGCAGGAACTCGACGGCGAAGAGCTGCCAGCTCGGCTGGTCGGGGTCGGATGCCGGGATCTCGACCGCGTGGCCGCCCTCGAGCCGGGACACGAAGACCACCGACAAGTGCGCGGGCGGGGTCGCGGGCCCGGTGGCCACGCCGACCACCCCGTACGCCGGCCCCACCAGGACGAGCGGCGCTCCGTCGAGGAGGGTGAGGTCGTCACGGTCGAGCACGGCCGCGAACTCCTCGGGGCGCGCGATCTCGAGCGCAACCGCGGGGCCATCGGGCACGCGCTCCAGGAGCGCGCCTGAATCCTCGTGGGCGACGAGTCGCGCGAGGTAGGCCCCGGCTTCTTGCTTGAACGCCCGGCTGACCTGACCGTGGTGGACGTGGGTGCGGCGGTTCGTGGGCGACGACGCGCCCGAAGCGTTGGTGCTCATGGTGCTCCTCCTCATCGATCCCGGCGTTGGCACCGTGCGCACCTGCGTCGGTTGCCGGACCGTCGACGGGCCGGGGCCCTCGGGTCACTCTGGATGAGTACCGGTGCACCGTAGGCCGTGCGTGGGACACCGAGCCAGCGAATTGCGCGTCCGGCTCAGGCCCGCACGGCCAGGAAGCACCAACGCGCGATCACCGCGTCGACGGCCTCAGTCTCGGCGGTACGCGCCTCCATCACGACGTCGATGACGACGACCGCCCGGTCGGGTCCCTTCGGCCGCACATCGGCGAGTCGTCCCCGCACCCACACGCTGGCGCCGACCGGGACCGGTACCACGAAGCGCACCCGGTCGAAGCCATAGTTCACGAGCATCGCGACCCGGCCGGCCTCGGGGATGCGCAGCGCGGCGCCGTGACGTGTCAACAGGCTGAGAAGCAGGAACCCCTGCACGACCGGTCCACCGAACGGCCCCTCCCGACGGGCGCGCTCGGGATCGTTGTGGATCCACTGGGCGTCGCCGGTCGTGGCCGCGTGCGCATCCACCATCGCCTGATCGATGGTCTGCGGCTCGGAGGCACCCAGGTCGGTGCCGATAGCCGCGCGCAGCGGTGCCCAGGTGTCGACGACGACTCCTCAGTCACCCATCGGGGCGGGCACCGACTGCTGGTCGTCCATCATCTCGGTCATCACGGCGCGGATGAACTCGTCGGTCTCGGGAGTGGGCCCTCCGGGGATCCCCCCGTAGATCGCGCCGCTCTTGGGCGCCTCGTCGCGGTGCTCGTGCGCGTAGGCGACGGCATCGCCGAGATCGGCGGCGAACTCGTCGACCAGCCCGGGCTGGGTCTGCGGACGGGTCACGGCCATGTGGATGGCGTTCGGGTACTGCTGACCGTTGAAGCGCCATCCCTTCGTCCGCATGAAGTCGTTCACGTGGTAGATGTCGAAGGCGTCGGAGGTGAAGCTGAAGCAGAACGTCGGCGTGCCGATGATCCGGAGCTCCGGGTACACACGCACCGCGTCCTGCATCGCGAACGCGGTCTCGAAGATCTGGCGTGCGTACTTCAGGTAGCCGTCACGGCCGAGCGCCATCATCCCCGCCCACGTCGCGGCCAGGAGACCGCCCGATCGCGAGCCGTCGATGCCCGGCGAGCAGTACTTGCCGCCGGTCCAGTCGGTGAGGAAGAAGTACTGGCCGTCGCGCAGCGACCGCTCGCGGAACGCGAGCACCGACGTTCCCTTGAGGCCGTAGGCGTACTTGTGGGTGTCGGCCGAGATCGTGGTCACGCCGGGGAGGCGGAAGTCGAAGACGGGGATGCCGTACCCGAGCTCCTCGCCCCACGGGAGGATGAAGCCGCCGAGGCATCCGTCGACGTGCAGACCGATCCCGCGCTCGAGCGCCAGGTCGGAGAGCTCGGCGATGGGATCGATCGTGCCGTACCCGTAGTTGGGGGCCGAGCCGATCACCGCGGCCGTGTTGGCATCGATGGCGTCGGCCATCGCGCCGAGATCGGCGCGCGTCGTGTCCGGATCCACCGGGACCTTGCGGAGCTCGATCCCGAGGAGGTGACACGCCTTGTCGAACGCGGGATGGCCCGTCTCGGGCTTGACCACGTTGGGCGCCGCGATCCCTCGTTCGGTGCGGGCGTGCTCGCGGTAGGCGAGCATCGCGTGGAGGATGCTGCCGGTGCCACCACTGGTCACCATGCCGACTGCCTCGCCGTCGACGACCGCGCTCGCGTGCAGCATGTCGAGGGTCATGGCGATGATCTCGCCCTCGAACCGGGTGGCGCTCGGGAACATGTCGCGCTGGAGCACGTTCTCGTGCGAGAACATGCTGAACGCCTCGTTCATGAAGGCGTAGTGGTCGTGATCACCGCAGTACATCGTGCCGGAGCAGCGCCCGGTCTCCCAGTACGCGTCCTCCCCGCTCGCCATCTCGCGCAGCTCGGCGAGGATCGCGTCGCGGTTCCGCCCTTCGGACGGCACACCACGTACGACCGTGTACTGCTCCGGAGTCGGGGCGTCGCTCATCGTCCTCCTCCTCGTCCTTCGTTGATGGGTTCCACGATCACCCGTTCAGACCGCGGTAGATCGGCTGGAGCGCGTCGAATGCGGCTACGAACTGCTCGTGATTCGAGTCGTGGACGTTCCGATTGGCGGCGTTCGGCTCGAACTCGGCATCGATGACCACGAGACCGGCGAGGTCGGCCTCGTCGAGCGTGCCGGCCCGATGGTGCGCGAGCAGTGCCGCCGCTCGGGCGCCGGCAAAGTCGGGAGCCTCGAGCGTGCGGACCGGACGATCCACGACGTCGGCGAGGGTCTGCGCCCAGACGGGCGAGCGTGCGGCACCGCCACCGAAGACGAACTCATCGATGTGCTCATCGGTGAAGGTCTCCACGAACGGGGCCAGCCACGCGAAGTTGTGGCAGATCCCCTCGACGACGGCGCGCACGAGGTGTGTGCGCCCGGCGTCCAGCGAGAGGTTCAGGAACCCACCCCGCATGCTCGTGTCGGCCCTCGGCGCGAGCGTGCCCGCGAGCCACGGGAGGAACAGCACGCCGTCACTCCCCGCACCGACGCTGCGCAGCGCGTCGTCGAGGTGCTCGAAGTGGTCGGCGACGGCGTGGTCGCCGAGCGCGTCCGACGCGAACACGAGGTTCGTGAGCAGGTGCTCGAGAGCCTTGCCACCGAGCCCGTTCTCGGCGAAGACCACGTACTGGTCGCCGAGCGGTCCCGGAATCGACGCGATCTCGTGGTCGAGGTCGGTGTCCTTCCGGTTCATGGTCTCGATCAGCACGCTCGTCGTGCCGATCATCGCCCCGGCCCGACCGGGCCGGTACGCGCCGGTGGCGATCGCCCCCACCTGGCTGTCGTTCACGCCCGCGTACACGACCGCATCCGCGGGGATGCCGAGCTCGGCGGCGACCTCGGGAAGTGGCGCGCCCACGGCCGCGCCGATCTCGATCAGCGGAGGCAGCCGGTCGGCGTCGACGCCGGCGAGGCGCACGAGCTCGGGGTCGTACTCGGTGACACCGATCGTGCGGTTGTCGCACATCTGAGTGGTGAGCATCGTGCACTGCGTCGCCGCGACCCGACCGGTCAGCCGCAGGTTCACGAAGTCCATCGGCTCCAGGTAGGCCGCAGTGGCCGCGTGCACATCGGGCCGATCGAGTTGGTAGTAGAGGAGGTGGGCCAGGGACAGACCGCCACCGACCGTTGGGATGCCGTGGTGATCGACGAATACCTCGAGGGACTCGGGATGACGTTCCATGATCGCGAAGCTGTGATCGGTTCCCCGTTGATCCAGGTAGAGCACGAGCTTGCCCGTCGGGTTCCCCTGCGCGTCGACGGGAACCGTCGACGAGTACTGACTCGCGCACAGCACGGCGCCCACGGTCGCGGCCGCATCGGGTGCCGCGGAGGTCACCGCACGGACCGCCCCGACCACCGCAGCCCACAGGGCATCGGGACTCTGCTCGGCGATGTCGCCGTCACGAACGGTCGGGATCGGTCGCGACGCGCAGGCCACGACGTGTCCGTCATCCGCGACCAGCGCGACCTTCGCGTTGGTCGTGCCGACGTCGATCCCGAGCGCGTGACCCATGGGGGCAAGTCTGGCCCAGGGGCCGCGGGTGCTCCAGCGGGGCCGCGGTGAGCATGGCGACCTCCCGGTTCCACCGGTCGGAGCGACCAGTGGTCCTCATGACTCCTTCGTCGCGACGGCCCGACCGCTTGAGGGCTCGTCGACGCCAGATCGCCCGTCGCTGCCCGCTCATAGGATCCGTTGGCGATCGGCGCCGCCGGCCGCCAACGACCGAACAGCCACGGACGGTTTGTACATGGAAGCGATGGTGCTCCGGGCGCCACACACGGCACTCGAGCGAAGTGAAGTGGCCCGGCCACGACCCGACCGGCATCAGGTGTTGCTCCAGGTCACCGCGTGCGCGGTATGTCGAACGGATCTCCACATCGTCGACGGCGAGCTGCCCCGGCCGAAGTTGCCGTTGATCCCCGGGCATGAGGTCGTCGGTGTCATCGTCGAGTGCGGAGAGCGCGTCGAGCGGTTTGCGGTGGGCGACCGCGTGGGCGCGCCGTGGCTGGGCTGGACGTGCGGTGTCTGCAGATTCTGCCAATCCGGGCGTGAGAATCTGTGTGGCGACGCGCGCTTCACCGGTTACGACATCGACGGCGGATTCGCGGAGTTCACCGTCGTCGATGGGCGCTATTGCTTCGCGCTCCCGGGCTCGTACCGCGACGTCGATGCGGCACCATTGCTGTGTGCAGGACTCATCGGCTATCGCGCCTTACGTCTCGCCGGCGATGCAGCGCGGGTGGGGATCTACGGCTTCGGCGCCGCCGCTCACATCATCACGCAGTTTGCGGTGCACGAAGGTCGCGAGATCTACGCCTTCACACGCCCCGGCGACACCATGTCCCAAGACTTCGCGCTGGAACTCGGCGCGGTATGGGCCGGCGACTCTCACACTCCACCACCCGACGCGCTCGACGCGGCGCTGATCTTCGCGCCCGACGGATCGCTGGTGCCCATCGCACTGCATGCGCTCGAGAAGGGCGGGACCGTCGTGTGCGGCGGCATCCACATGAGCGACATTCCCACCTTTCCCTATCGCGACCTCTGGGAAGAACGCGTCATCCGGTCGGTGGCGAACCTGACACGTCGCGATGCCGAGGAGTTCCTCGCCGCCGCGCCACAGGTCCCGGTATCGACGCGGACGACCGCCTACCCCCTTGCGGACGCCAACACGGCACTCGACGACCTTCGTCACGGTCGCATCGAGGGTGCCGCCGTGTTGGTACCCCCCTCAGAGTGAGCTCAATCGCCGGTCGATCGTGATGCAGCCGCGCGCGCTGCATCGAGCATCACTCGCTGTTCGGCGGCGGAGATCACCCGGCGGGCCCGCTCGACTGCGTCGGCGCTCACCGACACCGACGTGATCCCGAAGCGCACAAGGTGCTCCGCGAACTCCGGACGCGTCGACGGCGCCTGACCGCACAGTGACGACGTGATCCCCGCCTCCCGAGCCGCGCCGATGATGCGACCGATCGCATCGAGGACGGCGTCGTCGCCTTCGTCGAAGAGCTCCGCACACACCTCCGAGTCCCGGTCGACGCCCAACATGAGCTGTGTGAGGTCATTGGATCCGATGGACACGCCGTCGATTCCCATCGCCGCGTACTCGGGGATGCGGTACATCACCGATGGCACCTCGGCCATCACCCAGCGGTGCAGCCCGCGCTGGCGCCCGAGCGGGCTCGCGTCGAGGAGCTCGAGGCACGCTTCGAGCTCCCACCTCGTGCGGACGAACGGGATCATGATGTGCAGATTCGGCGTCTCCTGGCGAACACGGTCCAGGAGCTCGAGCTCGAGCTCGAAAAGGTCCGGCTCGCGGACGTACCGGTAGCAGCCCCGGTAGCCGATCATCGGGTTCGCCTCCAGCGGTTCGTAGGCCTCCCCCCCCTCGAGCGCCCGGAACTCGTTCGTCCGGAAGTCGATGGTGCGGTAGACAACTGGGCGCGGCGCGAACGCGCGCGTGATGCGAAGCAACGACTCCGACATTCTTGTGAGGAACTGCTCCCGTCCGCCCTTCGCGAGGAGGTGGCGCGGGTGCTCGCCGGCGAGTGCGTCGGTGATCATGAGCTCGGCGCGGAGGAGCCCCACGCCGTCGACGGGAAGCGCCGCAACCTCTTCGGCGTGCTCCGCGTAGGCGAGGTTCACGTAGAGGCGCGTCGCGAGGGGCGTCATCGATTCGACGATCGCTGTCGTGGGCATCGCTGCCACCGGCGTGTTCTCGGCCATCGCTGCGGTGACGTCACCCTCGTACACGGCGCCGGCTGCACCATCGACGGTTACGAGCTCGCCGTCGCGAAGAACCTCGGTCGCACGCCGCGTGCCCACGATGCACGGGACACGCAGCTCACGGCTCGCGATGGCCGCGTGGCACGTGACCCCTCCGCCGTCGGTCACGAGCGCCGCGGCGCGGCGCATCGTCGGCACCCAGTCCGGAGACGTCATGGGGGCAACCAGGACCTCGCCGACTTCGAGCCGGCGACCCTCGGCGGACGAGCGCAGGATCCGAACCTTCCCGGCGACGATCCCGGGCGCGGCTGCGAGTCCGGTGACGAGAGGGGAACCCGGCTCCTCGGCCGGCGCTTCAGGTTGGCCTTCGTCTGCCGTCGACGCGCCGAGCGTCGTGATCGGGCGGGACTGGAGCAGGAACAGGTCACTCCCCTCATACGCCCATTCCATGTCCTGGGGCTCGCCGTAGTGCTCCTCGACCCTCGCACCGAGGTGGGCGATCTCGAGAACCTCGTCGTCGGACAACACACGGCGCGCGCCAGTCGCGTCGTCGAGATCGATCCGCTCGTCTTCACCGCTCGCTCCCTGGCGAATCATGAGGTGCTGGTGACCGACTCGCACGCTCACCAGGCGCGTGCCCTCCTTCGCCACGACATAGGTGTCGGGTTCGACCGCACCGCTCACCACCACTTCGCCGAGGCCGAGCGCGGCCTCGATCACGATCCGGGTGCGATCGCCCGTCGCGGGGTCGATCGAGAACATCACTCCCGAGCGCTCGCTGTCCACCATCTCTTGGACGACAACTGCGATCGCAGGCTCAGCGTCCACACCCTGGTCCGCGCGGTAGGCAACGACCCGTGGTCCGAAGGCTGACGCCCAGCAGTCGACGATGCGCTCGATGAGCCCAACGTCGCCGGTGACGTTCGTGAAGGTCTCGTTCATGCCGGCGAACGACGTTGCCGCGGTGTCCTCGCTCGTCGCCGAGGAACGGACCGCCACTCTTGGTTCGCCTCCGAGAGCATGGTATGCGGCAAGGACCTCGTCGCGAGTCTCCGCGGGCATGCCGGCACCGACCACGAGCGCGCGCAGGCGCGCGGCAGCGGCGTCGAGTGCAGCCGGGTCGTCGACATCAGCGGCTGCTGCCTCGTCCCGGAGACGCGCGCGGACCCCGGCGGCGTCCATCGCGTGCAGGTACGCGTCGGCCGCGACGACGAAACCCGGCGGGACGGGGAATCCCGCGGCAGCCAACTCGCCCAGGTTCGCCCCCTTGCCACCCGCGGTGGGCGTGTCGTCACGCCGAAGATCCCGGAACCACACGATGCTCGTCATTAGGCCGCCTCCCCGGAAGGACTGTCCGATACGCCCTTGAGCGTGCCTCGAAGTAGCCCGACAGGACCAGAGTCGGAGGTCCCTCCGTTCCCCCGCGGCGACCCCACGATTCTCCCGCCTGGAGCGCGAGATGACGGCCGCCGTGGCTCAGAGGCGGTACAGCTTCGCGGCGGTGCCGCCCAGGACCTTGTTGCGTACCGTCTCACTCAGCTCGCTCATGTTGGCGTGCGCGCTGACGAGCGGATCCGGGTAGAGGCAGGTGGGGTGCGGGAAGTCGGTCTCGAACATGACGTTGTCCTCGCCGACGGCCGCGATCAGCGAGGGCATGTTCGTCTTCTCGAACCACGTCGTCGCGTACATCTGGCGCTTGAAGTACTCCGACGGTGACAGCGACAACCGCTCCTTGAGCATCGGCGCGTTCTCGTCCATCTCGTAGTCGAGCGCCTCGAGGATGAACGGGATCCATCCTGCGCCGCTCTCCACCGAGACGATCTTCAGCGTCGGGAAGCGCTCGAGCATCCCCGAGCAGATGATGTTGACCACAACACGACTGTTCCCGACGAACAGCAGTGTGCCGCCGATCGCGAGCGCGGTGTCCTCGTCGTGGGATGGCCACGGGTAGTTCCCGAAGAACGTCATCGTCGTGAGGCTCGCACCGATGTGGAAGTGCACGGGGAGCTCGAGATCGCTGCACACCTCCCAGAGCGGGTCCCACGCGAGATCCGCGAGGTCAGGCGCGCCCTGGTCCTGGGGGTCCGACGTGATGTTGACGCCACGCATTCCCAGACTCGCGGCGCGCTGCGCCTCGAGGACGCACGCGTCGACATCCCACGCGGGAAGGATCGCCATCGGCAGGAGGCGATTTCCCGAACCCTCCTGCATCTCGGCGTTCGCGTCGTTGTACACCTGGAGGCAGAACAGCCGGTGCGCCGCGTCGGGAACCGCCTCGGCGATGGCCTGGCCGCCGAGCCCGACGGAGTTCGGGAAGATGATCTGGGCGTAGATGCCTGCTTCGTCCATCATCTCGATGCGGGCCACCGGGTCCCATGCGGCCTCGTGGATCTGCTCGATGTGCCACTCGTAGAGCGCCTCGAACGACCGGCCCTTGTGGCTGTTCTTGTCGACGACGCCGCCCGCACCCGCCCGGCCCATCACCGCGCCCTCGATCACCCAGCTCAGTTCGCCATCGACCTCGGCGACGTGGGGCATGCGGTCCTTCAGGGCGGCGGGCACCCGGCGGGTCCACAGGTCGTGGCGTTCGGTCAGGTGCGTGTCGGCATCGACGACCCGCAGATCGGTTGGCCGCACCGGGTCCAGCGTGCTCGTCATGGGAACCCCTCGACTCGTCGGCTCTTCGGCTCGCCGGTGGGCGAGGCGTCGGGCAGGATCACTGTACGGACGATCGCGGGCAGCGGTCCACGGCGACCAAGATGCAGCGGAGGCGGGGGCCATGGCGACGGAGGTGATCGATGGCACCCTGATCTCCTATGAGGTGATCGGCGAGGGCGACCCCTGGGTCCTGACACCCGGTGGTCGCTTCAGCAAAGACGAGCCGGGGATCCGTGAGCTCGCGCGGGAACTGGCTGCGCACGGCAAGCAGGTGCTCATCTGGGACCGGCCCAACACGGGTGCGTCCGACGTGTGCTTCGCCGGCGACTCGGAGTCGGCGATGCAGGCTGGGCACCTCGCGGGCTTGCTCCGCGAGCTCGACATGGCGCCGGCCGTCATCTTCGGCGGCTCGGGTGGCGCGCGCGTGTCGTTGCTGACCGCTGCCCACCACCCCGGCGTGGCCGCCGGCCTCGCGATGGTCTGGATCTCCGGTGGCGTCTACGGCCTGCTGCTCCTCGCCACCCACTACTGCGGCGAGTCGATCCGGGCCGCGTGGCAGGACGGGATGGCGGCCGTCGTCGAACTCCCCGAGTGGGCCGAGGTGCTCGAGCGCAACCCCCGCAACCGCGACCGCTTCTTGTCACTGGATCCGCAGGCCTTCATCGCGACGCTGGAACGCTGGATGCTCGCGTACTGCCCGGCCCCGGACCAGACAGTGCCGGGGCTCCCCGACGCCGAGTGTGCCGCGCTCGCGGTGCCGACCCTGATCTTTCGCAGCGGGCTGAGCGATCCGCATCACACCCGCGCCACTTCGGAGCGTCTGGCCGCGCTCATCCCCGAGGCCCGCCTGGTCGAACCTCCGTGGGACGACGACGAGTGGAAGCAGCGCGGCATCGCCGCGCGCAACGGCACCGGTCACCTCTTCGAGCGCTGGCCACTCCTCGCACCCCAATTGCTCGAACCGGCGTAGCCGCCGGCGCGGCCTCAGGCCCAGGTCGCACCTGAGCGACACTGCTCTCGGCGCGTCAGGCTTCGAGCGGCGGTACCCCGAAGCGGTCGCGGACCTCGCCGAGCCGAAGGTCGACCATCGAGAGGTGATCTGCGGTGGTGAAGTCGCCCGTGCACTGCGACCCTCGCCACATCGCCCGGGCGAGCAGCTCGGGTGCGCCCTCCCGCGTGAGGGTAGCGGTCTTGGCGACGAGGGTCGGGCTGCTCAGGAAGCCTGCTTCGTGGACCGCCAGGTTGCCGAGGAACCCCATCCAGTGTGCGTCGGTATCGGCGACCGCGACCTGCATGGCTCCCAGCGCGATCTCGCCCTGGCCCGTGGGTTCGTAGCCTCCGATGACGTGGCACATGTCGTGCGCGACGAACACGGCCGGCATGTTCGGATCGTCTCCGGGGAGCGTGATGCCGTTGCGCCGGTAGAACTCGACGTACTCGTAGCCGAGCGTCCCTACGGGAAGATCATGCAGGGCGCGCAGGCGCGCCGCGAGCTCGGGGTCGGGCGCGTCGAGGGCGGCGGTGTACTGGTCGCGCAGCGACGGCTCCGCCATCGCCGGCTCGAGGGCCCCGAGGTAGCGGGAGTAGTCGGCCATCGCGTGTTCGGCGCCTTCGCGCACGAGCGTTCTCGCGATGCCGAGGCCCGGCCCCGTCTGGCCGAGCGCGGCCGCGTACTCGTCGACGCGGTCCACCTGCGCTTCGGAGAGCGGGTGCCGACAGAGCTCGAGCAGCACCATCAACTCGCGGACCCGCGTCCGATGCGCCTCGTTCGTGATGACGGCCGCAGCGCCGGCTGGATCGAGTGGAACGAGTGTGTCGAGCGCGAGATCGGGGCGTTCCCAGTATCCGCTCACGATCGCCGCGATCACGGCGCGCTGCTCGTTGGTCGCACCACCGTCGATGTCGACGGCCCCAAGCAGCGCTCGGACCACCGGTTCCACCATGGAGTCGTCGATCACCCGTGCCATCCGACCACCTTCCTTCTTCCGCCAACTCGCGGAGACGTTACGCGACGCGCGGGTGACCGGCGCTCCTGCGATCAGTGCGCGGCCAGGCGCTGCAGCTTCTCGGCCAAGCCCGTGCCCCAGGTCAGCGCGTGCTCCTCCTCGTCGGCCTCGAGGTGGTTGTCCTTGGTGACGAGGAAGCTCTGCGGTTCGTCCATCAACGCGCAACCGTGCTTGGTGAGCCGGTGTGCGATTCCCTTCGACGCCCGCCCGGTAATCGCCACCGGGCCTTCCATCCGCGTGTCGAATGCTGCCGCATGGGTGGTGAGCGTCCCGAGGTCGTCGAACCAGTCCCGCAGCCCCTCGCCCTCGGCGTCCGGATCCAGCACCAACTCGCTGTCGGGCTTCTCGGCGGCCTCGGCCGCGGCCTTCCGTGTGCTCTCGCGGGTCATCCCGTGCACATGGGTGGGCCCGCCCACGACGACCAGGTCGGCGCCCTCGAGGACGGCCTCGGCGGCCCGATCGACCGGTACGACGACCACGTCGCCGGCCTCCTGGACGCCAACGGGACGTTCGGCCCTTTCGCTCGGGCGCCGGATCGACTGGAATCGTCCCTATGAGCGATGTGCAGAAGCGCAACCGCGAGGTCGTGGACGCGATCCAGATCCGACGCGACGACCTGTACGAAGCGATCCTCGCGCTCGAACAGGCGCTCGCCGCGCCGGCCGGTGATCAGCCGTCGGACTGGTCCGCCTCGCTGCGAGCACCGGTCGAGCACCTGCGGGGTGTCCTCGAAGCGCACGTCGCGGGGACCGAGGGCGAGGGCGGGCTGTTCCCCGAGATCCGCGAGCACTCCCCCCGCCTCATCCACGCGATGGATCGCCTCCAGGCCGACCATGACCCACTCCGCGAGGCCGCGGCTGCCCTCGCCGCGAGCCTCGCGGGAGTCGCCGGCGACGCCGACGTCGACGCGGTACGGGAGGCCGGCGTCGACCTCATCCGACGGCTGCTCGTCCACCGCCACCGCGGCGCCGAGCTCGTGTACGACGCCTACTGGGTTGACATGTCGGCGGGTGATTGACCTGGACCACCATGGCGCCAGCGGCCCGCCGCACGGAGACTCGCGCGACCGATACTGCACTCACGAGCACCTCGATCCAGGAGTGCCCGAGCCGAGGAGGAAGCCCCATGGCTCCGTTGGTCGATAGCCAGCCGGTCACGCCACGTGACTCGATCGGCGAGCTAGTGAGTGGTGGGTCAGTGACCGTCGACGAGAAGTTGACGCTCCGCTCCATCGCCGCAGTGCTCAGCGCGGCCGACGTCGGTGCTGCACTCGTCCATCGGGACAATCGTCCGGTGGGGATCGTGTCCGAGCGTGACGTCATCCGAGCACTCGCCGATGAGGCCGATCCCGAGACCGTGTGGTCCGCGGACGTGATGACCCAGGACTTGGTCACTGCAGACGCCGGCGAAGAGATCCTCCGGGTTGCCTTCCGGATGATCGACGAGAGCATCCGTCACCTCGCCGTCACGCAGGACGGCCAGGTCATCGGGGTGGTCTCGTCCCGCGACGTCTTCGCGGTCCTGGCCGAGGACGTGCGCGAAACCTGGTAGCCGCGGCATCGGCGGCCCCGTCAGCTCGCCGACCGCGCCGACGCACGTGCGTCACCGTGAGGGTGACGAGATCCCTGAACTCGAGTTCCTCGAACGTGCCCGCGACCGGTCGACACGTGAAGATCCTCCCGCGGCCTGTACGCCGGAACAGTTCTCGCTCCGGGTATCCGCGCCCTCAGCGGAACCCGGAGCACTGCCACGCTTTCGCAGCACAGGTAGAGCACCGTGGCAAGTCCCAGGAACGCGAGCGCATCCAAGGTTGCGGCGGCTGGCCACACGGACGTCGCCGCGATGCCGAAGGCCGCGAGCAACCAAAGGGCCGGCGTCAGCGCTCGCCGCAGATTCCGAGCATGGCCCGGGACCACGTCTCGCAGCGAGTCGTCGATGAGCCATGCGCCGCCCGCCAACATGGCGACGACCACGACGTGCAACGGCCACACGACCAGGATCAGCCCGAGGGCGAGCGCGGTCAACCAGCGCTCGCGTCGACCAGCGAGTAGCACGACCCTCCGATCCGGCGAGGGCGGAGCGGGCCGCACCGGCTTCGGGTGAACGACCGGCTGCACACTGACCACGTGATCCAGCGGTCGCTGCCAGGTATCGAACTCCCCGTACTCGGGCTCGGGGACGAAGGCGCATGTCCGCGCCGAGGCCCGACCCACATTCCTCGTCGGCGGCGCCTGCGCACGTTGTTCGATCACGATGCCACCGTCGCGCCGAACTCAGGGTCCGGATAGGGCCGGAGGTCCCGTTCGACAGGGTGCCGTCGTCACCTCGAGCGTGGGCGCCATTGCGGGCGTCGTGGTCGTGGGGGCGGGAGTCGTGGTCGTCGTGAGACCGGTGCTCGACTTGCACGGGGATCAGCGTGACAGACGTCGTCGAACAGGCTCGAAGCGTCGGGATCCTGCCGGACGACCGACGCCGGTCCCTGCCAGACGGGTCATCGAGTGAGATCGGTGATCACGGCACGGCCCGTGTACGCACCGGCTTCGAGCTCGTCGAAGATCGTTCCGAGGTCCGACAGCGCACCGACGCGTGACACGTGGCTCATGACGCGGCCGGCGGCGGCCAGATCCACGAGCTCGCGCATGTCCTGCACGGTACCGACCGCCGAGTAGATGATCGTCGGGTCCAGCATGAAGAGCTCGAACGGGTTCAGCTCGAGATTGCCCTCGCTCGTCGCGGGAAGACCGACGGCCACGAACAGGCCTGCACGGCGCAGCAGCTGCAAGCCGAGACGGAACCCGGCCATCTTCGCCGAGAACACCAGGCTCGCATCGACACCGCCGACCTCCCGCGCCACGACCTCGGCGGCCTCGCCGGCGTCGACGACCAGGTGCGCGCCCAGCGATCGGACGAACTCCAGTCGTTCCGGCCCGACGTCGACGCCGATCACCTCGTATCCGAACGCGAGCGCGATCTGCACCGCATAGTGCCCGAGCCCACCGGCGGCGCCGATGATCGCGACAGGGCGTCCCGGCACCACGTCGTGGGCGAGCAACTTCTTCACGGCGCCGTACGCAGTGAGACCGCCGCACGCGAGGGGTGCTTCCTGGTCACTGATGGAATCGGGGATCGGCACGAGCGACGGCGCCCACACGGTGAACTGCTCGGCAAACGTCCCGATGATCCCCTTGGTCTCCTTGCAGTGGCGAGGAAGGCCCCGGAGGCAGTACTCGCAGGCGCCGCACCAGTAACCACCGGACCCACCGAGGCCCAGGATCACGCGGTCGCCCTCGTGCACGAAGCGCTCCGCGCCCGGCCCGAGCGCCTCGACGACGCCGATCGCCTCGTGCCCGATCGTCCCCGAGCGTGGCACCCCCTGCCAATCGCCACGCGCGAGATGGAGATCCGAGTGGCACACGCCCGAGGCGCTGATGCGGATCAACGCCTCGTCATTGCCCGGCACCGGGACGGGCACGTCGCGGATGTGCAGGGCACCGTCTTCGAGCCTCGCTGCCTTCATCGTGGATCACTCCCCTGGGCACCCCGAGACGCGGGCTGCCGGCTTCGTCGGGTCGGGCCGATCGTCGGGGCAGTATCTCGCACCCACCAGGTCTCGTCATCGCTCGGGTTCCTCTGCGACAATGCGTTCGTCCCGAGCTCGCCGGAGAGGCCACCCACATGATGCAACGAGGGAACGCGGTCGCCTGCGCGTTGGCGCTCGTGGTCGCCACGATCACGTTGGCGTCGACCAGTGCCCCCGGAGACCTCGTCGGCGCCGTCGACCTCACCGCCACCAACAAGAAGAGCCCGGGCTTCCCCACCGGCGCCCGCGTCTGGCGAATCCTCTACGTCTCGACCGGCGTCGACGAGCACGACCTGCAGCTCGTGTGCGGGCTCGTCGCGGCACCGTCATCTGGGCCGAAGGACTTCGGCGGATCGGGTCGCATGATCACCCGAGCCCACGGGACCATCGGACTTGCGCAACGGTGCCTCCCGTCGAGCAACCCGGCGGAGTTCTTCTGGGCCAAGTTCCCGGGCGGTATGGGTGCGGTGGCATGGGGCTCCCTGCTCGGCAAGCACGAAGGAAACGCCGACGACGGGATGCTCCAGTTCGCCATGGATCACGGCTGGGTCGTTGCCGCGGCCGACTACCAGCCCGACGACACCTACGTCGTCGGCAAGATCGCAGCCGCCGACGTGCTCGATTCGGCACGGGCGGCGTCCCAGCTCATGACGAAGGAGTTCTCGTCAACTCCCGTGTCGAAGTACGAACTCCTCAACTTCGGACACTCGCAAGGCGGGCACGCCGCGCTGTGGGCCGGCCAGCTTGCCGAGAGCTACCTCTCCGAGACGCAGCCGTCACAGCCGACGGCCGACTTCACGCTCGTCGGCGTCGCGCTCGAAGCGCCCGCGAGCAGCTTCACCGTCGATCCGGCTCGCCAGCCGGGCGTCACGCCCGGGCATGGTCTCGCCGACTGGGAGATGCACCAGACACTCACGCCCGTCGGGATCCCGCTCGCGCCGTTCGAGGTCCAGATCGGCCCCGCGCTCTTCAGCTACATCTTCGGATCGTGGGGCGAACTCTCTCGCACCGGCACGCCCACACCGGGAGCCCTCTTCCCCGCGTACCCGGCGGCGGCGGCGCCACTCGACATCGCCGCGATCGCGACCCGCGAGGGAGCTGCCACGATCAAGGCCGTCCAGCCGCTGTGTCTCGCGGGCGCCGACGGCAAGGCGATCAAGAAGGCGGTGGCTCCTTATCGCAACGCAGCTGCCCACCGGATGCTCGTTCCCGAGATCTGGAACCTCCCGGCCCAGTATCGAGCCGGGCAGTACTTCCACGGCGGACTCGACCAGACGTGTGCGACGACGACGTCGCCGGGTGTCGTGCAATGGTGTGAGTGGGTTCGTTGGAACATGCCGGGCCCGCTCGGCGTGAACCCGTTCCCGAAGGCCCCGCTGACCGCTGGGCAGCCGGTCCCGCTCCTGATCGCGCAAGGGGGCGACGACACGATCATCCACTGCGTCGGGGGCGACGGGGGCAAGGCGAGCGTCGTGCCCGAAGCCGACGACTGCATGTCACGAGCGCTGTTCAACACCCTGTCGAGCGACGTCTACTGCCCGGCCGGCCAGAACCAGGGCCATCTCGAGCTCGACGTGTTCCGCAAGATCCCATTCCGGAGTCCCGCCTCGCACTTCAGCATCCCGGGGCAGATCGCGGCACGCGGTCAATCGAAGTCGGCGAGCGATCTGCACTTCGAGGGTTCTCGGCTCGAGCGCTTCATCACCGGAGCGTTCGAACGCACGCTCGCGGCGGGTTGCACGAACGCGATCGAGAACTAGGGGCATGTCGTCGGTGAGTGCACCGCTCGGAACGCCCGGCACTGCGAAGAGCCTGCCGCTGATCCTGGCGCGAGAGCTCGCATCCAACTTGGCAACACCGATGTTCCTGATGGATGCCGGGGGCATGCTGGTCTTCTACAACGACGCGGCTGCGATCCTCCTCGGCAAGCCGTTCGCCGAGCTGGGTGAGATCCCGTCGGGCGACTTCGGCTCGGCCTTGGAGCTCGCGACGCCAGACGGCACGCCCCTTCGTCGACGCGACACGCCCTCGGGCATCGCGTTCTTCGAGCAGCGACCGGCACACCTGAGCGTCTTGGCGACGATGTACAACGGCGAACGGCGTGCACTCGATGCAACCGCCTATCCCCTGCTCGGGGCAACCGGCGAGATGCACGGTGTGGTCGCGGTGTTCTGGGAGGGTGCGCCGAGCGAGCGCACCGACTGATGCGAGCGCGAGTCTGGGGATGTCGGGGGTCCGTTGCGGCGCCGGGACCGGACACCGTGAAGTACGGCGGGAACACGTCCTGCGTCGAGGTGCGCCTGACGAGTGGGCATGCGCTGGTGCTCGACGCCGGCACCGGCATGCGGCCGCTGGGTGTGACAATGCAGGACGACCAACCGGTCGAACTGCACATCATGCTGACCCACCTCCATCTGGACCACCTGCAGGGTCTCGGGTTCTTCCGGCCGCTCTTCTCACCCGGGCTCGAAATCCACATCTGGGGTCCGACGTCGCCGGTCGAGCACCTGGCCGAGCGCATCGCGATGTACCTCTCGCCACCGCTCTTCCCCGTACGCCTCGAAGACCTCGCCTCGAACATCACGTTCCACGACGCACCCGAAGAACCGGTGACGATCGGTTCGGCGACGGTCCGCTCGGCCAAGGTGACCCACCAGGGACCGACGGTCGGCTATCGCATCGAGGAGCAGGGCCGCGCCCTCGTCTACCTCCCGGATCACGAGCCATCACTCGGCGCCGATCTCGCCACCCTGCCGGCCGCGTGGATGAGCGGGCACGACATCGCCCGCGACGCCGATGTGTTGTTGCACGACGGGCAATACCGGGATCACGAGTACGGCGCCCATGTCGGTTGGGGGCACTCGAGCGTCGGTGACGCGATGGAGTTCGCGAACAAGGCCGACGTCGACGCGCTCGTGCTGTTCCACCACGACCCGTACCACACCGACACCGAGCTCGAGGCCTTGCTGAGCGAAGCACGGAGCCACTGGCCCGGCATGGAAGATCGCGTTCGGCTCGCCTCCGAAGGCATGACCATCGTGCTCGACGCCCCCGGCGTGACGTTCACCGAACCCGTGCCCTGAGGCTCCACGCGTCAGTTCGGGACGGCAACCGCCTCCCGGAGGATCACTTCCTCCACGACCGCCAGATGTGCGCGTGGGCGTACGCGAACGCCCACGACACGAGCGCCAGGATCGCCCAGGGAGCCGCATTCGACCCTGAGATGAGGGCGAAGTTGGTGGCCTTGTCAGTGTCGTTCACTTCGGTCGTGCCGACGATCGCGAAGACGAACAGGACGGCGCACACCAGGCCGAACAGCGCGAGCAGCACCGCGATGCCGTCGAACTCGTCGAGCTTCTGCCCGCACTCCCCGCAGACCTTCTCACCTACTGCGTTCTTGTGACCCTTGCTGCATTGCACAACGGTGCTCCCCCCGGGATCGGACTGACGTCCGAGGGTAACCGCTGGACTTCGCTGCAACGCGGCTCCCCTACTTCTTAGCCGATGCCGTTCCTGGAATGCCTGGCGTGGCCTACGACGAAACCTTGGCCGAGCGCATACGGGCGGTCCTCGGCGACGATCCGCGTCTGCACGAGCAGAAGATGTTCGGTGGGCTGGCGTTCATGATCGCCGGCAACATGTGCGTCGGCGTCGTCAGTGACGAACTGATGGTCCGGGTCGGCCCGGACGCGTACCCCGACGCCGTCGCACTTCCGCACGCACGCGAGATGGACTTCACCGGCCGTCCCATGCGTGGCTTCGTGTTCGTCGACGGGGCAGGCATCGCGGCCCGAGCCGACCTCGAAGCATGGGTCGACCGCGGCCTCGCCTTCGCCGAGTCGCTGCCCGCGAAGCGCTGACCCGTTCGTCGATCGTCTGGACGAAGTCCAGCGTCCGTGCTCAACTGCCTGCTTCGACCGAAACCAGGAGGCGATCGGCGATGAGTTCCAGGTGGGCGCGCGGTACGTGTCTGGTGGCGGCCTTGTGCCTGCTGCTGTTCGGCACCACCGCGAGCGCGACCGGGGCGAGCAACCAGGCCGCCAAGAACCCGAAACCGACCGTGGTGAAGGGAGCGGGTGCCATCGCCGCGGCCATCGCCACCTACCAAGCGCTGCTCGGTCCCGACAACGGTGGCGGTCCGGATCAGCATGCTTCCGGTCGGCGCGAGATCAACTGGGACGCCGTGCCCGACGAGCTCGCCTCACCCAACGACTATCCGTCCGACTTCTTCAATGCACCGGACGCGCCGCGGGCACGTGGCGCGGTCCTCGAGACTCCGGGCGACCACCTCGAGGTCAGCGCTGATTCCGACAACCCCTCGGGCGCACCCGTCCGCTTCGGCAACATCAACCCCACCTACACCGACACCTTTCGAGCGTTCAGCGAGGAACGGCTCTTCTCGCCGGTCGGCAGCAACGTGGCAAACATCACCTTCTTCGTCCCCGGCACCAGTACTCCCGCGGCAGTTCGCGGCTTCGGCGCCGTCTATACCGATGTCGACCGTAGGGAGACCGCGTCGTTCAAGTTCTTCGACGCCAACGGCAAGCTGCTCGGCAAGTTCGCGGTCCCGAAGTCCAAGGACGGCCTGTCGTTCCTCGGCGTTGCCTTCCCGAAGCCGATCGTTGCACGAGTGCAGATCGTGTATGGCAACACCAAGTTGGGGCCAAGCGATAGTGCGCGCTATGACGTCGCCGTGATGGACAACTTCATCTTCGGTGAGCCGCAAGCGATCGAGTGAGCTGCGCCCGGATCCCCGGCGGAGATCGATCCTGTCGATGTACGCTGCCGCTCGTTCTTCACAACGCCTCGTAGAGAGCCCTCACCATGCGCCGATCCACGACCTTGCTCACCGCGACCGCCTTGGCGGTCGGGTTCGCCACCGCCGGCTTCGCCGGAGTTGCGACGGCGGGCGAGCAGCTCTCGAAGCAGCAGTTTCTCAAGGCGGGAAACTCGATCTGCAAGGCAGCCAACCAGGGGATCAACGCGGTCTTCGAGGAGGCCTACGCGGGGCTCGACCAGAACACGCAGCCGCCACCCGCGGCAGTCGAGGCGGCCGTGGGCGGCGCCATCCCGATCTTCCGTGACGCGCTCGCGTCCATCGACGAGCTCAAGGGACCCGCTTCGCTCGAGAAGAGTGTCGGCAAGCTGATCGATCAGTACAACGCGGTCGTCGACAAGCTCGAGGCCGATCCGCAACTCGCAGTCACGCAGAACGACCCGTTCGCAAAGGCTGACAAGGTCGCCCGCAAGATCGGGCTCAAGGAGTGTGGACAGGGCGGCTGACAGGCCCGACGATCGGGCTCAGCTTCGTAGCGTGGTGCCACTCAGGGCACCGGTGTGCTCGCCGTGCTCCATGAAGACGGTGCCGTTGACGATCGTGGCGTCGTAGCCGGTCGCACCTTGGATGTACCGGGCGGCGCCGAGCGGGAAGTCGCGCGCCGCCGTCGGCAGTGGGAGCGCCAGCGCGTCGAGATCGATGACGTTGACGTCGGCGAACGCACCGGGCACGAGCCGGCCACGATCCGTGATGTCGAACAGGTCGGCGGTCTGCGATGTGAGGCGAAACACCGCATCTTCGAGGGTCAGCGTTCGGGTGTCGCGTACCCAATGCGACAGGAGCCAGGTGGGCTGACCCGCGTCCATGATCAGGCCGACGTGTGCGCCCGAGTCGGCGAGTCCGAGCATGCAGTAGTCCTTGCCCAGCATCCACTCGATCGCATCATGTTGCTGGTTGATGAACGGGAAGCTGAACACCGCCGCGCCGCGCGTCTCGCGGGAGATGTCGACGAACGCCTCGACGGGGTCGACACCGCGCCGCTGCGCGTGAGCGGCGAGTGAGTCCTCGGCCGTGAAGCGATAGTTGGCGGGCTCGGTATCGAGCACGTACACCGCGCTCCAGTCCCTCACCTGCCCGGCTCGGGCTGCGGCGATGAGCTCGCCTCGCTGCTCATCGTCGTCGAGCGCCGCGAGGCGAGCCTCGACCCCCTTCCCGGCGAGCGCGTCCCATCCGGGGGCGCGGTCGAAGAAGGTCCGCATCTGCAGACCGAAGAGCAAGGCGATGCCGCGCGGGGTGGTCTGCGGTCGGATGTCGCCGCCGGCCGCCGCTTCGGCCTCGACGCATTCGAAGACCTTGCGGTGCAGCTCGGGGGCGAAGTCGGTCTGGCCGATGCCGAACGTCACCGGCCGGCCGGTGCGGCGGCGGATCTCGGCCATCCAGTGGACCTCGGGCGCGACGTTCTCGTAGTCGTCACCATGACGTTCGAAGCGCGCGGCGACCTCGAATACACCGCGCTCGTGGCGACCGAGCACATCTCCGATCGCGTAGAGCTCCCGAGTGTCGGCCCAGGTGCCCGGCACCGGGCGACCGTCGGGCACGCGATGCAGCAACGTGCGGCTCGTGGCGAAGCCGAGCGCGCCGGCGCCGATCGCCTCGTCGACGAGATCGCACATCGCTGCGATGTCGTCATCAGTTGGGATCTCATCGCCGGTCGCGGCCTCGGCCGAGATCCCACGCTCGCCCATCACGTGATGGCGCACCGCACAGTGGCCGATCATCCCGCCGACGTTGATGCCCTTCGGGAGCCGGTCGATCGCGCCGAGGTACTCGCCGTACGTGGTCCAGTCCCACGCGAGGCCTTCGAGGATCGAGTCGCGCGGGATGTCCTCCACTGACTCCATGAGCTCGGCGAGGTACTCACGTTCGTCCGGCGCACACGGCGCGAAGGTCACGCCGCAGTTCCCGAGCACGACGCTCGTCACACCGTGCCAGCAGCTGCTCGAACCGAGCGGATCCCAGGCGATCTGAGCGTCGAGATGTGTGTGGATATCGACGAAACCCGGGGTGACGACCCTTCCCGCAGCGTCGAGCTCGCGAGCACCGCGATCGTCGACGGTGCCGACAGCCGTGACGCGATCACCGTCGATCGCGACGTCGGCGATCCCACCGCGCCGCCCCGTCCCGTCGACGACGAGACCGTTGCGGATGACGAGATCGTGGGCCACGACATCAGTCTGGCGCACCCTGAGCGCTCGGGACACCCCGGGAGTAGGTTCCTCCCAGTTGCCGGTCGGTGCCGGCAGGAACCGAAGGGCATGATGGATCTGGAACGCGCGCTCGAGTGGGCCGGGCAACACAAGCACGGCGTGCTCATCACGATCCGGGCCGACGGCCGGCCCCAGTCGTCCGACATCGTCTACGTGATCGAGGACGGGTCCTTCCTGATCTCGATCACCGACGACCGCGCCAAGACACGGAACCTGCGCCGTGATCCGCGTGCCGTGCTGCATCTCACCGACCCGGCGAGCTGGTCGTACCTCTCGTTCGACGGGACCGTGGCGCTCACGCCGGTCACGGTCGAGCCGGGAGACCCGACCAGTGACCTTCTCGTGGCGTACTACGAGCAGGCCACGGGCGAGGCACACCCGGACTGGGACGAGTACCGCCGGGCCATGGTCGACCAGCAACGACTCGTGGCCCGCGTGACCCCGACGTCCGTCGTCGGCCAGGTCAACTGAGCGAGCGGCGCCCGGGATACCAGGGCGACAGAACCGGGCGCGAGAACTCGGAGAACGTCACGGCGCGGGAACGCTGAACTCCCAGCCCTGGCCGGTACGGGTCACGACGATGGTTTCACCTTCACTGGCAACGGGACCGACCAGGTAGGACTGCGAATCGCCGCGGTCCTCTTGCAGGATCGAGCAGTACTTCCCGAGATCCGTCGCAGGATCGGAACCGGAACAGTCTCCGATGTACTCGTTGCCGCGATCGGCAAGGTACGCGCCGATCGCCGCTTCAGGCGTCGCAGCGCCGGTCGACGCCGCCGTTGACGTCGTGCTCACGGATGAGGCACGGGTCGTCGAAGACGGACTCGACGTGGCCCCGTCATTGCCGGAGCACGCGCCGAATGCAACCGACGCAACCCCCACGACGACCAGCGCCCCAAGACTCCGGCTGCAAGGTCGCAACTGCATCCCGCCTCCTCCCGGCACCGCCGTTCGTCTCGAGCCTCCACGCTCACACCGACGCTGGCCAGGGCCAGAAGTCCCTCGCCTCGCCGTTGAGATCGGCCGCCCGGCCGCCCCGGGGCGGCCAAGGCGTATCAACTCGGGGGCGCGCACCTCGATCCCGTCCTGGATACAGATCGCCTGGAACAGCTGACCGTCGTCAAGAAGTACGCCGACGCGGCGGCCGCCGTCGACAACACCGATGTCGAGCGCCTGCAGGGAGAAATCGCGCAACTCACCGCCACCCGCGACGCCGCCGCTGCCGAGCAGCAGGCGCTCTCGGCCCGCTCCACCCAACTGGCCGCCGACCGCTCGGCACTGGCGGAGCAGGCGAAGGCGCTCGAAGCCTCGTTGGCGCAACTGGGCGGGGTCCCGGTCTCCGGCGAGTCGGCGCTCACAGCCGCCCAGATCACGGCCTGGTTCGAGTCGACCGGAACCCACGCGAACCTGCCCGCCGACACCACCATCGCGGACCTCGCCCAGATCTACGTGGAGGAGGGAGCGGCGGAGCACGTGCGCGGCGACCTCGCGTTCGCCCAGTCAGTGCTCGAGACCGGGTCGTTCAACGAGACCAGGGGCAACAACTACTCCGGGATCGGGAACTGCGACTCGTGTGGCGAGAAGGGCTATGCCTTCCCGAGCCCGCGTGACGGCGTACGGGCCCAGGTCCAACTCCTTCGGAGCTACGCGGACCCTGACAGCCGGGCCGCGAACCTGGCCCACCCGCTGGACCCGACCCTGTTCGGGTCCGATCCCGTCGGCGCGGCGGCAAGGTACGACACCTTCTTCCTCAAGGGGAAGGTGCCGTTGTGGAACCAGATGGGCAACGGGAACTGGGCGACGAGCACCACCTACGCCGCAAAGGTGCTCGGTGTCTACGCCAAGATGCTCGCGTTCGCGAGCACGCGCGGCTGATCGCCTCACCCCTACGCACCGTCCCAGAGCCTGACGACGGTGCGGCCAACAGTCTCCCGGTTGCCCATCGCCTCGAGCGCCGCGGGCACGTCCTCGAACTCGACCACGTTCCCGACCACCGGGCGGATGCGCTTCGTCGTGACCATCTCGACGATGTTGCGGGTGATCTCGGCGCCCAACGCATCGGACGGCAGGTTCCAGCCGAGCAGGCCCTTCATCATCTTCTGGCGCTCGTCGTCCGCGTACGAGAGCAGCACGCCGCACAACTTGAAGTTCCCCATCGCGATACGGCGGGGCACGATC
>Ga0315297_10000445_pt1 | contig 24203 bp, 31 predicted proteins | sample YL17G15_0_MG_FD_203628 | JGI IMG/M metagenome (GOLD analysis project Ga0315297, IMG submission 203628) | Sediment microbial communities from Yellowstone Lake, YNP, Wyoming, USA - YL17G15_0 | ecosystem: Environmental > Aquatic > Freshwater > Lake > Sediment | place: USA: Wyoming | collected... | reverse complement strand
TAGCAATTTAATAGTTAAAAACTACCTAAAAAATTGTGGAATAGACATTATAAATAACCCCCATGTTAATATATCCGTAGAAGATTATTTAAAATTAAAAATCTTGAAAGACAGACCTTTGAATGTTATTCAAAAAGAAATAAAACATGGACAAAATGTTATTGAAAGATGGCTAAAACATTTTAATTGGTTTAATTATAATTTACATAGTGGTAAAAAAAGATTTTTTGAGATTAAAAATGTTGATGAACTTGTTGATATTGTGGAACAAAAATTCTTTAAAAATTTTTCAGTAACTGGAAGTATTTATCGTTTGAAGGGATATTATTGTGATTTCTTATATGAATACAACAACAAAAATATTCTTGTGGAAATTAAAAAAACATTAGATAGAAATAGTTTTTCAAGAGCAGTTTTACAACTTCTAATGGGTCAATTTATTATAGAAAAAATATTTAATAAAAATATTAGTGAAAAATGGATTGTTTATGATTCATTATCTTCTTCTAAAAATAAAATTTATAGTAAAAATCAATTTAAAGAAATTGTTGAACATTTTAATATTAAAATAATTGATGTAAATAAATAAAGGTCAAACTCTTATACTTTATATTTTTCCACCTATTCTTTTACCTATAGAAGCAATCATATATCCGACCATGCTACCTAATGCAATTAATATGATGAATATTGCAATCGGTGAACTCATGTTAAGCAAAAGATTCCCAACGCCTTGACCTACATCTGAAAGTGTATCATTCAATGGCATCGAAGGTGATGGTGCTGGTGGTATTGGTGGTGCTGGATGTTCATCGCTCAATGCAAGATAATCGTAATTGCTCCTGTCACCAACAATATCATAAGCATCATCGCAGAATCCAGTTTGATTAACATCTGTGCAAGTATCAGAATAACCATTGCCTGTAATATTTGTCCAATAATTTCCGCCTATCTCATTGCCATAGGAATATATTCTTGTTCCGTTCTGTCTTGTTGTATTAAATTCATTGCTACTGCCCCCTGAAAAATCAAACAATGAAGAATTGAATAGATTGTTGTAAAATTTATTGTTATCAGACCCCGACATAAGAAGAATATCATAACTATCACCAAAATTCCTTTCTATTATTGAATCTCTAAATATGTTATTGGATGCACCGCTCAACAGAATCCCCATTCCAGCCGAATATACACCATCTTTTATTTTTATTCTCGAAAATTCATTATTCCCAGAACTACCCAGAACGATGCCTACATCTCCACTAATATTGACATTAGATATGTTTGAAAATGTGATATAACTCAACTGCAACCCATAATAACCATTTTCAAGATTGGAGTCTTTTATTGTATATGCTCCGCTTCCTGCATATATAATTCCCGCATTTATGTTTTTTATTGTGCTGTCATTTGAAAATGCTAATCCGACTGTTCCGACATCTACATCTATATTTTGGATTGTCACATTAGTGCAATTGACGCAATAAATGCTCTTGTTTTGCAACCCTTGAATGACTGTATTTGCTAACCCTATTTTATAATAAACAGGCATTCCCCCAAAATTATTTGAATCATCGACATCTACTCTTATGTAATCATTCAAATCATTTGCAGAAGATACAAAAAAATAAAGACCCGTGACATTAGTTAAAGTATTATTCCTCAATGTCGTATATTCAGAAGATTGAACTGATATACCAATCGAAAAATCTGAAAAAGTATTATTAGTTATCTCCGTATTATTACAAGAAGTAAGGAATATTCCACCATTCCAATTGTCCCCATTCCAATAACCGCCATAAAATTTATTGTTCATAATTTTTGAATTGGTTGTTAAACTCATAGTTAATCCCGTGATAAAAGTATTGTTGTAAATAGTTCCATTATCACCACGATATGTTGAAAGAGTTTCATTAGTGGTTACAGAATTATTATAAATTTCATAGTTATTCCCACGAACCCTAAAACCATATCCAATAAATTCAGCAGACCTATTTGGATTTATTATCGTATTGTTATGTATTGAAACATTGTTGTTGTTTGTATAATAACCATATATTCCTGTTACAAAATCCTCAATGACACAATTCTTTATCTCAAAATTAGTAGAAGTCTGATATTGTATTCCATAACCAGAAGCAAGGCTGGATTTATAAAATTTATACCCCTGACAATCCAAACTGACATTATTTTGACTGCTGAAAATTAAACAATTTGATGACCCTGCATCGTTAATATTAGAATTAAGGCAATAAACCTTATTATTTCCTGTAAATGAACCGCAAGTTGTGATATTGTCAGTGCAACTTAAAGACTGGACAGAACCTATGCTAAACAGTGTTAAAAGACATATAGAAATCATCAAAAATAGGTCTAATCTCTTCATTTTACATCTAATATATATTAGGCATTAAACTATTTAAATATTTCTAAAATTTTAAAAAATTATATCAAATTATAAAGTTTACATACTCTCTGAAGATGAACCGCCTGTTCTTTTCCCTAACGAATATATTATAGCACCACCCATCAGTGCAACTGCAAGAACTATTATAAATATTGTTGTTGCTCCGCTCATATTCAAAATCAAACTTCCAAATCCTGCTCCTATGTCTTTGAAATCTGCCCTTGTTTTTGACATGCATTCATTGTCATAACAAGTCTGACCAAGCGAACATCCACAATCTTTACAGCAGTTGGATGGCGATTCACTGCCTTGACATGTTCCGTCTCCACATATTGTAACGAGATAACTCCACTGCGTTGTCGAATTCCAAAGACCGTCTGAATCATTGCCATAGAATTTGAAATGGCGTGTTCCATTCTTTATTCCTGTATAGTTGTAATATGAAATGTTTCCAGACCTTATAGTTGTATAGTTCAATAAAGTCCCGTTGAAGTCATGCTCTATTATTGAGAAATTATATCCGTTTGTATCTTTGTCATCCCACCACTTCACTTCAAAACCGTATACTCTTAATGCGTCATAGGATTGAGGTGAAAGAACGCTTGTCTTGTTGTTATACCACTGCGGTCTCAAAAGTATTGTCAATAATTGTGATGTTGAACCAGATGAAATATTCTGATTTCCTGTAGTATTAAATGTGTAATTATAAAGACCAAAATTAGGCGGTGAAAAAATATCTGGATTTGACACTGATGCATGGTTTCTGTAAAGGTTGCATACTATTCCATCAAAACAATTTCCAGAAGTGTTTGAGGCAACTTGATACACACCAAGCCATGATATATTGTTTGTTAAATTTAGTGTTGGTTGTGTTTTATTTACAATATAAATTGAATAAGGTGTTGCATTCCAATAACCTCTTGAATTGTTTACAATGAATCTGAAAGCAAAAACACCTGCTGGTATTCCAGTAAAATTATAATATGTTGAATTATCGATTCTTGGGTCAACCCTACCTTCAAAATATCCAGTCCTTGAACCCCCGCTTGATTTTAACCATGTGTGAATTATTAATGGTGAATTTTTTAGACAATCAGCAGGTAAAAAAACATTTTTAAAAACATGAATTGTTTCATTGCCTACATACCAAACACTCCAACTATTACTGGTATAGTTCCAACATCTCTGGAAGAAATATGAAGTCCCGCCCCAATCATCCCATTTTGTTGTCCAATTGGCAGGATTGTTAGGAACTATTGTATAATTTTCTTCTGCTTCACAAAACACATCTGCTGGATATGATAAATCACATTGTCCTATAGTATTGAAATCTTTGTCCCAAGTTTGATTGAATTCTCCCTCACTCTGCCACCCATATCCGAGAGTATAATTGTAACCAGTCACATTTTCTGGTGTGTCGTTGATGTTATTGAATGTTGAATAATTTCTCATTATTCCTGTGAAGTTATGCTCTATGAAAGAATAATTATATCCGAATGTATCGTTTGTATCACGCCATTTCATATCAAAATTATAAGTCCTGTTTGAAGAATAATTCTGTGGTGATGATGGATTAGTTGACCCGTCATAATATTCTGGGTTATCAAACTGCCAAAACAATGATTGACCATAAACTTTATTATGGGTTTTATCGCAACTATCAGTCCACCAATGAGCACTATCACAACCAGCAGAATTCACATAGCAAGATGCAGTGTTCCAATCACCGTCAACAGCACCATTAAGTTTTGCTGGAAACGGATAAGTATTGGTTTGCCATACATCATCATGTGATTCGTTACCTATCGAAATCCATTCAGTCCCGTTCCAACATTCTGGATGTGATTGTGGATAATTATTATAATTGTTGCTACAAGGGTGGAAATAAGAAAAAACCCTCAACCTTAATTTAGTCGTTGATGCATTCCAACAAGAAAAAGGTAAAGTGATGTTATATGTTGTCAGATTACCGTGTTTTACCTGCCATGTTGCATTTATAGCGTCTACTGGTTTTGTGTAATTAAATGTAAGTGATGTTATATCATAAACTGCTGTATCATAGTCTGTCCCGTTCCAATAAGGTGTGAAATTACCTACTGGTGCTACCAAAGTCAAATTACCGCAGTTTGTAGTGTTTGTTGAGTTTGGAAGTGGTTGTTCGCACCATCTTAAAGATTGAACAGAACTGATGCTAAACAAAGTCAAAAGACACAAAGAAATCATCAAAAATAGGTCTAATCTCTTCATTTTCATCTAATATATATTAGGAATAAAACTATTTAAATTTTTAGAAAATTTTTAAAATTTTGTCAAAATTAGCCTAAAATTTACGAGAAAGCAATATAGTTTACGGGATAGAAAACCTTATAAATATTAAAAGTTTAAGCAATTTAAAGGAGAATCCTATGGTAAACGAAAAATTACAACCGAAAATCAAAAGGATGGAGAAAGGTGAAGCCAACTTCTATACACCTGAAGGTGTTGAATACACAATCATGAAATTTTACTGGAAATGTTTAAAATGTGGTCTTGTATGGCAAACCAGACATGAAGCAGAAGAATGTGAAAATAGAGAACACAAAGATAGTTACCAACGGATGTATGGCGTTACTGCAATAGTAAATGATAGACCAGTTGGCGGATGGATTGCTACCTTTAGGGCTATCAGAAAAGAGGTGTTATAAATGAAAAACTCAAAGCGTTGTCCTGAATGTGGATATGAAATAGATGTAGAAGAAGAGCCTATTGACGAAGGAAATATACAGGAAAATACACGAGGTTGGTGATAAAAATGGTGACAAAAGAAGAAGTTGTTGAAAAGTTCCAAAAAAGGATTGATGAAGAAAACAAAAAAATCAAGACCCTTGAAGAGCAGTTGAAAACTCATCAATCTACTTTGGATGCTAAAAATGAGGCTGACAGCGAATTTTTCAGGATTTTAGAAAAGAGGGATGAAATAAGAATTGAGATAGCATCTTTGTTTTCCAACAATCCCCGTGATTTTAATAGCGGTCAATCAACAGACTTAAAAGATAAAATAAAGAACGAAGCAATAAAAATCGGATTGGATAGTTTTTGGCGGGGTGCAAGCAGTATCTGCTGGGATAAATTTCATGAATTGGTTGGAAAAGATGCAAGGATAATAGCACTCAATAAAAAGGAAAATGAACTTTTAGAACTTGAACATTCACTTCCAGACATAAATTTAGTCAACGAAATTCTAAAACAAATAGAGGATGGTAAAAGGCTTGTTGGAATGTTTGAAAGGGATATTGTAAATGCCGACAACAGAGGATGGCTTCAGCAATACGGCAAGAGAATGAAAGAAATGGAAGATAGAAACAAAAAACATGAAATAGAAACAGAAGCGATAAAAAAATTCGAGGAATTCCTTGAAAAAGAGGTAATCAAGAAATGAAATACAGTATATCTGCACTCTCGGACAACCTCTGTAGCAAGAAGTTCGAGAGTTTCACAACTTTATTACAGCAAGGGATGGTAAAAGAAAATCCAGAACTCGTTAAAAATTTTAATGATGAACTGCCAGTCGAAAGGGAAAGCGTGGAGCAGTTCATATCTTTCAGTGGTTTAGTCCTAATATCAAGTTTTTTGAAGGATAGAAAAGATTTTGTAATTGAATCTGATATAGTAAAGGATTTCGTCAAGGGCAAACACATCAAACAGGATTATAGTTTCACTTTGAAGATACCTTTCCCTGTTACTTTCATAAGTTTTGACGACCCTGTAGAAATAGATATGGTAGTTCCTGAAAATTATTTTGAAACATCACCACTGAATTATGATTACAACGAATGGCTTGAAAACAGGCTCAAGGAAAAATTAATCAAAGTAAAGAACCAACTCTTTGGTATAATGATAGTCAACGAGCCAAAGATTTTCAATAAAACTAAAGAAGCGACAATAAATATGCAGGAAAAACAGAAAACGATGCATGAAGGGACATTCAATTATTACAAGACCATCAACCCAGAAAATACATACAAAGTCTATTTCATAATTGATGATTTAAGGATGAAAAGGGCTCTTGAAGAAGAAGAGACTAAAGGTAAACCTCTGCCTGAAAAATTACACAATGTTTTCAGGAACGGATTTGAATTCACCAATATCATCTTTGATTCTGAAAAACTGCCTGAATTCATATCTGAATTCGGTCTTGGTGTCATGAACATGACATATAATAAAAATGACATGCTTACTGAAAATTTCTCTATGTTGCTTAACTTGACCATTCAAATCATTAATTTCATTAACTCAAATGATTATGTTGAACAAGCACCCGTATGGAAAAGCAATAAATCAAAAGAACTGTATGAAAGGAAGTTTGGAAGGTCTTTACCACCAGAATTCTATATGTTAAGAGTAAAGTATCCTAAAGAATTAATGATTAGAAACGGTAAAGGTCAGCCACATTCACCTTATGGCTATCAGTTTGATGTTCGTGGTTACTTTCGTCATCTTATGTCACCCAAATTCAAGCATAAAAGAGGTCAGGTTATTTGGATACCAAGTTTCAAAAAAGGACATGGCGTTTATATTCAGAAACGCTACGCTGTTGTAAGCGAACCAGATAAATTAACTCAAGAACATTTGAAAGTTGAGGCTGAATCTAAATGATTTACGGAAGAGCAAAGTATTTAAATGTTAAAGGTTTAATTGAGAATATAAACAAAGGTGAAAAAAATGGAAGTAATTAACGGAAGATTAAAAAGTATCTACCCATTGGGTGGACATGTTTACGGAAAAGTTGCTACTGAAGACAAAAAAGATGTAAGTATGAGATTGAGCAAAAAGGCTATGTGGGCTCTATTGAGACAGCAGTTCAGTTATAAAGTCAATAGTGAATTTAAGGAATCCAAAAAGGATTTTGATGTTTTTGCTATAGACAAACTTTCAAAGTTGAAAAGAACGAATAAGATGCAGTTCATAGTTGACGAAGAAAGGAATTTTGCAATCGCTGTCGCTTCTTTGAAGCATTCAATCAAAAAAGAGGATTATGTTTATGACTTGGTAAGCAAGATTCTGAAGACCAAAAAAATCAATGCAGTCGAAGAAAGGGGTATTTCTGGAAAAGTTGTGTATCTGAAGAGCCATCCTGCGTTCAATGTGGGACTTCAAATCTATGGCGGTGACATCACGACTGCAAGAGCGATAACTATAACACCATTCGCAAAAATTAACTCATGTTTGAACCCTTTGAGTTGGCTTGGAATTGAAAAGATGTGGTATAGGGAAGAGGAAACTCTTGAGATTATATCAATCAGAAGACTGGAGAAGTCAACTCATTTAGAGGAAAGGATAACTACTCTTATGACTAAAAGTATGAAAATCGTCAGTAAAGTAAATTCGATGTTAAGGCATGGTAAAAGAGTCAAAGTCACTGAAATTGAAGCAAAAAAATTACTTTTGGTCATGTGTAAATCCTATGGGATTGGTTTGAAAGCAATCAATACTGTTTACAAGAGATGGAAAAACAAAGAGGAAAAAACTATCTATGGTCTGGCTATGGCTTGCTCGTATTATTCATCGCATGAGAATATATTCAAGAAAACATCCATTGTCAGCACACAGAACATAAGTTCAATCGCAGGGGCTTTGCTGTTGGTCAAAAAGGAAAGGATAATGAAAGTTATAGTGAAAAAGATGAAGGACAGCAAGGAACTTCGAGATGAGTTTGAAGAAATTGAAGATGATTAAATGTCAAAAAAAGTAGAATTAATTAAAAATAACCTGAAAAATCTTTATATGATATTATCATTTCGTGGAGATTTTGACATTCATAGATTGAAAAAAAGACATCCAAAAATGTATAAAGAAATCATGAAAGGTTGAAATAAATGGAAGACTTTTATTATTCAGAACAGGATACATGGGACATAATCTTTAAGTTCGATAGTTTCAATGATGCCAAAGTTTTCATGTGTGAAATGGACAACAGATATGATTCTGATACTCTTACTGGTCTTAACTTTTTCTTCATTGAACCAAACATCTTTTTGATTGGTTGTGTCTTCTCGAAGAAAGTCAATATATATGAACTCGACAGGCTCGCTAAATTGTTCAAAGGTGAAAGGAGAGACATTCCATCAAAAGAACAGGGAGATTGGATTCTCTACTTTGTAAACCATTCAAGATTCAGTGCATGCGGTGACGGATACAAAACAATAAAAACGCTTGATGAGGATAAGTTTAGATTAATTGTTCATGGTGCATATCTGTGAATAAAGAAGATTACGAAAAGATAGGAGAAATACTGGCAAAATACAAATGCCCTTTATCAATGATAAATGATTTCGCTGATATTTTAGAAAATGATTTGAAACATTTCAATCGGGATAGATTCATAGAACATATCAGGGAAATGATGAAAAAATATTAGAGGGGCTGGTTTAATCCAACCCTCTCGTAATATCTTACCTTTCTTTGCCATTTTCTCAATATGTTCTGCGTTCTTCTTAATGTCTGTTCCTTTACTTTCATCATTTTCAATGCATGCTCGTATCTTGTTTTCTTCCAGTCTGTTTTCTGTTTTGGTTCTGCATCAACGACTTTTAATTCAGATTCTATTATTCTTTGTTTCATCCTTTCGAGTTTTCCTTTTTCTTTCCATTTATCCCACATCTTATTAGTTTCTGGAGATACATTATTTTTTTCATGATATTCCTTGTGCCAATAGTTGTATTCCTCTATTATCTTTTCGATGTTTTTGTTAATTTCTTCAACTTTTTTGTCTATTTCTGTTCTGTCTTTCTTTTCTATCTTCAATCCATCCTTCAGACCTACCTTAAAATCTTTTGTCCAACTCGCATCTACTTCAGACCAATTTATCATCTCTTCATGTCGCAGACCACGATTGTGTCCGAGTTCATGAATGAATACTTTAGCGAACTTCTCTGCATCAAAAATTGTCTCTTTAGGTCTGTATTCTTTATCTATCCATCCTTTTGTTATTGGTCTCGGAACAATCATCTTTATCCAATTGCTGTTGACCCATGCTCTACCGCTATAAGATTCCCATGAATGCTTTGCATATTCTATCTCTATCCTTCTGTTGTTCTCAACGCCTTCTCTTCGTATGCATTCATTCATTAACTTCTGCAAATCTTTCGTGTTCCATTCTGTCATGTTTTTTATTCGCATTTAAATCTTCTCCCAGTTTTTTATCATTTCTTCAGTTTCCACTTGAACCTTGTTTTCAACTTTTTTCTTTTTCATATTCACCACCTCTGCATTTTCATACTCCGAAATATATTTCGGAATATATCATATCTAAACTATATTTGGGAAATTAGCAATTTAAGGTTTGCTATAAAAATAAGGCAGGAAATATGAGATACATAATGAAATAGTATATTTTAGAGGAAGGAAATCGATTTTCTCCTTTTTTAAAGGTTTATTTTATGAGATAAAAATATATATTTTAAAGAATTAAAATAATTGTAATGAAGATGATAAATTGTGATTTTTGTGAGATGCGATTTGATAGATTTCCCTCTCAAATTTCGATATATTCAGATTATAATTTTTGCTCCAGAAAATGTTATTGGAATTGGAAAAGAAGAACAAGAGTAATAGTAAAATGTGAGAACTGTGATAAAATTTTTTATATACCCCCCAGTAAATTAAAATATAATTTTCATTTTTGTTCAAGAAAATGTTATCGAGAAAGACGTATAACAAGAAAGGTAATAAAATGTGAAATTTGTGGAAAAGAAAAATATAGACCGCTTTCAAAAATTCATAATCATACATTCTGTTCTAAAGATTGTTATTGTAAATGGAGAAAAGGGAATTCAATAAAACTAAAATCACTCAATTCAGATGTTTTAAGAACTTTTTATTGGGGCGAAAAACTAAACCTGAATGAAATTGGTAAAAAATTGAACTGTTCTAATAGGCATGTTCTTAACGAAATGGTAAAATTTAATATACCGAGAAGAAATAATAGTGAATCACATAAGTTATTTTTTGAAAAAGGTGGTATACCTTTCTTTAAAGGAAAACATCTTACCAAAAAAACAAAGAAAAAATTAAGTAAAAGTCGTTTAGGTATTAAAAACCCAAATTTATCCGAATTAAATAAAACACCAGAATTTAAGAAAAGGTCAGGTGAAAATTTGAGAAGACTTTGGCAGAACGAAAAATGGGTTCAAAAACTCAAAATAAATGCAGGTAAAAGAATAAAAAAATTAAATCAACTTCCTGAATTTCAGAAGAAACGATTAGAAGCGTGTCATAAGATACCTAATAAGGAAGAAATATTCTTAAATAGTATCATTCAAAATAATTTCCCTAATGAATTTATTTTTAACATCCCTACTGTTTTTGTAGTTGATGGGAGAGCACCAGATTGGATAAACGGAAATAAAGTTATTCTTCATCATGGTTTACATTGGCATCTATGGCGTTTTCAAGAAAAAAACCCAAAATTGACTAAAAAGTGTGTTGAAAAAGATGATATTAATTTTTACAGACGACATAAATATAATTGTTTAATAATCTGGGAAGATGAGTTAAAAAATCAAGACAATATTATCATAAAAATCAAAGAATTTCTTGGTGATTCTAAATGAAAGATATTTTTATAGATTATTTATTCACAATAACTATATTGACTTTTTTTATTATTTCTCTTTGGATGATTGATATTTCAGTTTCTGCTCTGATAGTCAACAGACCTTTGATTGGAATCTTGAATATCGATGTAGACCCTAATGTTTCATATCATGCTGGACTTCTTGTAGCCACAATATGCTTCTTGTTGGTGGTGACATTCCTGTTCTACATAAAATTATCAAATTTCAAGAACACATATCAGAAGAAATTATAAGCATGATGAACTTATTATCTCTGAACCCTGATAACTTCCTTGCTGTTGCTGATTCGGGACATCAAGCCAATATTTCGGATAAACCATGCTTTGACTACTTGGGTTTACACTTGCATTCGCAGTCAAATTTCTCAATTGAAGATTATTATAAGGTGTTCCATCTTTAGTATAGTTCAACTTCAAGTTCTGATTTGGTATGTTGTAACTTCCTGATGTCAATGGCGGTGATGGGACATTCCAATTGATTGAACAGTTGCATGTCGCTGATGTGTTCGCTGATAATGAATAATTGTTTGTGGCTGGGTTGTTTTGTGAATTGTGTGCAATAGCACCGAAGTTTGCACTCGTCCAATTGAATGTTATGTTGCATTCTGGTGCGATGTAAGTTGTTATGTTCACTACCTGATTGTTAGTGCTTTGGTTCGTAGCCACATTAGGATTTGTCGAGTTTGAAAGGAAAAACACTGTATAGTTTCCCGTAGCACCAGTGGCGTTTATGTTCGCTGAAAATTTGCAGTTAGTCCCGTCTCTTATTTCACCGTTGCATATTTTAGGATTGCTGTCACCGCTCTGGACGAAGAAAGGCTCTCCAAGTGTCTTCACATTCGGTATTATACCTTTAGAAAAAACCTCAACGCTTTGGTTTGTTGAAGTGTTGTCTGCTATGTTTATGTTTGAAGTATTAGCCAATATTTTTATATAATAAAGACCCTTTCCAGTAGCATTCACTACCCATCCAGTCCTGAAACTCTGGTCTTTTGTAAGACCTGTTGTTGTATTAGGCTGTGGGTATAATGTCGAATTTATCCAGAACGGTGTAGCACCTGCTATTGTAGAAATGACATTCCACATGGAATCGTAATAAGCCATCGTCACTGGTATTCCTATTGCGAGCATGATGATTATGAGAAGGATTCGTCTATTCAAAATTACTTTTTTTTTAAGTTTATTTTTGTATTTTTTTGATTTCGATTTCATATCCAATCAATCTTCCAATAGATTTTAAAATATCTATCTTCGTTATTTTTTGTGTCTCTGTCTGTATCGGCTCTGCAAGAGATTTTATTGCATATATCTCACCAGTAGGGTCTGCCCATAAATAAAGAGATTCCCCCTCGCTAACGCATTCTGCATTTCTACAAGTGACAGTTCCGTTCATCACGAAGGTCTTGTTTTGTTGAATCATTGTGTATGCACTTGGATTGTCTAAAGTCACTTCAAGATAACCCCACGCAACATTCCAATTTACTGAAAGTGGTGTAGATGTGTTTGAAGAATCAGAGCATGTCGCTGTTATGTTCCATTGTCCGCTATCATCTACAGTCTGGTCTGTGTTGTCATAAATATACCATCCACTATCTAAAGATGTGAAGTTCTGATTTTGGAATCTCGCATTATTGTCATACATATCAAAAAGTGAAATGTTTGTCCTTACTATATTATCCCCGTCACTATCAGTGCAATTAACCTTCACTTGAGTTATGTTGCTGTTGAAAGCAGTCATCTGCGAACAGTTGACCCATTCAGTCCCATTCCTATAACAATATATTGCATTTATTGTAGGTGGTGAATTTGTGAGTAAGAAAGTCATTATATCTGTAACATTCTCATTTCCATAAGTATCGTTTGCATATATTCTCCAAGCGATAGCACCTATTGGTGCAGAAGAGTTCTGCCATGTGAAATTGCTCCAAATACCTCTTTGCTCTATAGAACCGAGACGGGTCATATTATTGATTCCATTCTGATACATATTTTGTATTTCTGTTGATGAAAGGGCTTGACATCCCCACCTGACTTCATCTATTTCTCCATCCCAACTAATAGAAGGAGAAGCAGACCAATCAGTTCCTACATATAAATTACCAGCGTTAGTTATACTTCCTACAGTATTATCTGTAGCATTACCAACATGAACTCCATTTACATATAAAATAATCTTGCCTAACGATGTATCCCTCACAAAACTTATGAAAGTCCACTGGTTATTGGTTAAACCAGTTGTAGTGATAGAAGGAGAGTTGGCACTGCCATCACCTTTTATAGATGCTTTTAAATTACCACTATCTTCCATTAATCTAATCTGCCATGCATTCGCTGTCGATGGTGTTAACTTATCGAAAATATAATCATTACCACCACCCCATCCATGTGGTTTAACCCAAACTGTTGCAGTGAAATTACCATTACAATCAAGGCTTGCACTATTCCCAAAGTTAATATAATCTCCAGTTCCATCCCCCAACCAAGAACTATCAAACAACCCAGTAGAATTATAAGTTGGATTTCCAGCATTTGTCCCATTATTACCAGAAGGTGAACTGTCCAAAACATTATTACCCATGTGTGCTACAATCTTATAATTTTGAAAAACTAAAGTTGGATTATTTCCAGTCATTGAACTTTCATTCTCCCAATTGTTCTGTGCAGTGTCGTTTCCAATAGCGATTAACCCAGAACCGCAACCAGAATTTTGACAATATAAATAAATTGATGTGTTATCTATGTATGCCCAAATTGGTTTGGTGTTAATACCAAATGTGTCGTTGACTGAAAGTAAATAAACTGTTGTTGAATTAGAAATTATCTTGTATCTGTATGGATAAGAGGAGTTCCACCAATTTGATGATAAATTAATTGGACTTCCATAAACAGTCTTGTTCTGCCATGCCCCAGTCTCATTCGTAGAAAGCCATCCATATTTCATCCCTGTATCATCCACCCAAAATGTAGAAAGAATATTTGACTGACTTCTCGACATCGTATTATATGATTGATTCTGATTAGTCCAAATCGGTGCATTGCCTTCTATCTCATCACCTAATGTGTAAGTCGGCTGGATTTTTTCTTCTTTCCATGCACGAACATAATCCACATGGACTTCTTTCCAGTCTGGAGTTCCATAAGCCATAGTATTATCAAATGTTACATTATGAATACTTGGGAGATTTTGATTGTATACTCTGTTAGTATCAGTGATGCTTGCATTGCTACTCATGTTCATTGAACCATTGCCAAGAGTGACATTCATCAACCACCATGAACCACCTGTCGCACCAGTTCCTAATGAACCCCATCCAGCATTTGAAGCATAATAAATACTACCATCTGGATAATAAAATTCATAACATTGATATTGCTCTCCACCAATTGACTGCTCACCTTTGTTATTTCTACACCATCCATAATAAGACCAGTGAGATGCTGTTCCGTGTCCAACTGACCTCATGACATATTGTATTATTATTCTGCTATTATTATTCACTTCATTATATTTTGAATGAATTGATTGAACAGCATTATCACCCATAGATGACATATTAATATATCCGTTGGCTTCAGTAAAATTGCACCAAGTTGATGTAGTTGGTGTGCAATATGTTTCCCATTTGCTTGTATTAAAAGAATTGTCATTAAAATCATCAAAAATTAAGAATGTGTTGTCTCCGTTGCTCAATGAAGTTGCATTAACATTCTTGTAATACATTGAAATTATTTTAATCGATGACGCAGGTATCGAATCGACTTCCACCCAAGTTTTTGCAAAGTTTGAATCTACTTTCTGTTCCATCCAGTAATCTAAAAGGATACCATCATTACCGCATGACTGATTAGAAAATGCAATGTCTGAAAAATTGGCGTTCATATCGGTATCATAACTGACATTTATAAGGACTTGATAGTTTGTCAACGCATTAGAATTCAGCGTATTGTTTATAGTTATATTTTTGCATCTTCCCCATTCATGCATGTTCCTTAAAGTGAATATAGTTTGCTGTAAATCATAATCAGTCCCGTTTGCCCACACAGTGAAATTATGGACTCCCGTATTGACAGAGTAATTAGCAGAATAATAAGTGTTGTTTGAAAATGAAGGATTATTATAGACCAAAACACCATCAAGGTATGATGTCACATTGAATGTCGATGAGTTTCCATAGACTGTGAAATTAAAATTAAAATTGTTCGGAAGATTCCATGAGACAAGATAACTCTGATTTGTGGGTGTTACTATAGATACGACTACTTGAACTTTCTGTTCTGTCGCACCAAAACTTACATTTGATGAGTTCCACATTGCCTGAACAGTTTTGTTGACATCTGATGATTGAACCTTGTCTAAAGTAAATATTTTTACATCTTCAATAGAATATAATCCTGTTGGGAAATAATATGTGTTTGGCGGTGAACCCCCCCAAGCGATGCTTTCGTTTGTGAAATGCGGGAATCCTACTTCTGCGATGTTTGCCCCCCATTCATTAGTTCCAGATGACATATCTGCATAAACCTGCGACAAAGATATATTTGTGCTCAACAAAGCCCATATATCATTGTTTGACCTATTTCCTGCCAACCATGCTGGTAGACTTGCTGTAGTTACAAATCTCCAAGCGAGGCTTGAATCTGCAAATGTGCATCCGCTACTGCATATAGTAGTATAGCCAGTCCCGTTCCAGAATGTGACCACATCATCTGTGGCAGTAGTAGTGAATGCGTGCCCCAATCTTGAACCGTGAAAAGCCTTCCAACCATTGTTCAAAGATAATTGTGAAATCATCGTCTGCGATATGTTCAATAAAATCTTTCTTCTTGATACTATAGGCATGTCTGGTGTTGAATACATCTTCCATATTGTGACATTATAAAGTGACTGTCCTTTGTTATCGCTTGCATTATTACTCGAACCAGTGTAATTCCATATCAACGCTATTGGTGACAATGAAGAATCAGGGTCTGATAGCAAATATGCTTTCCATCCAACACAGTTTGAATAATATCTTTGCGATGCGTCATTAGCCCACAGGTATCCGTCAGCATCATTGCCAGAAATTATTATCTTTGATGAGAAACCGTAAGCATCAGTATTATAATATACATTTGCACTTGACCATACTGATTCTGCTGTAGAAAAAACACTGCTGTTGCATGTCATACTATAATTTATAACATTTATCCCAGAGGAGTTATAGAAATATATTATGTCAACACCACCAAGAACAGTCCCATTTGTAAGAGTGAAATTCAAACCGTTTGTTTCACCGCCATCACCATTGTAAAAACTGTAATTCGTATAAGGAGTATAGACTTTCTTTCCCCTGCTGATTATATCATAATACATGCAGTATGTGTAACTCGTTCCTTTTGTCCCGTTATGTAAAAACATCAGATTGAAATTCGACATCAACCCGCTTGTCTGTGTCTTGTTCCAAATCTGACTTGTTTGTTCCACCGCCCCCGATACACCGCAACTTCCGTTTGTCAATCTTATGCTGTCATTGTATGGTTTGTTTGTCCAACCGCTTGCATCTATATAAAAATCTATCAACTCATAAGTCTGATTCTCATTTGTAATGACTGTGATGTTCCTTCTATATGTATAAGATGAGTTCCACCAAGCAAATTCATTGACATCGAAATTCATACTGCCTATTGTAAAGTTAGGTGTTATGTCAACACTAAAATCATCTCCAATCTTTATGTCTCCCCTGATGTTAACGACATATTTTTGATTTTTATAAATAGTTATACTACTCAAATCGCTTAATTTCTTCCATTCATATTTCCAGTCTTGGACATCAAAAGGATAGTTTGTCATGTTTGTTGTATTATAAGTCCACCATCCATCCTCACCTTCAGCATAATTCCAGACATCACTCATGCTGACATTTCTTGCATTCCATTCAATATAATCACCAAGCCTCGTAACATTCCCAGTATAGTTATTTCCTTCATAATAGGAGACCGTGTAATTGTCAACATGCCTGCTGTATGTAACATTATCCAAGAACCAGAAGTCAATATTTTCCAGACTTCCCAAATCGCCAACATACTGTCTTACCCCATGTTTCAATAAATTGGCTGGGTTATTTATCGTAACTTGTGCAGGAGAAGCAGAACCGCTATAGTATAGACCAACAGGTAAATCGGCTTCGGAAAATGGTTTTGGCGTGTATAATCTTTTATCAGACAGCCTGCTCGAATCAGTCAATACTTGGTCGTAATCGCTGATTTCATCTATCAACAGGAAATTACCGTTTATTAGTGCATTCCCTTTTTGAATCCACGTTGATGCTCTTACATTAGTAAACAAAAGCATAGCAAAATTAATAGCAAGATAAAACGCTATTGCCAATAAAAAGAACTTCTTATTCATTAAAACACTTGGAGATTTGATATATAATGTATGTGGAATAAACTATTTAAATTTTTATAAAATTTTTAAAAAATTCAAGATATGCTTAATTGTTGTCTTTTTCTTCCACATCTTCTACATCAAACCCGTATCGCAGGAGTCCCATCTTAATCCTTGATGGTATTTTCTTGTCTAAAACCACTTTCTTCATGTTTTTATTCTTACTTCTAAACTGTTCTCTCCTTTTGAGGAACAAATCATTCATCTTTTTGTAATTAAATCCACGAGTCATAGACTACTTAATATGGTCAGAAAAATATAAATAATAGTTTTACGGGAGAGCAAACCGTTAAACTTTTAAAATTTAAATCTAACTGCACATAATTACTAATAGGTGATTATAATATGCCAAAGAAAGTAACTGGTTATACCAGAAAGAGGTTGAGAAGATTACTTCAAAGAGGAAGTATGATGGACAAAGACATAGCAAAGAAACTTAAAATAAGTTTGCAGACAATCGCAAAATACAAAAGAAAATGGGATTTGATGAAACGTGACATACGCAAAGAAAAAAAACAAGTTGTAAAACAAAATAAAAATAATGTGGGCAGACCTAAAAGAAATCACGTTGGAAGACCAAAAACAAACGGTGTAATAAAAATTGACAGGACAATTAAAAGAATAATTATAGAGTTGGGTTGATGCCTGAAGAAAACGATGAAAACATTGGAGAAGAGATTGGAAGGATAGTCGGTGACACGGCAGACATAGTTGTCAGGAAAACTGAATTTCAAGGAAAAAAATATGTTGACATCAGGAAATATCTGCATGGAAGCAAATTTCAAGGATGGAGCGTGAAGGGGATAAGCCTACCGATGGAAAAATTCAAAGAAATAATGGAAATTCTAAAAAAGATTTAGGCTGGTCTCTGATAACCTTCATCTCCGCCCATGCCTGCTCTTCTTGCTATTGCGGATAATATATATCCGACCATACTGCCTACTGCAAGTAATATAAGAAAGATAGCCAGAGAAGGACTCATATTAAGGAACATGTTTCCTATACCCTGACCTATTTCTTCAAGAACAGTTACGAACTTTACTTTAAGTGTTGCGTATGCGTCAGCCTTCACATTCTCTATTAAAAGGAGCATACTCACGGCTACCAAGATTGGAAATTTCCATTTCTGCATGATTATATATTGTATAGAAAAATATTTATAATTTTTTAAAATTTTCTACAAATTACTTTTTTGTCTCGTCTATGATTTCTGGGTCGTTTGAGAACTGCAATTGTGGTTGCTGTTGAAAATCTGGTTGGAATTGGACTGGATATTCTATGTTCTGTGGCTGGACATACTGCTGTGGATAGACCACTTCTTCCTGTGGTTGGATTCTGGTTTTCCTATAAGCAAAATATCCGATTAAAGGAACTGATACACCGCCACCAATTAATAATATATAGAGCAGTGAACTGTCATTTTTATTTTCATCATTGCCTTGAACTACTGCACCCGTGTCTTGAGATTTGTTTTTTTGGTCTGCTGGTTCTACGACAGCCTTTGGTATTGTAGTTGTTGTTGTTGTAGTAGAAGTTGGTGGTATTGTAGTTGTTGTATGTGATTGAGAAGAAGGGTTTGATGGCTGTTCTATATATGTAGTGTTGCTGTTTTTTTCTGGGTCTTCTATTGGTGTTTGTCCATTGTATGTTATATTAATCCTTAATTTTGCAGAGACTCCTGTAGTCACCATACCGCCAGAGACCAATTGCAATCCAGAAAAAGTTATATATTCTACGATTGGTTTTCTTGGGTTCTTCAATATTATTGTTACATCCTCTGGAGATGTCAATTCATTGCATTCTACAACATTGATGTCGCAGTAGTTTTTGCATTTGCATGCAGAAAGTATGAAATCATTCTTGTCTGAAGATATGTTGAGTCTTGAAGTAACATTCACTCTCAAGTTGACATTACCGCTATTTATCAGTTTGACCTTTAATGTGAGTTCATTGTCATTGCCGAATACTATCTCCAATTTTGTAGGTGTGACACCTATACCCATCGTGGCGTAAGTCGGTCTTAAAAAAAGAATGGAACATAGAATGAAGATTATTAATATTTTTTTCATATTGACTGATAGATATTTTAAAACTTTAAAGATTTATTGTTTTTTAGGGTAGAAAAATAGCCATATTAGAAACAAGATTATTACAAAAATAATGATTATCAGATAAATAATGTATTTCATTATAAAATCTGAAAATGATTTTTTTGATGATGAGTTAATCGGTTTCTGTATCAAGGTTATCCTTATGTCTGTGGCTGGTTTTATCGCAATCATTCCCTGCTCTATCGTTTCATTAGGCTCTCCGATAAACCTCAATGTCATGTTCAATCTTTTTTCTCCAGTCCCGTTCCTGAAGAACAAAATCGGAAATCTCTCGTTTGTGTTTGGTTCTATTATCAGTTCGTCAATCAAAGGTCTGCTGAAATTTTTAAGATTTTCATCGATGTATGACGGAACGATTCTTAATCTTGTTTCACCAGTGTTGTATATCACAAAATCATAGGAGATGTCATTTGTCGCATTGGTTTCATTTCCAAGACCCACTTCGACCTTCATCGGTGAAGCACCTATTCCTATTGTCTTTGCTGAACAAATACCTAAAATAAAAAATGAGAGTGAAAACATTGCCAAGAATGAAACATTTCTCATAAATAATATTAAACTTTTAAAATATAAATAATAGTTCTTATGCCTCTGAAACCACTACTGTAACTACTGACAAATAATCCCCTTCAACAACTGTGCTCGGAACAAACACCCAATAGTTTGAATACATCCTATCATTATTGTTAAGAAACCCATAAGTGTTGTTTGTAGCAAAAGTTACATTGTTGAGATGATTAGATGAAGGATAACCGTTTATAGTTAAATTCATCGCAAAAAGGTTTTTATCTATATTCCCAGCACCAGTGAAATTTGTCGCTGAAAATGACACATTACCTTGAACATTGCCGTTGAAAGTCACATAATAAAGTGGATAAGAAGAACCGTTGCCGTTTCCAGTCGCTGTAGCCAAAGCATTCTTCGTTGTAATCGGAAAAGAAATGTTGCTGATGTATCCAGAAGACAACGTTATCGCTGTGTATGTCCCTACTGACAATGTTACAAAAGCAGATTCACTGTTTGCTTGAGGAATTAATATTGTAAAAGAAGATAATAAAAAAAAGGCAGTAAAGGCTATAGTTAACTCTTTCATAAGATGCATTCCTCTTTTATTTTTTTGGTTTTATGATTCCGCTATTGATATTGTCATTGTTGACGTATAAGCACCCTTTGCCTGCAACGCTGGAACTGTCAAGAAGAAATTAGAATATAATTCACTTCCTGTAGATAGAGTCCCTTTTGTTATGTCGCTTGTGAATACAGTGCTACCATTCCCTGCATAACCATCTGCAAATTTTGTCACATTCATCTTAAAATTACTCTTTGTTATAGTCCCTGCACCTGTGAAATCAGTTGCACCCCATGTTACATTGCAGTTTGTGTTTGAACTTGTCGTTATTTTATAAGACGAGTTCGTAGCATTACCGTCACCATTGCTTGTTGCTGGGTTATTTGTTGTTCCTTGTGCTACGCTACCGAATGTGACATTGTTCTGATAACCAGATGATAAAGTCTGGGAACAATATCCAGTGACTGTCGCTGTTACATAAGATGTATCTGCCTTTGCTGAAAATGCAAATAGTGGCAAAGCCAACAATATTGCGGATAAAAGTCCAACAATTATTTTTTTCATGTTTTCCCCTCAATCATTAATAACTAAATATACGCTGTTAAAGTATTTAAATATTTCTAAAAATTTAAAAATTTTCAAAATTAAAAGAATTAGATACTCCATCCATCTTTTTTAGGCAGGACTGCTGGCTTCTGTTGCTGTATTTGTTGTGGCATCTGCTCTGGTTGCTTTCTCTTTAATTTTGAAAGAATCATTCCCCAGCCTGCTAATCCAGTCGAAAATATATTTTCTTCTTTCTTCTCTGGTTCTACATTTTCAATTTTATGAATTTTAATCACCTCTACAAAAATTTAATGTTTTAATAATATTTTCTTCATTTTTTAAATCGTTTTCCCAAATAACAATACATTTCCAACCATATTTAGCAAAATGAGATATTCTTTGTTGTTCATACTCTCTTGGTGTTTCTTGTAAAACCTTTTCACGAAAAATTTTGTTTGTAACTTCCAAGCAAATTTTTCTTCCATTATTTTCAACAAAATCAGGATTTTTACAACCTATAATCAGACTACCATTACCACAATAATTAAATGGAAGAGAATATTTTTTGAAAAAATCAATGAATTTTTGTTCAAGTTTAGTTGGTCTTTTCATTAAAGATTTTAGAGAATTTTTAAGTATTTTTTCTCTGTATTCCTTTGAATTATAAACAGAATTGGGGTCAGCCCAAAGTTTTCTCATTCTTTTTTTATTTTTTAATGTTTTTGCAGGATTATTCTTTAAATTTCTTTCAGTGACATAATCACATTTTTTACCATACATTGGATGATTTTTAGGGTTTGAAAATCTCTTTTTTGCCAATTCTCTAATTTTATTTCTTACTTTTACATTTTTAGTTGGATTATTCTCAATATTCCTTTTTGTTACATCTGGTCTTGCATAACCAGATGGATGCATATCTTTTAACCTATTAACTGTTTGTTTTTTCCATTCTAAAAACTTATTTGTTTTTTTGAAATCATCCCATCCTCTTTTCATTTTTTCATTTCTTTTTAATAACCATAACAAATATTCTGAAGAATTTTTTAATTCATTCCAAAATTCTTTTGTATAAACCATCAATTTCCCTTTTTATAAATATTCTTTTTAGAATTTATCATTGGTCATCGGATTCGTATTCGTCTCTTCCATCTTGTGCATTTTCCTCAACCTCAATCTTGTTTTCTTTTTTAACAGCAAACTTTTTAACAAGCGGGTCGTTGTTTACAAGACCCATCAAGGATTGTTTTGCCTTTTCCATTAGGTGAACCATGATAATCTTTTGGATGTGAAATGATAAATATTTGTTTACCAGATAGGATTGAGAGCACCTTCTATAAGACCTCTCAAAGTGGATTGTTTTTTCATTCCGAGTTTACTTAATATTTTTCTTTCATACATCTCTGTCAGTTCTGCTGGTTCTTTTCTTATTTCAACATTTATACCAATCTTACCTGCTAAACTCATGTGCCTTATAGACCACGCATCCCTTAAAGCATCTTCGAGAAATTCCCTCTGTTCAAGTATAGGAAACCAATGACCCTTCGCTATTTTAGGATACTCATAGTAGACCCTGTAAGCCATTGCTAATCTCTTTCCATGTTCACGATTCCCTATTATATGAACCAATCACTCACCCAAAGCCTTTATCTCTTCAGGTTTCGGTTTGTCTGTTGCTGGTGCTTCTTTATGCGAACCGTCTAAAGAAGTAAGGAATTCATCCATAGAATCCGAGTAGTCATTCATGACATCTCCATCATCTTCTTCTTCCTTAATCTCTTCAACTGGTTTCTGTTCCTCTGTTTTCAATTTTTCCATGAGTTCCTTATCTCTCTTGATTCCTATCTCTGCCTCTTTTATGTCTTCTTCAAGATGCGAAACTATTTCTTCTTTTATTTTATGAACCATGTTATCACCATTAAATCTTCTTTATTTTATATTTACTCCCTGCAATACTAATAGATGATTGTCCTTTTGTTTCCGCCTTCCAAAATGCAGTAAATAATTTTCTTCTTTCCTGTTTTGAAAGTAATTCTTCACGCTCTTTATGTAAAGGAAATTTTGTTTTTTTATGAACCATAATCTTCACCATATTTTTTTACATATTCTTTGTATCTTCTTTCTGCCTCTTCACCAATTGAATCATCCTTAACTGCTAAACCTTGATAAAACCCCATTTTAAATGCTGGGGATTTACCTTTTATTTTATCCATCAGATTTTTTGGTAATTTGTGAACCATGATTAACCAACCTATATCCTTTTTCTAATAGCCTCTTGAACTTCTTTTGGTAATTTATTAAATTGAATCTTTTTTCCCTGTCTCCAAAATCGTAAATCTTTTTTCATACCTGCAAATTGATTGACACCAAAAGGCGATGCTGGATGTTCACTCATGCCAAAAATATAATTGCCAACTGCAACAGTATATCTGTCTAAAGTTTTAGGGTTATCATAGACTTCTATCTTGCGACCTTTGATTATGTGAACCATTATTCAACTACCTCTTTTAAAAATACTTTTTCATCTTCAGCATCAGTAATCTTAATCAAATCTGGTTTTTTGTCTCCGAGAACTAAACTTCCATCTTTTATCATCTGCGATATTTGTTCAGGTGTCAGACCTACTTCTTCCTCTAACATAGTCCCTGACCACACTATCCAATGCGTTGGTTTTCTTTGTATTATGTGAACCATTTTTATCAACCTTTTAATAACATTGATGAAAGTCTTTTTTCCATCTTCACTCTTCTTTTTTCTGCCTGCTTCATCTTGTAATCTCTGTATTTTTCCATTATATCACCGACTATTTTATTTACAAATGTCTTTTCAGATTTATCTATTTTTTTGTGAACCAAATTATCACCTTTTAATTATAACCCCTTTATGCATATACTTCTCTTGTTGTTTATATGTTAATTTATCCCATTTTGTTCTTGGTATTACAACCCACCCCGATATTTTGATTTTGTGAACCATTACTTCTTCACCTTCACAGCAGTCTTGGCTACAACAGCAGTAGCCTTTGCTCCTTT